>OLOX01003843.1_pt1 | contig 10854 bp, 9 predicted proteins | sample 1672091 | NCBI WGS metagenome assembly OLOX01 (sample SAMEA3136644, study PRJEB25190) | human gut metagenome | reverse complement strand
TGGAAGTATGTGATCCTCGCCGTAATCATCGTGGTAGTGAACCTTGTGCTGCCGGGCTACGTGACCGGTCTGTGCCAGGGATGGGGCATGAACGCCGGCATCGCAGGCACGATCGCATCCGTGGTCAACACCCTGCTCGCCGTGATCGTCAGCTATCCGCTGCTCAAGTTCTGGGTCATGCCGAAGAGCGGGTCCAAGGAGACGGCCAAGAGCGAGGAGGCCGCCAAGTAGCCCTATTCTGAATTCCTTTCTTCCTGCCCGCCCGGATTTTCCGGGCGGGTTTTCCATGCCTGCTTCGCGTCTGATGTCGTTGGAAGGCGTAACGTACCTTGCAAATAAGAAGGGTGGTGACTCAGTCGATGAGCCACCACCCTTTGTCATGCCGTGCTATCTAGCGATCAGGCCGGGAAAACGACCTGGCAATTCACGCAGGTGATTACCATGGCCAAAATCGCGTTGATGATGCCACCGAGGTACGGATTGCGGGTCTTGGAATAGATGCCGCGAGCCGTCAGCGGAGTGATAAACAGCAGGAATACGGTGAGGAACATGCTGTCCGGAATGCGGGTGTAGGCCGCACCGAACAGGTCATTGACACCGGTGAGCATGAACTTGGCCCAGCCTGCGCCGGACACCAGTGCCGGCACGGCGGCGGTGACGAGAGCGAGTACCAGGATATTCACGATCTTGTTCTTGCCATAGGAAGTGTTGTAGTTCATGCAGTTGATGAAGATGGAGGAAATCACGTAGCCAATCAGGAAGATCGGGAGTACCTTAAGCATGTCCACGATCTTGAAGGAGCCGAATGGCATGATGCCCCAGTACAGGAACGAGAAGTTCGTCTTGAAGAAGTACTGCGCTCCCCAGACCAACAGCAGAGTGCCGCCGGTGACGGTGAGAGCCAGCATGATGGTCTTGAACACGCTGAAAGCAGATGTCTTCAAATCGATTTCATCGATGTTCGTACCATTCTTCTTAGCGAAGCAGCGGTACCAGATGTAGGTGACAATGGCGGTGAACACAGAGGAAATCGCCAGCATGGAGCCTGCGAACAGTGCCTGCCCCTGCCTGAAGAATGTGCCGATATGGGTGTCGACGCCGTTGTAGTACAGGAACAACGTGCTGACGGTGGCGAACAGGGTGTTGACGATAAGGCAGCCCCATGCCCAAGCCTTGGTTCCCGGATGCGATTCCGCGATACGCATGACGGCATTGCCACGAGAAGTTCCCCTGAAGAGCGGCATCTGGGAGAGCCACAGAGCGAAGAACACGGCGAACATGAACATGCCGATGAAACCGATGGTGCTGCCGATCATACGCCACTGGTAGATCTGGTCGCCCGACTGCAACGAGGTGTTCATATTGAAGGCTTTGACCATGAACTCCATGGCAGCTGCGGTAGAAGACGACTGGAAGAGCTGCGAAGTGTGGAAGCCGTTTTCCAGATAGATGACACGGAATGCTTCCTTGCCATCGACCTTCTTCGTATAGTACTTGCCGCTGACGCCGTCCGCAGTCGAAGAGTCAGGCGTGATGCCGAAGTTCAGGAACGATTTGGCGTTATTGTGCTTGAGATAGTCCGGATTCGGCAGCATCTTGCCGGTCGTCTTGTCGGTCTCCTTGAAGGAGTACTGGTCGAATTTGCCGGCGATGATGCCTACATTGCGATTGCCGTAATAATTAAAGTACTCGCCGTTATTCTTGGAGGCGGCCTGGGCTGAAGTGGTCTTGCCTGGCACATAGCCGAACGACTGAGTTTCGTTGTCTTTGTAGACGGCGTCGCGGCTGACGTACAGCACGGCCTTGATCAGCTGCTTCTTGGCCTTGTTGTCAAGAAGGATCGTCTCGTGAATGGTGTTGCCTCCGCGGGACTGGCCGGATACGGCGATCTGGTCCTTGTCCACGAATGGAAGTGTGGTCGCGTACTTTACCGTGTCATACAGGCCACGGCCGTTGACCAGCCATTCGGTGTTGTTCAGAATCTCGGAGTCGCCGTGTCCGTAAAGATCGAAGGAGAACACGACGAAGCCTCGACGTGCCCATTCGATCTGGTATAGATCCCACTTTTCCTTGAGACCGTTGCCGCCATGTGCGAACACGATGGTGGGTGCCGGCTTGTCGTTGGTGGCGGTCTTGGGCTTGAGCATGTTGATGCCGAGCCTATGTCCGGATGATGTTTCGATGGTCAGATTCTCTTTGGTGACGTTGCCGAAATCCGTCTGTGCCAGATTCGCGATGCAGCTGCCCAGAATGCACAACAACACCGTAACGATGGTGAGTGCGCCATACGCATGCTGCTTCAAGTATTGCCATACTTTCGACATGGTATTTTTCTCCCTCTGTTCCTTCCGCGTCACCCGAAGATCATCCTTCGGTAACGCGGGGCCCGGTTCTTCCTGGAGCCGGTTATAGACTAATTTGAGGATGAAATGACATTGGGATGTGAATGAGAATATGTGCAGTTCGCCACACTGCTGGTTTACCGGAGTATCGGTTGATGATGGGCTTAAAACGTATGCTTATCGCGCGTGTTCGTATGGACACTGGAGATAATATGCACATATGTTCAAAGATTCCGCGCTTTCGTCGATGCAGACCAGACAGCATATCGAAAAGCTGATTCGTGTATCACAGATGTATTATGACGAGGGACTCAATCAATCGCAGATTGCCGGAGAGGTCGGCTATTCGCGGTCATCGGTGTCACGCATGCTCACCGAAGCACGGGAAACCGGAATCGTACAGATTACCATCGGGCACCCATTGCAACGATTGCAATCCCTTGAGGAGAATCTTCGGAACAAATACGGGTTGAAAACGGTACGCGTCGCATATTCATACGATGACAGCATCGCATCGACGCTAGTGCCTCAATGTGCGGCGCAGCTGCTGGTGGAAAACCTCAAACCGGATTCGTTGATCGTTACATCGACCGGGACGCCGATGGCGGCGACAATCAGAGCTTTGCCTCCCCTTGACTACCCTCGTGCGCATGTGACTCAGATGCTGGGTTCGTTGTCTTCCGCCAACTCGTTGACTGATTCTCCGGAAATCTGCCGAATGATGGCAGAACGTCTGGGATGCGCTTACTCGTTGCTTCCTGCACCGTTGATTATGGGATCCGCGGAAGTTGCGCAGGCTGTGCGTTCGGAGAAACTGATCGCCATGACTTTGGCTTTGGGTAACCGAGCCGATATCGCCATTGTCGGTGTAGGAGCGATTCGGCAGGGGCATTCCGGGAGGATTTTCCATTCGTTCGAAGACGCTGCAGTAGCACGGGAGTTGCAGGAAAAGGGAGTGGTCGGGCATATTTGCGGACATCATATCGATATGCATGGCAATCATGTGCGAACCAGTCTGTGTGAGCGCACCATCAGCATCGATTTCGAACGGTTTCGTGACATTCCATTGGTCATTGGAGTCGCTTGGGAGACGTGGCGTGCGCGGGCACTGCACGCATGCTTGGTCGGTGGACTGATGTCGGCACTCGCTACCAATCAGGGAATGGCTGAGTTGTTATTGGATATGGACTAATCACCGTTAGGATGCTGGAAGGATTGGGTATGCCCGTGCGCCACCGTGATGATTGCAATTGCTGCCAGCACGTACAACAGCACGTTGAGCGTCAATGACGCTCCATATCCGCCGGTCATGTCGAAAATCAATCCATGAACTGTGGTAGCGATGGCTACGGTCAGCTGGCCGGTGGCGTTGATGACGGACAGCGCGCGGGCATAATCATCTCCCGGGAATACGCGGCGTATGCTCCAGGGAAGTGCAATCATGAGCAGGCATTGGCCGATTCCCGCCAGAAAACTTGCAGTGATCGCAACTTCCATATTGGCTCCGAAAAGCAGACTGAACCATCCTGTGGTTCCGATGGCGGCAAACAGCGTGATTGCGAATTGCGGTCTGACACGGTCCAGCGTCGAACCTATGGCAAGTTTGCCGACGCTGGCTCCAATCATGCGGGCCGTGACCACCCAAGCGGCCTGTGTAAGCGTGAGTCCGATGGAAATCCCGTACGCGGGAATGTGCTGATTGATGCCGGATACGATTTGCAACAAAATCATGGCGGCTGACAGCAGCAGAAACGCCGGTGAACGAAGCATGCCGATGAGATGCCCGCTTTTCGTCCGTGTATCATGCGCAGGTTTGGCGTTTGGGGCAGACGCAGTGTCGAGCTTGCCATGTGGATATGGTTTAAGCAGGTAGGAGCAGGGGAGTAGCAGCACCATCAGCATCGCACCGGTCAGTAGATATGCCGATCGCCATCCATATGACGCGATGACGTGCGAAATCAGAGGATTGAATATGGCTCCTCCCAATCCTGACAAACAGCCGGTTATGCCAAGGACCGTGCCGAAATGAGTGGGAAACCATGCTGCAAGCAGAATGGGTGGCATCAGCGTTATCGGAATAACATAGGCGAGTCCCATCACAGCGAATGCGAGATAGAACTGCCAGAGGGCATACGCCCGACTGCAAAGCAGGAATCCCACGGCGCAGATACCAATGCAGCCGATAAGTGTGGGGCGCAAGCGAATGCGATGTGAAAAGCGACTGAACGCGGCCATGGAGATGGCACTGCAAATCAATCGAATCGATACGGTTAGGCTGACCTTGGCTCGACCCACATGTAAATCACGGCTGATGGCGTCGAAATACAGCCCTGAAGTGTTGGTGATGAGAGCGAAGCCGATGAAGGACATGGCGCAGCAGCCTACGAATACTGCCAGTGAGGAGCGGGTGGAGCGAATCCGTTCTTCCATAGCGTCCTTTGCGTCCTTTCCTAGCTGGTCGTTGGGCGGTACCGTTTGAAGAACGTCGCCGCCTCTTTTACGATTTGCTGTGATTCCTCATTATGCTCCAGGCCGACCTCCTTGACTGCGAAGTCGTGTACGAGAGCGTGGTCAAGACCTTTCGGGAGTAATCGCAGTTCATAATCATGATGGCGGTATTGCAGGATTCTTGCGAATTCCAGAGTGTTGTCCGCGAGATAATCCTCGGTGCTGGTCTGCAGATAGAAGGGCGGAAGATTGCCATCAACTACAAGGCGATCGACATCAAGATAGGGGGAGATGCGAATTCGTTCCTTCAGCGTTGGAAAGTAGCCTTCCGCATAGTATCCCATTGCAGTTCCATGCACGCCTCCCTCGAAGCGATACATGCCGCTGCATCCTGCAATGGCGAGGATGCGGGCGGTTCCGTAGGCTTCCTTCATGCCAAGCTGTGACGCGACGACCGGTGAATGGAGTACGGCGGTGAGGTACAAGATAAGCAGGGTGGCCGCGGAATCTCCAATCAGAAACAGAGCATTCGTATCCATGCCATAGTCATGCGCGTGCTCATTCGTCCAGATAATTGCGTCAAGCGCATCGTGTAGTTGGCCTTGGAATCCGATTTGCGGGACCAGCCGATAGTTGGCATTGACCACGGCGAACCCATACTTCGCTAAATACATATCGCGACACATGGTATTTTGTTTGTCGCCATGGTAGAGACCCCCGCCATGGAAGTCGATGATGACCGGAAGAGGTTCATGTTGTGTTTCCGGACGATACAGGTCCAATTTGCGCAGTTGGTCCGGAATGCCATATGGGAGATCCGTCAGTACATGCACTCCGTTCGGCTTATGCTCTTTGGCGAGTCTGTCTGCGTCGCCGGCATGACGGGCGTTGGTGTTGGCCTCAAATAATGCTTTCACCGGTTCGCTGAGCATATGTCACCACCTTGGTTGCGTATGATACGAATACTGTATGCCTGTATCTAGCGCGAACAGTCTAGGAGTTGCACATATGTGCAACCTACGATTCAGACAAGTATCCCAACTATTTCGTCAGTACGTCGAACGGCGGATTGCCTATGCGCTCATGACAGTGTAGATGTTGTCATGGGCTCCGACTTCACGCGCTATTGTGCACGGCTAGTCATTCGAATAGCTAGGAGTCCATCCCCCGTCCAACGTGCCGCCGTTTCATCGTATGATTTTGTTGTGTATGTTTACGATTATACAAATCGTAAACATACACAACAAAGTGGGTGAACGCGACGAAGGACGGGCATGCACCTGACGGCGTCAGCGATTCCTCTCCGCAAAATCGCACATACGACGCAGTCCCTTACGCAACTCATCCGCATCGCCGGCGTACGACAATCGCACGAATCCCTGCCCTTCCTCGCCGAATGCCTCGCCGGGCACCACGGCGGTACTGGCAGTGGGTGGTGAAAGGTATGGTGGAGGTCCGGTTCCTTGGGTAGTGCCCGAAGGTTTGCGCACTTAGGGTCGTGCCCGTCCATGGGACGATGATCAGTTCGCTTCCTGCAGGTTGTCATCGAGCCGGGACATGTCGAGGTAGCGGCGCGTGCTCCATTCGTTCGCGGTGACGTACCTGATTCTGGCGCAGATGAGCATCAACGCGCTGTTGCCGTCCGGGAAACTGCCGACGACGCGCGTGCGACGCCGGATCTCCCGGTTCAGCCGTTCGATCATGTTGTTCGTGCGGATCCTCCTGCGGTGCTCCGTCGGGAATTCCGGCAAAAGGTAGGCGGTCGTCTCCCCGATGCCCTCGCGCAGGCAGCCGGCCGCCGCCTTGAGCTTCCTGGACTCCATCTCCGCGGCGACCGTCCCGGCCTTGGCGAGGGCGGATTCGCGGGACTCCATGGCGAATATCGCCTTCAGGGCCGCGGACGCCCAATCCCGGTGGTTGGGCGGCACCTTCGAGAGCACGTTGCGCATGAAGTGCACCATGCACCGCTGGTACTTCGCCCGGGGAAGCATCGAGTTCACCGTGGAGACGAGTCCCGCGCACCGGTCGCCGACCACGAGGCGCACGCCCTTCAAACCGCGTTCGATCATGCTTCGTATGAACTGCTCCCAGCTGGCAGCGTCCTCCCTCATGCCCTCCGTCACGCCGATGACCTCGCGGTGGCCCTCCGCGTTGACGCCGATGGCGACGAGGACGCTGACGTTCTCCACGCTTCCGCCCCAGGAGCGCTTGTGCCACACGCCGTCCATGAACACGTACGGGTATTCGGATTCCAATGGCCGGGTGCGCCATCGGTCGATGTCGTCATACACGCGCTTGAGCTTGTCGGAAAGGGTCTGGGATGGCATCCTGTCACCCCACAGCAGTTTGCTGATGTCGTCGACCTGACGGGTGCTCACTCCCGCCAGGTACATCTCCATCAACGCCTCCTCGACGCTGGACTCCCGCCTGCGGTAGCGTTCGATGACCGCGGATTCGAAGACCGCGCCCTTGAGTTTCGGCACCCTGAGCTCGAGCCTGCCCGCCTTTGCCGTGAGCGTGCGTTCGTAGTGGCCGGCCCTGTACGCCTTCCGTCCCCCGCTGCGCTCGTATCTGGCGGCCCCGGTGATCTCGTCGGCCTCGGCGTCGAGCATGGCGTTGAGGATCTGGGTCATCTTCTCGGTGACCAGCCGGTCGAGTTTGGTCTCGAACAGGTTCTGGTCGATCTGTATGATGTTGCTGTCGGGCATGGCTGCGCGTCCTGCTTTCCAATTGCGATTCTTTGTTTGGCGACTGAAAATCGTACACAGGACGCGGGCCATGCCCGCTTCAACATCTCAACGAAGAACAAAACCGAAAGTGCGCAGGAATTCGGACGTTATCGTTCCTTGCTTTTGGCTGTGGCAGAAATCGTCTGTTTTGTGCAAAAACAAGCCTTTGAAATTGTCTATTTTGTGCATCTTGTGTCTTGAATGCTATATATTCCAATATATTTGCCGCCGATGAATCTGCCGCTGTACGCCTTATGGTGTTTGGCGGATGTGGCCGGCCTTGTTGCCGAGGACGACGAGCCTGATCGGCCGTTCACTATGCAGACGCAAGTTGTGTGACCGATACTGCGATTCATGCTGAAGGATATCGGCGCATAAATCCGCCGTGGATGGAACGATGGTGATGCGGCAACACGAATGACGAGATGGACTGAAGACGAGGTGCATGCAACGTGGGAGAGGCAATGGTGTCGAAGCAATCGCAGGACGAGACGGAACAGCGGCCGAACATCGGCCGTATCCCGGCGCTGATCGCGGCGGTGGCCGTCGTCGGCATCGCGATCGGCGCGGCCGCAGGTTTGCTGACGCTCATGCTGTACCAGGTCGAACGTTTCGCGCTTGGATACATCGAGAATGCGCATGAATCCGGTCCCTTCAACGTGCCTGCCATCCGTCGTGCGATTTCCGTGACGGTCGGCGCCTCCATCGCGGCCGTGATCTGGTGGCTGCTGTGCACGCGTACCACAACAGTGCCATCCGTCAAAAAAGCCGTCGGCGGTGCGCTGATGCCGGTCTGGCAGACCATCGTGCATGTGCTGCTGCAGATTTTTATCGTCGGTATCGGCATGTCGATCGGCCGCGAAGTGGCTCCGCGCGAGCTTGGCGCGATGTTCGGCCAGCGATTCGCCCGCTGGGTGCGTCTCGGCGCGAAGGACACGCGTATGCTGGTGGCCATTACCGCCGCGGCCGGTCTCGCGGGAGTCTACAACGCGCCGCTTGCCGGCACGTTCTTTGCGGTGGAGATCCTGCTCGCCGACGTGACGCTCGAGACGGTCACGCTCGCGTTCGCCTGCTCGGCGCTCGCCTCATGGGTGGCGAGCCTGGTCAAAGGCACGCACGTGTTCTACCTGATTGGCAAAGCGGACGGCCTGTTTACCCCCGATTACATGCTGTTCGCGCTGATTGCCGGCCTGATGCTTGGCGTCGCCGGCGCGCTGTTCCGCCGCGGCTCCCAGTGGGCGGAGCGGAACAAGCCATCTGGAGCGGGCATTCTGTGGATGATGCCGCTTGCTGGCCTATTGACAGGCGTTGTGGCGATTGCCGTGCCGCAGGTCATGGGCAACGGTCGCGCCACCGCGCAGCTGAGTTTCTCCTCGAAGGCCGATCTGGCCGTCATCCCGGTGCTGCTGCTGTCTTTTGTGGCCAAGGCGATCGTCACCTTGCTGACGATCCGTTCCGGCGCGTCCGGCGGCGTGCTGCAGCCGGGCATCGCGTTGGGCGCGTCCGGTGGTGCGATGCTGGGCATTCTGTGGATGCAGATGTTCCATACGAATTCGATCGGCATGTACGCGCTGCTGGGTGCGTGCGCGCTGCTCGCCGCCTCGCAGCAGGCTCCGCTGATGGCGATCTGCCTAGTGATGGAATTGGCCGATGCCCCGATCAACCTGTTCGTCCCCATCGGCTTCGCCGTAGCCGTCAGCGCCTTCACCGCCTCCCGCCTGGCCGCCCCCTTAGCCGCCCTGCATTTGCCACGTCCAAGTACCCCCGTCAAGCGGTAATCTGCGTACCCCTCCTACATGGCCATGAGGCCGGTGCGGCGGGGGATGAGCGCGGTCAGCACGAACCAGTGGTTGTCGGTGCGGATCGTCACTTCGCCGCCATACTGCTGCGCGATGTGCCGAATCGACTTCACGCCGAAACCATGCCGATGCTGGTCGTCGCGCTTCGTGGTACGCAGGTTGCCGTCGGCGTCTTTGCTTAGTCGGGAATCGTAATAATTCTCAACGCGAATCACAATAAAGTGATTTTGTTCGAACAAAGCCAGTTTGATAAGTCGCTGTTCCGGATTCGGCAGTTTCAACGTCGCTTCAATCGCATTGTCGAGCGCGTTGCCGAATAGCGATGCGATGTCCATCGACGACATACCGTCCAGCAGCGAGCCGTCCGCCACGGCGGTGAACGTGATGCCACGATCGGCGCAAGTGCGCTCTTTTGTGGTGAGGATGACGTCGAGCACGCCTTTTACGAGCCGCGGCGTCTTTGCAATGAAATAAGCGGCAAACATGCCGAGGAAAAAGATGATGACGGTGCTGATTCCCGCGATACGGAGAGAATTCCACAGAGGGTACAGATCCATAGCAACTCCGAGGGCGTATCCAAAAAACTGTCAACGTGCCCGGAGTAGATGGTCTTGAACACCTTGTCCCTCTTCTGAGAATTGAGATAAAGGGAGGTAAAGGACTTTTCGCTGATACCCATTTTGGTGTAATACTCGCCTGCATAGTCCCAGGTCTGGTCGCAGTAAACCTTTGCAGCGTCCTTTTCGTCGGCTGTAATGGTAAGACCCAGCTCGGTGAACTTTGCTTCGATAGCCGCATATTCCTGCATGGACTTGGTAGCCTCGTCATATATCCATGTCTTAGCATCCTTGCCGTCGATCTGAGAGCTGAAAACGGCAGCGGTAGTTGTTGTGCCGTCAGCGGAAGCTACTGCATCGCTTGATGCGGAATTTTCCTCATTGAGCTTGGACTGTGCGCTGTAGTAAGCGGACTGGAGATAATAGATGAAGATACCCGCAGGGATATCGCTGCCGTCAATGGTAGCGCCCCATGTGGTATTTTCGCCGCAGGCTGTCATAGAGGACATAACAGCGGCAGCCGCAGCAACTGCGGTAATTTTCTTTATATTAAATCTTGCCATTTGAACTAACCTATCCTTTCGTTGACTTTGAGGGACAATGCACCGTATGCCGGGCAATCTCCCACAGGATAATTACATTTAATTATACCACACTGCCGGATAAATGTCTATAGATTTTAAAAAATTTAAATCAGGCGCGCAATTATTCCGTTATTTTATTCAAAGTCAGCACCATAATAAGCTTTATTTTTATTATTTTCGACAATATATTACGCCTTTTTATTGCAGATGAGCCAGCTCAAAGGACACCAGCAGGTCGTTCTGATTCACGGCCTTGCGGCCCTTGCGCACCGCCCGGAGGGCGGCCTCGTTCACCAGGTTTGCCAGGTCTGCACCTACGCAGCCGGCGGTGGCCTGGGCAATCTTTTCCAGATTTACGTCCTCGGCCAGGCGGATATTGCGGGTGTGGACCTGCA
>OLOX01003842.1_pt1 | contig 10857 bp, 8 predicted proteins | sample 1672091 | NCBI WGS metagenome assembly OLOX01 (sample SAMEA3136644, study PRJEB25190) | human gut metagenome | reverse complement strand
ACAGGCGGGCCGCGCGCTCGGCCTCATCAATGCGCTCCTGCGGTACCGCTTCGGGCGACAGCTTGCGGAGATTGGCAATCTGCACCTTCAGCTCATGGCAGCGCTTGTTGATGATCTGCACGTTCTGCCGGGCCACCTGATATTGCTGACGCTGACGCTCGTATAGCAGATTCAGTTCATTCATCTCTTTTTCCATGGCAGACTTCTTGAACAGCTCACTCTGAAAATACAGCAGGGTGATAAAATAGAACTGCCCGATCAGAATGGTAACGGTAAGGCTCAGCGGAGTCTGTTCGGCGCGGGCATTGTCCAGCACGGCGGCCTGCACCATGAACAGGATGCCAATGAAGAACGCGCTGAACAGCTGCCGGGGCCCGATGTGGTATTCTCCTTTATAAGGAAGCTGCCGCGCCAGCAGGATGTACACCGCCGCAAAGAATACCGCCCCGGACAGCAATTGTACCAGAACCGCCCAAGGGGAAGCCATGTTCAGCGGGTGTCCATACCGGGCAAATTGCAGCTCCAAAAAGCACCAGCCCTCGTAGGCGCACTGCGCGATGAGCAGACTCCACACCGCGCAGTACATGGCCCCTTTTTTATTGATATCCGTGCACAGGTAGATCATCCCACCCAGCAGCGCAAAAAAGGAGATATAAAGCGCCAGCAGCAAGAGCTGCTGCTGCCACAGTGTTGTGGACTGCGCCAGCGGGTCCAGCAGCTGCGCCAGTAAAAGCAGCGGGAACAGCATCCCGCAGGCGCGCGCCCAGAAATGGGAGCGATGCCGCAAGGGCAGACAAAAGACCAGTGCTGCACCCCAGCGCAGCAGCGCCCGGAGCAGGCTGTTCAGCAGGGATGTGGTCACAGCACACCTCCCATGTAGGATGCCACCGCAGTAAGAAAGGCCGTGCGCTGCCGTCGGCTGATCTCCAGCCGGCCGTCTTTCACAAGGGCAAAGTCGCTTTCAATGCCCTTGACGTAGGCCAGATTGACCAGATAACATTGGTTGCAGCGGACAAAATGATATTCGGCAAGCTGCTTTTCGGCACTTTGCAGGCTGGCACGTGCCGCGAACTCGCCTTTGGAGGTGTGGTAGTACAGCATCCGGCTGCGGGTCTCCAGATAATAGATATCCGCGGTATCCAGCAGCTGGATGCCGCCGCCCGCCAGCTGCAGCACCACCTGCCCGCCTCTGCGCCGCTGCACCCGCTGGATGGCGCGGGACAGTTTGGTGCAGAACTGATAATAGTTCACCGGCTTCAGCACATAATCCAGTGCATCTACCTCGTAGCCCCGGATGGCATACTGTGCCATGTTGGTCACAAAGACCAGCACCACCTCCGCATCCACTGCCCGGATGGCTTCGGCAGCGCCAAAGCCGTCCAGCCGGGGCATCTCCACATCCATAAAAATGATGTCGAACCCCGGCGTATAGTGCTCTGCGATTTCGGAGCCGTCTGTAATGAGGCTGATACGGAAGAGTTGACACTTCGTTCGGGCGGTGAGGAAATCAATGAACAGCTGGAGCAGAAATTGAATGAACGCCTGGCCATGGCAGGTATGGAAGTGGTGGAAGCGCGTATCAACTATCTGGCATATGCGCCCGAAATTGCCGCTGTGATGCTGCGTCGCCAGCAAGCATCTGCCATTATTACGGCACGCGAGAAGATTGTGGAAGGGGCAGTCTCTATGGTAAAAATGGCGCTCCATAAACTTTCTGAAGAAGAAATTGTTGAACTGGACGAAGACAAGAAAGCAGCAATGGTCAGCAATCTGTTGGTAGTGCTTTGTGCGGACGAGGCTGCCCAACCGGTAGTCAATACGGGAACGTTGAACCATTGATAAAGGATACGGATGAAAGAGATGGGAGGCATAGGACGGTGGGCTCTTATACTGCTCTTGCTGGGCAATGTATATGGGGGCTTTGCACAAGATGCGAATACTGCGCGCGCGCAGCACATTTATGAATTGTTTGTGGCAGGGCAAGGTGACAGCATCCATGCGGCATTGAACCGGGAGTATCAGGAGAAACTGGCTCCGGCACTCTTCAATGATTCTTTCCGGCAAGCAGAGAAAATGTTTGGTAAATCCATATCAAAAGGAGAATGGAAGACCGATTCTGCCCAGGGAATTACTATCTATTATTCCGATGTGGAATTTGAACGTTATAATCTCCGCTTTCTAGTGGCTTTTGATGCTGACGGGGCACTGAATACAATCCGGCTAGTCCCTGCACCTGCTGTTAGCACTGCCCAACCGGTAGCCTATGATAAGACAAAAATGGATGAAAGGGATATTACGCTGGGAGCCGACGGCTACAAGCTTCCCGGAACGTTGACTTTGCCCAAGAGGGCAGTCGGTTCGGATGTATGCAGGGTTCCTTGTGTTATTCTGGTACATGGTTCCGGTCCTCACGACCGTGACGAGACGATAGGTCCCAACAAGCCTTTCCGTGACCTGGCCTGGGGATTGGCGGAACGCGGCATTGCCGTCGTCCGCTATGAAAAACGGACAAAAGCATATGGTGCGGCTTGCGTTCCTGCCGGTCGCGAACTCGATTATGATACTGAGGCCGTGGACGATGCCGTTGCCATAGTGGAGCAGGTAAGGGCTTTGCCCGAGCTGGCTTCTGACAGTGTGTATGTGTTGGGGCACAGCCTGGGAGGTACATTGGCTCCCCGTATTGCCGGGCGTTCGAAAGGTTTGGCAGGTATCATTATCCTTGCCGGACTGGCAAGACCGCTTGAAGATGCTCTTGAGGAACAGTTTTATTATACCTCTTCTTTGACGGATTCTTCAGTCAATGTAAAGGCTCAACTTGATGAACTGAAACAACAGTTGGTGAATGTCAAAAAGCTTGGTACCGAAGAGTTCGATGAGGCAATTCCCTTACCATTGGGGCAGCCCCGCTCATATTGGCTGTTTGCCAACGCTTACAAACCGGTGGAGGTTGCCGCTAAACTAAAGCTGCCCATATTTGTTCTTCAAGGGGAGAGAGATTATCAAGTGACTATGGAAGACTTCGGTTTATGGCGTTCCGGTCTGTTGCGTTGTAAGAATGCGTACTTCAAATCTTATCCGAAATTGAATCACTTGTTGCAGGAAGGCAGCGGCAAGGCGACTCCGTTTGAGTATAGCCATGCTTCGCCCGTCCCGGCATATGTTATGGATGACATTGCCTCCTTCGTGCGGGGCAAGCAGAATACTCTTTGATTGGTACTTGGTTATATCAAAGTAACTTCAATCATAAATCGTAAATTGTTAAATAGTAAATAAATAGTGGCTAAAAAAGAAACTTCAACCAAAAGCTTTGTCCTCCGTGTGGATGCTGCAACGATGGATGCCATTGAAAAATGGGCAGCCGACGAGTTCCGTAGTACCAATGGACAGCTTCAGTGGATTATCGCTGAAGCATTGCGGAAGAGTGGGCGGATGAAGAAGTCCAAGAATCCTCCTCCGTCTGAAGAGAAAGCAAAGGAGGATTAGTGATAACAGATTCTAAATCGTAGATAATATGATTAATCTTGGTCCTTATTCCGGCAAGAAATGCCCTAATGTCCGTTTCCAACCCACTGTGCTTGACCGTATTCTGGAAGGTACGGCCCTGCTTATCGTGCTCGTTACGTGGATTAGCATTTTAATAGTTCTTTTACCATTTATCCTCCTTTTTCATCTTTATTTGTTGTTATAAATCTGCCATTACCTACTAATGGTTACTCTTTCTCTTCTTTTCGCAATTTTTAGGTATTGTTCTCCTTTTTAACTACCTCTACCTTTGCTCCCAACAAAATTTAAGATAAAAGATGAGAAAATTAACTGGCTTATTCGTTTTATGTTTTTTGCTTTCTGCCAATGCTTTGCAGGCTGCTGAACCTGAAAAAGTTACTTCTGCAGCAGAGAGTACGGAGATTTCAACAGACAAAGAGAAAAAGGAAAAAGTAGCGAATGATGGCGACAACTACAAGAAATTCCGTTTCGGTGGATACGGAGAAATGGTTGCAAGTTTTAAGGATTATGGTATTAACCGTTTCTATGGTGCACCTGAAGGCAATCCAGACAAACATAGGAATACAATTTCTATACCCCGTTTCGTGTTGGCTCTGGATTACAAGTTCAATTCCAAATGGATACTCGGTGCTGAAATCGAGTTTGAATCCGGTGGTACGGGTACTGCTTATGAACTTGAGAATACGGAAAACGGTGAGTATGAAACGGAGGTGGAAAAGGGTGGCGAAGTGGCTATCGAGCAATTCCACATTACCCGTTTAATTGTTCCACAATTCAACATACGTGCCGGTCACATCATTGTCCCGGTAGGATTGACCAACGCCCATCATGAACCAATCAATTTCTTTGGAACTTATCGGCCGGAAGGAGAGACAACCATCCTTCCTTCTACGTGGCATGAAAACGGACTCGAGTTTTTTGGTTCTTTTGGAAAAGGATATGCCAGCTTTGATTATCAGGCCATGATAGTGGCCGGTCTGAATGCCAATGGCTTTGACCGTAACACCTGGATAGCAAGTGGCAAACAAGGCCTCTTTGAAGAAGACAACTTTACTTCACCGGGCTATGTGGCTCGTCTGGACTATAAGGGGGTTCCGGGGTTGCGTATAGGTGCTTCGTTCTATTACTGCGCTGATGCCGGTTCCAATTCTGACAAAGCGGATACTTATTCGTCTACCGGTAAGATTCCGGTAAGAATTTATACGGCAGATGCCCAATACCGTAATAAATATGTGGTTGCCCGTGCCAATATGATGAAGGCCTACTTAAACCAGCAGCAGGAAATCAAGCATCAGGAAGCTGTCATCACGAAACTCAAGCAATTTAACCGTGAGAAGTCCATCAAACGTGCGGAAAGCCGTGAAAAGATGTTAGATAAGATTGAAGTCTTAGACAAGCCGACCGAGGTTGCCTCCGAGATGCGGCTTACCTTAGAGCCATCTGTGGAAAGCGGGAATGACGTCTTAACCGTCACGCATCTGGCGAAATCTTTCGGCACAAACTGTCTGTTCCAAGATCTTGACTTTGATATCAAGCGCGGCGAAAAGGTCGCCCTAATTGGCGGAAACGGAACTGGAAAGACCACGATCTTAAAGATGGTCAATCATCTTGTACCGAAGGACGCCGGAACGATTGCCCTTGGCTCGCGCGTACATATCGGCTATTACGACCAGGAGCATCAGGTACTCTCCCTGCATAAGACGATCTTCGAGGAGATCAGCGATGCCTACCCTGATCTGACCAACACAAAAATCCGAAATGTACTGGCAGCCTTTTTATTTACCGGAGACGACGTATTTAAGAAGATTGAAGATTTAAGCGGCGGCGAGCGTGGACGTGTGTCCCTTGCCAAGCTCATGCTCTCCCCTGCCAATTTCTTAATCCTAGATGAGCCGACAAACCATCTGGATATCCAGTCCAAGGGTATCTTGGAGGATGCAATCCGCAGCTATACCGGAACCGTATTTGTTGTCAGTCATGACCGTTATTTCATCAACCGGATTGCAACCCGAATTCTGGAATTAAAGGACGAACAGCTTTACAGCTTTATCGGAAATTACGATTATTACGAAAGTCACAAGGATCAGGTGTACGAGGCGGCTGCACCGAAACAGACGGATACTTCCGCAGACACCGCAACAGCACCTTCTGCCACTCCTTCCGGCAAAGATGATTACAAAAAGCAGAAGGAAGAACAGGCACGACTTCGTAAGAAAGAAAACGATATCAAAAAAACAGAACAAAAAATTGAAGAAACAGAGGCAGCGATTGCGCAGATTGACGAGGAATTCTTAAATCCTGAATACGCAACAAACTCTGCCAAACTCGGCGAGCTATCAAAAAAGCGCGAAGAGCTGGAAGAAACGCTCTCCGCACTTTACGAGACATGGGAAACCCTGCTCGCTTAAGTTAAAAATAAGTTTTCTCGAACTGATTGACCGGCATCGGTTTTGCAAAATAGTAGCCCTGGAACAATGTACATCCAAGCTCCTGCATATACTGAAGCTGGTCTTTTTGTTCGACGCCCTCTGTCACTACATGGATATCCAGCTCCTTTGCCAGATTCAGTACCATTTCCAGAATCATCCGGCTACGCTCCGGATCTTCATTTCTCCGCAGGAATTCCATATCAATCTTGATTGCATCCAGATTCATGTCCTGCAGCATATTCAATGACGAGTATCCACGTCCAAAATCATCCATCACCACACGGAACCCATATGTCCGGAGATCATCGATCAACGCCAGATGTTTATTCGCATCTTTCATGACGGACGTTTCTGTAATCTCCAGACGCAGCTTATCCGGATCAATCTCATAACATTCCACCAGAGTTGTCAGAGTTGTATAAATATCTAAGAAATAAAAATCCTTCGGTGATACATTGACCGATATGTAATACTGCTCTTTTCCCATCGCTTTCCAACGCTGCAACTCCTTACAGGCAAGCTCCCATACATACTGATCCATCGCGCTGATCAGACCGGATTTTTCAAACACATCGACAAACTCCTCCGGCAGCATCATGCCATGCACCGGACGGAACCAGCGCACCAATGCCTCCGCGCCAAGCATCGTTCCCTGCTCATCTACCTGTGGCTGCAAATATAGCCGAAATTCCTGTTTTGCTATTGCAGAGCGAAAATCACTGACCATATGCTGTCGCTCCAGCATCTGTTTTCGCAATTCATCATCATAATATGCAATGGACTGCTGATAATCCCCCTTAATCGATTCAATTGCCAGAAATGCCCTGTCACAGTAGACAGATATCGGTGTTTTGATGTTCCGGATTGGACAGATTCCGGTATAAATCCGTGCGTGGTAAGAATTATTATCTCCAATATGGCTAATCAGATCCAATTCCTCCAAATATCGCTCATGGTTGAGCTTCTCATCACGCACGCAGACTGCAAATCGATCTGCCGAAAGTCTCGCCAGTACTGTATCGCCCGTCGCCAGATTTCGGAACATGTTTGCCAGAGACCGTAACACCGCGTCGCCACGCTCAATTCCAAACACATCGTTGATGATCTTAAAGTTCTGAATATCCGCACACAGAATGCTATACTTTACATTTGGATTTGCGACGATCTGCTGCTCAACAGTTTCATAAAAATGCTCACGGTTAAACAGACCTGTCAGCGAATCATAATTACTCCTGTAGCGTTCTTCCTCCAGTTTTTTCCGATGTTCTGTTTCATCATGCAGTACATAATAACAACCGATAAAACGGTTGTCTTCATCCCAGATTCCCCGATATCGTGCAGCAAAAAAATTCTGTTTACCATTGATTTCTGTCTCGCCCTGCCAACTGCATTCCTCGATTTCTTCCGGTTTGCGATCACCCTTCCACGACCGGTAATAGTTCTCGATCACACGAGTATCTTTATCTACATGAAATACCTGTCTGGCATACACATTGGCATAGATGCATCGTCCTTTGATATCCATGCAGACAACACCATCTGTGAAATTTTGTACCACCATAACAAGTGTTTTCTCCACCAACCCCTTCGGCACATACTGAAATGTAATATAATAGATGCCGGCAGCGGTAATTCCGTAAAATAACACGGAGTAATCAAACTCCAGGTTGAGCACCTCATAAACAACATTTGTTGCAATCATGAGCAAAAAGCAATACAAAATTGCATAATACTGTTTCACATAAATTCGTGCCGCCTTATAGATTTCATAAGCTAACAGCAGAAATGTCATAACCGCAAACATATACACGAACAACTTGTGATATGAATAAAGCCACGTTCTTGAGGTGACTTTGTAATAATATCCCTCTGCTTTATCTCCGGATAATACAACCGAAAATAACATCTGATTATATACATTAATGCCACACAGAATCCCGTCAATCGCTATCAATATCCCAAGGATTAAACCTCCACGTTTGTTGACAAACGTCTCCTGTGTAAAATCATTAATATAAATAAAAAACAATATCAACAGGAAATCACTGCACCAAAAATACAAGCCATATGACGCCAATGCAACTGTATCATTGATATCCAGAATCGTCATGGCATAAAACAAAATGGTTGATGCAGCTACCATATGAAGCCGTACCACATCCTTCGCAACCTGTGTCTGTTCTATCTGCTTGATCATAACAATGCGATATACCAACAAAACAATCATAATCAGCATAATCGCTAACATCGCACTCTTCAATCCTATCTCCCCTATCCTTCGGTTGAAATATATTTGTCTTCATAATCCCAAACCGACATTGGTTTTGCAAAATAATATCCTTGAAATACATCGCACCCCATCATGGTTAATGCATCCACCTGTTCCCTGGTTTCTACTCCCTCGGTAACAACCTCCATCCCCAGTCGTTTCGACAAATGAATAACATTGCTTACGATTGACATACTTCGTTCATTATTTCTGGTCTTACGTAAAAATCCCATATCCAGTTTGATTGTATCCATCTTGATATCCTTCAACATATTCAAAGAAGAATATCCGCTTCCAAAATCATCCATCTCCACCTTAAACCCATACTGCCGCAGTTTGTTTACCAGACGGATTACTTTTTTCGTATCCGACATGACTGCCGTTTCCGTGATTTCCAGATGAAGATTCTTCGCTTCGAAGCCATGCTTTTGTACCAGTTGAGTAAACACTTTATAGATATCCATATAATAAAAATCACGTGGTGAAATGTTTACTGACAAATAAAAATCTGCATGTCCCTGTCTGCACCAGTCGCGAAGCTGGATACAGGCTTTCTCCCATATGTAACGATCCAACTCACTGATCAGACCGGTCCGCTCAAACAGCTCAATAAACTCTCCCGGCGGAATCATACCACGCTCTGGATGAATCCAGCGAACCAGTGCTTCTCCACCACGCACAACACCGTCCGCAGATATCTGTGGCTGAATATAAAAGCAGAACTGTCCGCCCTCTAACGCATCATGGAACTGACTGATAATTCCCTGTTCCTTGAGTGCAGTCTCCCGCAGCTCCTTATCATAATAGCTGATACGGTTTGAAACATCATCCTTGATGGTTTTGATTGCCATAATAGCCCGGTCACACATAACTGCAACCGGTGTATTCCTATCGTCTACTTCATAGATTCCCATATACATACGCAGCCTAAAACTGGAATTACCTTCTATATGCTCAATTCGCGAAATCTCCCGTCGAAATATGTTTTCCTGAAATAATTCCTTTGGCAAAAGCAGTGCAAACCGGTCACCTGCCAACCGCCCATAAATACAACCTGCCGGAGTTTTCTGTTTCAGACTTTCTGCCTGTTTTATTAAAATATCATCCCCCTTTTTACTTCCATATACATCGTTCACAATCTTAAAATCACGGATATCACTACAAACAATATAAAACGCCGTATCTGAATTCTCCCGTAACATCTGTTCTGCGCACTCATAAAAATATTCCCGATTATAAATACCTGTCAATGCATCATGGTTTGCCTTATACTGTTCAGATTTCACACGCTCCACTTCTTCCGTTCGGTCATGTAACAAAAAAAAGCTTCCAATCTCGTGATTCTCATATATCATCTTCTTATATTGAAACTGAAAGAAATGTACTTTTCCATCTATTCGAAATTGTTCTTTCCATGCAATATCATGAATATCCCGAAGATTTTTTCCATTCAGCCAGCCCTGCAACTTTTTATCAAGTGCAGAAAGCTCAGACACATGAAGAATCTTCTTTGCCTGTTCATTTGCATGAATGCATTTCCCTTTTACATCATAACAGACAACTCCGTCATCGATAGTCTTAATAAACAAGGCCAGCATTTTTTCTACAAGGCCCGCCGGAATATGAAAGAATGTAAAATAAGTGATTGCACAACATAATGCGGTATATCCGATCAATGAAAAATCGTAAATGAATTCAAACTTGAAAAACATAATATTTGCAATTGCGGTCAATATAAGCGTAATAATGATCGAAGAATAATTTACTTGAAAAATTCTTGGGCATTTTGACCTGCGGACAAGCAGAACAATCAGACATGCCGCAGCAAATGCATAACAAATCAATGTATGAACCCCATACAAGATACCATAGCTTTTTACACCATAATAAACATTACCGAACTGGTCTGTCATCGGAGCCACATGGAATACATTCTGCACTCTAAGATTTGAAAATAACACAATCGCATCTGTAAGCAACAGGATATACGTTACCGGACGCATCCATACTTTATGCCGATAGGTGTCAGCATATACACGACTATAAATAAACAGCAACAACGTCATAAAATCTACACAAAAATAAAAAAGTGCATAAAAAAACAATGCCAGCTTCTCATCGACTGTCATCAACGCCATACCATACAGCATAACCATTCCTGTCTGTGAAAGCAGTAATCCAAACACCGAATTCCGTAAAGCGTTTTTTTCTATCCGTTGTACTGTATATATACAAAATAAGAGGGGAATCAATAAGATAACCAAACTCCCAAAGAATATATATTTCAATATAAACACCCCAAATCATATCATTTCATATTTTAAAAATACTTAATATTATTTTATAAAATTCACTACGTACTGTCAACTTAAATGGCACAAAAAAAAGACCTCATCGGTCTTTTCTTTCTGTACCTTCAGAACTTCATACAAAGATCTTATATCTAACCTCTTAACAAATCATCTTTCCGTTCTCAAAACCTCTAAGGATAAGCCCTCGACCTATTAGTACTTGTCAGCTGAACGTGTTGCCACGATTACACTCCAAGCCTATCAACCTTGTAGTCTTCAAGGGGTCTTACTCTTATGATGGGATATCTTATCTTGAGGGGGGCTTCACGCTTAGATGCCTTCAGCGTTTATCCCTGCCGGACTT
>OLOX01003841.1_pt1 | contig 10857 bp, 5 predicted proteins | sample 1672091 | NCBI WGS metagenome assembly OLOX01 (sample SAMEA3136644, study PRJEB25190) | human gut metagenome | reverse complement strand
TGACCGAACTTATATTGCCGAACAGCGTGACGAGCATCGGGGATTTTGCTTTCCTGGGTTGCAGTGGCTTGACCGAACTGACATTGCCTAACAGCGTGAGGAGCATCGGGAATTGTGCTTTCTCTTTATGCAGTGGCTTGACCGAACTGACATTGCCCAACAGTCTGACGGAAATCGGAAAATATGCTTTCCGCGGTTGCAGTGGCTTGACCGAACTTATATTGCCGAACAGCGTGACGAGCATCGGGGATTTTGCTTTCCTGGGTTGCCGTGGCTTGACCGAACTGACATTGCCTAACGGCATTACGAGAATCGAGGAATCTGCTTTCCGCGGTTGCCGTGGCTTGACCGAACTGACATTGCCGAGCAGCGTGACGAGCATCGGGGAATCTGCTTTCAGTGGTTGCAGCGGCTTGACCGAACTGACATTGCCGAACAGCGTGACGAGCATCGGAAATTATGCTTTCAGCGATTGCAGTGGCTTGGAGAAGATTACAGTAGATCGAGGAAACAAACGCTACGACTCCTGGGGTAATTGCAATTCAATAATTGAAACGGGAACCAATACATTGATTGTTGGATGCAAAAACAGTGTCATACCGAACAGTGTGACGAGCATAGGAGATGGTGCTTTCCGCGGTTGCCGTGGCTTGACCGAACTGACATTGCCGAGCAGCGTGACGAGCATCGGGGAATCTGCTTTCAGTGGTTGCAGCGGCTTGACCGAACTGACATTGCCGAACAGCGTGACGAGCATCGGAAATTATGCTTTCAGCGATTGCAGTGGCTTGGAGAAGATTACAGTAGATCGAGGAAACAAACGCTACGACTCCTGGGGTAATTGCAATTCAATAATTGAAACGGGAACCAATACATTGATTGTTGGATGCAAAAACAGTGTCATACCTAACAGCGTGACGAGCATCGGGGATTGTGCGTTCTATGGTTGCAGTGGCTTGACCGAACTGACATTGCCGAACAGTGTGACGAGCATAGGAGATGGTGCTTTCAGTGGTTGCAGTGGCTTGACCGAACTGACATTGCCTAACAGCGTGACGAGAATCGGGGATTGTGCGTTCTATGGTTGCACTGGCTTGACCGAACTTATATTGCCGAACAGTGTGAGTAGCATCGGGGATATTGCTTTCACATATTGCAGCGGATTAGAAAAGATAACAGTAGAGAGTGGAAACAGTTGCTACGACTCCCGAGATAATTGCAATTCAATAATTGATACAGAATTCAACACATTGATTGTTGGATGCAAAAGCAGTGTCATACCGAACAGCGTGACGAGCATTGGGTATTATGCTTTCTATGGTTGCAGCGGCTTGACCGAACTGACATTGCCGGACAGCGTGGCGAGCATCGGAGATGGTGCTTTCATTTGTTGCAGCGACTTGTCGAAGATAACATCGTTGGCTGAAATTCCGCCAGTGTGTGGCTCCGGAGTGTTTGACAGAGTCAATAAAACTAACTGTGAATTGATTGTTCCGATAGTATCTGTCACCGCCTATAAGCAGGCGGAAGTCTGGAATGAATTCAGCAACATAAGAGGCTTTTCCGGAGTTGAGGTCACCGTGGCAGGCAAGACACGGAAGATAGTGGTAGAATAGCCGCATCGCGCGTTGACATTGTTTTGTGGCGCATCGCTCGCGTATTCCGTCTTTTTTACGTTGAGCATATATAGACAAAAGGACTGGCACGGGGTGTCAGTCCTTTTGTCTATAAAAGTATTGCCGCAGGGCAATCGTCAAAACTATTTCCTGACGTTGACAAATCTTGAATGCTGGTTTTTGTATTTACCTATAAAACGAGTCATTCCCGTGGCTGCGGAGGCCGATGGCTTTCCACGCCTATATGGTGTTGGCTTTTTCAGTGTGCTCCTTTGTGTAGGCATCGTCGTGGACGCCCGCCACGGCACGGCCGCTGGGGTCGTTGACGCCGCGGAACGAGGCGTCCCAGGCGATGGCTTCGGCGGTGGAGCATGCCACGCTCGGCACGCTCGGCACGCTGCGAGCCGCACTGTCGGACGGGAAATATCCTTCAAAGATGGTGCGGTAGTAATATTCTTCCTTGTTCTGCGGCGGGTTGATGGGGAATCGTTCTGCCGCATGCGCCATCTGCTCGTCGGTTACGGCTGCTGCAGTCACTTCTTTGAGGGTGTCGATCCAGCTGTAGCCCACTCCGTCGGAAAATTGCTCTTTCTGTCGCCAAGCGACGCTCTCTGGGAGCATGTCGGCAAAGGCTTCGCGGACTATGCGCTTCTCTATGGTTTTGCCGGGACACATCTTGGATTCCGGATTGAGCCGCATCGCAACGTCAAGAAATTCCTTGTCGAGAAACGGCACGCGTCCTTCAACGCCCCATGCCGACAGCGACTTGTTGGCGCGCAGGCAGTCGTAGAGGTGCAGCTTCGACAGCTTGCGCACGGTCTCTTCATGAAATGCGCGTGCGTCGGGTGCTTTGTGGAAGTAAAGGTAGCCTCCAAACACTTCGTCGGCGCCTTCGCCGCTGAGCACCATCTTTATGCCCATGCTCTTGATTACGCGGGCGAGCAGATACATCGGCGTGGAGGCGCGAACGGTGGTGACATCGTAGGTCTCGATGAAATATATCGCATCGCGCACGGCGTCGAGACCCTCCTGGATAGTGTAGTTGATTTCGTGGTGCACGGTGCCTATATAGTCTGCCACTTCACGGGCTTTTGCCAAATCGGGCGCACCTTTCAATCCTACGGCAAAAGAGTGGAGTTGAGGCCACCATGCCTCTTTCTTGTCGTCGGTCTCGATGCGGCGTGCGGCAAATTTTTTGGCAATGGCGGAAATTACCGAACTGTCGAGTCCTCCGGAAAGCAGCACACCGTAGGGCACGTCGCTCATCAGCTGCCGTCTGACGGCGTCTTCAAGGGCGTCATGCAGGGCTTTTACATCGGCGGTGTTGTCTTTGACGGCGTCGTAGCTCATCCAGTCGCGTTTGTACCAGCGGACCATCTTGCCGTCGCTGCCGCGGTAGTAATGCCCTGGCAAAAATGGCTCATACTCGTCGCAGAAGCCTTCAAGGGCTTTGAGCTCGCTGGCGCAGTACACGCGCCCTTCGTTGTCATGGCCTATGTAGAGCGGAATCACGCCTATGGGGTCGCGGGCAATGAGGAAATCATCGGTTTCCTCATCATACAGTGCGAAGGCGAAGATGCCGTTGAGGTCTTCGAGAAAGTCGATGCCTTTGTCGCGGTAGAGCGCAAGGATCACCTCGCAGTCAGACCCTGTGGCAAAGTCGTATTTGCCTTCGTAGCGCTGGCGGATGTCGCGGTGGTTGTAAATCTCGCCGTTGACTGCAAGAATCTGCTTGCGGTCGGGGGAGAACAATGGTTGGCCGCCGCTTTCGGGGTCGACGATTGAAAGACGTTCGTGGGCGAGAATGGCAGACTTGCCGCAATAGATGCCGCTCCAGTCAGGACCGCGGTGGCGTATTTTTTTTGACATTGCCAATGCCTTGGGACGCAATGCCGAAACGTCGCTCTTGATGTTGAAGATTGCTGCTATACCACACATGATAGTATCGTTTTTTTTAGACTTGTTTGGTTTTAAGATATTTGTCGATGTCGGCTGCCGCTTGGCGTCCGGCGGCAATGCACCGCACCACAAGACTTGCCCCTGTGGCTGCGTCGCCGGCCACAAACACGTTGCCGGGCAATTCGGGTTGCTGGGGCTTAAGAAATCCCATGGCGAGCAACACAAGGTCAGCGTCGATGACTTCCTTTTTGCCGGTGGGTTTCATCAGCGGGCGTCCGCCTTCGGGGTTTGGCGTCCATTCCACTTCCTCCACCTCCACTCCGATGACATTGTTGTCCTTGCCGATGAATCTGGTCGACGACAGACACCACCTTCGCTCGCAGCCTTCCTCATGGCTCGAACTTGTGCGCAGCACTTGCGGCCACTGTGGCCATGGGGTGGCTGGGTTGTTGCCTACCGGAGGCTTCGGCATGATTTCAATCTGCGTCACAGCCACGGCGCCTTGACGGATGCTCGTGCCTATGCAGTCGCTGCCGGTGTCGCCTCCGCCGATTACTAGCACTCGCTTGCCTTTTGCCGTCACCCGCTCGTCGGCTGAGAATGTCTGTCCGGCAAGCACCCGGTTTTGTTGGCTCAGCAGGTCGAGCGCGAAATGCACACCGTTGAGGTCGCGTCCGGGAATGTTGAGGTCGCGCGCCTGGGGGGTGCCTGTGCAGACGGCATAGGCATCGAATCCCTTGGGAAGATTGAGGATGTCGATGTCGGCATTCACCTCAAAAGTTATGCCTTCTGCCTTCATCACATCGACGCGGCGGTCTATGATGGCTTTGTTGAGCTTGAAATTGGGAATGCCGAAGCGGAGCAGTCCTCCAACAGCCTCGCGGCGTTCGAACACGGTGACGTCGTAGCCGCGGCGGTTCAATTGGTTGGCTGTTGCCAGTCCGGCGGGACCGCTGCCCACTACCGCCACTTTTTTGCCGTTGCGTTGATACTGCCGCGGCACCACATATCCTTCGCGGAATGCTGTCTCGGCAATTGCGCCCTCGTCTTCGCGGATGGTGACAGGAGCGTCGACGGCAAGTTTAAGCACACAGCTCTTCTCGCACAGGGCTGGGCATATGCGTCCGGTGAATTCCGGAAAATCGTTGGTCAGCGACAGTATTTCATAAGCCTCGTGCCAGTTGCCTCTGTAGATGGCGTCTTGAAATTCCGGAGGGCGGTTGCCAAGCGGACATGCCCAGTGGCAGAACGGCACGCCGCAGTCCATGCAGCGGGATGCCTGCAGGCGGCGTTCGGATGTGTTGAGGGTTTGTTCCACTTCTCCGAAGTCACGGATACGGTCGTGGATGGGGCGATAGCCCGCCTCCTGGCGTGGTACGGTAAGAAAAGCCTTAGGATTACCCATATATGTTGTTTCGTTTTATCGGTTGGGGAAATAAGTTAATAGTCACGCTGCACCTCGGCGATTTTCTGTTGTAGTTTGAGCATCTGTTCCTCGGCAAGCACCCGCTTGTATTCGATAGGTGTCACCTGTATGAAGTCGTCGACATACCGGTTCCATTCATCAAGCATCTGGCGTGCCAGCGCCGAGCCGGTGTAGCGGTAGTGCTGACGAATGAGCTCGTGCAGCTCCTTGCGTGCCGAGGAGTCTTCAATGAGCGAGAGTTCAACCATCTCCATGTTGCAGAAGTAGTCAAACTTGCGGTCGGGATCCCAAACGTATGCCACGCCGCCGCTCATGCCGGCTGCGAAATTGCGTCCGGTTGCTCCGAGCACCACAACGCGTCCGCCGGTCATATATTCGCAACAATGGTCGCCGACACCTTCAACAACGGCAATGGCACCTGAATTGCGCACGGCAAAACGTTCGCCGACACGGCCGTTGATATAAACCTCGCCGCTTGTGGCTCCATAAAGGAGCGTGTTGCCGGCAATGGTGTTTTTCTCTGCCGCGAAATGGCTTCTGACTGGGGGTGCCACGGCGATGCGTCCGCCGCTGAGTCCTTTGCCGAGATAGTCGTTGGCCTCGCCCTCAAGCTTGAAGCTTATGCCATGGGCGAGAAATGCTCCGAAGCTTTGTCCGGCAGAGCCTTTGAATCTGACGGAAATGCTCTCGTCGGGCAGACCCTCGTTGCCGAATTTGTCGGCAATCAATCCCGACAGCATCGCGCCTACAGCGCGGTCGGTGTTGGCGATTGCATATTCGAGCGACACTTCTTTGCCGTTGCTGATAGCCGGATCGGAGGCTGTTATGATTGTGCGGTCGAGCACGCTGTCGATGTCGTGCATCTGCGCTTCTGTGTGGCGTATGCTTGCGTCTCCGCTTTCTTTATGCAGCAGGCGGGAGAAGTCGAGCAGTTCTGACTTCTGGCTGACAGCTTTGTCTATCTCAATCAAATCGGTGCGGCCTATGATGTCGTTGAATTTCCGGAATCCCATCTCTGCAAGATATTCACGCACCTCTTCGGCGAGAAAACGGAAATAGTTGACCACGTGGTCGGCATGTCCGCGGAAGTGTGCCCTCAGTTCAGGATTCTGTGTGGCAACGCCCATAGGGCAGGTGTTTGAGTGGCATTTGCGCATCATCACGCATCCCAATACGATAAGCACTGTCGTGCCGAATCCAAATTCCTCGGCGCCGAGCAACGCCATGCTCACGATGTCGTGTCCGGTTTTCATTTGGCCGTCGGTCTGAAGGCGCACTTTGCCGCGCAGCCCGTTGCGCACGAGCGTCTGCTGCGTCTCGCTCAGACCAATCTCAGGCGAGATTCCGGCATACCGCATCGATGAAGCCGGCGACGCTCCTGTGCCTCCCTCGGCTCCTGAGATTACAATCAGGTCGGCCTTTGCCTTTGCCACACCCGCCGCGATGGTGCCGACTCCGCTTTCCGCCACGAGTTTCACGCTGATGGCTGCGCGCGGATTGACATTCTTAAGGTCGAAAATCAGTTGCGCGAGGTCTTCGATTGAGTAAATGTCGTGGTGCGGTGGCGGAGAGATGAGTGAGATGCCTGGAATGGAGTGGCGTGTGCGGGCAATCACCTCATTGACTTTGAATCCGGGCAATTGTCCTCCCTCGCCGGGTTTCGCTCCCTGTGCCACCTTTATTTGAATCTCCTCGGCGTTGACCAGATATTCCGTTGTGACGCCGAAGCGGCCGGAGGCAATCTGCTTTGTCTTGCTCGACAGCGACACTCCGTTGACCGCCTCGTGGAAGCGGCTGCTGTCCTCGCCGCCTTCGCCCGTATTGCTGCGTGCGCCGAGTCGGTTCATTGCCAGGGCAAGCGCCTCGTGGGCTTCCTTGCTGATGGCTCCAAACGACATTGCTCCAGTTACGAAATGCTTTACAATTTCTTCTACCGGCTCCACTTCGTCAATCGGAATCGGATTTTTCTTGAACGTGAAGAAGTCGCGCAGAAATATCGGTTCTGCTTTGTGGTCGGCGGCGGCTGTGAATTCTTTGAATTTATTGTAGTTGCCTTGACGGGTGGCAAGCTGCAGCAGTGCAATCGTTTCAGGATTCCAGGCGTGGCGCTCGCCGTCTTTGCGATATGAGAACTGCCCGATGTTTGGCAGAATCTCGTCTTCGTCTTTAATGGAGAAGCCATCATCGTGGAAATGCGTGTAGCTATCGGCGATTTCCTTCAGGCGGATACCTCCGATGGACGATGTCTGTGTCCCGAAATAGTTGCGCAGCAGCTCCTCGCTGACTCCTACAGCCTCGAAAATCTTTGCTCCGCGGTAGGAACGGATGGTGCTGATGCCCATCTTGCTCATTATTTTGTAGAGACCCTTGCAAAGAGCCTTGATGTAGTTGCTTTCAGCCGTTTCGTAGTTCATCTGCACATCGCCGCGCTTCACCAGGTCGTCGAGCACGGCGAATGCCATATAAGGGTTGATGGCGCTTGCTCCATAGCCAAGCAGCAGTGCGGCATGCATCACCTCCCTGATCTCTCCGCTCTTGACGATAAGAGCGGTCTGCACACGTTTCTGCACCGAAATCAGATGATGGTGCACAGCACTCACCGCCAGCAACGACGGAATTGCCACATGGTCGCGGTCGACGCCCTCGTCGGTCAGTATTATGTAGTTCACACCGTCGTCGACCGATGCCTCGGCGCGGCGGCACAGCTCATAGATGGCTTCCTGCAGCCCGGCGGTGCCTTTTGCCGCATCAAACAGCATTGGCAGCTTCACGGTGTTGAATCCCTTGTATCGGATATTGCAGAGAATGTCGAGCTGGGTGTTGGTCAGCACGGGGTGGGGCAGACGCACCATCTTGCAGTGCGACTCGCTTGGCAAAAGGATGTTCATGCCCACAGCGCCGATATATTCTGTCAGCGACATCACCAGCTGTTCGCGGATTGGGTCTATGGCGGGGTTGGTCACCTGTGCAAACTGCTGACGGAAGTAGTTGAACAGCAGTTGCGGACGGCTGCTCAACACGGCAAGCGGCGTGTCGTTGCCCATAGAGGCAGTAGGCTCCGATCCGTTCACGCACATAGGCTTTATGGTGCGTTCCACGTCTTCGCGCGTGAATCCGAAAGCACGCAGCTTTCTGCCGAAGAGACTGACGGCATTGTCCACTTTGCGTCCGCTGCGTAGCGTGTGCAGCTCGATGCGGTTTGTCGACAGCCATTGTCGGTATGGGCGTGCGGCGGCAAGCTGCGCTTTCAGCTCGCCGTCATAGTATATCTTGCCTTCCTGTGTGTCGACAAGCAGAATTTTGCCAGGTTGCAGACGTCCTTTTTCTTCGATGTCGGCAGGTTCGATGTTGATTACTCCAGCCTCGCTCGCAACCACCATCATACCGCCTTTCGTAATCAGATAGCGCGCCGGACGCAGACCGTTGCGGTCGAGCATTCCGCCGGCATAACGCCCATCGCTGAAAAGAAGTGCCGCCGGTCCGTCCCACGGTTCCATAAGGATGGAGTGGTATTCATAAAACGCTTTCAAATCCTCGCTGATAGGATTCTTGTCGTTGAACGACTCCGGCACGAGCATTGCCATGGCGTGCGGCAGACTTAGTCCTGACATTACGAAGAATTCCAGCACATTGTCGAGCGAGGCGGAGTCGCTCATGCCCGGTTGGATGATTGGACGTATGTCCTTGACGTTGCCCAACGCCGGCGTCGACAGCACGCTTTCTCTTGCCTCCATCCAGGCGCGGTTGCCGCGGATGGTGTTGATCTCACCGTTATGCGCCAGCAGACGGAACGGCTGTGCCAAACTCCAGGTTGGAAACGTGTTGGTGCTGAAGCGGGAGTGCACCAACGCCAGCCCGCTTGTGAAATATGGTTGTGTGAGGTCTTTGAAATACTCGCGCACTTGGGTTGACGAGAGCATACCCTTATAAATGATGTTCTTGCTTGACAGCGACACTATATAGAAGTCCTTGTCGTCGATGCGGCGCTCGATGCGTTTGCGCACAAGATATAACGTGCGCTCAAAAGTGTCGGTGTCGGTAACTCCGGTAATGAAAATCTGCTTTATGTCGGGTTCTGTGTCGCGGGCGTCTTTGCCGAGAATCTCTGAGCGTACAGGCACATTGCGCATGTGCATCAACTGCAGTCCCTCACGCTCCACTTCTTCAATCACGATTCCCATAATTGCGGCTTGGCGTTTCTCGTCTTTCGGCAGAAACATCAGTCCGGTGCCGTATTTGCCTTTCTCCGGCACTGGAATGCCTTGAAGAAGAATGAATTCGTGTGGAATCTGAATCATAATCCCGGCGCCGTCGCCTGTCTTGTTGTCGGCACCCTCTGCGCCGCGGTGCTTCATGTTTTCAAGCACTGTCAGTGCTGCATCAACCAGTTCGTGGGATTTGTCACCATTTATGTTGACGAGCATGCCCACACCGCATGCATCGTGTTCGTAGGAAGAGTCATACAGCCCCAAGGGCTGGTGACTTGGATAGTCTTTTTGGTCTATCTTCTTGGAAAAAAGATTGTTTTTGTTCAAATTTTCTTTCATAATCCCGCTTTTTTCTCTTCTTTACTTACATTTTGACTGCAAAGATATGGAAAAACATCAAGCCTGCAAACAAAATGTGACAAAAATAGCCGTTGTTGTGGAAAAAAGTTTTGCAAATGCGTTGAAAATAGCAAAAAGAAAGCGAATATGACTGAAATGCGGCATAACAATCAGGGCTGATGTGTGCGTATGATTGTTTTATTGAAAGATAGGCTGCGGTTCGGCAAAACATTTTCAAACAAGTTTGAATGTTTTTCACTCACCTTGCACTACTTTCAATAAGATAGGCAGCGGTTCGGAATCGCAAAATCAAATAAATTTGTTTTGCGCTTCACTCACCTTGCACTACTTTCAATAAAATAGGCTGCGGTTTGGCAAAACATTTTCAAACAAGTTTGAATGTTTTTCACTCACCTTGCACTATCTTTGCAGTTGATAAAACAACAACCGGATGAAACCAAATTTTTTGAAGGGGCTTCTTAGGCGAGTGCTTGTGTTGCTCCGTTACATTTGGCGCGGCTGCGTCAAAATGTGGAATTGGTATCGGCGCACTTACAAGCAGGCGCGTTGGTATGGAAAAGTGGGTATTGTGTGTGCCACGGTGGTGGTGTCGTTTGTCCTTTATTTGATATTGGTCGACATCAATTTCTTGTGGCTTTTCGGAAAATCGCCGAGCTTATATGACATAGCCCATCCCAAACAAGATGAAGCGTCGATTGTCTACAGTGCCGACGGCAAGGTGCTCGGACGTTACTATCGCGAGAACCGTATCCCTGTTGAATATGACGAGATTTCGCCAATGCTCATCAACGCGTTGGTGTCGACGGAGGATGAGCGTTTCTATTCCCACCACGGCATAGATTTTCAGGGTGTGGCGGCTGCGATGAAGGATATGGCTGTGCACCACGAGGCGCGTGGAGCGAGCACGATTACTCAGCAGCTGGTCAAGAATATGTTCCGCACACGCACGGAGTATTCCACCGGACTCACTGGATTTATACCTGGCGTGCGTCTGTTGGTGATGAAGACGAAGGAATGGGTGACGGCTGTCAAACTGGAGATGTTCTATACAAAAAAGGAGATTCTGACGATGTATCTCAACACGGTGGATTTCGGCAGCAATGCTTTCGGCATCCGCACGGCGGCGAAGACTTATTTCAACACGACGCCGATGCAGCTGAAGACGGAGGAGTCGGCTGTGCTTGTCGGTATGCTGAAGGCCACTACGACCTACAATCCGCGTCTTAATCCGAAGAATTCAAAGAGCCGCCGCAATGTGGTGTTGAGCAACTTGTTGCGCAAGAAGTTTCTTACGCACGAGGAGTATGACTCGCTGAGCGAGCTGCCGATAGAACTGAAATATACGCCT
>OLOX01003830.1_pt1 | contig 10882 bp, 10 predicted proteins | sample 1672091 | NCBI WGS metagenome assembly OLOX01 (sample SAMEA3136644, study PRJEB25190) | human gut metagenome | reverse complement strand
TTAGTTGCAGTGCATAATAATCCAGAAGCATTAGAATATGTTAGTGATAGATTAAAAGCAGATAGAGAAATAGTATATGACTCAGTAAGTGAAGTTGGGTGGACATATTGCTATGCAAAAGAAAATTTATTAAATGATAAAGAATTATTAATGGCTGGATTGAAAAAAACAGGACAAATTTTGTATTTTGCATCACCAGAAATGAGAGATGATAAAGAAGTAGTAATGTTAGCTGCAACGAATAAACCAATTATAATAAAGTTCGCAAGTGGAAGGCTGAGAGAAGATAAAGAAATAGGATTATCAGCAATGAAATCTAATAAAAATTGTTATGAATTTTTAGGACCAAACTTAAAACAAGATGAAGATATATTAGCAATAAAAAATGGATAAAAATATATTTAACCTAAATTAGTGAAATTGCTTGATTTTTTTGGTAAAATATAGTACAATAGTTATGTTGAAAAAATATTCCTTTAACTTAGCCTAATAAAAGACACCTATTATTAGAGCTCGGTATAAGGAGAAAAAAGAAATAGGAGGTGTTAATAACATGACAGTAGAAAGAAAACAAGAAATCATTAATCAATATAGAAGAGATGAAAAAGATACAGGATCATCTGAAGTTCAAATCGCTCTTTTAACAGAAAGAATTAATGAATTAACAGAGCATTTAAAAGTTCATAAAAAAGACAATCATTCAAGAAGAGGAATGCTTAAAATGGTTGGTAAAAGAAGAAATTTATTAAACTACTTAGCAAAGAAAGATGAAGAATCATATAAAGCACTAGTTGAAAAATTAGGACTAAGAAAATAGTTTAAGATTTGTAAAAGGACGTGTGCGATAAAAGCCTACGTCCTTTTGTTTTATATAATAGGAAAGTTATACTTTCCTATTATATAAAATGCTACAATCGCTAGCCCTTTGAGATTTCATTGCTTCGCTCAGAAACTCAAATCGGGCGAGAACAAATCAAAGAAAAATTTTCAATTTTTCTTATTTGTTCACAAATTTTTTATACACTTCCATGATAATTATTAAAGGTATTGAAAATACTACTAATCCACCAGCAAACTCTAATGGTATTGTTTTTAAACGTAATATATTTGATAATATATCACTTCTCACGACTATTATTTGTATTAAACATGTTATCAATATCGAAAATATCAAGAATTTATTATTTTGTCCTGATATTTTAAATGCTGAAATTCTTTCACTTCTACAATTAAAGATATGAATATTTTCCATTAAGACCATCAATGTTAGTAAATAACTTCTAATAACTTCTATTTCAAGATGTTTTATATTATATAAATAAATATAAAGTGCAAATTCTATTATCCCCATTACTGTTGCTGATATGATAATTTCATTTATCATTAATTTATCAAATATTTTTTCATTATTTGCAGGTCTATTCATTACATCTTCAACATCTTTTTCAAATGCTAAAGCATTACTTTGAATTCCATTACTTATTAAATTTAACCATAATAATTGTATTGCGACTAATGGTATTGGAAAATTAAATATCATCGATAATACAAATAATATTATTTCAGATAATCCTGTCGATAAGAGCAAATATATTACTTTTCTTATATTATTATATGCTCTTCTTCCTTCTTCTACACCATTTACAATTGATGAAAAATTATCATCTGTTATTATCATATTCCCTGTTTCTTTTGCAATATCTGTTCCACTTCCTATTGCAACACCTATATTGGCTGATTTTAGAGCTGGTGTATCATTTACCCCATCACCTGTTACAGCAACCATTTTTCCTTCTTCTTTTAATTTTTTAACTATTTCTAATTTCTCCATAGGTGTTGCTCTAGAATATACTTTTGTTATACCTATTCTCTTAGCTATTGCTTCTGCTGTATTTTTTTGGTCTCCAGTAATCATAATTGTTTCAATTCCTGCTTTTTTACAACTTTCTACTGCTTCTGTTACTCCTTCTCTAATCGAATCTACAAATCCTATCAATCCCAGAAATATCATATCTTTAAGATCTTTTTCTTCTAGCTCTTTTGTTTCAAAATTTCTCTTATGAATTTTACTTTGAGCTATTGCTATAACTCTATATCCTTCTTCTGCTAATTCTTTTACTTCATTTAATATATCTTCTGGTTTTCTACTTCTTTCTCTTCCTCTTACATAAGGAACAATACAATATGTGCAGAAATTATTGCATCCATACATAATTGTTACAGAAGCTTTTGATGAGTCATTTCTTTTTATTGGTAGTCCTTCAATTACTTCACCATCAATATCTATTACATCTCTTACTCTTTTTCCACTTTCTAATGTCTTTTTTAGATCTTCTTCAAATTTATGTAATGTATGTGTTCCAAAAACTATATCTGTGTAATTATAACTTTTCTTAATTTTTTCTAGCATAGCTGGTTCTTGCATCATACAACCACCTATAGCTATAATAGTTCCTTTTTCCTCTTTTTGCTTTTTTAATTCTCCTAATTTACCAAATAATCTTTCTTCTGCATTTTCTCTTACACAGCATGTATTATAAATTACTAAATCTGCTTCGTCTAGTTTTTCAGTCTTTTCGAATCCCATTTTTTCAACGATCCCAGCTATTTTTTCTGAATCGTTTTCATTTAATTGGCATCCCATTGTTGTTATGTAATATTTCTTCATATTTTTTCCTTTCTATTATTCCTTATGATATAACTCTGGATATATAAATTCTTGTCCATTTTCTGTTATTGTTCGATTTAGAAAATGATTTGTATTAATATTATCACCTTGGCAAAAATACTTGTATCTATTTTCATCTGGCACTTTATTCCCATTTATTATTATTGGGTCATCCCATGTGGCATCTACTGAATACCATTGTTCATTTATTTTTACATAATTCCACATGTGATTTTCTCTTGTACCTTCTGAATTTTCCGCTTCCCCTGAAACTAATATACATGGTATTTCTAGTTTATCTAATAAATATTTGAATGTTTTTGCATATCCTTCACATACTACTTTTTTATTTATTAGTGCTCCATATATGTCTCTATTATTTTCTGCTGAGTATGTTGTGTCATACTCTAAGTTGTCTATTAACCAATTGTGAATATATTGTATTTGCTGATAATTACTTCCATATGCATTTTCTAAAATTTCACTTGATACAGCTTCAATTTCAGCTAATTGCTCATCTATCTCTTCTGATAAAATATCATCTTTCAGATAATTTGCTTCTCCATCACTACTTGATAAATATACTTGATATGTGACATTTCTGCCTTGTGTATATGTTATAGTTCTTAATACCATTTTGGTAAAGTCCACATAATACAAATCCACATGATCATACCTTAAAGCATCTACTGCATTTTGATATTCTGAACTAAGTAATTCTAACCCATTATTTTGACCTAATAAATTATCAAATTCGTGGTTAGTAAATCTTATTGATTCTGTTCCTGTTTTTAGTTTGTCTTTTTCCTTAAGAAATTTATCATAAATTATTTTTGCAGTTTCACCTAACTGATCATAATAATATGTATCTTCGGTACCATTAGAATGACTTAATTTTCCATCAGATAATGTTAATCCATTATCTATGTATTCATCTACACTTTTTTTTATATTTATTATTTTCTTAACACTTATAACATTAGTTTTTTCTAATATTATAAATACTGCTAAAAAATATATTATAACAATTAACAAAACCTTTAGTTTCTTTTTCATTAATCCCTCATTATACATTAAATCTAAATAATACTATGTCTCCATCTTGCATGATATAATCTTTACCTTCTAGTCTCATAAGACCTTTTTCTTTTACAGCATTCATTGTTCCTTCTCTTATTAAATCATCATATGATACAACTTCTGCACGTATAAATCCTCTTTCGATATCTGAATGAATTTTTCCAGCTGCTTGAGGAGCTTTTGTTCCTATCTTAATTGTCCAAGCTCTTACTTCTGGTTCACCTGCTGTTAAGAAAGACATTAATCCTAATAATTTGTAGCTTGCTTTTATAACTTTGTCTAATCCTGATTCTTCTAAACCTAAATCATGTAGCATTTCTATTTTATCTTCTTTGTCTAATGTGCTTAATTCTTCTTCAAGTCTAACACATAATGGTATAACTTCTGCATTTTCACTTTTTGCATATTCTCTTACCTTTTTTACATTTTCATTATCATCTGCATTGTTTATTTCATCTTCTGAAATATTTGCTATATAAAGAATTGGTTTCATTGTTAATAGGAAAGCATCTTTTATAACTTCTTTTTCTTCATCAGTTAACTCAAGCGTTCTTGCTGATTTTCCTTCTTCTAAAGTTTTCTTTATTTTCTCCAATGTATCAATCTCAAATTGATATTTTTTATCTGCTTTTAAATTTTTCTTTGCTCTTTCTAATCTTTTATCTACTGTTTCCATGTCTGCAAATATTAATTCTAAGTTGATTGTTTCTATATCTCTTAATGGGTCTACGCTTCCGTCAACGTGTACAATATTGCTATCTTCAAAACATCTTACAACTTCAACAATACTGTCTACTTCTCTAATATGTGATAAGAATTTGTTTCCTAATCCTTCACCTTTGCTTGCTCCTTTTACTAAACCTGCTATATCAACAAATTCTATTACAGCGGGTGTTGTTTTTTCTGGATGATACATTTCTGTTAATTTTTCTAATCTCTCATCTGGTACTGCAACAACTCCAACATTTGGTTCTATAGTACAAAATGGATAATTTGCACATTCAGCTCCAGCGTTTGTTATACTATTAAACATTGTGCTTTTTCCTACGTTTGGTAGGCCTACTATTCCTATTTTCATCTTATTTCTTCCTTTCTATTTTTTATCTGATAATTCTCTTATATATCTATATACTTCGCCCCAAATATAACACTCCTTTATGTTCTTATCGTTGGCTGGTTTCATATTACTATCTCTTAAATATATTGATTTTATATTTTCTTTTGAAAGTTTCATACAGTTACTTAATGAATCTTCTACCATTAGATCTATATTTTCTTTTTTTGCAGTTTCAACTTTTTCTGGCGTTTCCCAATAATATTTATCAAAAGTTATATTTTCTTTTTCAAGCATTTCTTGTGCTAATTTTTTCATAATTGGAATATCATGACCTCTAGCTGTTATTACTACTAGTTCATGTCCATCTTTTTTTAATAGTTCTATAACTTCTTTGGCACCTGGCATTATGTGGCTTTTTTTAGTTCCTTCTATTAAATATTTTTCTATAAACTCATTTTTTTCATCATCTGCCCATTTATATCTATCTTGAGCCCATTGTGCAGATTGATCTTTCGTTGAATTTCTATTTAATTTCAATATATCATATAGTTCTGCTTCATTTCTAAATTGTTTTTCTGTATCTAGCACTACTCCATCAAGGTCTAATCCTATCTTCATTTTTTCCTCCTTATAGTTTTTACTTATATTTGTATCATTTAAATAGACAGCATTCCTGCTGCCTATTTTTTCTTTTATATTTTATTACGAAACAGGTATGTTTTATTTTTCTATTTAACGCATATAATTTATCACAATTCTTCATTTTTTACAAGCATTATTGAATAACTCTAATTTCTATTTTTTCGCATTATTCATTATTTCAATAATTTTTCTATGATATTGTTTTTAGCCATTTCATCTAAGTTTATATTTGTATTTACCAATCCTATTTCGATATGATTTTTTCCGTATGAGTGGAAGTCTGAACCTATTGTTGTAAATAAATTGTTTTCATCAGCAATTTTTTTCCAAAAATCCACTTCATCTATTATATTTTCTTCTTTATTAACATATATGTATAAGGCTTCTATTCCATCTGGTTTCATCTCTTTAATGATTTCTATAATATCATCTCGAGTTGCCTTTCCTTCATATGGATATGCCATTGGATGTGCTAATACTACTTTTCCATTCGCATTTTTTATCATCTCTGTAGCTTCTTTTGGAGATATTGTTTCTTTTTTTACATAAGCTGGGCATCCCTTATTCATTATAGTTTCAATAAACATTCCTTTATTTGGTATATTTCCAAATTGTTTTAATAACTTTTCTGCATTTTGCTTGTTATTTATTACATCTAGTGCAATATGAGATTTTGTAACAGCATCTATTTTGTCTAGTTCTTCAACATTTATTTCATATCCAATTTCTCTAAGTTTTTCTCCAACATCTTTTAAATATACATGTCGCGATTCTCTTATTTTTGTTAATTGATTTTTAAATGTCTGGTTATTAAGGTCATAATTATACCCTAATACATGAATTTTAGTTTTCTCTGTTCTAGTTGAAATCTCTACTCCAGGTATAAGCTGTATTCCTTGATTTTTAGCATATTGTATTATTTCACTTGTATATGCTTCTGTACTATCATGATCTGTAATTGACATTGTTGTAACTCCGTTTTTCACAGCTTCGTCTATTATTTCTTTGGGCGTTAATTTTCCATCTGAAATAGTTGTATGCATGTGTAAATCTATTTTTCCCATATAAGCTCTCCTATCTTTTGGTTTACAATCTTTTATTTTATAGTTTTATTGAAATTTAGTTATATCTTCAACTCTTCCGGCAAAGTATGGTAATGCTTTTCCTTTTTCTCTTAAGAATATTGCAAAAGTATCATCTACATAAAAATATCTAGGTTTGTCTTTTTCTTCATTTTCCTCTATTGATGTTGCCATGACCCTTATATCAATACCTGATTCGCTTTTTATTTCTCCGCCTTTCTCGTCTAATGAAAACTTTATTGTTTGTATTGCTTTTTCTATTATGGCCTTATCATAAACCGGATCAGCTGTTTCGAATTTTTTACCTTGTAATTCAGTATATTCTCTTTTTTCATTAAATGTTAAATTAGGTGCTTTAAACTCATCCACATCTTTAAATTCACTGCTTCCAGTATAATTTTCTGATTCTTTATTCATATTGTCATATATTTCATTAAATGTTTTTCCTTGTGGACTTTTGCAAAAAATAACTTCATCATTACTTTTTGTATTTACTATAATTGCAAAATCATCTTTCGAATTATAATATAATACTCTAATTTGACTGCCAACTGTTTCTTTTGTATTTTCATCTATTCCAAAATATTTAACATCTTTATACTTATTTCCAAAATCATCGTTTTCTAATTTATCAAACTCTTTTAAAAATTCAAATTTTCTGTATAACATAGCATAGAAGAAATATCTTCTTTCATCATTGTTATCTGGATTATCTAATTCGTTTTCTGACCATCCAAAATCCTCTAAAATATCACTTTCCTGATTAAATTTTTCCTTTATGCCATTTTCTATTTGCTCTTTTAATTCAAGTGACTTAATTCCATATGTTTTGAAGTAATATTCTTCTGAAATCATGTCTTCAGTGAAATCTTTTTTATTAAGATTCTCTGCCATTTTTTCTTGTGGATCAAATATAATATCCTTTTTTACAACATTATCTCTCATGTCGTTCCAAACTAATTGAAATGTTCCACACCAACTGCTATCTGATGTTATTGTATCTCTCATAGTTGGAACAATAGTAATTCCATCTGTTTTTTGTAATTTAGTAGCTGTTTTTCTAAAAATATGTGTCTTACTTATTATGATTATTCCTGCAATTAGTAAAACTGCTAAAATAGTAATAATAATTAGACATTTGTTTTTCTTTTTCATATGCAGCTTCTCCTTTCTTCCCTATATGTTTTATTTTAACATATCCTTTTAATAATTTTTATATCAAAAGTAAAATTTGTAAAAATTATCTCCAGCATAATTTAAGTGGTAAGATAAAAGTAGACTTTTTTATCTACTTTTATCTTACCACTTAACATAGTTTGCGGTTGTTGTTTCACTTCGTTTCACAAAGCTAAAGGCGTAATAAATTGTACACTGCATTAGTTGGAATTTTTATCTTCGTATGCATGACATATCTACGGCAAAAAAAATCAACTATTACTAGTTGATTTAATCATTAACGTCACACTGGTGCAACGATTTTATCTTATGGAGCTTTCAGCCAGAATCGAACTGGCGACCCCATCCTTACCATGGATGTGCTCTACCTACTGAGCTATGAAAGCACTTTATTACTCATCATAGTTCAAGATATTTTTTATTGTTTTCTTTCTAATTCTTTGTATAGCATTATCTACTGATTTAACTGGTGCATCTAGCTTTTCTGCAATTTCTGTATAACTTTCACCATTTGTATATCTATGTAATACTTGTTTTTCAAAATCACTTAATGTCTCATCAATCCTATCTTCTACAAATGTATAGTATTCTTTTTTAGTTACTATATCCAAAGGATCTTCTGCTGCGTTTTCTGTTTCAAATACCTCTAGCAAACTAGTATCTTCATTTTCATCATATGCTGATATATTTAATGACAAGTATGAATTAAGCGGCATATGTTTTTGTCTCATTGATGATTTTATTGCTGTTTGTAATTGTCTTTCTACACATAGATTAGCAAAAGTTTTAAAAGAACTTTGTTTTTCAGGGTCAAAACTTTTAATGGCTTTAAATAATCCTATTAAGCCTTCTTGAATTATATCTTCTTTTTCGGCTCCTACAATAAAGTATTTTCCAGCTTTCATGCTGACAACTTCAGTGTATTTTTCTAAAAGGTAATTTAAGGCCTTTTTGTCTCCATTTTTTATTTTTTGAATCAATTTATTATCATCAAGAGTATCAAATTCTTCATTTTGAAAATATAAATTTTGCATTCGTTCCCTAACCATTCCTTTTGCTTAATCTATTTTGTATTATATTGTCAAAGTATTTATATGTCAATACTTTGAGCAAATTTTTATTGTAAAACATCTTTTATAGCTTCACCTATAATTTTATTAACATCAGCCATCATTACATTAAATCTTACCTCTTTGTCAAAATAATCCTTAACTTCTGGATTTTTAACTAGAATATTATATAATTCTTGTAATTTTTTCATTTTTTCTTCTGATTGTTTTTCACCTTGTAATGCTAATACTTGTTCTTCATATCTTATTTTTTCAAATTCATCTATTTGTTTTTTTAATCCTTCTACTGAATTCACTTTTTCTTTTGCTTCTTTGTATTCTGTAAATTCCCTACATTCTTTTATAGCTCTTGCTAAGTTATTTACTTCATCATATACGTTCATAATATCTCTCCTTTTTTATTTTATAAAAGAGAGCTCTAATGGCTCTCTTTTGTATTTTTCCATATTTATTTTTATTCTATGCATAAGCTTGTCTTTTTTTGAATCCAAGTAAGTTTGTAATTTCTTTGTCTGTATTTTTTGTTTTTTTTGTTTTTTGTGCTTCTTCTTGAGCAATTTGACGAGCTTGTCTTTCTGCCATTGTTTGACAAATTGCTTTTTGATATATAAAGTGTGTATCTTGAGCAATTTTTGTCCAGTTATATTTATTTTTTACATCTAATTTTGCTTGTTTTACAACGTTAGCGCAAAGTTGTGGATTATATAATAATGAAAGAATTGAATCAGCTAATGAATTAGCATTTCCTGCATAACTCTTCATTCCATTTACTCCATGATCAACTATTTCGTTAAGTCCTCCAACATCTGATACGACTACTGGTATACCTGCAAGCATTGCTTCTAATGCAACTATTCCAAATGGTTCATATGTACTTGGAAAAACAGATATATCAGCACATTTATACATTTTGCATAAAGTTTTATGATCTAGGTATCCTGTAAAGTATACTTTATTTGATATTCCTAAGTAATCAACTTGTGCTCTTAATTCATCTATCATTCCACCACGTCCAGCAATTATTAGTTTAGCATCATTATATCCTTGTAATATTTTTGGCATTGCAGCTATTAAATTCTGTATTCCTTTTTCATATACTAATCTTCCTGAGAATAATATTATTTTTTCATTATCAGCTGCAAATCTTCTTCTGAATTCATAATCTCTTTCGTATCCAGCGAAGTTTGTTTGTGTTATTCCGTTAGGTACTACATTTATTTTTTCGTATGGCAATCCGAAAAGTCTTTGTAATTCACTTTTCATATAATTACTATTTACTATTACTTCTGTTGCTTCATATGTAAGCATCCATTCTGTATCATTGATGTATCTTTGCGTATTGTCATGTATTCCGCTGTTTCTTCCTGCTTCTGTTGCATGTATTGTTGCAACGATTGGAATATCATATGAATTCTTTAATGATTTTGCAGCATATGCTACTAACCAATCATGTGCATGTATTACATCAAATTTTCCTTCTTTGTTTATTATTTCACTAGCTTTTGCTATAAGATTAAAATTTAATTGCATTATCCAATCTATAAAATTATTAGGGCTAATTATGTAATTATCAACTCTATATACTTTTACTCCATTATCATCTTCAAAGTATGGAACATCTCCATCTTTGTATGTAACAACAGTTACTTCATGTCCATCTTTTATTAGTCTTTGCGACAAATCATGAACAACTCTTGATATTCCTCCTACTATTCTTGGTGGATATTCCCATGATAGCATTAAAATCTTCATTATCTTATGCCCCTTTCAAGTTAATTTTCTTTAGTAATTATAGCATGTTTATTTTTTTGTTTATTATATACAGAATCTGCATGTTATTTTACATTATTGTTTATATTTTATACATAATTTCGACAAATGTAAATATATTATACGAATTTTTTCAAACATTTTTGTTTCTTTGATTCATTTCAATTTTACTCGATATTTTCTAACAAAAATGAACCTAAAAAACTATTTTTCAGTCTTTAAGTTCATCTTTGTTATTATTGGTTATTGTTCACTATCACAGTTCCAATTTACTGTTGCGTGTCTTGCTCCCCATGGTGCTCCTGAGATTGAATCAGCTTTTCCTTGCATACGTATT
>OLOX01003824.1_pt1 | contig 10905 bp, 9 predicted proteins | sample 1672091 | NCBI WGS metagenome assembly OLOX01 (sample SAMEA3136644, study PRJEB25190) | human gut metagenome | reverse complement strand
GCTGCCGCACCTCGCTCGCCGTATCGGCACTTAGAATTATGCGGTATTGCCTTTAATTGGCTTCGCATAAAAAAGAGTAATAGTCGTGTGGTGCCCACGGCGGTGTTGCCTTTATTCATTATTATTTATTATTTCATTCCTGATAGAAAAATAGCGCCCGACGGTTTAAGCGTACCTGTCGGGCGCTGTTTGTTTATTTGCTTATTTATCCGGTTCACAGTCCAGAATGGAGGGAATATTGGCCCATTTATCCGGTTCGGCTTCGTACCGTTCGTGCAGCCAGGCAACGGCGGCATCGAGCCCCTCCTGATTGCCGGGGAACTCTGCCATCTCCTGCTTTTCATCGGCGGTGTGTTCCAAGCTCCATGGGCCGGGCCAGATGGTGGCGGTCAGATATTCGATCTTCCGCTTGCCGCTTTCATCGGCGGGGTCAGCTTTTTTGGCGGGGGCTACCAGATAGCGCATGCCGCCCTGTGCGCCGGAGTACGGGTTGCCGCAGTGGAACCAATGGTAGATGGGCAGGCAGTCCAGCATAAAATCTCCTCACTTTCAGGTTTTGCTGCGGTTCAGTTCCGCGCGTAGTTGGATCAGGCGGGCAATATCTTCCTTATCGGCCTGGGTCAGTTGGTCTTTCAGGTTCTGGTAGGCGGCAATGGGTTCGTCCTGAATCAAAGCGTCCAGTTCCGCCCCGGCAGGGGAGCCCTGCCACCCGGCCAGGTAGCCGGGCGCCACGCCAAGGCAGGCGGCAATGCTTTCCAGCTTATCCAGCGGAATATTGGTTACAATGCCGGTCTCGTATTTATAAACCGCTTGTTTGGTCACATGCACCTGTTCGGCCAGCTGCTCCTGTGTCAGCCCTTTGGCGGTGCGTGCTTCGCGGATGCGTTCCCCAATGGTCATGCGGATCACCTCCCAAAAAGTATAGCAAAAAACCTGCGGGTTTACAAGATGATAAAAATAACTTGACAAGTTACAGCAAGGATGCTATCCTGTGAGTAACCTGATAAGTTTCAAGAAGGAAGGTTCTCTTTCGGCTGCAAAACAGGCAAAGACAGAGAAAACAACAGCAAAGCGGCGGCAGCAGGGCCGCTTTCATTTGAAACACAAGTAACTTATCAGGTTTCAAATGGATCATAAGGAGGAATGGAATGACCCACGAAATTGAACTGGAAGGATATTACCCTAAAATTCTTGGCAGCCCCATGTGTATGCTGTGCCTTGGCACCAAAGCCAGCTATGGCATGGAGGCTCTGCATTTCCAGCGCGGCACCGGGTGGGATGGCCTTGCGCTGGATGTCACGTTTACCCCGGACCCCCAGGCGGAGGGGACAACGGTGCTGGCGGATGCAGGGGACACCGTAGCGGTGCCGCCCGCCGCCACAGCGCAGGCAACCAACAGCGGCAGCGTTACGGTGCGCGGCGTGCGGGATGGCGTGCAGTGCATCAGCTGCAACATCCCATACCTGGTGCTGAACCACGCTCCGGTGCCCGGCCAGCAGACCGACCCGGCGGAAAGTGTGTGGAAACAGTATGCCGATAAGCTGATCCCCGCGGGCGGCAGTACCGGGCAGGTGCTGGCCAAGGCGTCCGCGCAGGATATGGACCTGTACTGGGCCGACGGCACCACCACCCAAACCGAAACCACACCCCACATGCTGACCAACGCGGGCCGCAGCAAAAAGAAAGCCATTGTATCGTTTGTGGATGACGACTGCCGCAGCGAAGCGTACACCGTGCTGTTCCCGCTGGTGCAGGAGCTTGGTATGCCTTATACCGTGGCTTGCCCGGCGGGGCTTATGGGCAAAACCGGCCGCATGACGGTAGAACAGCTGCAGGAAATGGCGCGCAGCGGCGTGACGGTGGCATGCCATACGATGACCGAAACCGATATGGAGCAGGATACCCCCGAAACGCTGGAAGCCACCCTGCAGCAGTTTGAAGCAGAGATGCGCCGCTGGGGCATCCGCGGGGTGCGCAGCTATGCCTATGTGAACGGGCGCTATAAGGCGGACTGCCTGAACACCGTAAAAAAGCATTTTGACCTGGGCCTTACGGTGGAAAAAGGCATCAACCAGATCCCGTATGAAAGCTGCCGCATGAAGCGCGTGGAAGTGTTCCCAAAGAACAAAAGCTACACGCTGGAGGATGTAAAAGCGTGGGTAGACAAAGCCGTGCAGGATGGCGGCTGGCTGATTTTGATGACCCACGCATGGTACACGACCTTTGATGCAGCACAGCTCAAAGAGCTGGTGGGTTATATCCGGGCCAGCGGTGCGGAGCTGATGGACCTGTACGATGCACTGGATGCCACCGGCAACGTGGTGGAAGCGGGCGACTACCAAAAGCCGGGCGCGGATGCAGCGGAACCGTTTTTTGTGGTGGATGCGGATGGCCGCGCCTGGACCAACGCGCTGGAGAACTTACGCCCGGCAGATGGCATCACCAATGTGGGGGCAGCCCTGCAAAGTGGATATGTGATCTCCACCGCCACCGGCAAGGCAATCAAAACATCAGATACCGGGTTCCGGGTCACCCAGCCGGTGGATGTGACAAGCGCGGCCCAGGTGTTGGTAACGGCCTGGGCGTATACGGGTTTTGCGCTCTATTCTTTCTTTGATGCGGCGGGTACCTGCCTTGCCGTAAAAGCGGCCGATGCCGATTATGCTGCGGGCGGCAATACCCTGACCCGGCAGGCAGTGGCCGTGCCGCAGGGGGCAGCCACTTTGATCGTGGCGGGCAATTTGTACCAGGCGCTGCCCGCCGTCAGGCTGGTCAGCGCGGCAAACCTGGTGCAGCAGGTAAAAAGCATGACGGTTGCCTGGCACGCCAACTATGTGCTCAAAATTTCCGGCTCGACCGTCAACTATGCAAACGAGAATCGGCGCATCAGCGAAAAAGTTGCCGCTGCGGCAGGGGATACCTATCGCCTGAGCTGTTCGGCCAACTGGAACAACGCGCTGTATGTGATCTATGCGGCAGACAACAGCGTGCTGGCCTGCCGCCAGGCCCCCAACAATGCCGCCGGTGAGGTACTGACCGACTTTGCGGTGACAATGCCGGAAAACACTGCCTATTTCCGCGTGGCAGCAAACCTGGAAATCCAGCCGGAATCCTACGCGGTGGCCCAATACACCACCCGCATTGCGGCCAAAGCCCCGGTGCTTACGGTTGCAGCGGTGCGCACCCTGCTGGATATTTTGCGGGCGGGGACCTATACCCAAAGCCAGCAAAGCGCCATCCAGAATCTGGAAAATGCACTGCTGATCATAGACTGACAATACAGCGCGGTTTTTCAACAAAAAATCCAAAGGCTGTTGAATAAAAAGAAAAAGCGCAGAACCACTTTTGGTTCTGCGCTTTTTTGGAGCGGGATACGAGTCTCGAACTCGCCACCTACTGCTTGGGAAGCAGTCACTCTACCGGATGAGCTAATCCCGCATCGGTAGCTTTTATTATACTTCCCAAGTTCCGGTTTGTCAAGCCCCGGTCGAAGGTATCAGCCGTCAACGGATTCAATCGCGCCAACGGGGCAGGTCTGCATGGCATCGGTGGCGGCGGCTTCATCGGGGCCGGTTACATCGGCAGGGGCAGCGGCTGCGGTGCCGCCGTCCGTCATGGTAAAAACTTCGGGGCAGGTGCTCACGCACAAACCGCAGCCGATGCAGTCGGCATTTACATGGAACTTCATGGGCAGTCATCCTTTCACGATGTGTTATCAACAGTATGCCCAATCAGCGGCAATCAATCCATGCTTTCTGCGTTTTCTGCGGCGGCTTCCCCGGCGGCATAGGTTTCGTTGGTGTGGCCTGCAAAGGGGTAGGTACGGGTTCCGGTGGCGGTAATGCTGGTTACGCCGAACCAGCGGGCGCGGCCCAAAGCGAGGGAATCCTCACCGTTTTCGCGGATATCCGGCAGGCCGTATGCGCCGCACCATTTGGTGTAGGGTTCGATACCATAGCTAATAATGTTAGCCGCGGCGGGCTCATCCAGCTCGCTAATCTCCTGCCGCAGCGTCTGGGTGCGCACATGGTCCATCATCCAGTAGCTGGCAATGTCATACCCGGCTTCCAGCATGTGGATGCCGCAGACGATCCCCACGCAGGCGCTCAGGCAGGCAAGGCCCCGGCGGAACGCTTTGCTGTTCAGCTGTACCAGGCAGGCGGCGCAGGCGGCAGCCAGCAGAGCAAACACACCGTGGGTGGAGCGGGGATAGTAGTCATGGCTGCCGATCATGGCAAAGTTTGCCCCCAGCGCCCCGGCCAGCAGAATCAGCGGCCACAGCAGGTCAGCTTTTACAGCATCCTGCCGGGCAAAGCAGAGCAGCAAAAACAAAATCGCAAAGGAAAACAGCAGGGGCAGGGCATAGTCTTTGAGCATATTCAGGCAGGCAAAAAAGCGCATGGCGTACCGGGTCAGCAGACTGTCGTAATCGCTGAAGCCGCTGGCACGGTTAAAGTTGCCGCGCGCGGTGATGAGCAAAGCAAACCCAACCAGCGCCCCCGCCAGGCCGGTCGCCATCCAGGCGGGCAGCCTGCGCTCCCGCTTGAACACAACAGCGCCGGCCAGCACCAAACAAACCAGCATTCCGGCGCTGGTATTCTCGCTTAACCAACCAGCCAGCAGCCCGGCCAACGCCATGCCGGCCGCCATGCGCGCTGTACTGGCAAACGGCTGCTGCAAATAATACCGCCAGGGCAGCAAAAAGGCGCAGCATCCCACCGTGGCCCACAGGTAGTTGCAGGCGCCGCACATCCACAAATTGGTCTGGCCAAATACAGGGCTGATCTCCCACAGCGCGGCATAAATCAGGGCCAAAGCCAGCCAGTCCGCTTTTTGGCTGCGCCGCCCAACGGCCAGCTTGTACAAAACCAGACCCAGCGCCATAAACATCCCAGCATTGCACACATTAAACAGAAGCTTGGGAAACATGGTGAACCCCTGGGCAAAAAATTTGACGATGACCCGGCCGCTCCATTCGTGATAGTGGAACACCAGGCTGGAAATCAACTGCGGCAGGCTGTGCAGCCGTTCGCCGGTATCAAAGGCATAAGCGAAAGTGTAATCATCGGCCAGGTAGGGCGTTAAGCAGTTCAGCAGCAGCATCCAGCAGAACACCAGCCCGGCCACAAGCCGGAACATGCGGCTGCTGAGGGGCTTTTTTGTTTGTGCCATGGGCAACCTCCAAAACAAAAACGGGCCCCCTGCCGAACAGGGGAGCCCGTAAGATCAACATTATCTTTATTATATCGGTTGTGCTGCCAAAGTGCAAGGTCAGTCCTTTTTGTTGCGGGCGATGCCTGCAACAACGCCGGAAAGCGCCAGCAGCGCCAGCAGGTTGGGAACCGCCATCAGACCGTTAAAGAAGTCCGCCAGCGCCCAAACCAGATCCACTTTCAGGGAAGAACCGATCAGGATGAACAGCACAACAATCAGGCTGTACACCTTGGTGTACTTGGAGCCGAACAGAGCGTTGAAGTTGACCTGGCCGAAGAAGTACCAGCCCAAAATGGTGGAAAACGCAAAGAACAGCATGCAGATGGCAATGAACACCTTGCCGAAGGAACCAAACGTCAGGCTGAATGCGGCCTGGGTCAGGGCGGTGCCGGTCATGCCTTCCGGAATCAGGCCGGAGGTGATCAGTACCAGGGCGGTCAGAGTCAGGATGACAAAGGTATCAACGAATACGCCGATGATGGCCAGCGCACCCTGGTCCTGCGGCTGCTTGACCTTGGCCAGTGCGTGGGCGTGCGGGGTGGAGCCAAGGCCGGCTTCGTTGGAGAACAGGCCGCGGGCAACGCCGTAACGCATGGCCTGCTGCACGGTAACGCCAGCCACGCCGCCGGCAATGGCCTGCGGCTGGAAAGCCAGGGTGAAGATCTGAACAAATGCGTTGGGAATGGCGGATGCGTTCATGACCAGGATGATGACGCAGCCGATAATGTAAAACAGTGCCATGATGGGAACCAGCTTTTCGGTAACAGCGGCAATGCGCTTAACACCGCCCAGAAAGATGAAAGCTGCCAGAACGGCGATCACAACGCCAACCACCACGCGGTTAACGCCGAACGCATTGTGGAACGCATCACCAATGGAGTTGGACTGCACCATGTTGCCCATAAAGCCGAGGGCAAGGATCAAAGCAACGGAGAAGAAAATGGCCAGGAACTTGCCAAACTTGCCCTTGAATGCCGCGCGGATGTAATACGCCGGGCCGCCGGTCACCTGGCCGTCCACCGTGGTGCGGTAGGTCTGGGCCAGAACGGCTTCGGCGTAAATGGTAGCCATGCCGAAAAAGGCAGAAACCCAGGTCCAGAACAATGCGCCGGGGCCGCCGCTGACCAGGGCGGTGGCGCAGCCGGTAATGTTGCCGGTGCCAACCTGTGCGGCAATGGCGGTGGCCAATGCCTGAAAAGAGCTCATGCCGTCTTTATCAGCTGCCTTGCCGTGCAGGCTGAAACCTTTGAACAAGTGACGCACACCATCTGCAAAACTGCTCAACTGAACAAAGTGCAGCTTGATAGTAAAGAAGATGCCGGTGCCCACCAGCAGGAACAGCAACAGATAATTCCACAAAATGTCGCTGGCCTGCTCTACGATCTGCGTAAATGCTGCCATGATTAAAATTCCCCCTAATACAATATCCCATATCTTACACATCCGGCAGCGCCCGGTATGAGCAGCTGCCACGAAGCGACCTAATAACAATACCATGCCCGTTAGATAAAGTCAAGTGTATTTATACCGAAAACACTCTGGCGTAATAAAGTATGACTTTTCCTGGAACATGACGCGGAAATTGAGAAAACAAAAAATGATTCGCAAATTCGAGAAAACGCCGGGACAGAACGCCGGAAAATCCGTCCGCGTTGGGGGAAACACAGGAAAAGAAAAATCTTGGGCCGTATTTTGCTTTTGTAAGCACAGGAAGCAAAAAAGCCCCGGCAGGGGCGGCAGCGCCGCACCCCACCGGGGCAAAAAGTTAAAATTCAGGAAATCAGGATTCAGAGGATTGCTCTTGGGGCAGGTTCTTTTTCAGCAGGCTCAGGATCAACCCGCCCAGAATGCTGCCAACGGCCAAAGCAACGCAGTACATCGGGGCGTTGGTGGCAACGGGGAACACGAAGATGCCGCCGTGGGGGGCGCGCAGGCCGCAGTGGAACGCCATGGAAAGCGCACCGGCGGTGGCTGCACCAATGGCGCAGCTGGGGATAACGTGCAGCGGGTCAGAGGCTGCATAGGAGATAGCGCCCTCAGTAACAAAGCAGAGGCCCATTACATAGTTGATCACACCGTTGCGGCGCTCGTCCGGGGTCCACTTTTTGGGGAAGAAGGTGGTGGATAATGCAATGGCGATCGGAGGAACCATGCCGCCGACCATAACGGAAGCCATGACCTCATAGTTGCCGGAAGCAAGGGCTGCAGTGCCGAACAGGTAACCAGCTTTGTTGAAGGGGCCGCCCATATCAATGCTCATCATAACAGCAGAGACAGCGCCCAGCAGGATGGCAGAGGTGCCGCCCAGGGAGTTCAGCCAGTTGGTGATAAAGTCGTTGATGATGCCCATGACCGGGTTGATGCCGCACATGAACACGCCCATCACAAACACACCGCCCAGCGGGTAGATCAGCATGGGGCGCAGACCGCTGACGCTTTTTGGGAGCTTTTCGGTGATCTTTTTCAGGAAAAGGACTACATAACCGGCCACAAAGCCAGCCAGCAAGGCAGCCAGGAAACCACCGGAAACGCCATCCACCTGGCAGTTCAGCAGGCCGGTAAAGTTAGTGCCGTTCATAGCCAGCACACCGCCGGCAAAGCCGACAGCCAAAGCGGGTTCACCGGCAATGGAAATGGCAACGTAAGAAGCCAGGATGGGCAACATGTAGTTGAATACAGCGGAGCCAACCGTCTTAAAGAATGCGGCAGCCGGGGTGTTCATGCCAAAGTTGGCGGGGTCAATGCTGTAATCATCCAGCAGGTAAGCAATGGCAATCATGATGCCGCCGCCCACAACAAAGGGGATCATGTGGGAGATGCCGTACATCAGGTGCTTGTACAGGGTGTGGCCAAGGCTGTCCTTTGCGGAACCGCCCCGGTTCTGCTCCAGCAGGTTCTTGTCAGATTCGCGCACGGTGGAATGGAACACCGGAACTTTGCCATCCAAAACGCTCTGCAGCAGCTGCTCCGGCTTATGGATGCCATCATCCACATGGGCGAACAGCACCGGCTTGCCGTCAAAACGGGCGGTTTCCACATTTTTGTCAGCTGCCACAATAATGCCATCGCAGGCGGCAATCTCATCGGCGGTCAGCACATTCTGGGGGCCATCAGAGCCATTGGTTTCAACCTTGCAGGGAATGCCAAGCTTCTGAGCGGCCTTGTTCAGTGCTTCGGCGGCCATGTAGGTGTGGGCAATGCCGTTGGGGCAGGCGGTAACGGCCAACACGCGGTAGGTGGCAGGCAGCTCTTCCTGAGTAAAGCTCTCGTTGCCGAACTGGGCTTCCTCCTGGGCGTCAATCGTATCCAAAAATTCTTTGGGCGTTTTGACGGCGCGCAGCTTTGCCACAAAGTCTTCATTCATCAGCATCTGCATCAGGCGGGCCAGCATATCAATGTGCAGACTGCCGTTTTCCGGTGCGGCAATCATAAACAGCAGATCCGTCTTGCCGTCATCGTCAGCATTGTACTGCACGGGGGTCTTCAGGCGCAGGGCAGCCAGGCTGGGGCGGGTCACGCAGGCGGCGCGTGCATGCGGCACCGTAATGCCGTTATCCACATAGGTGGAAGCCTCCGCTTCACGCGCATAAATGGCAGCTTTGTACGCGGCTTTGTCGGTCAGGTTGCCGTGGGTGGCCTGCAGCTCCACCAGTTCGTCAATGATCTGCGCCTGGTCCGCTGCGGCAGAATCCAGCGCAATGGATTGGATGTTGAATAGTTCCGTGATACGCATCTTTCCTTCTCCTTCTACATGTTTTGCATTTACTGGGGTGGTAACAAAGAAATAGACTGAATTTTCGACTTTTCAGATCAGCCTGAATCATTCAATGGTTTTCAGCAGGGCATCAATATCGCGGCGCTCGGCAAGGCCCAGGCTGAATGCCGTTGCGCTGCCGCAGGCGGTGCCAAGGCGCAGGGCGTAAGAGTAGCTCCCGCTTTGCAGGTAACCGGCAATAAAACCGGCTACCATGCTGTCCCCAGCGCCAACGCTGTTTACCACTTTGCCTTTTGGGGTGCCAATGCGGTGCACCGCACCGGTTTCATCCAGCAGCAGGGCACCATCGCCCGCCATGCTTACCAGAACATTGCGTGCACCACGCTGCTGCAATTTCCGGGCAGCCTGGGTAATCTCTTCATCACGATTGAGCTCTTTGCCAAAGATCTCACCCAGTTCATGGTTGTTGGGTTTGATCAAAAACGGGTGGTAGGGCAGTACCTTTACCAGCAAATCACGGGTGGCATCCACCACAAAGCGGATGCCGCGGCCATCCAGCCGAGCCAGAATCTGCTGGTAAACATCCTGCGGCATGCTGGAAGGAATACTGCCGGCAAGTACCAGAATGTCACCCTCGCCCAGTTCTTCCAGATTGTCCCACAGGGCCTGCATGGCTTCGGGAGTAATGTTCGGGCCGGAACCGTTGATCTCGGTCTCTTTTGCGCCCTTTACCTTAACGTTGATTCGGGTCATGCCGTCCGGCAGGCGGATGAAGCGGGTTTTCAGGCCGGAAAGCTGCAAGCCGCGCTCCAGCCAGGCACCAGTTTCACCAGCTGTAAAGCCAAGGGCGATGCTTTCGCACCCAAGCTCCCGCAAAACGCCGGAAACATTGATGCCCTTGCCGCCAAACTGGCAGGCTTCGTCTGAGGTGCGGTTGATCTCGCCAACCGCCAGGGGGGCAGTCAGATGCAGAACGTAGTCGATCGCAGGATTAAATGTGACGGTGTAGATCATACGGAACACTCCTTTACAAAGGTAAGCTGTGCGTACCGGGGGTCCGGGCAGTGGTTGGTCAAAATGGCCCCGCAGCCAATATCCCCGATCACGGCGGAATATACCATATCAAACTTTGTGTTATCCACCAGAAACCAGCGTTCCCGCGCGCGCTGCAATGCGGCGGTTTTGATGCTGGCTTCCTCCGGGTCCGGCGTGGTAAAGCCCTCCGCAGGGCTTACGCCGTTGGCACCCATAAACGCTTTGGTAAAGTTGTAGTGCTGTAAAGCAGCCAGCGTTTCCGGCCCGGTAATGGCTTCCGTGATGGGGCGCACCTGCCCGCCGGGCAGGTAGGTGCGGCAGCCCTTTTGCACCAGCATGCGCGCATGGGCAATGCCGTTGGTCACATAATGCGCCTCAAGCGCAGGGCCGTTCAGCGCCCGGACCATTGCAAGCGTTGAGGTGCCCGCATCAACATAGACGAAATCCTCGGCATTGATCAGCGCTGCCGCTGCCTCGGCGATGCTCTGCTTCTGGCTGACGGCCAGTGACTCCTTGGCAGCCATCGTCGGCTCGTCCGCCAAAAACTGGCCGTTCGGCAGCGTTGCGCCGCCGTGGACCTTATTCAGCCGGCCCTGCCGGTCAAGCTCGGTCAAATCGCGGCGGATCGTGGATTCACTGGCGTTCAGCGCCTCACAGAGCTCCTGAACGGTGGCAGTGCGTTTTTCTGTCAGGAGATCTAAAATCAGTGCAAAGCGTTCTTCTGCTAACATAAGCAGCTCCTTTCCCGGTCTTATGCTTGACCGTTTTTGGTGTTTTGTGATGTTTTCTGATTGATTGTATCTGTATTATACCACGCATTGCGTCAAAATCAATCAGTTTCGGTCATTTTCGCTCACCAAAAATCATGGTTGTATTTTGTGCATCCTGCACAAAACAAAAAACCTCCCTCTGTGAGGGAGGCATCGCGTGCCGAAAAGCAG
>OLOX01003821.1_pt1 | contig 10918 bp, 14 predicted proteins | sample 1672091 | NCBI WGS metagenome assembly OLOX01 (sample SAMEA3136644, study PRJEB25190) | human gut metagenome | reverse complement strand
CAGGGTCATGTGGTGGTGAAGGGGCTGGAGGATGACACTTACTCCCTGACTGAGATTGCCACGGATAAGGGCTACATTCTCCTCAAGGAAGCGGTCAAGATCGTCATCACCACCAAGGAAAACGGCGCTTGTGAGCAGTGCGGTGCCAAGCTGCCGACCGCCACTGGCACCGTCAACGGCAAGGCCGTCAGCATGACGGAGGGCAACGCCATTGTGCCGCTGACGGTCATCAATAACCCTGGCTTTGATCTGCCCAAGACCGGCGGCTACGGCACTTGGATGTTCACCATCGGCGGCGTGGCCCTGCTGGGTGCTGCGGCGTTTATCGTGGTGAAGTCCCGCAAGCGTAACGAGCAGTGAAGCGCTGGCTGTTGGCGGCGGCTTGCGGCGTTGCTGCGCTGGGGCTGCTGCTTTACCCACTGGTGGGAGAGTTTCTGAGCGAAAGGTATCATTCGGACGTAGAAACCACCTACACCGCCGCCATCGCGGACACCGATGATACCGAACTGACCGCCCAGCGGCAGGCGGCGGAGCAATATAACGCCATGCTGTCCGGCCAGGCGGCCATCACAGAGGGAGGGGTATCCGCCCCTCCCTTGGCCTATGCCCAGCAGCTCACCGTGGGCGGCGTCATGGCCTATGTAGACATCCCCAAAATCAACGTGTATCTGCCGGTGCAGCACGGCACGGACGCGGACACGCTGGAAAACTCAGTTGGCCATGTGGTGGGCACATCCCTGCCGGTAGGCGGCAGCAGCACCCATGCGGTGCTGTCGGCTCATAGCGGAATGGCCTCGTCCAAGCTGTTTTCGGACATTGACCAGCTTGCAGTGGGCGACACGTTTTACATCCATGTGCTGGGCGATACGCTGGCATACAAAGTGGACGTCATCCATACGGTGCTGCCCACGGACACGAGCCTGCTCCAAATTGAGGACGGCAAGGATTTAGTCACGCTGGTGACGTGTACGCCATTTGGCGTCAACACCCACCGGCTGCTGGTGCGTGGCCACCGTGTTCCCTACACCCCCGAACAGGAAGCGATTGCCGCCGCAGAAAAACCAGCGGCATCCTCGTGGACACACCACTACCTCACCAGTCTTGCCATCGGCCTTGGCGTGGTGGCGGCAATCGGCGGCGGATACTTCCTGATGAGGAGAAAACGCCATGCGTAAGACATCCCTTGTACTGGCGGTACTGTTGGCCGTGGCGGGCATCTATGTGATGCTATGGCCGGTGTTCACGGGGAACAGACTCCAAAGCAGTGCCGCAACTGCTGTGCAGGAGTTTTTAGCCGAGCGTAATGAGCCAGAGCAGCAATATCCCGAACTGCTGGCGGCTCTACAGGAGTACAACCGACAGCTTTATAAGGAAAAGCAGTGTAATCTCACCGACCTCGAAGCCTGTGAGGAGCCTGCCGCCGACCTGACCACCTACGGTGTAGCTGACGAGATCATCGGCGTGCTGGAGATACCCGCTATGAAGCTGACCATGCCGGTCTACTTGGGCGCGTCCGACGCCCACCTTGCCGCAGGCGCGGCGGTGCTTGGAAACACCTCCGCACCCATCGGCGGGGACAGCACCAACTGCGTCATTGCCGGACACCGGGGCTGGCGCGGTGCGGACTACTTCCGGCATATAGACCGCTTGCAGATGGGCGATACCGTTACGCTGACAAACTTATGGGAGACGCTGACCTATACGGTGGCTGACATTCGGATCATCCAGCCCCACGAGGTGGACAAGATCAAAATTCAATCAGACCGCGATCTGCTGACGCTGCTGACCTGCCATCCTTACGCCAGCGGTAGGCGGGAGAGGTATGTGGTGTACTGCGAAAAACTGCCCACCATGAGCCAATCACGGTGAGCAGTTTTATTTTGAGAGGATTCAGACAAGCGTGTCATCCAGCAGGAAGTCAATGACGCCAATATTGAGAATGCCGCCCTCATCATACCAACGCTTACGGATGTCATGACGGACAATGATCTTCGGGAAGGAATCACCGGTCAGCGCGAAAGGCTTATTCTCGGTGATCGCCTTTTCCGCTGTTCCCAATGCGTAGGCAGACTGGATATAGGTCTTCTTGCCACCGGAGGTTGCAATGAAGTCGATTTCCCGCGCGACCGGCACGACCTTTCCTTTGGTATTTTTCTCGTTGCCGTAGACAATGCCGATGTCAACGGCGCATTCACGGATCATCAACTCATTGAAAATGATGTTCTCCATGATGTGCGTCATTTCCTGCTGGCGGAAGCCGATACGGGCATTTCTCAGTCCAATGTCCTCACAGTAGTATTTGTTGGGATAGTCAAAATAGCTCTTGCCCTTCACATCCCAGCGCTTGCATTCGGTAAAGAGGAAGGAATCCGACAAGTGATCCATATAGGCTTTCACGGTGTTCAAGGCAACGACATTTTCACCGCTACGCTTCTGCACTGTGTTGATGGCGGCAGCAACCTTCGTTGGGTTGGTCAGAGAGCCGATAGACGAACACAGCAGATCAAGAATCGCGGACAGCACATCCTCACGCTTGATCTTCTTCCGCTCTACAATGTCCTTCAGATAGACCTCAGAAAACAGCGATTTCAAATAAGCCATTTTCGCGGCATCCGTGGGACGGGACAGGATCAGCGGCATACCGCCATAGAAGGCATAGTCCTCAAAGGCATCCTGCTTATCGCCGCCTACGGCTGAATAGTATTCGGCAAAGGAAAGCGGATGCACACGGATCTCATCGCTCCGTCCCCGGAACTCAGTCAGTATATCGGAGGACAGCATTTTGGAGTTGCTTCCGGTCACATAAATGTCTAAGTTGGGCAAGGACTTCAAATCGTTGAGCGCGTCGTAGAAGGTAACCTTCTTGCCATCTGGATTGTAGGGATTCGGAACTTCGTCGGACATCTGAATCTCGTCTACAAAGAGATAATATTGGCCTGTACTGTGTTCTACGATCTCACGGACATGAGCCGAAAGCTCCAGCGGATTGCGATAGCGAATATCACGGGTCAAGTCCAACTCAAAGGACAGAATATGATCTTCGGTAACACCCTCACCGAGAAGGTAACTCTTGAACAGATTGCGAAGCAGAAAGGACTTGCCGCATCTGCGGATGCCAGTGATCACCTTCACCTGACCATCCCACATGAAGGAGATGATTTTTTTCAAATAGCGATCTCGTTTTATTTCCATAGCCCAACCTCCATTGAAAACTTGCTGGTATTATCATGCTACATTTCAATGGATAGTATACGGCACCGTGAGATAAAAATCAATAGCTCTGATGAAATGTTTGCGGATAAACCCGGTAACATTTCAGCGGGCGGTGATTCAAACCACCGCTCCTGTGAGGTAAAGAAGCCTGAAAGTTGACAAGAACTGCGACGCGGCTGACCTGCCACCCCTACGCCGGCGGCGGGCGGCAACGGTTTGTGGTCTACTGTGAACGAACTGATAATAGGAGAAATGCACAATGAAAAAAGCAATTTGTATCATTTTGGCTGCGGCAGCTGCCGTGACAATTATCGTCTCCAGACGCCCCCGACCCCGTGGCCGCAGAGAAATTTGAAAATTTTTTCAAAAAGTGGCGCACTTTTGATTTCGTTTTACGGATAATGATAGTAGAGGGAATTTTATGGACAAGCGTTTTTACCGATTTTTACAGGCAACCTGCTGTAACTGGCGCAACAGCTTCTTCGTTGATTGCCAGCGTTGTGACGGGTGCTCCGGTTTTCTTCTGTCTGTAAATCACAATGCCGTGCCGGCAATCATACCTGTGGCGGTATTCGAGGAACTGTCCGGTGAGACTGTGGATAAATATGATTGCATCGGCATTATGACGCTGGAGGGATTCCAACGCTTCTACACCAGCTGGCTTGTCTGGAACGTAGAAGACCCGAAACAGTGCAGTCTATCCCAATTGTGGGAGAGCTGCCAACAATGAACGCACACAAGCCGAAAGAAGGAGGTGAACATTCTGAAAAGAGTCAATATCCATTGCCCTCATTGCGGAGCTAAGGCTACCTTGCATCCTGCCAGCTTTGTATATGGCAACAGTCGTAGTGCAGGAAGCTATCTGTATGTTTGTGACCGCTATCCTGCCTGCAACAGCTATGTGGCTGCCCATCGCGCCACACGGCAGCCCATGGGCTCTCTGGCTGACGGGGAGCTTCGGCATAAACGTATCCAGGCACACCGGGCTTTTGACCGCCTGTGGCGCTCCGGTCTGATGTCCAAACGAGAGGCGTACCAATGGATGCAGACAGAGTTCGGTCTGCATAAAGATCAGGCGCACATCGCGCAATTCGGTGTGTATATGTGTGACCGGCTGATCCGCGCCTGCGAGCAATTTCGTATCCCCGGCACAGAGATCGCATAGAAACCGTGCCTAAATCCACCGGAAAAGAGAGGTGAATTCAACAATGAAGAATAAGGATATCGCCCTTACCGATACCCAGCGCGATATGGTAGAGGCGAACATGGACGTGGTACGCTGGGCCATCCATACCAGTGTTCAGGTCAATGAACAGTGCTATGGTTTCGGCTATGACGATTTGTTTCAAGAGGGCTGCATCTGGCTCTGCAAGGCTGCGGTGACATATGACCCGGATGGCGGCGCCAGCTTTCCCACCTATGCCCAGAAGGTCGTTGAGAACGGTCTGCGTACCTATTGCCGGCTGCAGCGCAGCAAGGAGCGGCGCTGCTTCCCAGTATCGGAGATATTTGACACGGAAGCTGACAGCCGCCGTGCCATGGCTTCCGGTATCCGCAGCTTTCAGGAGCAGTTGGCTGAGGTAGATGCACTATCCCTTCTGGAAAGCACAAAGCGGCAATACAACGGTGTCGCACGGCTGGGCATTGAGGCAATGCAGCTGAAATTTATCGGCCTGAGCAATACAGACATCGCCGCCCATTATGGCATCAAGGCAAACTACTTGGGCGCGGCCGTACATAGAGCTGCCGAGCGCCTGAAGTCCAACAAGGAGTTTTTGCAAAGTCTTGAATATGAGCCGATGAAGAAAGGCCCCAAGGCTTCATGAGAAAATGTGAGGTGAAATACATGCAGAAATACTACACGGCAGTGGGCCGTTTCGAGCGCAAAGGCCGCATGGGCGATATGACCTGCCCTATGGTCATCATCAACAAACGGGAATATGCATTGGATATTCAGGAGATGATCCTTTGGGCTGCGCTGAACTGGCAGATCATGGACGCCGGATCCCTTGAGAATGCTTATTCTGCCAAGCTGAAAGCCAGCGGCATCAGACCCCAGCGCAGTATCTCCGACTGTATGCGCCGACTGATGCAGCGCGGACTGGTGGTGGAGGGCTGCGGCGAAACCGATGAGGATGCACTGTATGCTCTGTTGTCAGGGCTTTACGTGGTGCCGATCTCAGACAGTTTGCTGCTGCGGCTGATCTCGTTTATCAAGCTGACGGTTTTCGGCCATGTCCCTTTTGCGGTTACCAGGAAGCTGTTTCGCAAGGACCGGCGCAGCGCAAACGAACGGCGGGTTTATCGTCTATCCTGGCAGGCACTCTTATCCACGGCAGAACTGATTAAGTGTGTGGAGTATGACATCCATACGATCCACTCTGATTCGCAGCTGATGGACGCCCTGTATGCAGACGATACCACCACCAGCGACAATATTGCGGATATGGTCAGGCCTTTCGGCTGCTGCCGCCCGGTGCTGCAGGCTGTGGCAAACCTCTATCTGCGCCGCCAGATCATCTTTGAAAGGCTGTCATGATGGACAAGCTCAGGACAGCACCGCTGCCTCTGAAGAAAAAGCTGCTCCTTACCGCATTGGTAGGAGCAGCTTTCTTCTTTGTGGGTCTGGCAGCCATTTTCTTTTCCCTCGATACCGTTACAGCTCTGCTCAGCGGCATCCTCGCCATAGGACTTGCTTTTAAAACGGCAGAACTCTACCGCCTAATTATCACCGGGCACTACACGACCGTTGATGGCACCTGCATTGCCATCACACAGACGCCGCTCCGCAAGTACCGCAATATCCGGATCATAGACAGTCAGGAGCGTGAAAGGACACTTGTACTGCCTAGGCAGGACAAGATAGAGGTTGGCCGCCGATATCGTTTCTATTTCAAATCCTCTGCACATAAATCTCCTGCACAGGTACAGACTGGCAGCAGCTTTATAGACGAATCTCTCCCGACCGATGGCTTTCTTGGGCTTGAGGCGGCGTCGGATTATAGCAATATTGACACGGTGCGTTGATTATAGTGTAATCCGAATCGAGGAATTTCCTTCGGCAGATCGTTGACTCCGATGCATATAGGAGTGACTATGAGCAGATTACATCCGCACTCCTTTTTGAAGACGTGTCATATTCCACCGCAATTACTGCGCTGCAGCACATCATTGATTCTCGTGTGTTTCAATAAATATCTATATATAGAATTGCGACTCTTGACAATCGCAATATATAGTGCTACAATGCACTTGTAGTTGTTCTTTGTGCATCGCCTATTCAGGGTTTCCGAATACCTTTCGGATCGCACACGTTTGTTAAGATTGTAATTTAGTGCCGACATGACAGCTTTGGCTTATTGCTGATGCTGTATGCCGGCACTTTTTATTATAGATATTTAAGCCGTAAGGCAGAAAGGAGTGTAATGGCAAACATATCCGTCGTTGGCCGTATTGTATCGGATGATATTGAACTGAAGATCAGCGCCAATAATCGGCCCTATCTACGGTTCGACCTTGCGGAGCGTACCGGTAAGGGGGCTTACGCAAGAACGCAGTATTATCAGGTCGTTGCCTTTGGGACTATTGCCTCACAGTTCGCCAAAAGAGGCTTGTGCCGCGGCGCGCTGATCAGTGTGGAAGGCACACTGGAGCTGGAGGACTATCTGAAACGGGATGGTTGGACGCGGGATAAGCGTCTGAAGGTCATCGCGCTGCGATGGCGGTATCTCCAGCCCTATGACACGAAAGTGCCTGAACAGGTACCGGAGATCGACGGAGAACGAGAACCCTTGCCCGGATAGGATGCCGGGCATAAGAGGAGCTGTCATGTATCAAAAGGATGCGTGGCAGCTCCTCTTTTTTGTTTTCATCACGAAAAGGAAAGGATGTGCAAAGCATGAATAAGAAGAAGTCCATCTGGTCTGGCGTATCTGTCCTTATCGCAGCCGTTCTGGCCATCGTTGCGTTTGTACGCAGCGACACACAGATCTGGCTTCTGACAGCTGCATTTACCATTTGGGCGATTTGGGTCACGGCCGCATTCGTATTCCCTTATATACAGGAACAGGAAAACGAAAAGCGGCGCGCCGCCCGCAGAGCAGCCTATGACGCACAGCGCCAGAGTCTTCGCGCACTGTCTGTGGAAGAGGAGGATGGCTTCGGCCCACTGCTGCTCCGCCATGTTAACCACCGGATCTCCGCATATTTGAAAGCAGCGTATCCGGATGCCACATGGGAGTGGCGCAGCCCAGAGCCGGAGAAACTGATCCTTCACGGCGGAACAGGCCGTATCACCATCTCTGGTATTCCCGACTATGATCAGGCGGAAGTGACCTTTGACCAAAAGGCCAACTTCTCCTGCTCACTGCTGAAGGTCACACCTGTGGTACAGAGTGCGGCGGAGAACGGCACCTCCGAGAAGCTGCCTGCTCCGCCCCGTGAGATCGATCCGCAGGTCTGGTTCGAGCAGCAGGGACGCAAGGTTCTGGATGATCTGATCTACGACCTCAACTCCCGTGGCTATAGCAGCCTTGTCATCAAGGACAACGGTGACATCTGCATCCGTCAGGGTGACGTAGAGAACGCGCAGACCTCATTCAAAAGCCTGCCGGAGAAGCATTACTGGCCCCGGCTCCTGAAGGTGTTCGAGCGTGAGGGCATCGCCGCCAGCATGACGGATGATGCCATCGCGCTGAACTGGTAAGGAGGGTGCTGCCATGAAAACAGGCTTAACCCTGGAGCAGCTTGCCGCGGAGATCACCCGGCAGCAGAGCGCCAAAGAGGATTATGTGGTCAATACCGGCAATCTTCGTCTGGAAAGCTATGGTCCCGATCTGACACTTCGTGTGCTGGACAGTGACGGTGCAGACCGTATCGAACCGCTGGAGATCGGGGACATCGCCCACCGGCAGATCGGTACGCATCTGAGTATCCCTGCCAAGTACTATGAGCGAATGCGCAGCGAAGACCCCGGACTACTGGCACACAATGTCAACACATGGCTGGAGCGGACACCTACCCAGCGCATGATCCGTGTGCTGGACGGTAAGGCACGCGCCTACCTCAGCAATCGTTATCTGCGTATGGACAACTACAGCATCGCCTCAGCGGTGCTGCCCATCCTGGCGGAGATCCCCGATGTGCGCATCGAGAGCTGCCAGATCACCGACTCCCGCATGTATATCAAGGCGGTCAATCCCCGTTTACAGGAGGATGTGACGCCGGGTGACACAGTGCAGGCCGGTGTGGTCATCAGCAATAGCGAGGTGGGCTTAGGCTCTGTCAACATCCAGCCTCTGATCTACCGATTGGTATGCAGCAACGGTATGGTGGTCAACGATGCCGCCACAAAGCGCAACCATATTGGCCGGGCAACGGATGCGGAGGAGAACTTCCAGCTCTATTCCGAAAAGACGCTGGCTGCAGACGATCACGCTTTTCTGCTGAAGGTGCAGGACACTGTCCGTGCCGCCGCAGAGGAAGCGCGGTTCGCTCAGGTGGTGGGCATGATGCGGGAGGCTGCGGCCGTCCCCATGAACACTGCAGATGTACCCGGCGTTGTGAAGCTGGCCAGCAGACAGTTCGGCCTTACGGACTCGGAGGGTGAGGGCATCCTGCAACATCTGATCGAAGGCCATGACCTGAGCCTGTACGGTCTTTCCAATGCGGTAACACGGTACAGTCAAGACGTAAGCAGCTATGACCGCGCCTCGGATCTGGAGATCATCGGCTACAACATTCTGGCAATGCCCAGAAGTGTGTGGTCGCGGCTGAATCAGGTATCCGCGGCGTAATGTGAAAAAACAAAAAAGATAAAATGGAGGATCAAAAATGAGTTATCCTGAAACTACTACGATGGCAACTGCCAGTGCATTCAACCTTCCCACCATGGCCGGCCTTGATTTCGGCAACGATGATCTTGCTGACGATATGGAGGGCTTGACGCTCTCATTCCCCAAGGTCAAGATCCCGTCCGGCGGCGCACTGCAATTCGAGCTGCCTACCGGCGACCCGGAGAATCCGGAGTATACCCGGTTTCTGCAGGGCGTTATCCTGTATCACCATGCCAGTGGCGCGTATTGGCCCGAGGGCTGCGAATACGATGATAACACCGCCCCTCTGTGCTCCACCGTGGACGGAAAGCAGGGCTACGGTACACCCGGCGGCGCCTGCGCTGCCTGTGAGCTGAACCGTTACGGGACGGCAACAGACGGAAGGGGGAAGGCCTGCAAGAATATGCGTATTCTGTATCTTCTGCAGGACGGTGACTATATCCCGCTGCAGCTCTCTCTGCCGCCTACCAGCCTGCGACCGTTCAATGATTTCATGAATGCCGCATTTGTGGCCCGGCGCCGTCCGGCATGGAGCAGCGTGGTGCAGATCGGCTTGAAGCGCGTGGACAACGGCAACAACACCTACAGTGTGGCGACCTTCCGTAAAGTGGAAGATCTCCAGCCTGAACAGGTGGGCGAGTTCCGCGCCTTTGTAGAGTCGTTCCGCCAGCAGGCGAAGGAGATGCTGAAGAACCGTGCGGAGCTGTCTGCCGCCCGTGAGGGTGAGGAGGACCAGTATGCCACCGCAAACACCGAGTATGCTGTTGCCGACAGCGGCCAGCATTTCTGCATTTCCGGTGCGGATGTGATCGATGGCGAGCGTGAGGAGCTTCCCCACTAAATGAACCTATCAGACCTTATAAGGATCTGAAACATGTGAAGAGCCGCAGTCTGTGTAAAACACAGGCTGCGGCTCCCGGCATATAGGAGGAACTGTAATGAATGAAAATACCCCCATGACCCCAGCGCAGCAGCTATTTGCGGAGGAGCATCACAATCTGGTCTATGCTTTTCTCAATGAGAAGAAGCTGCCGGAGGATGAGTATTACGATGTGGTGGTCTTTGGCTACTTGCAGGCAGTCATGGACTATACCACGCAGGGTGAGTCCAGCCGTTTCAGCTTCGCCACCATTGCATGGCGCAAAATGGAGAGCCGCCTGGCAGACCACTTCCGCCATCAGGCATCTACCAAGCGTGCAGCACCGACGGTCAGCCTCAATGCTGTTATGGACGATGCCGGCCTGTCTCTGTCTGATATGCTCTCCGCAACGGATGAGAGCTTTCTGGAGATGGAGACCGGCCTGCTGTTCCACGATCTGGGCCGGCATATGCCCCGCCGTGATATGAACGTACTGCGGCTCAAGGCAGATGGCTACGGTACGCGGGAGATCGCGCAGAGGGAGAATACCACCGTGCACATGGTGCGGAGTATTCTCAAGCGTGCCTATTAGATCATTCGCAAGCTGTTTTTCGATTCGGATAATGATTGCGCTTTTCACGACCACACAGGTCGAAGGAAGGAGAAAGAAAATGAATAAGAAGCAGGTCATTCTTACCGGCCGGTTGGCCGCACCGCTCTGCGAGGGCAGCCGTGCATGGATACGCCATCATAGCGGTCTGGTCTGCACCTCACGGGTCGTCCGTATCCAATCTCTCACTGACAGAAAGGCCGTTTTTGAGACCATGAACTCCATGTATCATGTGTCCTTGGAAACGTACCCTTTTGTGATGGAGCTGCCGGAAGCGATGTGCGCATAGTATGACGAATGGTATAGGAGGGCGGCAAACGCCGTCCTCCTATATCCCCATCTCCCAGTATAATGGGTATAATGGGATCGAAGGAAGCTAACATACCGATTTATGCGACAGTA
>OLOX01003815.1_pt1 | contig 10933 bp, 9 predicted proteins | sample 1672091 | NCBI WGS metagenome assembly OLOX01 (sample SAMEA3136644, study PRJEB25190) | human gut metagenome | reverse complement strand
ACACGTAATAAAAAAACGGTCAATATTCATTAAATATTGACCGCTCTTTTTATCTCTCAATGAAAGATTATTTCACACGAGAAACGTATTCGCCTGAACGAGTATCGACTTTAATTACTTCACCGATTTGAACGAAAAGAGGTACTTTCACCACAGCGCCAGTGCTTAATGTTGCTGGTTTACCGCCTGTACCCGCAGTATCACCTTTAAGACCAGGGTCGGTATCGATGATTTCTAATTCTACGAAGTTTGGTGGAGTGACAGTAATTGGCGCACCGTTCCATAAAGTCACGATACAATCTGCTTGGTCTAATAACCATTTTTCAGCATCACCCACTGCTTTTGCATCAGCAGAGTATTGTTCAAATGTTTCTGGGTGCATGAAGTACCAGAATGCATCATCTTTGTATGAATAAGTGAGGTTAAGATCCATAACATCAGCAGCTTCAACCGAAGTACCAGATTTGAAGTTTACGTCTAATACTTTGCCTGAAATTAATTTACGAATACGAGTACGAGTAAAAGCTTGGCCTTTACCTGGTTTAACGAATTCGTTTTCAACGATCACACAAGGCTCACCGTCTTGCATAAATTTTAGACCTGGTTTGAAATCACTGGTAGTATATGTAGCCATATTAAAAATATCCTAAAAAATAGAGATTGTTTGAAAGTGCGTATTTTAACCCGAAATATTGCGATTAGAGAAGAACAAAATTGGTTAAAAACCCTAAAAAATGCGATTTCTGATCCGAAAATCTTATTAAAAACCTTAAATTTGCCTGTTGAAGATTTTGCTGAGGATATTGCCGCTCGTAAACTTTTTGCTATGCGAGTGCCTTTACCTTTTGTTGAAAAAATGGAAAAAGGGAATCCTAAAGATCCACTTTTTTTACAAGTGATGACAGCTCAACAAGAATTTATTGAGGCCGAAGGGTTTAGCCAAGATCCTTTAGATGAGCAGCAAAAAAATGCCGTGCCTAATATTCTGCATAAATACCAAAATCGCTTGCTGTTCATGGCAAAAGGAGGCTGTGCTGTTAACTGTCGTTATTGTTTCCGTCGCCATTTTCCTTATGATCAAAACCCAGGCAATAAAACGAGTTGGCAACAAGCAATAGACTATATTGCGGCCCATTCAGAAATTGAAGAAGTGATTTTTTCGGGTGGCGATCCGATGATGGCAAAGGATAGTGAATGGGCATGGCTATTAGAACGCCTTGAAAAAATACCGCACTTACAGCGTTTACGTATTCACTCTCGTTTGCCGGTCGTGATTCCAGAGCGCATTACGGATGAATTTTGTGATTTATTGCTAAAAAGCCCATTACAAACGGTGTTTGTGACACATATCAATCATCCAAATGAAATTGATGAGGCGCTCGCTTTGGCTATGCAAAAACTGGTAGGCGCTAAAGTTACCTTACTCAATCAATCAGTCCTTTTAAAAGATGTGAATGATAACCCACATACATTAAAAGTATTGAGCGATAAGCTATTTCAAGCGGGAATTTTGCCTTATTACTTGCATTTATTGGATAAAGTGCAGGGGGCGAGTCATTTTTATATCTCAGATGAGAAAGCATTACAAATTTACAAAGAATTACAGGCGCTCACATCTGGCTATTTAGTGCCCAAATTAGCACGAGAAATCGGTGGAGAGCCAAATAAGACTTTATACACCGCTTAAGATCCGATAAAATACGATTCAATTTTTCACCGCACTTTTGTGCGATCTTTAGTTTAGCAAATCGAGGTAATCCCGTGGATAATAAAAATCAACCTAACGACAATTCATCTCAAAATGAATTAGATTTAGGATTTAATCACTCTGACTCTGTGACACCAAGAAAACCAGTTCAACAAAGTGGCTCAATTTTTGATAAAGCCAAAGGTTTATTTGGTAAAAAAGAACAGCCAGATACACAATTCCATGTTCGCCGCGAACCAACTTTTGGTGCGGCAGCAAGTCAACCTTTTTCACCTTCTCAAGCATTCCAAAGTGAAAATACTGAACAATCAGTGCAATCAAGTGCTTTCGGAGCTCAAGAACCTGTTGAAAATGTTCAAGTAGAAAACGCAGCGGAAGAAAAAGTGATTTTTGAAAATTCACCTGTAGAAGAGATTGTGGAAGAAGTGACAACTCAAGCCGAAACCGTTGCACCGGCAGCAACCGCTGCGGCAGCAAGCTTGAAATCACCAGAAAAATGGAAGGTTTTACAAATGTTACCAGAAAAACATCGTCGTTTATTTATTGCGATTTTGGGTTTAGTGGTATTACTAATCATTTTCTTCACCTTAAAACCAAATTCAGATACGGTAGAGTCTTTTGAACAACAAAACAGCAATGAAATTCCGGTTCAATTCCAATCATTGGATCAGTCTCAACCAGTTGAAACCACTGTATTAGATAATAATAACAATGCAGCGCCGGCAACGACAGAACAAGCTGCAAATGACGCTAAATCAGATTCACCTCCAGCCATGGAGTACGTAGGTGATAAAGCAGATGCGGCGAAATCACAACCTGCTGAGCCTGCACAACAAACTGTTGCTCAACAACCAGTAACTCAACCAGCACCGGTTCAACCAGCTGTTGCTCCTGCACCAGTTAAAGAACCTGTGAAAACAGTACAACCAACTGTAGAAAAACATACCGCAACAGTTGAGCCTAAAGCAGAACCTCGTCGTGAACAAACATCGGTGGTTCAAGAGAAAAAACAACCTAAACCTGTAGCTGAAAAAGCAACAGTTCAGCCGACTCAAACCGTGAAAAAAGAGTCAAGCAAAATTCAAGAAGCGAAACCGGTTGCGACTAAAGACAGTAAGGTTCAAATTGTGGAAGCGAAATCAGTAACCCACAATGCGGTGAAAGCAGCTGAACCAGCAGCACAAACCGCTTCAACAGGTGCAACAAAAACATTAACTGTGCCTCAAGGTGTTTCACTGATGCAAGTATTCCGTGATAATAAATTGAATATTTCAGATGTGAATGCCATGACAAAAGCAAGCGGTGCAGGTAATGCATTAAGCAGTTTCAAACCTGGTGATAAAGTACAGGTATCAGTGAATAGTCAAGGCCGAGTGAGTGAGCTTCGTTTATCAAATGGCGGTAAGTTCGTTCGTCAAGCCGATGGTTCATATCAGTATAAAAAATAATTTTTAATGGGCGAGTAATCGCCCATTTTTCTAGATAAGATTGTTTATCCTTGCTCATTTTTCAAAGTGAGCAATCATAAACAACCCTTGATGGAAATAGAATTCATGTTAAAAAAATTAAGCGTAATTTTGACCGCACTTTGTCTTTCCGCTTGTTCACAAAATGTTGAATTAAGCAAGCCAGCACCACAGAAAATGAAAGTGCAAACTGTTGATAAAAAATCCCAAAAGGGTTCTGCGACGGTTTATTTGTGTAAAGGCAATAAAGAAGTGAGTGTGGTTCATACCAAGCAAAAGCAGAAAAGTAAAAAAACACTCAGTCAGGTGACCGTTACTTTTAATGATGTAACCGAAAAATTGACTCGTGTGATTTCTGAACGTGGTAGAAATTATGCGAATATTCGTTGGTATTGGCAGGAGCGTGATGACTTCAGTCAATTACAAACTAGCGTAGGTGAAGTGCTCGCAGAACGCTGTGTGAAACAACCAAGTGAATTAAAATCAGGCAAATAATTCTTGTATGGATCTCCAACGCGGCTTTGTGTTACATCGTCGTCCTTATAGTGAAACCAGCCTTTTGGTGGATTTGTTCACAGAAGAAACAGGGCGTTTGACGGTTATTGCAAAAGGTGCACGTGCAAAACGTTCGGCATGGAAATCTGTCTTACAGCCTTTTACGCCATTACTTCTTCGTTGGTCAGGAAAAGGCGCATTAAAAACACTCACGAAAGCAGAGCCCGCAGCAATTACGCTGCCTTTGCAGCAAACGGCTTTATACAGCGGGTTTTATGTAAATGAGCTGATAACTCGAGTGATCGAGCCCGAAACGGCCAATCCACAACTTTTTCAGCATTATCTTCAATGCTTAACAGGCTTAGCCACTCAACCACAGGTTGAGCCTACATTGCGTCTATTTGAATTTCATTTACTTAAAATCTTAGGTTATGGCATTGATTTTCTGCATTGTGCAGGATCAGGTTTACCAGTAGATGAATCGATGACTTACCAATATCGTGCGGAAAAGGGTTTTATAGCCTCGTTAGTGAAAGATAACTTAACCTTTTATGGCCGAGATTTACTTGCTTTTGACCGTTTGGAATTCACCGATGAGTCCATCTTGCAAGCAGCAAAGCGCTTTACTCGAATCGCACTCAAACCTTATTTAGGCGATAAACCGCTGAAAAGCCGAGAGTTATTTACGCAAAACGTACTTTATTTAAAATAATCCCTTTCTTTGATACAAATAGATTAAAACACCATCATGGCTTTACTTTACGCTCCACAAAAAAAACAGAAAACCACGCAAAAAATCGTCGCAGAAATTCAGGATTTAGATTATCAAGGATTAGGCGTAGCCAAAATTCAAGGTAAAACCTGGTTCATTGAAAATGCTTTGCCAACGGAAAAAGTGGAAGCGGTAGTGACTGATGAAAAACGTCAATATGGATTAGCCACTGCACAAAAATGGCTACAAGAGAGTAAGCAGCGTGTTGAGCCTCAATGTACTTATTATGGCCGTTGTGGTGGATGCCAAGGTCAGCATATTCCTGTGGAAATGCAGCGTAAAGCGAAAGAGAAAGCCCTTTTTTCTAGATTAAGTAAACTGCAGGCAGAGCCAATTCAATTAATGCCCATGATTTGTGGCGAACAATGGGGCTATCGCCGTCGTATACGATTAAGTTTGCTATGGAATGCTAAAAACAAAACCGTTGACATGGGATTTCGTCAGAAAAACTCCAATCAGTTAGTCAGCATTCAGCAATGCTTAGTCGCAGAGTCTGCAATCAATCATCTTATCCCAAAATTGACCGAACTTTGGACTCAATATTCAGCCCCGAAACAATTAGGGCATATTGAATTAGTTTCAGCGGATAATGGCGTAGCCATGTTGTTACGTTACAAAGGAAATTTAGCCGAAACTGACCGCACTTTGTTACTCGAGTTTGCACGTGTCAATGCTGTGAATTTGTTTTTACAAGATGATCAAAATATCCAACTTGTGCATGGTGAAATGCCTTATTATTCTCTGGACGATATTCGTTTATCTTTTGATATCCGCGATTTTATTCAAGTGAATACCCACTTAAATCAACAAATGGTTGAGACGGCTTTAGATTGGCTTGATTTGAATCAGGACGATCACGTTTTAGATTTATTCTGTGGTATGGGCAATTTCACGTTGCCTTTAGCCAAACGCGTGAAAAGTGTGGTTGGAATTGAAGGGGTTTTTGATATGGTGCAAAAAGCCCAAGCGAATGCACACTTTAATCACATTGATAATGTTGAATTTTATCAAGCCGATTTAGACCAAGTTTTTTTAGAACAATCTTGGGCAAAACAACATTTCAATAAAATTCTTCTCGATCCGCCTCGCAGTGGCGCCGCTTTTGCACTGAATGCGTTATGTGAGCTGGGTGCAGAAAGCATTCTTTATGTATCTTGTAACCCTGCAACCTTAGTACGAGATGCAGAAATTCTCCGTTCTTTCGGGTATCGCATTATCAAAACCGCCATGATTGATATGTTCCCGCATACCAGTCATTTGGAGTCGGTGACATTATTTATCAAATAAGGTGTAAATTCTGATAGAATAATCAGACTTTTTTGTTGTCTTAAAAAGACAACTCGGCGGACAGGATGTTGCCGAGCCATATTCATCAACAAGGGGGTATTATGGTTGCAGTTCGTGGTTCTCACTTATCAAATCCACATGATTTTGAGATCGAACAATGGTGTTCGAGCCTTAAACTTGCTGCCCCCGTAGAAAAGTCTCTGATTGATGCATGGTATTATGCCCAAGCCAAAATAGCTGAACATGCCGATCAAATGGAGAATGCAATCCTCACATTGCAATCCGGTGTGGAAATGGTGGAGATTCTGCATGAAATGAATATGGACAGCGAAAGCTTACTCACCGCTATGCTATTCCCCTTAGTAGCAAACAAAATTGTCGATTGGGAGCAAATTCAGGAACATTTTGGTCCTAAAATCACCAAACTGCTTAAAGGTGTGGAGGAGATGGATAATATCCGTCAGCTCAACGCCAGCCATTCTGCCAATGCCTCTCAAGTGGATAATGTGCGCCGTATGCTCCTTGCGATGGTGGACGATTTCCGTTGTGTGATCATTAAACTTGCTGAACGTATTACGTTTCTTCGTAATGCGGAAAATCACTTTTGTGAAGAAGAAAAAGTATTGGCAGCCAAAGAATGTTCCAATATTTATGCCCCATTGGCGAACCGTTTAGGGATCGGTCAATTGAAATGGGAGCTTGAAGATTACTGCTTCCGTTATTTGCATCCAGAACAATATCGAAATATTGCCAAATTATTACATGAGCGCCGCTTAGATCGTGAGCAGTATATTGCGGATTTCGTCACAGAATTAACCGGTTATTTAAAAGAAAATATCGACCAGGTTGAGGTTTACGGCCGTCCAAAACATATTTATAGCATTTGGCGAAAAATGCAAAAGAAACATTTGGAGTTCAGTGGCTTATATGATGTCAGAGCGGTTAGGGTGATCGTACAGAAATTGCAAGATTGTTATACGGCGCTCGGTATCGTCCACACACATTTCAAACACTTGCCAAAAGAATTTGATGATTATGTCGCCAACCCGAAACCAAATGGCTATCAATCCATTCATACTGTGGTGTTAGGCAAAGGTGGTAAGCCAATTGAAGTGCAAATTCGTACTCAGCAAATGCATGATGATGCCGAACTTGGTGTAGCCGCCCACTGGAAATACAAAGAGGGCACGACAGGTAGCCTTTCCGCTTACGAAGAAAAAATCACTTGGTTGCGTAAATTACTTGCATGGCAAGATGATATTACGGATTCTGGCGAAGTGATGGCTGAATTACGTAGCCAAGTTTTTGATGATCGCGTATATGTGTTTACACCGAAAGGTGAAGTGGTTGATTTACCTGCGGGATCAACCCCTCTCGATTTTGCTTATGCGATCCACAGTGAAATTGGCCACCGTTGTATCGGAGCGAAAGTTGGGGGACGTATTGTGCCATTCACTTATCACCTGCAAATGGGTGAGCAAGTGGATATCATCACGCAGAAAAATCCAAATCCAAGCCGAGATTGGGTCAATCCGAACTTAGGCTTTACCCATACCTCAAAAGCGCGAGCCAAAATCCAAGCGTGGTTTAAGAAACAAGATCGTGATAAAAACGTTCCAGCGGGTAAAGAGCAGTTAGATAATGAACTTGCTCGTTTGAATATCAGTTTGAAACAGGTTGAGCAGCTTGCCTTGCCGCGTTATAACTTAAGAAACCTCGAAGATTTATATGCGGGCATTGGTAGCGGAGATATTCGTTTAAATCAGTTGATGAATTTCCTGCAAAGCCGATTGATCAAAGTGACGGCTGAAGAAGCAGATCAAGAAATTCTCCGCCATGTGGCGAGCAAAAGTGCAAATACTGCACAGCAAAAGGCTCAACAAAAAGCCGAACAACAACAGAATAAAGGCTATGTCATTGTTGAAGGGGTCGGCAATTTAATGCACCATATGGCGCGTTGTTGTCAGCCTATTCCAGGTGATGCCATTGCAGGCTACATTACGATGGGACGAGGTATCTCAATTCATCGTTGCGATTGTGAACAGTTCATTGAATTACAAGCTGCCCATCCTGAACGCGTGGTAGAAGCCCTTTGGGGAGATAATTATGCGGCTGGTTTCCATATTAATATCCGCATTGTAGCCAGTGATCGCAACGGTTTATTGCGCGATATTACGACTGTGCTTGCAAATGAAAAAGTCAGCGTGTTAGGGGTTTCAAGCCGTGCGGACACCAAAAAACAAGTGGCAACGATGGATATGGAAATTGAACTGAAAAATGTCGAAAGTTTAAGTAAAATACTGGCCAGATTAGCGAAGTTAGACGACGTTATCGAAGCAAAACGTTTATAGATTACAACATAGGAACTTTTATGTATAAAACCACGGGATTAACCCATTTAATTAACTCTACAAAATATTCTTTACAAGGCTTAAAAAGTGCATTCAAAAATGAAACCGCATTTCGCCACGAATGTTTTCTTGCGTGTATTATGATTCCGCTCGCCTTTTGGCTGGGTGACACTAAAATTGAAATTGCCTTGATGATTTCATCGGTTTTACTCGTGATGGCAGTAGAGCTATTAAATAGTGCAGTTGAAGCGGTGGTGGATCGTATCGGTACAGAACGCCATGAACTTTCAGGGAGAGCCAAAGACCAAGGCTCAGCAGCGGTATTCATTGCACTTTGCATTGTTGTCGTGGTTTGGGGAAGTATTTTATTTTTCTAAAGTGCGGTCAATTTTCAGTAACAATTTCGGCTTATGTGTTTTACATAAGCCGCTTTTTTAGGTGGAAGTCGGACAAGATTTTATTCCTCTACTTTTGCTGATATAAATAAGAAAGATTTTTGCATATTCATATCAACAGGAGGACGCTATGCCTACAGTCTCAGCCTTAGGTGCACTCATTGCACTCATTGTCGCTATTTTCCTTATTTTGAAAAAAGTCTCACCAGCCTATGGTATGTTAGTCGGGGCTTTAGTAGGGGGATTAGTTGGCGGCGCTGATTTATCTCAAACCGTGAGTCTCATGATCGGAGGCGCTCAAGGTATCACTACCGCAGTCATGCGAATTCTCGCAGCAGGGGTATTGGCGGGAGTACTGATTGAATCAGGTGCGGCTAATACCATTGCTGAAACCATTACAAACAAGTTAGGTGAAACAAGAGCATTATTAGCGTTAGCGTTGGCCACATTAATTTTAACCGCCGTTGGTGTATTTATTGATGTTGCCGTGATTACGGTCTCTCCAATCGCCTTAGCACTTGCTCGTCGTACTGACTTATCAAAACCCGCTATTCTCTTAGCGATGATTGGTGGGGGAAAAGCCGGAAACTTAATGTCTCCCAATCCCAATGCAATCGCGGCGGCAGACACATTCCATCTTCCTTTAACGTCAGTGATGATGGCAGGGATTATCCCCGCTATTTTTGGCTTAATATTGACGTATTTCTTAGCAAAACGTTTAAGAAACAAAGGTTCGCGCGTTTCAGCCCAAGAGGTTGTCGCAGTAGAAACACAGAATCTACCCTCATTTTTGACCGCACTTGTGGCGCCTTTGGTTGCCATCTTCTTACTGGCACTTCGTCCGTTAGCCGATATTAAAGTCGATCCTTTAATCGCTTTACCACTTGGTGGTCTGATTGGCGCATTATGTATGGGCAAGCTTCGCCAAGCCAATAACTATGCGATTAGCGGTTTAGGGAAAATGGCTCCGGTGGCGATTATGCTACTTGGTACGGGAGCTTTAGCCGGTATTATTGCCAATTCCGGTATGAAAGATGTGCTCATTGAAGGCTTAAAACATTCGGGTTTACCTTCTTATATCCTTGCGCCAATTTCAGGTGCACTCATGTCGCTTGCTACGGCATCAACAACTGCAGGTACTGCTGTTGCTTCGAATGTGTTCAGTTCAACGCTATTAGAGTTGGGGGTGAGTAGTCTGGCAGGTGCCGCGATGATTCATGCGGGGGCGACAGTTTTCGATCATATGCCACATGGTTCTTTCTTCCATGCAACTGGTGGTAGCGTAAATATGGACATGAAAGAACGCTTAAAATTGATTCCTTATGAAAGTGCAGTGGGGTTAATTATGACCATTGTGTCCACCTTAATTTTTGGTGTATTTAGTTAGTTTAAGGAGAGAATATGAAAATTGTCATTGCGCCTGATTCATTTAAAGAAAGTTTAACCGCACTTGAAGTGGCTAATGCGATTGAAACTGGTTTTAAACGTATTTTCCCAAACGCTGAATATGTGAAACTACCAATGGCAGATGGGGGAGAGGGAACCGTACAATCTTTGGTAGATGCCACTCAGGGGCGCTTAATTGAGGCAGAAGTCACTGCACCGTTAGGCAACCAAGTAAACAGCTTTTTCGGCTTATCGGGCGATGGTAAAACGGCGATTATTGAAATGGCGGCCGCATCGGGATTGCATCTTGTCCCGATGGATAAACGTAATCCTTGTCAAACCACCAGTTTTGGTACGGGTGAGCTGATTAAGCAAGCCCTAGATCTTGGCGTACAACATATCATTTTAGGAATTGGTGGGAGTGCCACAAATGACGGTGGTGCGGGTATGCTGCAAGCATTAGGCTTACGTTTATTGGATAAAAATGGTCAATCCATTGGCTTTGGCGGTGCGGAATTATCCAATCTTACTGAAATTCAACTGGTTGATTTAGATCCTCGATTACAACACGTACAAATCGAAGTAGCTTGTGATGTGAATAATCCACTTTGTGGTGAACGAGGTGCCTCTGCAATTTTTGGCCCGCAAAAAGGTGCGACGCCTGAGATGGTGAAGGAACTCGATGCTGCATTAGCCCATTTTGCCGAAATTGCTGATCGGGATTGTGGTAAACAAATTAAAGAACAATCAGGTGCGGGTGCGGCAGGTGGTATGGGCGGTGGTTTATTGCTCTTACCTAATGTGCAACTGAAAGCTGGTGTGCAGATCGTGTTAGATAATTTGAAACTCGCTGAGCAAGTTAAAGAGGCTGATTTAGTGATTACTGGTGAAGGTCGTATGGATGCACAAAGTATCTTAGGTAAGACCCCAATTGGTGTGGCACGTACGGCGAAACAATTTGATAAGCCAGTCATCGCGATTGTGGGTTGTTTGCGTGAGGATTATGAAGTGGTGTATAAACATGGCATTGATGCGGTGTTCCCAATTATCCGTAATCTGGGTGATTTACCGAC
>OLOX01003811.1_pt1 | contig 10940 bp, 9 predicted proteins | sample 1672091 | NCBI WGS metagenome assembly OLOX01 (sample SAMEA3136644, study PRJEB25190) | human gut metagenome | reverse complement strand
TCTGTATTCCAGTTTCGGTGAATTCATCTCGACCTTATAGGTGCCATCGTCTATGGGGATCTGCTGTCGTCCAACCTGATGTGTAGCGTGGATGCTGGAGTCGTAAACGAAGCGCCATATTTTCCCTTCGTTGTCTGTGATCTCCCATGGGTCGTAGGTTCGGGAAGAATTGGAATGACAGGCAGTCGTGCCGAACAGGGAAGCCACGGCTTCCGCTGCTTTCTGGCGGGAAAGACCGGTCATCTCGATTTCACAGCCGAAATATTGGTCTTTTAAGTCAATCGATGGCAGTCACCTCCCGATTGGCGGCGGAGAGCCTTTTTCCTATGGCCTCCACGACGGTGACCGTAACGCCGTTTCCGGCCTGCTTGTAAAGCTGAGCGTCCGACTGAATGGTCAGCACTTTTTCAATGCGGTCATCCTGCCAGCCCTGCAGCCGCAGACACTCCTTCGGCGTGAGACGACGAATACGACAGCCGTTCCAAACACCGGAGGCTTCTCCCCTGTGTTTATGGAAGCTGCCGCTTTGCCCTGCGGTAAGGCATCGGGCATATGGGGTAACCGCAGGATCCTCATTCATATCTACGAAACATGGAGTCCCTTGGTCGCTGCTTGTGGTAAGAGTATGAGCAATCGTCCTCCCAACCCTGCCGCGCCGGGTATTCTGCTGGGCATAGGCCAGATTGATACTGTCGCCGGGATACGCCATTTTATAGCCTTTTTTCGTGTTTTCCTTAATCGGAAGCCCAACTTCATACAGTCCGGTTTTCCCGCCAAATCCACCCGTTTGTGCAGCAAGGGTACAGCTTATTCCTTTTGTGGAATAGATTCTTTCTCCCTGAGCTCCGGGCAGGATTTGTACAAGAGATATTCCTGCTGTTTCGGTGAAAGGAAATATTTTTCCTCTGCATCGTTCATCAAGATATCCGATAAGATACACCCTTTTTCTGGATTGGGGGACTCCAAAATCTTTGCTGTTGAGCACCTGCCATTCCAAACCATACCCCAGTCTGTCCAGCGTATGGAGGATGGCCGCAAATGTCCTGCCCCCGTCATGATTAAGCAGTCCGGGAACATTTTCAAGCAGCAGATACGCAGGTCTTTTTGCCGCAGTCAGCCGGGCAATTTCAAAGAACAAGGTACCTCTCGGGTCTGCAAAGCCTCCGCGGTTCCCGGCAGTCGAAAAAGGCTGGCAGGGAAATCCTCCGCACAGGAGGTCGAAGTCGGGAATTTCGTTCGGATCGGCTTTTTTGATATCTTCACAGGCAAACAGACCACTCACCACTGCCACACCTGCCATTTTCCTGCCTTTCAGCAAAAGAATGTTGCCGCCGTCAATGCCTCCGATTGCCACCACCGGGATCTTCACGCTCTCGCAGATCTCCTGTAAAAGTGCATGATCCATCGGTTTTGCATCTTTTTTGGTGCTGGTTCCAAACACGGCTCCGCTGCCAAGATAATCTGCCCCGGCCGCTTCCGCTGCCTTTGCCTGCTCCACCGTCTTTGCCGTCACACCGATGATCTTTTCCTTTCCAAGGATGGCTCTCGCCTTTTCCACCCCCATGTCCGACTGACCGATGTGCACGCCGTCCGCCCCGACTTTTGCCGCCAGTGCCATTCTTCCCATAATAAAAGATGAATGTAACGGTTCATCTGGTAACGCCTGACATGATACAATCAATTTTCCTTTCAAGTTTTCTACTTTTTGATTCATCATTCTGTCCTCCTCTGTTCATGTCCGTAGTATAGTCTTTTATAAAACTATTTTCAAGATTTTATCTATTTATATTTAAAAAAAGTTGCAAAACATGTTGACAAATCTTCGTTCCCGTGCTATTATATAACCACGATAAAGAACAGCCAAGACATATCAGACATCCTGATGGCTGGTCTTTATAAACCAAATGGAAAGCGGTGATGCCGATGCCAGTAGTTGACGCACAGCCGAAAGCGACCGATTCCATCGGTCACGCAATCTTCCATCCGCGAGAAAGTGGTGAATCCAATGGGCAGGTAAGTATTTGTTCTTAGCATCTTTTTTAGAAAGTGGTGTTTCCGATGGGCAAATGAATCATTTGTTCCAAATGACAAAAAACCTTTCGAAAGTGGTGTCTCCAATGGGCAGATAACAAACTGTTCCGGTTGATCGGAATGTCTACTCCGGTCATACAAACGATTTCCTATTCCTTAAGAAAGTAGTGAATCCAATGGGTTAGTCACACGCGTTCTCGTTTCCGGCAACGATCCTCGGTGAGCAAGACTGCTGAAAGCAACATCTTCCTTTCCAGCCGAGCGTTCAAAAAAACGCTATCAGAAAGAGGTGAGTCCCATGGTAGCAGACGAACAGTTCTTGGAGCAGCAGGACTCGCAGCAGACTGGTTGAGTGCTCGTTCTCTCCAGCCTCCGGCGTATTGCCCTCTAGAACAGCAACCCACGCAAGGCTTACGCTTCTATCAATTTGAGAATCCCATGTGAGCGTTGAAGCGCATCGGAAGGATACAGAAATATCAATTTATTCTTTGTACCTTCTGTTTCATCGTAAAATCTCCAGATTGTCGCATGAGAGCAATTCTTCATTTTGACGGATTTGATTCTGTATCATGTATTGCAATCCCGTTGGGTGCCTGTATTGCAGCAGCAAAGGCAGGATATCCCCCTTCCGGATTTCCATTTTGATTCCTTTCACTTGTCCAACAGACAAACCGGGTTAACGCACGGGCCGCAGTCCGAAATCTTTTTGACCCTAGTGTCGTATATGCAGATGAACCGAGAATCAATGGATTGTATATGATTCACTTTTAGCTTTGCAGGAGGATACATAAAAATCTGATGTGAGATATTCTTTCCAGATGTAAAGTGAGAGAAGGCACTGGAAGCGTGCAATGCGGAAAGGTATCAAATCTATTTCATCCATTTGAAATGATTTTCAGTCAGAGATTATATGTCATTCTGCTGTGATCCTGTGTTCCATATGAATCACAAGATGATTTTTATATAAAAAGAATATATTTCGTAAGAGTTACGGCTTCGTATTGACGGAGCCGTTTTTGTTTGCCCGAATTTCTTTCGTGTTTTTTCCAAATAGACGGTATGTTCTTTGCTGGAAATCTGGTATAATAACTATACTGAAATGCTTCTCAGCAAAGGAGGCTATTTTATGAAAGCAAAAACAAAAGAGGCAGTTCTGCGCGAATTGATTCTGCAATCCACGCAGACCATCTGCACGCCGGATGACATCATCCGCGCATTGAATAAAAGCGGCACGCACGCCAAGCACACGGAAATTGTCCGTGTACTCGCCCAGCTCGTGGACGAGGGGTATCTGATGCGCGCCCGCAGCAATCGCTATGGCAAACCGGAGGCGTTCGGTTGCGCCGCCGGTACCTTTTGCGCCACCGGACGCGGCTACGCCTTTGTCCGTCCGGAAAACGGCGAAGGGCCGGACATCTTTATTCCGCCGCATAAAGATCTGCATGCATGGCATGGAGACCGCGTTTTAATTCGCATCCGACAGGAGCAGCCGCCGCGCAGACGCGGCAAGCAGACAAAATCCGCTGCAAAGAGCCGCCAAGAGGGCGAAGTGCTCCGCATTCTCAATGAGACCCGCGATGAGATTACCGGCCGCATTGTCATGCGCGGCAAAATGACGGTATTTCACGATGACAGCGGCAAGCTGCCGGAAATCGTCGTCAGCAAAAAGCATCTGATGGACGCCCACCCAGGCGACCGCGTTGCACTCAAGGTGTTGTTCCGCGGCAACGAGAAATATCTCCCGCAGGGCACGGTTATGAAAATTTTCGGCTCCGGTCTGACCGTTCAGTCCTCTGCCGATGCCATTTTGTACGAGCACGGCATTACCGTTCCGTTCCCGCAGGCAGTGCTGGACGAGACCAATTCCCTGCCCATGTTCGTCCGCGAGGAGGATTGGAAGGGCAGACTGGATTTGCGCAGCAAAATGCTGTTTACCATTGACGGCGATTCCGCCAAGGATTTCGATGACGCCGTCTCTCTGGAAACCCTGCCAAACGGACACTATCGGCTCGGCGTCCATATTGCAGACGTTTCGTATTACGTCAAGCCGGGTTCGCCGCTGGATCAGGAGGCGTACAACCGCGGCACCTCGGTATACTATGCCGATCAGGTTGTTCCGATGCTGCCGCTCCCGCTGTCCAACGGCATTTGCTCGCTGAATCCGGGCGTCAATCGTCTTGCGTTTTCCGCATTTATCGAGCTGGGAAAGGACGGCACGCGCTATTCCGCCGAGTTTCATCACTCCGTCATCTGTTCCTATGCCCGCCTGACCTACAATCAGGTAAACAAAATGCTCACCGATGACTGGCAGGAATGCAATCTGCATCCGGATTTGGTGCCCGTTCTCAAGGAAATGAACGCGCTCGCCAAGACGCTGCACGAAGTGCGTATGCGGCGCGGCGCACTGGAGCTGAATATTCCGGAGGCCGTCGTGCTGTGTGATCGGGACGGCAAGGCATGCGGCGTAGAAAAGCGTGAACGCGGTGATTCCGAACGTTTGATTGAAGAATTTATGCTGATTGCCAACGAGGCGGTTGCCGAGACACTGTACCGGCACCGCATGCCGACGGTATACCGCGTGCACGAAGATCCGGATCCGGAAAAGCTGCGCATCTTTGCCAAGCAGGCGCGCCTGTTCGGCTATCGCCTGAGCGACAAGGATCTCGCTGACACGCATCAGCTGCAGCGCGTGCTCGACCAGACAGCGGACGATCCCGAGCAGCAGGCACTGCCTACGCTTTTGCTGCGCTCGCTCGCACGCGCCCGTTATGCACCGGAATGCCTCGGCCATTACGGTCTGGCTGCCAAATTCTATCTGCACTTCACCTCCCCGATTCGCCGTTATCCGGATCTCGTTGTACATCGCATGCTCACCCGTATGCTTGACGGGGAGCAGAGCACGCGCGATCTGACCGAATTTTGCGAAGATGCAGCGATCCAGTCTACCGTCCGCGAACAGGCCGCCGCAGAGGCGGAACGCGACATTGAAAAGCTGTACATGGCGGATTACATGTCCCAGTTTATCGGACATCCGTTTGACGGCTTTATCAGCGGCATCACCAGCTTTGGCGTTTATGTCCAGCTCGACAATCTAGTCGAAGGCATGGTGCGGTTGGACACGATGCACAACGACTGGTTTGAATACGACCCGGACAAAATGACGCTGTTCGGCAAGCATACCGGACAAAATTATCATCTCGGCATGCGCGTCAATGTCACGCTGGTCAATGCGTCCGGCACCACCGGCTTGATTGATTTCATCTTTACACCGGATGAGGATTCCGTCGGATAAGTTTCTCCATATGCAACGAACGGCAGGCGAAAAGCCTGCCGTTCGTTTTTTATCAATCGCTGTTTTTCGTCGGGTCTATATCGTCATAAATATAGCTGTGCAGATGCGATGCCAGCACACTGTCATTAAACCGAATAACGGATGCGCCGCCGCTCGTCGTGCCGTACTGCCATTCGTTGTCCAGCGGCAAACGAATGTGGCTCATCTTCGGCATGCCGTGTACAATGGTTGTCAGCCCCATATATACAAAGTCCATTTTGCTCATCGAGGACGTCACATTCGGCATCAATCCGTTGAGGAACTTCAGCAAGGTAATCGGATTGCTCGTCGCCTTAGAGAATACCTGATTGAGCACGACCGACTGACGCTCTGCGCGCTTCCAGTCACCGCCCGTATTGCCCTTTCGAATGCGGCCATACGTCATCGCCTGAATGCCATTGAGCTTTTGTTCACCGGAGCCTTCAATGCGCTGTGTCGGAATGCCCAGCGTTTTCCAGCAGTACTCATCAATGTATTTGTTGGTTTCCTTAACCTCGTCATCGGTCAGCGTCACCGTCACGCCGCCGACCGCATCAATGATGGACGCCATTTCCGCGAAATCCACCACCATGTATTCTTTGACGTTCATGTCAAAGTCCTCGTTAATCGTCTGCATCATCATCTGCGGACCGCCGTATCCATACGCATGGCACAGCTTGGTCTGTCCGTGTCCCGGCACATCTACCAGACTGTCACGCATCAGCGACGTCAGCTTGATGGATTTGCGCTTGGGATCGACACTCATCAGCATGATGGCATCGGCGCGTGTGCCGCTTGACGCATCATTTTCGCGCGTATCCACGCCAAACAGCGCGATTGTCATAATGCCGTTCTGCGTATTGGCCGCCAGACTGCTCTCATCGGTATCGTCATATGTATACAGCGTCAGCAAATGACAAATGTCCGCGATGACAAGCGCGACTATCAACACCAAGACAACCAAAATCTTTTTTATCACAGAGCCGCGTTTTTTCCGCTTTTTTTTGCGCGGCGGCGTGCGCTGCGCCCGCGGTTTCCGCGGGCGTTCTTCTATCTCCTGCGGCTCCCAATTCGACGTATGTGCGCGCTTGCGGTACTGACCGGATGGTCTGCGCGGGGAATCCTCCTCGTTTGCTTCTTCCTCATATGTACGGCCGGTTTTGGGGTTGATAGCTCTGCCATATTCATCCACCGGTTGGCCATATTCATCATAATATTTGTATTTTCTATTTTGACTCACAGATACTTCCTCCCAAACGGGGTTTTTTCTTATGAAAATATGATACACGCATCATGCGCCGGAATCAACCTTCCCGCCGCTATTTTAAGATAAATTTTAGAATTTATTCTCAATCCCCCGCTATTGTAAACACACAAAAAATAACGTATAATAGATACATGCTTCCTGCACAACGCAGGAATTAAAGGAGGAATTTTTATCATGGCAAATCCGGTTCTTGTCGTTATGGCTGCCGGCATGGGCTCCCGCTACGGCGGTCTGAAGCAAATCGATCCGGTCGGCCCGAACGGACAGATCATCATGCACTATTCCATCTACGATGCGTGGAAGGCTGGCTTCCGCCGCGTGGTATTTATTATAAAAGAGGAACTGCTCGACGCATTCCGCGAGCGCATCGGCAACGCCGCCGAAAAGCTCATGCAGGTAGATTATGTATTCCAGTCTCCGGACAAGCTGCCGGAGGGCTGCACCATGCCGGAAGGCCGCACCAAGCCGCTCGGCACCGGCCACGCCATTTACTGCGTGCGCGGTGTTGTCAGCGAGCCGTTTGCCGTCATCAATGCCGATGATTTCTACGGCGCACAGGCATTCCAGTGCTTATATGACTATCTGAAGGACGCACAGGACGATGACAAGTATCGGTACTGCATGGTCGGCTACCGCGTAGAAAACACGCTGACGGAAAACGGCACGGTATCGCGCGGCATCTGCGAGGCGGATGAAAACGGCTATCTGGCAGACATCGTAGAGCGCACCGCCATTTCCCGCGATGCAAACGGCGTGATTTCGGATCCGGAGGCCGGCGAAATCGCAGAGGGCACGCTGGTGTCCATGAACATGTGGGGCTTTACGCCGTCCTTCCTCGATGAGCTGGAAACCGGTCTGCGCACCTTTATGACGGATGAGCTGCCGAAAAATCCGGCAAAGGGCGAGTACTATCTGCCGTTCGCCGTCGATCATCTGATTCAGAACGGACAGGCTACCGCAAAGGTTCTGCAAACCTCTGCACAGTGGTACGGCGTTACATACAAAGAGGACAAGCCTGTCGTTGTGGACGCCCTGCGCCGCATGACAGAAGCCGGTTTGTATCCGGCAGAATAAAAAAAGGAGGCGGTTTTCCATGCCGGCATCCCTCAAAGCACAAGCATATCTCGCTGCATTTCAAGAGGACATGCAGCCGCATTTCCATCTGGTTCCGCAGGCGGAATATCAGGACAGAACTTTTCCGTTGTATGCGGTCTTGCAGATAGAGGAAACGTCTACGCTGCTGTTCCGCAACGGCAAATCCGCCATCTCTTACGAGTTCTGCTATTTCGATGCGTGTGACACCTTTGACGCCGCGCAGCTCGCCTATTACTGCGGCATTCTGGAGGACATGGCCGCTCGGTATGTCCCGTGGAGCGAACGCAGCCACAGCTATTCCATGCTGAGCATGGTCGTGCTGACGGACGGCGTACCGGACAAAGACGTCCTCAAGCAGCTAAAGAAGTACAAGCACGAAGAAAAGCGAAAAAAGGCAGAGGACGGCTATGGCTGGTGCAGCAACCGCCTGTGCGTGGTCGATGTCAACACCGGCGTCTGCTATACTAACCGGCACGGCAGCGCGCTCGCCAACCGCGTCAAGCTGACCACACAGCGCGTGGCAAACCGATGATTTTTCCTTCCCAAGCGAAATTTTCTTGAAAATCCATCAGACATGTGCTATGATTAGTTTACTGTCTAAAAATATCTGGCGCGGTGCGCACAGCCGCCGTCGCTTTTGCAATCATTTCGGAGGTTGAATTTTCATGGTTGTTACTGTCCTGTCTGTGATTCAGGTAATCTCTTGCCTGTTTCTCATCGTTACCATTCTTCTGCAGAAGGCACCGAGCCGCGGCATGTCCGGCGCACTGTCCGGTCAGCAGGAGACCTTCTTCGGTTCCAACAAGGCAACCGGCATTGAGGCGGTTTTGGCAAACCTGACCAAGATTTTTGGCGTTGTCTTTGTCATTATCTCTCTGATTCTTGTCCTGCTGGGATAAGTCTTTCACACAGGCATCAAAGCGGATGGGGAAGGTTCTCCATCCGCTTTTCTGTATTTTCTCATGAAATTTTGGGAGGAATCTGCATGAAAACACTCATGATTATTTTCTTAATCGGCTTTTTGCTGTTTGGCGCAATCGGCTTGTATTTCCGTCTGACGCACGACTGGAACAAGCCGACAAGCTGGACGAAAACTCCACTGCCAAGCGCGACGGCCGCGCCATGCAGTTGGGCAAGGGTCTGGACATCGACGCGGCACAGGCCGAGAAAAAGGCAGACCAAAAGTTCCGCCGCCAGCTGACGTTTTCTATCTTGGCTGTCATCTGTCTGGCGGCCGCCATTGTCTGCGGCGCGTTGATGCAGAGGTGAGAAAAAGAGCTTTCCGCACCGGAAAGCTCTTTTGTTATTCCTGTTGATTTTCCTGCTGCGACAGGCGCTGTAGTTTTCGCTGTTCCTTGCGTTTTTTGCGCAAATCCCGAAAGAAATCCGTCAAAATTCCGGAGCACTGCTCTTTCATCAGACCTTTGACGATTTCCGGTTTATGATTATACGCGACATCGAACAGGTTGATGAGACTGCCGCAGGAACCCGCCTTGCTGTCGTCCGCGCCGTAATACACCGTTCGAATACGCGCATTGATAATGGCGCCCGCGCACATCGGACACGGCTCCAGCGTCACATACAAATCGCATTTGTGCAGCCGCCAGCCGCCCAATTTTTTACACGCTTTGCCAATTGCTTCAATCTCCGCATGAGAAAGGGCGGTCTTTTTTGTCTCGCGCCGATTTCTGCCGCGCCCGACAATTTTTCCGTCACACACAATGACGCAGCCCACCGGCACTTCTCCTTCTTCCGCCGATTTCTGCGCCAGCTTGAGGGCTGCTTTCATAAACTTTTCCTGTTCCGTCTGCATTTACAGCACCTCCAAATTGCCGGATATAAAATAAATCGTCAGCACCAGTACCACCAGCGCAGGAACGCTGGTCAGCGCCGCAAAAGTCATGCGCTGCGGTGTCAGCGAACTGCGGATGCCAAACGTACCGTCCCAAATCGGCTTCCACTCTTTGCGCCGCAGGAACAGCATCACGCCCGCCGCGCCGATCAGCAGTTCCAACAGACTGACCGGCATCGAAACCACGGCGCCCACCGTATGGTTGTACGCATAGCTCGCATTGACGATGATATACACCGTATTGACAGCGAAATGCGCCACCATAGACGGCAGCAGTGAGCCGTATCTCCGCCGAATGTACCCGCCGATGATGCCGAATCCGCACGCCAGCGGAAATATCTCCAAGCTGTCGTGCGCAAGCCAGAAGCACACAGCGGTGAACGCAATCGCTCCCCATGTGCCCATCGAGCGCACCGCGGTGTTCAAAAAGAATCCGCGATAACACAGCTCCTCTACAATCGGCGGAATGATCGCCGTGGCAAGAAATTGTACAAGCAGCGCACAGCCGCTGTCGGGCAGCACATAGGTATCCGCTGCTTCCGTCAGCCCATACTGATTGAGAACGCCTTCGATGCCGGCTCCCAGCCAGCCCGCAACAATTGACCAGCCAAGCGTCAATCACGTACACCTCTGCGCTCGGTTTTCCCCTTCCCATCAAATCGCGAAAGGACATGCCGGACAGCCTTGCGCCGACAGCGAACGGAATGACAAAGATGAGAAGGTACGTCAGCATATCCTCCAGTTCATAGAAAAAAGAACCTTGCGCAGCGTGCGGAAACAGCGGCATGATGGGATACAGCAGGCAATTGATTCCCATTTCTGCGAGAATCGTCAATGCAATGATATCCACACTGCGGCGAACGCGCCATGTTTCCGATTGATTCCAATTGATACGCACCGCCTCCTTCTCATTCACGTGCCTTCATCATACCACAAACCGGATATTCTGTCATGGTTTTCACCAAAATTGACGAAAAAAAGCAGCATCTCAGCCCGCCCGTACGTCGGGTATTATCGAGATGCTGCTATTGCGTTGTATCAGTTACAGACCCTTGCCCCAGATCCACCACGGATGGGGCTTCGGGCTCTGCCGTTCAGATACGCCCCATCGCTTTTGGGTGTGTTTCATAGTAGGTTTCCCCTTTCCGGCTGCCATACAGACCGGCGGTATGCCTGCATGCTGAAATAGCTCTTAGTGGTTCTTCTTAGCGCGTGCTGCGTATGCGATCTTCTCGCCGGACAGCTCCATCATTCTTGCTCTTGTCAGTTCAGTAAAGAATCCCATGATTTGTTCCTCCCTATATATTCCGTATATCGTAACGTCTTTCGACTTAGTGGTTCTTCTTAGCGCGTGCTGCGTATGCGATCTTCTCGCCGGACAGCTC
>OLOX01003807.1_pt1 | contig 10951 bp, 12 predicted proteins | sample 1672091 | NCBI WGS metagenome assembly OLOX01 (sample SAMEA3136644, study PRJEB25190) | human gut metagenome | reverse complement strand
ATAAAGTTATGCGATTAACCAATAAAGACATCACACTTTCCGACAATTCTATTTACCCTGTGTCGGAAAGCTATTTGGAGCATGTTCGTGAAGTCTTTTCAACGCTACTTGATATATAGAGTGCTACACAATCAACAATGCAAAAATACCCGGCAGAGTGCAAGCACTCTACCGGGTAACATTTTTCTCCAAACTTTACATCTGCACGACCGCTTCCGCAAACTCTCTTTCTGAATCAACAAAATGATACGGCTCATATTCCCCATAAGCTGATGGTCTGCTAATTGTAACGAGTTGGATCTTGTCATACCCTACTTCTCTTTCTATCTCCCTTTTAAATTGTGAGAGATGTTTTCCATGTGTCGTCCGTAATGCAACACTTCCAACATTATCTATCTTTTTAGCAACCAAATAACACATATTTCATCGCCTCCTTAAAATCCTGTTCGGTCATAATTTTAGCACCTTCATACATTTTCCGCAACTCTAATCCTAACTCTTGTGCATAATTCCTTTTGTAAACATATTTATGAAGCCAATTATTAAACTGTCTATCATAGTAAGTATTATATTGTATCTCGATAGGATAATGTTTACCATCTAGTTGAAAATACACATGAATTCCACGATATCAGACCGGTATATTGCGGTGTGCAAATGGTGGTTTTTCGTTTGATTCGTGGGGGAAACTCCGGATTTTCCGTTGTGTCCGTATGGTTTTGGGGGATTTTGTTATCCTGGTGTTATCATACTACTTTTTTCACTATTCGCTGATTGTGCTTTCTCTTCTGGCACTGTTCTCTCAAGTATATTTTTATAATATATATCCGCTAATTTTTCCGCTCTATCTCGTATCTTTTCTTCTGACCAAGCATCATTTTCTTTAACAAATTTTTGGATCCAATCATATTTCGATTTTTTATAATAGCACATTTTGTCCAAATAATCTTTTTCTCCGGCCTCGCGATTCAATCCCTGTTCTAATAAAATCAAATTTCCAATATTTAATGCCGTTCCTCCTGCAGTCTCGGATACAATGTGTTCGATACTTCCATCATCTTCAAATATTTCTTTGCCACAAAAATAGCAATTTAATTTATATACTGCATACTTAGTTTTTACATTTATTGGCAAATCTTTTTTAGAATAAATTAACTCTCCAAATCCTGCCTTAAATAAATTGTATTTAGGATATAACTTTTCTAATGGTGTAATGAGTTTTTCTTCAATTACTTTACTTGTCTCTTGTTTATTAGTACATTTTCGTAAATCGATAGCAAATCTAGAATATATGGCTTCCAAATTATTTGTTCTCATAGAACAAATTGCTGTAAATGCAAAATGAAAATTTTCCATTGTTATTATTGCCTTTTTAAACTGAGCTGTTGATATCAACTTCCGTTCTTTAACATCATAAAGTGCAAGTAATGCAATTCTTATTTGAACAACATTAAATGTTTTATTCATTGTAGATAACGATTGCACTAACCAGAAATATTCTTTCCGATTATTATAATCCTCTCTACTCGGATTGATTATTTTAACATAATTCTTGGCATTATTAACAAGATCTCGTAAAAACTCCTTATATTTATCTTTTTTCTTTGCAATTGTTTTATTAAAACTATCATATAGTACACTTGCATTACAACGTTTATATTTAGATATCCAGTAATGTCTAAAAAATGTAGCCATACCAACCGTTTCTGCCCCGGAATTCAATAATTTCTTTATCTCATCCCAGCTCTCCTCTGCAAATGTCCCATCAACACCGTCTTTCAGTTCCTCAAAGATTTTATTTTTTATCAAATCGATATATGCCAGTCTTTTACCCTTTGCATTCAATATGGCAAATATTTTGTTTGCTTGATCTTTGTCTGCTGCTGCAATAGATATAAAAGTGCATCCCAGCACTTGATCACGTAAGGCCTTCAAAATTTCAATGTGCGAAAATGATTGAACTGTATCATCTCCCATACGCTTCTTTAAAAGTTTCTTTAATGCATTTTCTGATGTTTGCTGTAAAAAATATTCATATGTTTCTTTTATACAATTTTCTTCTTCCGTATTTGGTGACGTATTTATAGTTTTTTCTCTATCCTGTATATAATAGACAAAATATGGATAACTGCTTTTGCTTTGTAACACACGTACTTCATTTCCATCGTCATCTGTTGTCATTATGTAATTGAACAATTGTTTACTTAATGTATCTTCTCCCAGTTCTCTAAATCGATCCGAAAGAACAGAAAACAAAATGGTTATAGTTGTTAATCTTTGTTGACCATCAACTACTTCTATGGGCTTATCAGGCTTTTCTGTAAAATTTCCTACAAAAAGCATAGTTCCCAAAAAATATTGATCATCTTTTATAGTCCCCTCATCAACAACAAGATTATTTATCATGTCTTCGAAAAACTCTTGATAATTTTTCTTATCCCATGAATATTCTCGTTGAAACCTCGGAATAATAAATTGACAACTAGACTTCAACAAACTTCTAATATTTTTTTCATCTGGTTTAAAATTCATTATTTTCCCCTTCTTATCATCGTTTTTACCGTCTATAATACTGTTACATTTGCATCATTAAATGCTTTTGGATAACTTAGAGATATAATACTGTTTTTTAATGCAACAATATATGAACAAATCTCACTTTCTCCAAATCTTTCATGTAATATCTTTTTTCCGTTATTACATAAATTAAGCTCATCTGATATCCCATTTAAATTACAGAAATCTAATACTCTTTGCTTTGTATTTTGGAAAATGTACATCAATTGCAATTACTTGCCCTTTACCATATCCCGGTTAATTTATATTAGCCCCTGGTGGCACTATTGGCAATTCTTTACTTTTACTTACTAATGGCCCTTTTTCCATTCTTTTTATTTTTTCATCAACTGCATTTCCTATATACGCCTTCCATCCCGGTGCATTCAGAATATCTCTTCTAGTTTCGCATAGCAAAATCAATTCTCGTAGTTTTTCTGGATTAGCATGACCGGTTCTAAACATTGCCATAAAATATTCCCTGTACTGAGCTAATGTTAGTGGCACAATGTCCAATCTCTGCTTTAAATCTCCTCGTGCATACCAAATTCCATGTCTGAATGTTTCTGCCGTATTAGTATCTATTTTCACAGCAATAAACATCCCATATACTGGCTTATCGTATTTTAAAACAGCATCTGACAGATGTCTTCTTACAGGTTCCCCCTCCATTGCCTCCTGACGTGATGATGTAGACATCGTAACTTCTGTTAAGATTGTAAAATCATTAAATTCACAATATAGATCGCCTTTTCCTCCACCAGCTGCAGATACCGGAAGGAAATCTGAATCTAATTTAAATCCTCTTACCTCATAAGGTTTATTGACCATATGATCAATAGCTAAAGAAGCTCTCCATATAATCCACTCCAAATATGCCGGAGTCTCATCTTTTGGTACTTCAATAACGTTATCATCATCGTATGTACGCTTTCCTCCACCTTTAATCAATAACTCCATATAATCTGCTATTTCCTGCCATTGATTACATTGTTCTTTCGCATACTGGATTTCATCTGTCTGAGATAAAAGATTTTCTAAACTTTTTCTAGCAATATTAATTTCTGTTGCAGTATTTAACGATAGATCACTAATATCAAACAGAATATGTCTTTCCTTCATCTGCTTCATTAAATCATTCAATAAAGCTTTAGCAGTATCCAAATTATCTGTCGGTAATTCTGCACCTTCACACAATCTCTTATATTGAATCATTATTGATTCTTCATTGGATGTTGATTTTGCCAGTTTTTCAGCCAAAATATGCTTGGCTGGGACGATGATCATTCCCCTACCTTTTCGCTGTAGCACTCCAGAAATACGTAAGTATCGCATGTTCATATCACTGTAATCAAGAAAATTATCTGATTTCTTATCATAGTGTTTTCCACGTTCTGCAACTTCTTTCTTGTCAAAATTACGTTTTGACGGTGCTTGTTTTCTACGAATACGCAGATCCAAAATATTATCCACAACTTTTTTGATTGAATAACTTGGATTTGTCGTATGCCCCCATAATGCAAATTCTATTCTAGTAATTTCCGAACTTCCTGTTCGTTTCTCTAACTCCAACATAATCGCCAGTATCCATCTCAATGGAGAAAAATAAGAATTTCCATCTGGCATGGCAACCTGTTCAACACTTAATGCCCTTAAATAACATTCCTGCACTGCCGGATACGTATCTGCCTTTAAAAAAGACTTTCCAAAAGGTGTAATATCATCCAACTTTCCCAGTTCATCTTGCTTCCCATCTTTTTTCTTTACTTGTGGATAAATAAATCCATTTTTTGAAAACATTAATCGCCATTTTCTTGCATGGCTACCATCTTCACCTTTTTTATTTTCAATGATTCCAAATTTATCCAAAATTTTTGTAAATTCCACTTCATTATCGCCACGAAGATTTCCAACATATGGTGAATTTGCAAATATTCTAAATCCTTCTTGAATTCTATTAGGGTTTCTTAGACCGTTATTTCCAAGAAACCACATTTCTATTTTTTCTTCCATACATCTTCTCCGTTAAACCCAACAAATAAATATTCTTGTACCTTATTTCGATTTGTCTTAGCATGTTTTTGATTTCCAAAAGAATATGTATAATCTATTGGAACTACTTCTACATGTTCTTTGTATTTAGACATAAGTGCAACCATTTCATCTTGTGTTGGTTGACTATTAGAAGAATAAGATACAATCAAAATACTATCGGAAAACTTTTTAAACAACTTATCGAATGCATCTGCAGCACCTTTTCTAGTTGAAAACGGTGTCGGATATGACTTAAATTTCTTTGTTACTGTATTTTCCTGTATCTCCACACCTTTCCAATCACATGCCAAGCCTTCAACAAAATGATATCTACGTACATATTCATTATCTGACAGCGGAGAATAATACGGTGGATCAATATATACTAAATCTGGATGCTTAATTTTTACTTCCATTGCATCGCCATGCTTAGATTTATTTTCACAACCATTATCAAAAATTGCATTATTGATACTTTCCACCGCTTCCAAAAATTGCTGTTCTAAAGATTTTTGTAAATCTTTTCTTCCGTCATTATACCGATCTCCGGTATATGTAAAAATTCCTCTTGGTCGTTTCTTTGTACAAGCTCTAATCAATGCAGTCATTGCAATTGCTTTCTTATATTTATCTCTAATAGCAGCAATATTAGTCCGCAAAATATCTATTAGCCTATTTTCTTCATCTTTATAATATAAGCCTCGAAATGTCTCTTCTACAAAATGATCGGATTCTCTTTTTTCAATCAATAATTTTTTCGCCTCGTCCAATGGCAATACAACATTATTGTTTTCTACCATTGCCTTGGTAAAAGTTGCTGACATTGCCATATAGTCATTGCTAATTACAGTCTTTCCCTGTGCTTTAAACATGTAACCAACAATACCAGATCCAGAAAACAGATCCACTACTGAGTCAAACTTGAATTGTGAAGCAACAGCCCAAATTTGAGGCAATAATTTACTTTTAGAACCCATATATCTAGTTGCTGGATATTTCATTACCTGTTCAGGTAAAGGTTTTGGAACTATTTTTAACACAGTTTTTTGTTTTGGCAAAATATCTACTATAATATCCTCGCCTTTTCTTTTACTTCCGTTGCAAGAAATATACCTTTTGGTTTGGATAACCTCAATCTTATAATCTGCGTATAACTCATGAACCAATGGATGATTAGAATTCGTCAATATTACATGGCAACCTAATTCCTGTAATCTTTTGACCTCTTTCGCTAATTCTACATGATCTTCTTCATAAAATTGTTCTTTTGTGTATCTTTTAAAATCCGAATATTCTGAAATTGGCAAGTATGGAGGATCTAAAAAGATAAAATCTCCCGGTTCTGCATATTCTTTCAATACTGACAAATAATCTCCACATGTTATAGTTGCTTTTTTCAACACATCTGATGCAACATATAAAGCTTCCTCATCGCAAAAGTTTGGAGCTTTATATTTTCCAAACGGAACATTAAACTGTCCTTTCTTATTGACACGATATAAACCATTAAAACATGTTTTATTCAAATAAATCATTCTCGCTGCTGCTTCTTCTTTTTTTAATTTAAGCCAATCTAACGAACGTACTTCATAAAAGTCTTCTTTAGTATTTTTATATTTTTTCAGATATGAAATAACAGTCTCTACATTATCAGCAACTTGTCGATACATGTTAATCAATTCTGGATTGCTATCCGCGATTATTGCTTTATCCGGACTTAATGCAAAAAACAATGCGCCACCGCCAATAAATGGCTCTATATATTTTCCATATTTCTGAGGAATTTTAGGCATGATATCCCCTAACATCTGGGTTTTCCCACCGGCCCATTTCATAATAGGCTTTGCCTGTATCTGTTTTTCTTTCTTTAAAACTTGTTCCATCACGCCTTTTCCCTTTCAATCTCTATTATTTCCATGATATCACTGATATCACATTTTAAGGCAGTGCAAATTTTCACCAGCACATCCGTAGTAACATTTTCATTTTTTCCGGGTTTCGCCACCGAAACATGACTGATACCTGCAGCCTCACATAAATCTTTCTTTTTCATATCTCTATCAATAAGTAATTTCCATAATTTTTTATAACTGACCGCCATATTTTAACCTCTAAACCATTTTTTCTAAAATATTGCTATGTCGTTATTCTACCATGTGATTTCAGTCATATCAACATTTATTTCAGCGATCACAGACTTTTTTCACAAACATATGTTCTTTCTTTCTTTTCAAATAGGATTATGATCGTCTGCTTTCTCCAATATAAAAATATACTCATGTGCCAGCATTAAGAATTTTCTTTCTTTTCCCTCCCAATAATCAGTAGAACGACAATTATGTTGCTCTTTTATAACAATTTCTTTGAGTTTAAATCCTGCATCAACGAATTTTTGCATAGAATTCATGCCCAGTGGTAGCACATAGCCTTTTTTCCGTATATCTCCAATCATAAATGCACATATTCCTTGCTTTTTTAGTACCCTATATGATTCTTTTGCAACCTGTTCCAGTTCCTGCAAAAAATCCTTATATTTTAAATGAGAAATATCTCCTGGGATTTCTTTACTATACCGTATAATGTCTGCATATGGTGGATGTGTACAGATAAGGTCTATACTTTCGTCTTTTATAAATGATAAATTGTTTGCATTTCCTTGTTTGGTGAATATTTTGGATTTTTCTTGACAAGTAAAATTTAGATTTGTGTTAGATAATTTGACAGCCTCAGAATTTATATCAACGCCAATTGCATTTCGCCCTAATAACTTTGCTTCGATTAACGTTGTGCCACTGCCTAAGAATTGATCAAGTATCCAATCTTTTTTCTTTGAATACCTCAAAACAATATTTCTAGGAATATACGGAGACCAGTTCCCTCTGTATTTTCCTGAATGTGTAGCCCAATTTCCCCTTTCAGGAAAAGACCATATTGTTGTATCTTCTAATTTGAATCTTTCTGGTGTTTCTCTTATAACAATCGCTCCCTTCTTTTTTGCTCATTATACTTCCACATTGTTTATTTGTCCATGAAAAATTTCCATTCAAATATTAATTATCAATAAATATTTGAATGGAGATTCCTTTTGCATTATAAATATATTATTTCTTTCAATGCTATTTCTTCAGCAGTTGCTTGAATATTATTCATTCTCCTAACCCATTCCATCTGTTCATGCATCTTAAATTCTTCCGTCACGCCCCATTGTTCAGCCATCTGTTCCATCAGCATCTCAACTTTTGTAGGTTTGTCAAACATATGTTACACAGATGCCAGATAATCCTTTAGTACCTGATTGGGAGATTTCCATCCTAATGGACGCATAGGAAAGTTGTTATAATCCCTGCGATTATACACTTTCAACTGTTTGGCAAAGTCCTCAAAAGAATAAAAAGTATGAGTTGCATAAAAACGCTCATTATCCTTTCGGTGGCTTCTTTCAACTTTCCCGTTATGTCGTGGTGTAAAAGGTCATATAACTTTATGGCGAATCCCATGCTGCTTCAGATGCACCTGAAATAGTGTGGGTTTGTCACGGTGAGTGGTAAAACGATTTGTAAATTCTGCTCCATTATCCGTTTGGATACACTGAATGGGTAACGGAAGGGCTTTCACCAGATGCTCTATAAACATAGCAGAAGAATACGTGTTGTGTTCTTCAAAAGCCTCTACGAAACGCCATCTGGAATACTCGTCAATGGCAGTATACTGAAAGAATTGTTTGCCGATGACCTTGGGGTTTTGAGGCATGCAAAAGGAACAAATTTTACATCAACCTGTATGCGTTGTCCCGAATAATCCATCTGTTCGTAAGGCTTTGGAATATATTTAGGATTTGGCGGATGAACTGCCATAATTCCCTGCTTACGGAGAAATCTGTATAGTCCAGGGATGGAACGGGAGTAACCACGCTGCTTGAGTTTAACCCAAAAGACAACAAGACCGGCATTGGGATTGCGTCTGCGCATTTCAAAGATCGGCTTGATCGCTTCAGGGGTATGTTGGTTTGGATGATGATGGGGTCTGCGAGAGCGGTCACAAAGGGACTCAATAGAACCGTCATAACGTCGTTTCCAACGATAAATGTATTGACGGTTGGTTTTATATTTGATAGCAGCCTTGGCGACACCAAACCTTTCAGCGTATTTGATTAAGGATAGACGATACCGCATATCTTGTGTTATAGTAGCCATAGCAGAGAACTCCTTTTTTGTTTTTTTGTTGTAGTGACTAAAATATAACACAAAAGAAGCATCTCTGCTTTTTTTATATTCAGTTGTAACACATGTATTGTAATCCTACAATGCAGGACAACTAAAGCCATGTTATAATATATAATAAACTTGCTATTATAAGTATACTTTTAAGAATAAGCGATTTGGTACATTATGAGGAGTGCTACAAGATGAAGGAGGGATATATATATTCGAATTAAGAAAAAATCCAGGATTAAAAGCTAATATAATTTCAATGTATAAAAGTCATTTTCAAATCGAAGGTTTTTTTAGACCTAGGATTGCAGAGAATGTGACAATCTCTGGAAAATTAAAAGAACATAAAGTTGATATTTATTTTGAATTCATTCAGATGAATAATTTAGAGCGTACAGTGATTAAAGTAATAGAAGGTACAAAAGTAACAGAGAATGATATGTGGGAATTTGCAAATGTTTTGAAAGATTTACATTTTTTTGCAAAAGGTATTATTTACTATGATGATAGCGTATCTAGTGGGGCTAAGAAAGTGGCAGAATTGACAAATATTGATTTAAAGAAATTTGATTTATTAGATGAAGTAAGAAAATCTGTTTTAAGTGCTCTAAAAGTAATATTGCCAGATGAAGAGATAATAGGAGATCCATTTTGGATCGTTATGGAAACCGAACAAGATAGTGATAAGAATACAGGAAATTATGAGATGGTTACTGATAGTATTTTATTGTTTTTATCAAAGAAGCAGGCTATTAATTATTGCAGTAAAATAAAAAAGAGTGCTAAGGTTTTTGGCATTTCTCAAAACCATCTCAAAGTGTTAGTTTCTCTTCAAGAAAAAGGAAAGTTTCCAGATTTTAGTATAGCTTTTCCTGAATTTAAGCAATTACAGGAAAATTCTCTCTTTTATTATCAAATTTCACATGATAGTTTAAAAAAATTTTATTTGAGAGGAGACAATAATGAATAATGTATCAAAAGAGAAAGGAGAGAAGTTTGAGTCTATTGTTGAAAAAATTTATATTCAAATTGCTAATAATGAGCGAATAAAAGCTAAAGTTGAGAAACATGTTCCAATAATAGGAGATGATGGTGCAAGCCATGAGATAGACATACTATATTCATACGAACATTTTGGGGTGAAATACAAGGTGGCGATTGAGTGTAAAAACTGGAAAAATCCAATAAATGTTGGTGAGTTAAGAAATTTTTCTTATAAATTAGAGCATATAGGGAATATAAATGGAATTTTTATTTCGGCAGAAAGTGAGTTTCAAGATGGAGCAAAAAAAGTATCTAGTTATAATGGAATCAGACTTATAAAATATGATGAATTTTATAAGTTTATTAATGGTGAAAATGGTAAATACTTGGTTCCAGACTATAAAACTATCGGTGATCCTTTTTGGATGTTTATGAATTTGAACGGAAAAAATTCCATAGAGCAAAATTTGTTTCTTAAAGAGGGAATCTTACTTTTTGAAAGCAAATATTTTGCCGAGCAATTCCAAACTCTTTGCTTATTGAATTGCAATAATAATGTAAAACTAGTAGGAGTATCACAACAACATTTGAAAGAAATCATATATTTAAAAGATAAGTATAAGGTTTCTGTGAAATTATTTAACCAGTTTACAAGTGATTTAAATAAGTGGCCATATCATTTTTGGGATTTAGATGTTGCAGATATTGAAATGTATATTAGGTAAGTCCATATTATATTGCTGTAACAGAAGAAGCAAGATTTAAATGGGATTCGGGTTTAACTGAGGAACAGGTTAATCGCTTACTAAATCAGAATGCTCCCACACTTTTATTATCATAAAAAAGACCGTTGGTATCCCAGTTGACAGCTTCGTCCCCTTATGGAGCATACGATATTCCTTTTATGAATTTCACGGAAAGACGTTAATATTTAAGGATGAGGGGATATAAGTGAGTTTTTTGATGTATAGCCATTTGTAATGACAATTTCCTGTTGATCAATACACAGTACGTGAATGTTGAATTGAAAGGTTAGTCCTTCACCATAAGGTGGGGGACTTTTTAACTTTATCAGAGACCCAGTAATACATTGATTGGAAGATAAAAAGAATAGATATCATTAAGATTACCGGAAGGGGGAGATGCAAAATGATTATAAAATTTGC
>OLOX01003806.1_pt1 | contig 10954 bp, 16 predicted proteins | sample 1672091 | NCBI WGS metagenome assembly OLOX01 (sample SAMEA3136644, study PRJEB25190) | human gut metagenome | reverse complement strand
AACCGGTGTCCAGAAAACTGGGTACATATCAGAAGTAAAGGTTAGCTCAAATTATACCATATCATGTGTTTAGGATGAACTCCCAGACGGCTGCCGGGGGTTTAACGCATGCAGGGAACTTTTTGCCTTCCATACTTGCGGCGTTCTGCCCGTTTTGCTGGGCGCCAAGGGAAAGTGAAATGCATCTTGCTGCTTCCGCGTTCTTGTGATTAACAATCAGCTCAAATCTTCAAAGGTGTAACGCGCCGTGGTAGCGCCAATCTTGGCGATGCAGTGAGCCGAAGCGAGCGAAGCGATGCGCAGAGCCTGTGGTGCAGGCAGGTTGCGGGCGACGCAGGCTAGGTAAGCGGCGACGAAGTTATCGCCGGCGCCAGTGGTATCGACGACCACATTGGCCAAGGACGGTTGAGCATATGGAGCTGCGCCCCGATGGCGGCAACTACATCGTCGTGCGCGGCATCAATGGCAACATGGTGCTGGATACCCGCGCCGATTCCTTTAATGCCGCGCTCGAAGGCTCTAACTGGGTTAACGTGGGCGACATGAACAATGAGACTTCTGATAACGAGGGTGCCATGAGCGTTACCGAGAATATGCTGGCCGCTGCGGGCTATGATGTGGATATCGTCCTTGCCGCTGCCGATTCTTGGTTCCCGGGCATTGCTCAGGCTCTCGAGGACGCCGAACTCTATGATGACATTCTGATGGTTGGCGTTGATGCCTCCACCATCGGCCTGCGCTACTTCCAGGAGGGCCACGTATTGGCCGAGATACAGGTCCGTGCGGATATGGTTGCACAGACCGCTGCGCAGATCGTCGTAGACATCGTCAATGGCGTAGCGACGGCCGAAGACTATGAGCCCGTGACCAACGTCGCGGTGGACAAGGTCTACGAAGATGGCATTGAGGCCGCCCTTGAGGTCGCCTTCTAAGCAGCCCATTTCTCAATGCGGACCTTGTAACAAAGGACGTATGAAATCTGAGGGAGATCTTCAAGGGTTCCTGCACGGAGGATCTCCCCTTTGATAAGGTGGATGGATATGAATCAAACATCGCTGAGAAAATACTCTGCTCCGGCGGGGGCTGTGCTGGCCATCTTTATCGCGTGCCTGTTTGTGCCAAAGTTCGCGACATACAGCAATATACTCAATGTGCTCCGGCAAAGCTCCTACACGGCCATTCCAGCGGTAATGATGACGGCAATCATCATTACCGGAGGTATCAACCTTTCCGTCGGCGGCGTTATGTCCCTGGCCGGCGTAATCTGCGCCCTGTTGATCAATAACGGCATCAATGCGGTGCTTGCCTTTGTCATTGTCGCCGCTATGAGCGTGTTTTTCGGCATACTCAACGGCTACTTTATCTCCGAAATGAATCTTCCCGCCTTTATCTGCACCTACACGGTAGGGCAGATTGCCTCCGGCGTCGCCCTGCTTTTGAATAACGGCAAGGCTGTACGCGTCGATAACAAGGCTTTCCTCGCCTTCGGGAATGCGCGAATCTTTGGCAGTATTCCCCTTATTATCCCCATCGCCGCGATGTTCGTGGTTGTCGCATGGTTTTTGATGCACAAGACTACCTTTGGAATCAAGCTCTTTGCCCTTGGCAACAACGAGACGCTCCTGCGCCAGGTGGGCATTAACGTCACAAATGTGAAGATTATCGCCTATTCGCTCAGCTGTCTTTTTGCCGGGTTGGGTGGTGCGCTGTTGATGGCGCGCCTTGGCTCTGGCTCGCCAGTGCAGGGCAAGAGTTATACGCTCATCTGCATCGCGGCCAGCGCGATTGGCGGCGTGAATATGGCCGGTGGCTACGGCAAGATCCTCAATACGGTGTTCGGCTCCATCGTCATATGCATCATCAACAACGTTCTCAACCTTCTGCAGATCAACAACAATGTGCAGGAGATCATTCTCGGCGCCGTGATTATCTCCCTGGTGAGTGTCAGCGCCTATGTCAAGAGCCGCAATGAAAAGCTGCTTTTGCAGTATTGAGAGGGGAGATATTGTGATGAAAAAGACAGCTTCCCGAGTGTTTGGCTTCCTTTCGGCGAACATGACGATCGTCTATTTTCTCGTCATCCTCAGCTTCGCACTCATCTTCTATCCCAATTTTGCCAATAGCAACAATATCAAGGCGTTGATCCGGCAGGCACCGATGCCGATTATCCGCGGTCTGGCGGTGTCGTTTATTCTGGTGCTGGGAAATGTCGATCTATCGCTGGGCTACATCGTTGGCTTTGTCAGCGTTACGCAGGGAATGCTGCTGGACGCGGGCGTAGCTCCGGCACTAACCATCCTGATTGGCCTGGCCATCGGTGCGGCCTTTGGGTTGGTCAACGGCGTATTGGTGGCCACCATGAGGGTGCCCTCCTTTATCGTTACCCTCGGAAGCGGCTATATCTTTTATGGCCTGGCGCTCATCATCAGCAACGGCATGCAGTACAGCCACTTGGACAAGGCATATCGCGCCTTTGGCGTTACCAAGCTGTTTGGCAACCAGTTGATGATCTACTATGCCATCCTCCTTACGATTGCCGTGTTCCTGCTCTATCGCAAAACGGCATTTGGCCGTACACTGTTGGCTACGGGCCTCAACCAGAAAGCGGCTACCATGGCGGGCCTGCGTACCAAGCGGGCGCTGGTGCTTTCGTTTGTCATTGCCGGCCTGCTCTCATCCTTTTCTGCCATTTTGCTCACCATTCGCTCTAATGCGGCCCAGACTTCTCTGGGCGGTTTGGGCGACTTCGCCTTTGAGGGCGTCACGGCCTGCGTGTTGGGCGGTACCAGTCTCAATGGCGGCAAAGTGAACGTCTTTGGCATCTTTCTGGCGGCGCTGACCATCATGATTATCGAAAACCTCATCACCATCATCCAGATCAACCGTTATTTCTACCAACCTGTGCTGGGCGTCATCATCCTTCTGGCGGTGTTGATTGACAGCATCAGAAGCAAAAGGAGCCATGGATAATGAAGCGGAAAATACTGGATATGTCGGGTATCAAAAAGTATATCTTCGACATCAGCGGTAAGCCCATTCGCGGAACAGATGTCCTGATCCTCGATGATGTGTGGTTCGACCTCTATGAAGGCGAAGTCAATGTCCTTCTGGGTGAAAATGGTGCCGGAAAGTCCACTTTGATGAAAATCCTTGCCGGCGAAATTCCCCATGACGCAGGCAAGATGGTAATTCAGGGCGAGGAACAGCACTTTGGCAATCCCAAAGAAGCCCGCGCCAAGGGCGTCACCTTCATTCACCAAGAACTCAACCTTTGCACCAACCTCACCGTAGCGCAAAATATCTTCATGGGCAAAGAATATACGCGCTCGGGCGTAGTGGACAACGCGCGTGTGGTGCGCGAGAGCCAACAGCTCATCGACTCGCTGGGTTTCGCCATCGACGCGCATGCCCGCGTGGATACGCTTTCCACCGCGCAGCAGCAGGTGGTGGAGATTGCCAAAGCGCTCTCCTATGATTCCAAGATCCTCATTATGGATGAGCCGACGGCCAGCCTCACCAGCCAGGAAGTCTCCCAATTGCTCCGCCTGGTGCGCCAGATGCGCGACGGCGGTATGGGCATCGTCTTTATCTCCCACCGTATGGACGAGGTGGAACAGATTGCGGATCGCGTCACCATTATGAAGGATGGCCGCACCGTCGGCGTGCTTAACAAGGAGGAGTTCACTCCTGAGGAAGCTGTGAAGATGATGGTAGGCCGCACATTGATGCAAATTTACAGCACTGAACATCAGGCCAGCGATGAAACCGTGTTTGAAGTACGCGGCTTCAAGGTCGGTCGCAAGACGGAGCCGTTTGACCTGCACCTGAAAAAAGGCGAGATCCTCGGCATCGGCGGCCTGGTTGGCGCTGGACGCACAGAATTTGCCCAGGCAGTGTTTGGCACCCGCGAATGCGGCGGCGGGGATGTTTACCTGCGCGGCGAGAAGCTGGTTCACCGCACGCCGCGAACCTGCATTCGCAAGGGCTTGATTTATCTTTCCGAAGACCGCAAGGTCGAAGGCCTTGTGTTGGCCATGAAGATCAGCGAAAACATTTCCATGGCCTCCCTGCGCAGCGTGCGGGGCAAATTCTTCCTTTCAGGACGAAAAGAGCGATCACTGGCACGCTCAATGATAGATCGCTTTTCCATCATCTGCCGCAATATCGCCCAGAGCGTAGGCACGCTCAGCGGCGGCAACCAGCAGAAGGTCTGCTTTGCCAAATGTTATGCCGCCGAGCCGGATGTGTTCATCCTCGATGAGCCGACCCGGGGTGTGGACGTAAACGCGAAATCCCAGATTTATAAAATGATGGATGACCTCACGAAGCGCGGCAAGTCCATCATCATGATTACCTCGGAGATGAATGAGCTGATTGGCATGAGCGATCGTGTATACATCATGCGCGATGGCAGCGTGGTCAAGGAGATCAGCGACAAGGCCGAGATCAATGATGAAAACATCCTCCAGTATACGATTGGCTTGAAGTGACTTCGCGCAGATGCACAATGCGAATGTGGAAAGTAGAGAAAAACGAGACCAATCAAGGCAAAAGAAAACAAACAATACAAGGATTTATCGTTCGTGTAAGTAAATTAAAGCCAATCGGGATAAAAGCTGGTTGCTGTCAAATTTGCTGTCAAAATTAGTTATTGAAATATAAATAATTTTAAAATTGCTTCTTAAAAAACCTCCAAAAAAGGCGAAAAAGTCAATTTTTCTATATATTGTTAGAAAAAAACCTCCGAAAAAGCCTCCGAAAAAGGAAAAATAAGCTCCCAAATCCTCCGAAAAAGGTCAGCACCCCCACCACCTGACCGAAAACGGCGTGAGGTGAAGCATAGTGCTTTACCGCAGTAGCGTGAAAAAGTGCCAACACGTGCGCGCTGATCGCCCATTAATGAAGTGGAGCGGCCCGCGATGCCGTACAGGCAAAGGGTGTCGGTTAAAACAACACCCTTTCGAGCTGGTGTCAGTTAAACTGACGGCAGATTATGACCGTCAATAAAGCTGACAGTCATTCTGTGGAAGTTCTGCGGGCTAAAGCCGCAATACCCTCAGTTCAAATGACGGTATTCACCATCGTTTGAATATAGGGTGGTCAGCAATAGTGACCCCTGATTCCGTCGGCTGAATCGACAGTATTACCCGCCGGTCTTGCGGATGCTCGGGATGACCTCGTGGGTAATCCAGCGCTTGAAGGCTTTGGCCTCGGGCTTGCGGCTGCTCAAGACGAGCGCGTACAGGCCGGGTTCGTTTACAATTCCGAGCTTTTGCTCTCCTCCAAGGGTATCAATTAAACTGATACCCTTTTCGTCTTCGTCTAGTTTTGAAACCGCCATGCTGCTGTTCCCCAGACCCAGCGCCCTACACACATCCGCCGCAACAAACCACGGCTCGCCCTCCAGCGTCACGGCGCGAGACGGTAGAAGATGTTTTCGGGGATGTAGTCGCCCGTGGTACACTTCTGTTCCACGCCCAAATCAGCAAGATAGCCTTCCACTCATTCCCAGTGCATAACCTCATCGCCACTTGTGGCGACGGTCGTAAATCCCAGCCAACGTTACGGTTCGGCATTTTTTGACCGCCTGCCCCATGCCAAAATAAAAAACAGGAATCGGCTTTTCCTGTCTGAGACGGTTTCGGGGACGGGGTGGGGGGATGGAGATTTTCGCCTGACGAGGCATACACTATCGGGGCTAAAGCCTGCGCGAAGATGGTCAATTCGGGGTTGTGGGTGGCCTGTTTGGAAATCTGGTTTCAAAATCGTTCTGTTGCCCCTGTCAGCCGTTCCTTGCCGCATAGGATGCGCCGCACGGGGGAGGACGACCATTCTATCATCCGCAGAGAAAGGCGCTCACAGGGCTAAATAAAAGGACGCTGCGCCGCCCCTGCCGTAAGCGGTTCACAACGTCCAATTCATCCGGCGCTGATCGTTACGCCGGGAAACAGGAACAGTGATCGTCTGTTCCCGTGCTAGCTCCTCTATTATACCACTGTTGCCGCCGGTGGTCAACTCGCCCTTGCGCTCAGAATATGACCATGTTATAATGATGGCGTAGACAAGTAGGTTCTACGGGGTGGTTGCCTCCGCGATGTCACTACATGAGCGGAGGTGATGCGCATGTCGAATATTGAGCTGCTCAATATCCTGCTCGCAATCGCCGGTTTGATGGTCAGCGTTTACACGCTCGGTCAGAACAGCAGACGATAAAATAAACCGCCTCGCAGATACCAGCTGCTCGGCGGTTTGCTTGGGCTTTATGCCTGCTTAAATTGTCGCGGTGGTTTTCCACCCTGTAGGCTGTCCCCTACCTGTCTACATTCTAGCATCTTCCCAGCCGCTCGTCAAGAGTGGCTGTTTTTTTGTGCCGTCAAAAAAGAGATGCAGCGTACCGCCGGACGTCAAAGCGCCCCACACGATATCCGTGCTGCATCTCTTTCTGACACTAGTGTAACACAAAATGACACCAGCGTCAACCTATTCAGCGTCAGGCTTGCGCCGCCATTCCTCTTCCGTCATGTTCAGATCGGCGCGGAGCAGCTCGCCCACAAGGCCATTGACGGACAGGCCTTTGCTTTGCGCGTGGGCGGTTATATCAGCCTTGCGACCACGAGGCAACCGCACCTTGACTTCCTCGTAGTTTTGTCGATTCCAGCGGTCTTTAACAGTATTCGAAGTTTTGCCCATTATTTTACCTCCTGTTTTTCTTTTATTATATCACTTTATCATCATGGGGTCAGTATGCTAATTGCACATAGTGAGCCCAGTATTATTGTTCATGTCGTCAATATACATAGTGAGCCCAGTATGCTATACTGTGAGTGTCAAGAGGGACAGCGCCCCGGTGCTATGAGTGAGACGCAACCGCGACACGACGAGCGCACAGGAGCCAGGGCACGAGCCGGGGCAGTCCCTCCAGCATTTGAAAGGAGCATGATTCTATGAGCAACGAGACCATCACCGCAAAGGCCGCCGAGCTGTTCGGCATCCGTCGGGAGATCGAGGAATTGAGCGCCGTCAAGGCCGCGCTGGAGGACGAGCTGAAGCTCGCCATGGCGGAGCGGGGCGCGGAGGAGATGACCGCAGGAGCGCATCGCCTTTCCTGGAAGGTCGTCACCTCTACCCGCATCGACACGGCCGCCCTCAAGCGCACCCTGCCGGAGATCGCCGCCCGGTTCACGAAGGAGAGCCGCGCGTGCCGCTTTACCATCAACTAAAAGAGCGCTGAGGTCTCGCACACCTCAACGCCCTGCCACCACGAAAAGGGGGGACGGCTCATTCTACCACAGAAGGCCGTCCCCCGTCAAAGGAGGAACACACCATGACCTTTCAGAACGAACGCGAAGAGATCGCCGCGATTGCGGAGATGCTGACCGACGGCGAAGACATCTATTTTCTGCTCGGAGCGGCGCGGGGACTGCTCAAGCTGGAAGCCAAGAAGGAGAAAGCGCAATAAGCGAAGGAGGAACACGTCATGTCAGATGAACGCCTGAAATGGTACAAGCAGCAGCGCAAGGAGATTCGGGACATTCTCCGAACGCTGACCGGTGGAGCGCATATTTACTACATGCTCGGAACAGCCAAGGCATTGAAGAGGATTGAGGAAGAAGAGGAACAGGCCAAGCAGAAAACCAAATAAGCGAAGGGGACGACGCACACGCGCCGCCCCCACTTTTTGCCTTTGTCAGAATTTCTTGCAGCAGTTATGAACGAACGCCATGATTCGCGGAATATCCGCGTCGATGCACTGCGAAATGTCGTCCACGAGGCAATCCACCATATCGTCCCGGTTGTGGAAATCATCCTCGCAGCTCGACACGTACCGCGCCACCTCCAGCAGGCTATCAATGTGTTCTTCTTCTTTCATGCCGATGACCAGCGCCATCAGCTCTTTGCGCTTTTCTTCCATGTTCAAAACTCCCTTCGATAGTTATTCAACTCTGCGTCTTTTCTTTTATAAGGGAAAGAAACCCCTCCAGCGGCATACACACCAGCCACGGCTTGCGGTTCGACCTGTAGGCCACCAGCGGCAGCGCGCGCCCGTCTGCGTCCCGCTGTGCCTGCTCCATGAACGGGTAGAGCGTCAGCCGCTCGGTGCGCTTCACCTCACAATGAAACGCCCTGCCGCCCGCAAGCAGCCGCACGTCCGGGTTGTCCCTGCCGCCGGTATACCGCTGATCGTTGCGCCACGCCGTCAAGCCCTGCGCCTCCAGCAGGTGCAGAAACTCAAGCTCTCCGGCGTTCCCTTTTCGTTTACTGTTCACGCGACCCCTCCAGTGCCAGTCGTTCCAGCTCCAGCCAAGCCGCACAAAGCAGATCGACCGTAAGCTCATCTGCGCCCTCGCAGACCTTCCCCAAATCCTCGTTCACACCGTTCCAGTATTCAGCCGCCATAGACGGCGGGAAGTGCGCCTGAAAGAAGTCAAACGCGATGCGGAATCCCTTCCTGCCCGCCTTGAAGGCCTCCCGCAGGCGAAGACAGGCCGCCGCCCGCGCCTTATCCGTCCGCAGGATGGCAAGCGCCGCGTCCGCCTCAGGCGACGGCTTGCCGCGAATGTGGACGCTCCCGTCCGCCCGGAGCGTCAGCGTGTAGCCCAGTTTTTCCAGCGTCTCCAATGCTCGTGTCAAAGGATTTCCCCCCTCTCCTGCATCAGCTCGGGGTGCAGGTAGACGTATTTCATCGGCCGCCCGCCGCCCTTGACCTCGTCGCGCTGGATGCAACCGCGCGCCGCCAGCTCGCAGAGCGCCCGCTCGAATGCATCCTTGTCAAAGCCCTGCCGCTTGCGCAGCGTGTCCGTCAACACACGCTCGAGAACGCAGCCCTCGCCGCGTTTTTGCAGCAGCGTCAGGACATCCTGCGCCTGCCTGCTGACCGTGTTCTGCGCGCCGTAGAGCCGGAGCATATGTTCGGCAAACCATCGCGCAAGCGCTACTGCGTCGCGCATCTGGTCGGCTTCCACAATAAGGTTGTTGCTTTCCCAAGTTTGAAGAACACAAGCCAAGCGTGCTGCATGTCCAACAAGCTTTACAGTTTCCAGCACCGCCCATTCGCCTCGCAGCTTATAGAAGCATTCTTCGCGCCAGTCCTTGAAAATCTCCTGCGCCTCATGCGTGGTTTGAAGCGTATGCTTTTGCATGGTAAGCATGCGTTGTACCGCAGCTTCATATCTTTCTTTCACGCCATCTGGAATCGCCGGAGGGTTACGCACAAAATCCACCGGAGAAGACGGAATCGCAATCAAAAAGCGTGACAACAAACCTTTACCGACAAAGCGCGGATTGGAGAGTAGCTCATTCAAGTCATAGGGCTGCGTTAAAACAAGCTGGCTGACAGCAGCATGTGGAATAAACAAGCGGGGTTGATTTTTACGGATGGTTCCATTTGGCGAATAGCTATAGCCATTTAGCCATGGGTCAAGGTCAGGCGTTTGCTGGTACTGTCCAGACAGGATATTGAACAGACGGGCTTCATCGTCAAGCTGTGCAATCGCCCCATCGTTCTCACGCATAACAGTCAACATGGCTTCCGGGGTGATATCTCCCAGAACAAATCGCGATATCGGATAAACGGGCTGAAATTCCAAAATTTCCTGATTGATTAAGCGGATTTTTTCCTTGTCACCTTTGCGTTTTGCCACTTGCAATTGAGCGTCAAGGCTGTCCAACCATGCCTTTGAATTTTTGATATTGATTTCCCGTTTTTTATTCTCAATCTCCTGCCATTGTAAAAGACAGCTGGACATCTTGTTCATAATCTGGCTCTTGCCCTCAGTCGATTTCGCTATGCACAAGAAAAAGCACCAGCCCGGTTCGTCCCAGCCGGGATAAAGGTTAATAAACACCCGTCCCGTATTGCAGGCAGAGCCTACGCCCAGCCCGACAAGAGCCGCCATTTCGCGAGACATAGCCATTGAATCCGCCACGGCGACCGCCATATCCCGCAAAGCAGGCGGCAGAAGCGACAGGTCAAGCGCTGGAGGCGTGGGGCTTCTCGGCAGGTCGCCCCAAGGCCTCGGCGCTTGCGTCAGGGCGGCTTGCCCCTCAGGCTCCCGCGCCAGCGCGTCCCATTCGTTGTTCATCGGCAGGCAATTCCCTTTCTTCCGTCAGCATCGCCACCAGATCACGGGGCGACGCATTTTCCAGATTGTCCAGCGTCCGCGCGGCCTTCTCCCGTGCCTCGACGGCGTCCCATAAGGCCGCGTCATCGGTCGCGTGCGCCTCCAACACGGCTTCCGACTGGTGCAGCGCATGGCAGGCCATGTCCCAGCGCGCGTCCCGCCAGCGTTCGACCTTTCGCCGCAGCTCCTCGCCCGCTGACCGAACAGGGGCAAGCGTCGCCTCATCCTTACCGACCGCCCGCAGCGCGTCTTTGATAGAGACGTTGTAGAGCTGCTGATACAGCGCCGCCGCATCCCCGCCGCGATGGCAGGAGAAGCAGTACCAGCCACGCCCGCCGGGGTAGATGGCGAAGCTCGGTGTGCGGTCGGCATGGAACGGACACCGCGCCCAATGCTTCCCGCCGCGCGGATGCAGCTCAAGCCCGGCAGAACGGGCGACATCAAGCGTGGTGAGCATCGTCCACTTCCTGCAAAAACAATTCCAACGCCTGACGAGAAATCACGATTCGCCGCGGCGAAAGGCGAATTGCTTTCAGCCTGCCGGAACGAATCAGTGAATCGACCACCGCGATAGAACATCCCAGCACGTCTTTGACCTCCTGACGAGAGTAAACTTCCTTTTCCATCCTTGAACCTCACTTTCTCAGTCCATGTTTTGATACTTCTTGACAGTTCTGCCTTGATTGTGCTACACTGTCATTGGATACAGGATACATCGGAATGTATTAAATGTCAAGCACAAAAATCAAAAAGTTAAAAAATCGGACACAAAGAAAGGAAAAAACAGAATGTCAAATTAAATAAATTTTAAGTTATTCACATTCATATTTTGC
>OLOX01003803.1_pt1 | contig 10956 bp, 13 predicted proteins | sample 1672091 | NCBI WGS metagenome assembly OLOX01 (sample SAMEA3136644, study PRJEB25190) | human gut metagenome | reverse complement strand
ATCCGTCGTCAATGTACTCGTCTACAACGGTCAGCCCATGCTCTGCGGCATACTGCCTAAGCATCATGCGCTGATTGGTTATGCTGTTGGACTCGGCATTCTTGCCGTCGTCCTGACTTAATCTACCGTAGAGTATTGTATGTTTTTGGCTTGTCATTTTGCATCCTCCTTTTATGCAGGGCAAGCCGATACGGTATCACACAGTATACCGTATCCCTTGCCGAAAGTCCATTCAGAATCGGAAAAATTCAAAAACTTTTAGCATCTTTTTGGAGGTCTGCGTCTATGAGAGCCAGCATTCTGTCCGTAGCCGTTGCTTTCGCTTTCACGGGAAAGACAGAGGAAATAATAAACCGCTTTCCTTTAATCAACATCTCACGCTCACGGGTGCAAGTATCGTCATCGAGCGTGTAGGTTGAATCACGGAAGACAGCGATTGCTGCACCGCTGTCGGATTTTTTAACGATGGCGCTCTCCGGTCTGTAGCTGCCGAGCATTCCTGTTTCAAGATATTCTTTGTATTCGTTCATTGAACCCCTTTCCGCCGCTATTGGCTGTTGTGTTATTGTTTTTACATACCACCCATCACGGGGCCGGTATTCTTCTTTTGTCTGCGTGGCTGATGCATTGTAGTGCAATCCTCCACGGGTGCATCCTCGTCGATGATATTCGTTAAGTCAGCAAAAAGATATGCCGAATCAATTCCCAGACGATCAGCACCGCTGTCGGAATCAGCGAGATCCAAATACTCCGCTTCGTAAACGCTCTCACCGTTTCCTGCTCCGAAGAGAGACTCTGTGAGAATTGCTCGCTCGTTTTCCCAACCTGTGAGGATAAATTCTCGGCTGCCGTACTCATCCGTTCGGTATATGCCGTCACCGTCTGCTCCATCATCTCCGTGAACTGTTCGGTCAGCTCCCGACTGCTCTCGGCGTACTCGGTCAGTATCCCGATCTGCTGATCCATCTCCGTGGTGATATACTCTTTGGTCGCCAGCGTTTTCAAGGACTCCTGTATCTCCGAAAGCATATCTACCTGCGTATTCATCGCCGCGATCAACGCCTTCCAGTTCACATCCATGATCGCCGTACAGGGGACGGAGGTTTCCGCTTTCTTGATCTGCGCTCTCGCCGTACCCTTCAAATCCTCTCTCGATTTCTCGCCGTATTCTGAACTCATATTCCATATTCTCCTTCAAAAATTTTTCTTCGTACAGTTTGTTATCCCTGCACCGTTTTCCGACGGGTGTGGTGTAGGTGATGCTCTTTCGGTCACAAGTCCACTTCACCTCATAGCCCTCGGCTTCCATCAAGCGTATAAAATGTTCTCTCGATCTTGCGATTGCCATGGCATCCTCAATCGTAACGATCAGCTGCATCTTCCAACTCTCCCCGCGCTCGGCAGAGTGATATTCTCTTGCCGACATCTGCTTCACCTTTTGAGATTTATCCTTCGGCACGACAACTGACAGGTCGTATTCCATACACAGCTTGTCCGAGGCATCTCGCAGGCGTTGGATGTTATCGCTGTCCGAATGATATTTATATCCGGTATCACAGCTCACGCTGTTGACAACAAAGTGTGAATGAATGTGTGCCTTGTCGGTGTGGGTGGCGACGAGAACCTCGAAGTCGGGGAACATCTGTTGTGCAAACTTCAGCGCAATCTCATGAGCAGTTTCGGGTGTCAGCTTCTCATCGGGATGGAAGGATTGCGTGAAGTGATAGAACATTCTGCCCTCGGTCTTTCCATACTGCAGCTTGGTATTCATAAATTCACGGTAAGCGGATTCGGGAAGACAGTTGATACCCGACACAAGTTTTTTGCCTTCGTGAATGGTTTTGCTGTCGCGCTTACAGTAAAAGAGGATGAATGCAAGTCCGGCTCTTGACTGCGTGCGCTTATTTTTCATGATATTAACCGTTGCCATCCGACCACCGCTTTCGCTCCAGCAGTTCCGTCAGAGCTGCGCTTACCTCTGCGTACTGCTCTTTCATTTCCGCAAGGCTTGCCACACTCACTCTCCCCATATTGCAGAGCATCGTGAGCTGATTGAGGTTGCGCCCGATGGCTTTCTGCTGACGGAGCACATAGTCAAGACCGTCTATGACAACGATCTGTTTGCCGAGGCAGGCTTTTGTCACGTAGTCTGTGAAGGTCATATCCGCTTGCTCTGCCTTGCGGTGTATGGCGGCGAGGTTTTCCTCGCTGATGCGTATACTCATCTTCTTGTTTTTCAAAAATAGATGCTCCTTTCTGTTCTAAAGTTTCTTGGCTTACCTTCTTTTCAAAGAAGGTAAGAAGTGGGTGCAGGGCTTCTGCCCGCCGAGTAGCAGAAGGCAGGGCGCGGGCGTTCCGCGACCAGTCGAATGCGATGCTCGCACTCTCTCCAAAGAGAGAGTACAAAAGCGTAGCCCTCGCCTTCTCCGTATTTCCGAAACAACGGCAGAAAGAGGGGAATATTTGCTCGGTGGGGTGTTTACCCGTCCCTGCGATAAAAACGGCACACAGGGCGTTTGTGTGGCTCAAATGGCGGTGATCTGCGTCCTTTGTTCTTACTCCTGCGCTCTGCATTTTGCATCCGTTATTTCCGCTAAAAGAACAATGCAACAATGCAAGAGACTCCCATAGAAACCATGCAGAGATATGATTTTTATTCTTTTTCATAGGACACCTCTGCAATGTTGCAATCTTCACCGGGGATAGACCACATCCACTTTACGCCTACCTTTCGGGTGACGATGCCCTTGATATTTTTCTTTGCTTCGTTGACGGTGCGCTGTGAGATCTGCTTTCTCTTTGCCGCCGCAAAGATTTCACCGCAGGGCAGTTCTTCGCCGCCATCCAGCATAGCACGGATCAGTTCCTCTGCCTGCATCGTTTTTGTTTCTTCCGTGTTGCCATAGCCGGACAGCAATTCCTCGGGAGAAATATTTTCATAACCGTCGAGCCAATAAAAGCCTTCTTCGTTACCGAGATTGAAGGCGAGGGACTTACCTTCGGGAGCAAGAGAAGATTTGTCGTGAACGATGACACGGACAGTTTTGTTTTTCCGCAGCCTGCCTACCACGAGTACACTTCTTGCCGCCGCACGAAAGTCGATGGAGCCGAGTCCGCGGTAGGTGCTGCTCAAGCCTGCCGCCTTGTTGAGATGACCGACAAGCACGACGGCACAGCCTGTCCGCTGCGCCACCTGACCGACCGACTTCATCACCTCACGAATTTCATTTGCCCGGTTCATATCGATCCGCTCTCCGAGGTAGCCCTGCAGCGGGTCGAGGATCAGCAGCCGGGCGTCGCACTGCACGATGGCCTTTTCAATGCGGCTGTCCAGCAAATGCAGGGATTTTTTATCCTCGCGGATATTGATGATCCTGTCCTGATCGGCGTCCGCTTCGATAAGGCGGGGCTTTACGGTATCCTCCAGTCCGTCCTCCGCCGTCTGGTAGATGACGTTGAAGGGGGGCAGCGGCTTCATTCCCGGCATCGGTCTGCCTGCGGAGCAGGCGGCGGCAAGGCGGAGCGCAAGGGTGGTCTTGCCCTCGCCGGGGTCGCCCTGCAGAATGGTCAGCTTTCCGAAGGGGATATACGGATACCACAGCCAGTCCACCTCCCGCAGTTGCACCTCCGACATTCGGAGGATTTCGGGTTCGTCGTGTATCATAATGTTTTTCCTTTCTTTTCTGTTGTTTTCTTTTTCGCTCGGCACAGTCATATACATCCCGCCTTTCATAAAAATTTGTTTTGCGGCGCACGGCTCTGTTCCGCGAGAGAAAGTTCACCGTCCTTTCCCGCGCTCCGCAGTTTTTACCTGTACGCCCGACATCGTTCCTACGCTCACTCTGACCGTGTTTCGCATCGGTGTTTGTGCCTTGCTCGCCGTGTCCTCTTTTGAGGGCGTATCGTCTGCGCCTTTCTCCTACGGCACGATCCTTCGGATCGCTGTCATCGCAAAGTCCACCGCCGCATATCCTGTCGGCAGGTTATTCAGTTGTGTTTGAGAAGACATCCTCTCATTCGTCCAAAGGAAACGATTATCCGTGTGACATAAAATTGCCATAGTAACGGCAGAGGAGAGAAAAAGTACCTTTCACTTTTCCATGGGAATTCAACTCCCAACTGACATAAACGTGTCACAAGGGCGGAGGGAGAAGAAAATTCATCCCTTCACTTTTCAAGCCGAAAAAACGAAAGGTCTATGCGTGAAATTTTAATCGCCTCACTTTTTAAGCCGATAAAACAAGAACCCTACAACCAAGAAAAACATATCTTCACTCGTCATAGGAATTTTTGGGGTATGCTACAACCAAAAATTTTAATTCTCTCACTTTTCAAGCCGATCCAACTCCCGACTGACACAGTTCCGTCATAACGGCGGAAAAAGAAAATATATTTCTCTCACCATATAGCCGTCGGGAAGTGCGAAAATATTAGATGTCGGCAAAATTTATCCTCTCATTCCGTATTTGGGAATTCAATTGGTTTTGACATAATTCTGTCATAGGCATTTGGGCATAAAAAAGACACCTGCTTTGGATAAGCAAGTGTCTGTATGAGATATTAACTTATTTTCTTTTATGCAGTCGGCATACCCCGTCTGCATCGTCCCGCGCCTTGAGGGCGGCGGCAAGCTCCGCAATGAATTTCCGATTGAGGTGATCCACGCTGCCGCGGTTCATGCCGTGCGCCTCGGCATATTTGCGGACGGACTTGCCCTCGATATACCGTTCCTTGAAATACGCGCCGTAGTCCTTGAGAACGGTTTTGAGACAGTCATTTAGGAATTTCAGATCCTCTTTCAGTATATCGAAATCGGATTTACCGTCTACGCCGATATACCGCTTTTGTGTCACGCACAAATTGTATCTGCGCAGATCGATTTTGTAATTTGTGCAGAGATCTTTTGCATAATCCGTATATGTTTCAGCACGGCGATAGGAGCGCGACTCGTATGCGAGCATTTCTTCATCTTTAGGTTTACTCTTTCGGACGGGGCCGTTAAAGCCACCGTCAATGAGATTTTGAATGTGCGTATCCGTGATCCTGACCTGCGGCTGACGGACGAACTTATCTATCCATTCGCCGTCCACCTCCACCATCTCGCAGAATGACTGCTTGGTCATGGAGTAGTATTTGCACTCACAGGCGTCGATCCCTTCGTGAAAGATGACCACTTGTTCTCCGGTGTCTACATCAGGGACGACAGCGACAACGTAGATGAATTTGCCGTCATACCGCTTGTAGAACCCTGCGAATATTCTTCTGTTGTGCTGCTTTCCCACAGGCGCTCCTTTTGAAGTTTTTCTTTATTATATCATTTATTTGTGACTTTTTCTACCCGTATTTGAAAGGTGCCGCCGAAGCGACACCTTTCGTTACTCTTGTGCATACAGTGCCGTACTTATTCGATAGTTCAATGATTGCCTGCTCCGAGTGCTCATAGAACAACTCAATTATTTTACTATCGTCCAAACTGTTCACCATCCTTTCTGCCTCATCTTTATACTACGGATTCGCAATTGATACCTACGGAGCTAAATGGCTCGCATTTATAATAGAATAGAACGAAGGCGCCGCATTTCTGCTATTTCTATGAACAATTCTGTAAAAGACAAAGGCGCCGCCGATGCGACGCCTTTAGCAAATATACGCAACTATTTTTCCTTGATAAAGCAGGTTCCAAATGTTCCTGCCAGAAGCAAAGTAATGATCACGCCAATCACCGTGATGTAATCAAAACCGAACATCAACGGCATAAGGGATGCTACGGTTGCAAAGCCGGATACATTCAGGATAGCCGTTTTCAGTCCCTTGCGTGGTTTGAACAGATAGATGACTGCCAATGCAAGCAGGGCGCAGGTCAGTATGGCAGTAATGAAAGGACCAAAGTTTGCATATCCAAATGGTGTCAGACTGAAATAGGAATACGTCCTACGCCAAGGCTCGCCTTCAGGGTTCGCAAAGTTCAGTACAACGCCGTAAGGAAGTAGTTCTAATACGAATGCTATAATCGGAAAGAATACGAGAAGTAGCTTCTTCATCTTCATACAACCACCGCCTTACTTTATCTCGGTGCCGCCCCATTCTACGACCGTAAATCCGGTGCGATCGGGTGCGGTCAGATCTTGCTTTTCCAGTTCTACATATTCATCTGCAGACTGCCAAGCCATAAACACGCGAATCAAAGTGTCAGGTGCTGGATCCACCATGAGCTTCGCATTGTCGGTGTAGATGTCAGTCTGGAATGAGATGATGTTGTACAGATTCTGTTCCATCAGCGGCAGCCAATATACGATAAACTCATTGGCTTCACGTCGGGTAAGGCCGAGCTGTTCAAGCGCACCCTCAAGGAATGCTGCAGTATCTTCGCCCTTAACACAGAAGCCTTTAGACAGGTCATACTGTGCATAGGACTCGCCCTCCCAATAGAGATAATTATAGGTCTGACCGTTTGCATCGGTGAGTGTTCCGTCCGGAGCTGCTGTTACAGTCCAGCCGTCTTTATAGGCAGGATAGGTGCAAACCAGGTTTCCATTATAGTCGAGTTTAACTGATACCTCTGTTTCAACTTCGGGATAAAGATAGATAACCGGTTTATAAGCAACACCGGGATCCGGCTGCCAATCACTTGCTTCGACTGAGGTAAAATCGACTTCTACACGCTTGTTTTCATCATCATAATAGACATTAGTATAGGTTGCGGTAATCTGGTCGCCTACGCACCATTCATCCGACAAAGTGCCATTTAGCTTAATCTCATAAGGCATTGGAATGACCGTTCTTGCAAAGAAACAGTTAGAGTATATCTTGGTGATCGTAATATGGTCAAAGATGTTGTTATCGCATTTTTCGGCTGTTTCTTTATCCAACCATTGCTCGGTATATTCCATGTGGCGTAAATCATCTGACAATGACCAGCTCTTCGCATTAACCTTTGCCGGATAAGATTCCATCACGCCGCCTGTATAGATGACTTTTACAACACTACCAACCTCGACATCTATCTTTTCAAGGTTCGCAGTTCCAAAGGACACCTTATCAGAACTCATTAAGATAGCACTGTTCTCAACCGGCTGCACTGTAACAGAAGTTCCATTGATTTCAAGTATAGTTGCAATAAAGGTGTGTTCGACCTTCGGTTCTTCTTTATACCATAGGTTGTCAATGGAACGGAAGTTATTCGGGAAGAAATACACCTTAGTGGCGCTGTAGGTAGAGCCGTCATCGGTTAGTCGGTTCCAATCCACGATCTTATAGGTCAGTGATGTGTATTCCCGTGTTCCACCATCCTTATAGATTCCGGTTGGAATCGGAATAACAAGGATAGCGATAACTGCTACTATCAAAATCGGTATCCATATCTTCTTTTTCATCAAGGCACCTCCTTCAGTTTCAAATATTCATCATCAAGGATTTTTCCTTCAAGCGTCATAATGATATCCTTAACGCTTGCAGAAGAGTTTTTCTCATGGAAACTAATTCGCCAAAATCCGTTTGTGGAATCAAACCTTGCGCGGATTTCATCGTATTTCACATCTATTGCTTTCTTAGCAATCTCAATGGCTTCGCCTTCGCTGATATACCCCTCAGCAACATTTATCGTATCGAGGATCTGCATCAGTTCAGTTTCATACTCTCCGAGCCATTTATCTGCACCTTCATTCATAATAACGTAAGAACCGGGAGTATTTCTCAAACTTATATAATCCCAATGCTTCTTGTTATCATAGGTTCCTTTCCATGCGCTATAACCGCCAACGGTGATTTCTTCCTGCTCAAGACCGGTTCCGCAAACACCAAAAGCGTTATAGTACCATACCTTAATCTTTCCCTCTGTCTGTCCTTCCGGCCAAATGGCAATACAATACTCGGTGGAATCGTTCTTACGTTCCGCCTCATATTCCCAATCGTGAGGAATAGTAAGCGTAATGTTTGAATAGTTTCCGTTCTCTCGCACTGTTGCAGGCTGAGTCTTAGGATTTACTCCATCCAGATAAACAATAACATCCGACTCACTTGCAACGATGACATCTTTCTTCATCTCAATTAGAATATGCCATTCAGCCATGTCAGCTGTACCAACTTCAGGTACATCTCTTCGTATGCTAACATAGAGTTTTCCGTCCGAACCATATTTTACATTATCTACATTATGACGGACAGAACCACTGCCTTCTTCAAGCAGTACCATTACGAGAATTTGTTTCTCAAAGTATTCAGCGTTGTACTTGTCACAGGCATCAAGGAAGCCAATTGTGCTGTCCGAAGCAGGATCTTCTCTGCGTTCAAGGCTATATTTTTCCTTGTTCTCGTTATAATAAGAATTCAATTCGTCAACCGAGCGAATGATTTTCACTACCGGATACTCAACATCTTCGTCATATCCGTTTGTGCGGATGTATTGAGGGACAAAATCAACAAAGGTTTTCTTCACATCTCCGCTTGTATCACCAATACGAGTAACGGTGAACTCTACCCATAACTCGCACTCTGTGCTTTTGCCACCGCGCCCCTTATCATAGATAAAGCAATCTGTAGTAAGGCGGTATTTGCCATCTTGGGAAATATCAAAAACATCTGTTAGGTTATATGTTTTCTTTTGAGTTGCACCGGCTTTAAGCTCATATCCAATTGAAGTAAAAGCGAGGTCTTCAAGAGTAACACAACTGGACCATTCACCATTGTTTTCACGCTCTATATCGTATGATGAGCCGTACACGACGTCATATCCTGTTTTGTTAATCCAGTTGACGTCGAGTTTGATTTCTTCATCATCCCAAATTGCATTTGCAATCTGAATGTTCATACCTTCAAAAGAGCTATGTGTCTTGCCGATTTCAAAGGTTGCTTTATCGGCCTTTATTATGCCATCTGCATGCCGACCAACGTTTTGATCGCAGGCAGTGAGCATACCCAAAAGCAGAACGGTCAGTAATATGGCAATTATTCTTTTCATTTAGGTTCCTCCTCCCACGTGATTGTTAATCCAAGCGTATCCAAAATATTTGAAAGTTGGTCTGCAGTCAATAATGTTTCTTGTTTCGTTGTTTCGTTGATCAATTTGTACCCAGAAAGAGAATAGATGGTTTGTGAGCCATTCTCTGTGGTAAAGATTATTCTAAATTCGGAAGATAGATTTGTTGTTCCACTTTGAGAAAAGTCCTTGTTGTCTTCCACTAACCCATCATCTTCCATGTCATTGACCGATTCTTTATTGTCTCCGCCGGAGTTCTCAAAGGACGATTGCAGGGTATAGCAGATTTGTGCTACCTCATCAGCATCATCCTTCAGTATGGTAGACTGTGTGGCTGTACCGACGTTTATAACCTCCACGCTAACATAGGCAACATTAGTACCATCAGCATTGCCCGCCATATCTGAACAATTATCGCTTAAATTTTCACCTTTCTTTGCAGGCATCATAGCCGGCAGGGTTGCCGTGGAGAACACCGTAATGCAAATCAATAGTGGGATGCAGCACATTAGTATTCTGTTACGGTTACGCTTGCGCTCTTTGATGCGCTTTTCGCTTCGACGGAACACTTCCGCCGTACATTCATTTATTTCTCTCATAATAACAGCTCACCATCCTCTCCAAGAATGATGCGAAGTTCCTTCTTTGCACGATATAACAGATTATCCACTTGCTTTCGGTTCTTCTTCATAACCTTGGTTGCTTCATCGTAGGTCATTTTCTCAAAATAGATTAGATGTATGACTACGCGCATATCCTCCGACAGTTTCGCAATCGCACTATGTACTGTTCGCTTTCGCTCGTCTGCCAGGACAATCTCCTCCAAAGTCTTTTCATCCTCAACACCTTCTGCTTCGGACAGTTCGACAAAACTCAATACCTTGCGGTGCTTTATGTAATCGAGAGCACGGCTCCGACCGAGCATAAAGACATAGGTTTTGAGTGTGACTTTGAAGTTGTACCGATGACGATGTACTACCAGATCCGAAAAGGCGTCGATAGCAATATCTTCGGCTGCGTGGATGTCATGCACATAACCGTTAATGAAGAAAACAAGACTACGGAACAGCTCCTCCATTATTTCGTTAAAGGCACTTTCATCACCATCGAGGAAACGGCGGTAGCTACTTGCGCCGTTATCCATGTAAGTTCCTCCTGATTCCGGGATCACGTCTAACCCCTTCACTTATTATACGACTGAGCAGTGCCCAGTTCCTTATTACAAAACGCAAAAGCCCATAACTTTTTTGCAAGTTACAGGCTTTCATCATCGTCCGTGTTCAGTTCTCGGGTGGGCTGATGCTCCTATAACCGCACTGGAAATGTTCTCAATATTGATATTATAGCATATAAATATGAAATTTTCTACCCCTAATGAACAAGGCACCGCCGAAACGGTGCCTTGTATTATGGTCTATCAACAGTGGATACACCGATGCTGACTGCATAAATAACCCTGGCGGTACCGCTTGTGTAGTAACGCATTAACTCTTTTGAATTAAGGATAAAATGTTCATGGTCAAGTTTGATGAAGTGGACAAATGTTTCAAGATTGCTTTTCGTGTGGAAGCATGCTATAATAAAAAAGCTGACAACAATGGTTGCTATCAATCCTTTTGCCTGAAGTTTTAGCGGAACGGATAATCTTCATATTAAGAGTGCAATCGGGTTGGCTTGCAATGCTGTGCAAAGATAATTTGCGGGGTTGCAATGTTATGCAAAGATGTTTTGCGAGATTGACAAGCACTGTTGATAGACTGCAAATATAAAATCAAGTAAAATATAGCTGCAAGAAAAGGAGGTGCTTCACATGAGCAAAAAACTTGCAGATAGCATTATTTCTCTACGAAGAAAGCATGGATTTTCACAAGAACAACTTGCTGAAAAGATAGGTGTTACCAGACAGGCAATCTCAAACTGGGAACGTGGAGTTTCCCATAGTTAAAGATACCACACCAAATATGATGAACCCACGCTTATAC
>OLOX01003795.1_pt1 | contig 10996 bp, 9 predicted proteins | sample 1672091 | NCBI WGS metagenome assembly OLOX01 (sample SAMEA3136644, study PRJEB25190) | human gut metagenome | reverse complement strand
TCGCTATGCTGCTTTGGGCTCAGCTGTGACAAAATAAGAATACTCCCCTTTGGCACCTTAGGCGCAATTGCCGTAAGTCATTCGCCTGAGGGGAGTTCTTGCTTGTGTCAGACGATAAGTTTATTAGGGAGGAGAGTGACTAAATGCTTAAGAAAATTTTTATCAGCGCAGTGCTGCTTTTGGCTGTGCTGAGCTTTGTTGTTTCATTGCTCAAGGGCAATAACAACAATGAGAAATCCGTTACTGTGCCTGACCGCGTAGCTGTAATTAATATTTCCGGTACGATTGCAAGCGGTGCTGGCAGCAGGGATAATATTTTCAGCCAGGCTGAAGGTATAACAAGCGGCAGTATTATGAAGCAGATTCGCGAGGCAGCTGCTGACGACAGCGTAAAGGCGTTGGTACTGCGTATTGATAGCGGTGGCGGCAGTGCTACGGCTGCGGAAGAGGTTGGCAGGGAGCTGAAGCGCTTTAAGGAGAAAACCAAAAAGCCGATTGTGGCAACTATGGGTAATACCGGTGCCAGCGCTGCCTATTGGATTGCAGCCTGCGCCAGTGACAAGGTTTATGCCAACGCTACAACGCTTACTGGCAGTATTGGTGTTTATATGCCTTATATGAATACGGAAGAGCTGTTCAAAAAAATCGGCATCACGAGCAACAAGATTAAAAGTGGTCCCTATAAGGATATCATGAGTAGCGACAGACCTATGACGCCTGAAGAACAGGCTATTTTGCAGAACATCGTCAACGAAATTTACGAGCAGTTTGTGACAACGGTTGCTGTTGGTCGTAAAATGGAAGAAAGCAAGGTGAAAACCTTGGCCGACGGCCGTGTTTATACCGGTCTGCAGGCTAAGAACCTGGGCTTGGTAGATGAAATCGGTGATTATTACGATGCGCTTGCCGCAGCAGGTGAATTGGGCAAAATTAAGCCGGGTGCCGACGGCTTGCCGCCGGTTAAGGTTAAGGAAAAACAGCAGCCTTGGGAATTTTTGCTCAGCGCTCATATTGCGGAGCTGATTAAAGCGGAGCTTGTGAACCAGCTGACTGGCAGTCTGCAGCAAAGCAGTGCTCCGGCTGGCGGTATGACGAGGTGATGAGCTATGAGGCGCAAAACCTTTGAGGTACTTTTTGAGCCTGGTGCAGGCATGGCTGCAATTGCTAAGCAACCTTCTCTTTGGCGCAGTGCTTTTTATTTCACTCTCAGCTTCAGCTTTTTTGGCGTAGCAACGAACTGCTGGCTGCTGGAGGAGCCGCTGGAGGTGCGTTTTGCTATTATTATAGCGACAGTGCTGATTGCGGGAACTGCTTTAGCGCTTTATGGCTTTTTGCTGCATGGCATTATGGAAACTTTCGGCGCGCTGGCTGGTGATCCGGTCGGGCTCATCTGTCTTTTGGGATATACGACGCTGCCGTTTCTTTTGCTTACACCAGGAGCTTTGCTGGCAGGCAGGATGGGATTAAACGGCTTACCGCTTTTAGGCGTCTTGTTCCTCGTCGGTTGTTTGTGGATGCTGTATCTTTTGGTGCGGTCGCTGGAGGCTGTATATCTTGTCGATGCCTTTCGCGCTGCTGTAACCGTAGTGTTCAGCCTGTTTTTACTGTATATCGTCTTCATTTTACCGTGGCAGGTTTGCCTGATGCTTCTGCTATAAATAAAATTTAGATTGATTAATCAGAATAAACGTGTCATAATAAAGGTTGGACATAGAGTTAATTCTCTTGCGCTGCGTTAGCAGTGCTATTACCATATGAAATTATATTAAGGAGTGTTGTGAAGAATGAACAGAGAGCTTTCTTTGGAATTTGTACGTGTAACCGAGGCGGCGGCTATTGCCTGCGGTCATCTTGTAGGCAGAGGCGATAAGAATGGTGCTGACGGCCTGGCTGTTGACGCTATGCGTGCAGCCTTTGATACCGTAAACATTAAAGGTACCGTTGTTATCGGCGAAGGCGAAATGGATGAAGCACCGATGCTGTATATCGGCGAAGAAGTAGGTGCTGGCGGACCTGAGGTTGATATTGCTGTTGACCCGATTGAGGGTACCAACCTGGTTGCTAAAGGACAAAACGGCGCTATCGCAGTTATTGCTATCGCTCCGCGTGGCTGCCTGCTGCATGCTCCTGATATGTACATGGATAAAATCGCTGTCGGCCCCCGTGCTAAAGGCTGCATCGATATCAATGCTCCGATGAGCGAAAACCTGGCACGTGTTGCTAAGGCTATGGACCGTAAAGTAAGCGACCTGAACGTAGTTCTGCTGGACCGCGAGCGTCATTATGGTCTGATGGACGAAATCCGCAAGGCTGGCGCACGTATCTCCCTGATTACTGACGGCGACGTTAACCCGATTGTTGAATGCTGTATCGAAGGCAGCGGCGTGCATATGTACGTTGGTAAGGGTGGCGCTCCGGAAGGCGTTCTGGGTGCTGCTGCTGTTAAATGCCTGGGCGGCGATATGCAAGCTCGTCTGGTCCCCGAAGATGAAGCTCAAGCTCAACGTTGCCTGCAAATGGGTATTACCGATGTTAATAAGGTGCTGACTCTGGATGACCTGGTAAAAGGCGATGACTGCATGTTTACTGCTACCGCTATTACCAACTGCAACATGTTGAATGGTCTGCGTTACTTCGGCGATGGTGTACGTACCCATACTATTTCTGCCCGTTATAAAACCGGCACTGTACGTTTTGTTGATGCTATTCACAGCCTGGACCGCAAGGTGCTTGCTGTTAAGCTTTAATTTTAAAACCGGTTATAGGGCTGTTACGTTTGTAACAGCCCTATTTATCAATTAGATTGCCTATGGAAAATTTATTAGTCAATAAGGTTGCCGCTGTTAAGGAAGTACAGCAGGCTGCCGAATATCAAAAGAAAAAACAGGCCTGTATTTTAACCGGGTTGGCTGGAAGCAGCAAGCCGGTCTTTTTGGCTGCCATCGACAAGCTTGCAGGCAGCAAGGGAAGTATGGCCTTTATTACTGCATCACGCGAAGAAATCCGTGCCTACAGGCGCGAGCTGAACTATCTGTACCCTGAGTTACCGATGCAGGAGCTTTATCCTGTAAGCTTACCGCGTGTGCAGGCGGATACGCAGAGCCTGGAGCTGCAGGCAGGACGTGCTGCCGCACTACGCTTTTTGAGTGGCGAGGAGCGCGGTATTGTCTTTATCACAGCGGAGGCGCTGCAGCAAAAGCAGCTGCGTCCGAGCGGTATGTCCGGTAAGGCGCTGCAGCTTGCTGTAGGCGAGGTATATGAACAGCGCTCTGTAGCAGCTACGTTGCTGGATTTGGGTTATGAGCGTACGGAGCAGGTTGATGCATTAGGACAGTTCTGCTTACGCGGCGATATTCTGGATGTGTACCCCATTAACGCCAGCGCACCTATACGCATCGAATGGTTTGACAATGAGCTTGACGCTATGCGCAGCTTTGATGTTGATACACAGCGCAGTCTGCAGACTCTCCGCAGCGTTAAGATTGCACCGCTGAAGGTGGATGAAAGCTTCAGCTATGATGCTGATATTTTCGAATACTGTGCTGCTGATACGCTGGTAGTTGTTGACGAGCCGGTGCATGTTTTCAGCATGCTGGAAAAGCTTGATAAGGAAAATAAGCTGCATTCTGCCGAGCTTTTCGGCAAGCAGGAGATTATAGAACGATTGGCTGTTAATGGAGTGATGCTGGTATCGGCGTTAGGACACAGCTATTTACAGCAGCTGCCGACGTTGAATATACCTGTACGTGCAGTTGCTCCCTATAATAAAAATACAAACTTGCTGGTAGAAGATTTGCAGAGCTGGCTGGCAGAGGGAATTACACCGTTGATTATGCTTTCCAGCAGCGTTAAGGCTCGCGGCTTTGCTGATAATCTGCATAACTATGGGCTGAAGGGACATTTTGCCCAAAAGAGCTTTGAGCCGGGAGTAGTCAATGTTACTTATGGTGATCTGGATCATGGCTTCCGCTTTTGGGATGAAGAATGGCTGCTGCTGACGGAAAATGATATTTTCGGCATGCAAAAGCGCAAACGTCTGCATACCAAAAACCAGGGGCAGCAGCTGCAGTATTTTTCAGATATTAAGGCAGGCGATTATGTTGTTCATAAGGTACATGGCATCGGTCGTTATATAGGCGTAGAAAACGTTGTTCTTGACGGTATCCACCGTGATTATCTGCTTTTGGCCTATGCCGGTGATGATAAGCTGTATGTTCCAGTGGAGCAGGTTGGCATGCTGCATAAATATGTCGGCAGTGAAGGCAGTGTACCGCGTCTTTCTAAAATGGGCGGTACAGATTGGAAGCGTACTACAGCTAAGGCGGCGAAGGCGATTACAGAGCTGGCTGAGGAGCTGCTGCGTTTGTACGCTCAGCGGCAGATTATGCCAGGCCACGCTTTTTCGCCTGATTGCCAGCTGCAAAAGGACTTTGAAGCAGCGTTTCCCTATGAGGAAACGCCTGACCAGCTGAAGGCGATTGCGGAAATCAAAGCTGATATGGAAAAGCCGCAGCCTATGGAGCGTTTGCTGTGCGGGGATGTAGGTTATGGTAAGACTGAGGTGGCACTGCGTGCTGCCTTTAAGGCTGTGCTTGACGGCAAGCAGGTGGCGGTTCTGGCGCCGACAACTGTGCTGGCACAGCAGCATTATCTTACGTTCAAGGAGCGCGTGCGCAATTTCGGTGTAGAGGTTCGTCTGCTGAACCGTTTTTGTACGCCGAAGGAGCAACGCACTGTTCTGCAGGAGGTTGCCGATGGTAAGGTTGATATTCTTATCGGTACGCACCGCCTGCTGCAGCCTGATGTGAATTTCCCCAGCTTAGGACTGTTGATTATTGATGAGGAGCAGCGCTTCGGTGTTGCTCAAAAAGAAAAAATAAAAAAATGGCATCTTGGCATCGACGTTCTGTCGCTGTCAGCGACGCCTATCCCGCGTACCCTGCACATGGCGCTGGTCAACGGCCGTGATATGAGCGTTATTGAATCACCGCCGGAAGACCGTCTGCCCGTGGAAACGTATGTCAGCGAATATAATGACGGCATGATTAAGGAAGCGCTGGAGCGCGAGCTGCGCCGCGGTGGCAGGATTTACTATATCAGCAACCGTGTAAGTGCTTTGGAATCGTTGTCTGCCAAGCTGCGCCGTCTGGTGCCGGGCATCAGCATCAAAATTGCTCACGGACAGATGAGCGAGGACGCATTGGAAGATGCTATGCTTTCCTTCTACGAAGGCAGCTGTGATGTGCTTTTGTGCACTACTATTGTGGAAAATGGCTTGGATGTACCCTTGGCCAATACGATAATTATTGATGGTGCTGATAACTTTGGCCTTTCGCAGCTGTATCAGATGCGTGGCCGCGTAGGACGCAGCTCGCGTCTGGCTTATGCTTATTTTGTTTATCAGCCGAATAAGGCGCTGAGTGAAATTGCTGAAAAGCGTTTGCAGGCAATCCGTGATTTTACGGAGCTTGGCGCAGGCTTCAAGATTGCTATGCGTGACCTGGAAATCCGTGGCGCCGGCAATCTGCTTGGCCCGCAGCAGCATGGTCACATTACCGGTATCGGTTTTGCTGCTTATTGTGAGATGCTGGAAAAAATAATCGAGCGTCTGAAAAATGGCAAGACAGCTGAGCCGGAGCCGGAGCCGGTGCTGGAAATTCAGGCAGAGGCTTATATTCCGGACAGCTACATTCCAGATCCGCGCTATAAAATGGAGCTTTATCGTCGTTTCAGCGAGCTGGAATATTCACAGCGCGATGATTTGCTTGATGAAGTTATTGATCGCTTCGGCAATCCGCCGCCGGAGGTGGAAATGCTTTGGCGTTTGGCAGCGCTTAAGGGCTTGTGCCGCGTGCTGAAAATCCGTGGCGTAAATGTACGTCAGGGTGTTATTCGTCTGACGTTTAGCGAAAAGGCGCAGGTAAACCCGGAGGCTATTTTGAAGCTGCTGATGGAGCATCCGAAGACGATGGCCTTGAAAAACGGGCAGGAGCAGCAGCTGACATACAGGATAGGGGCGTCCAAGAAGGAGCCTCTGGCCTGGCTGGAGCAGACCTTGCCTAAGCTTGTATTGGAAAATTAATAATTGAGAATTAATGTGAGGAGGTGAAAGCAGGAAATGAGCAGTGATAAATTTTTGCGTGGAGCGATGATTTTGACGCTGGCAGGTTTAATGGTGAAGGTTATCGGCTCGGTGAACCGTATCCTGCTTTCACGTCTATTGGGCGGCGAAGGTATCGGTCTTTACCAGATGGCATATCCGGTATATCTGTTGCTGCTGGCGATTTCTGCGGCTGGTATTCCGGTGGCAATTTCTATTATTGTCGCCGGCTTTCTGGCGCAGAAGGATTATGCTAATGTGCGTCAGGTTTTTCGCGTTTCGCTGCGCCTGATGGCCTGCGTTGGCGCAGTACTGGCGCTTTGCCTGGTGCTGGCTGCATGCTGGCTGGTGGAGGCGGGCGTGATTACAGATGCGCGTGCCTACTATTCGCTTATCGCACTTACACCGGCAATATTCTTTGCGACGATTTTAGCCAGCTTCCGTGGTTATTTTCAGGGGCATCAGCTGATGACGCCACCTGCAGTATCACAGATTGTGGAGCAGCTTATCCGCGTAGTGACGATGGTGGTGCTGGCGTATGTGCTGCTGCCCTACGGTCTGGAATATGCTGCTGCCGGCGCCGCCTTCGGCGCTGTGCCGGGCAGCCTTACAGGACTGGTAGTAATGGGCTGCTTTTACCGCTACTATCGCAAGCAATGGCAGGCAGCTGCAGGCAAGCTGCAGACACCTGCTGGTGAGCTTGTGCGCAGCAGAACGCTGATTAAGCGCCTGCTGCTATTGGCGCTACCTGTATCCTGCGCTAATATCCTTGTGCCGGTCACCAGCAGTATTGACGTGCTATTGGTACCAGGTCGCTTGATTGACAGTGGTCTTAGCGTGGAGCAGGCGACGGCGCAGTTTGGTTATCTGGCAGGCATGGCGCAGCCATTGCTGCTGATGGCGACGATACCGACGATGTCGTTGGCAACGAGCCTGGTTCCTGCTGTATCTGAAGCGTTTGCTTTAAACAAATGGCAGATTATCGAGCAGAAGGCAGCTACTGCAATGAAGCTGTGCTGCCTGATAACAGTGCCTGCTTCCGTAGGTATGTGGGTACTGGCGCAGCCTATCAGCCAACTATTGTATGGTACGGCGAAGGCCGGCGTTGCTATTATGCATTCGGCGCCTGCCATCTGCCTTTTAGGCCTGCAGCAGGTTACAACAGGTATGCTGCAGGGAATGGGGCACACCAATCTGCCGATGCTGAATATGCTTATCGGTATTGCAGCCAAGCTGGTTGCCGTTCTCCAACTGACGAATGCGGAATATGGCATCGCCGGTGCAGCGTGGGCAACAAATATAAACTTTGGCGTGACAGCGCTTTTGAATATTATTGCGCTGTATCACTTCCGCATAAGCTTTTCCTGGTTGAGTATTGGCAAAATCATCACTGCATCTGCAGTGATGGGTGTTGCTGCCGTAGAGGTACATGCGCTGCTTAGCGGTGCATCGCCTGCTTTAGCAACAATCAGTGCCATGCTGGCTGCCGGAATATGCTATATCATATTGCTGCCACTTTTAGGCGTGCTGAACAGACAGGAGCTGCGTCAGCTGCCGGTAGTAAAACGATTTTTTAAATAATTAAAGAAAGAAGGCGTACTATCATGGGAACAATTACAATTGTCGGCTTAGGACCCGGTGCTGTGGGACATCTTTCGTTGGAGACAATGGGATTTCTGCAAAACTGCGCTCAGGTTATCCTGCGTACAGCAGTGCATCCTACTGTTGCCGAGTTGGAAAAGCAAAACGTAAAATTTGCCTCATGTGACGATTTATACGAAAAGGCTGCTTCCTTTGAGGAGGTTTATAACAGCGTCGTAAAACGTGTGCTGGCAGCAGCACAGAACGGCGATGTTGTTTACGCTGTACCGGGCAGCCCGCTGGTTGCAGAAAAGACCGTTGCTTTAATGCGTACTGCTGCCAAGGAGCAGGGTGTAAAGCTGGTTATTAAGCCGTCTATGAGCTTTTTGGACTTGGCTTATGTTGAGCTGGGTATTGACCCGATTGCCGGTTTGCAGATTATTGATGCGCAGGATTTTGCGGAAATTGCCGGTGCCGGTCAGCATCCGCTGATGATTACCCAGGTTTACAGCCAGATGGTAGCCAGCGATTTGAAAATTGCGCTGATGGATGTACTGCCTGATGAATATGAAATTTATTTCCTGCGTAATCTGGGCCTGCCGGATGAGGAATGCCGTCCGATTAAGCTGTACGAACTGGACAGACAGCCTGATATCGACCATCTCACGAGCGCTTATGTTCCGCCGCTGGCTGAGGGAGCAGAGGATACTGTATTTGAAAAGGTTGAAGATGCGGCAGATGTTCCCGGTATCATCACTTTTGGTGAGGATGAGGACGATTTTGCTGACGAAGGCGAAGAAGAAGGCTATGCAGAAGACTTTTTGCCGGAAGCAGGCTTTGATGATTTTGATATTCAGCCGTTGGCTGATGTTATTCGCACCCTGCGCGAGCCTGGTGGCTGTCCCTGGGACAGAGAGCAGACGCATAAATCTATCCGCAGCAACATGATTGAAGAGGTTTATGAATACCTGGAGGCCGTAGATGCCGATGATGTTGCAGGCATGCGTGAGGAGCTGGGCGATGTGCTGATGCAGGTTGTCTTCCATGCACGTATGGCGCAGGAGGCAGGACGCTTTGACCTGCAGGATGTTATCGACGAGGTTGTAGATAAGCTGATCCGCCGTCATCCGCATGTTTTCGGCGATACCCATGTTGACAACAGCGATGAGGTGCTGGTAAACTGGGAGGCTATCAAAAAGCAGGAAAAACAGGAGCGCAAGCATGTTTTGGATGGCGTATCTCAGGGATTGCCGGCGCTGCTGCGTGCCTATAAGCTGCAAAGCAAGGCTGCGAAGGTTGGCTTTGACTGGCCGGATAGTGCGTCTGTATGGGCTAAAGTACAGGAGGAGCTGGGCGAGCTGCAGGAAGCATTACAAGCAGGCGACAAGGCTGCTGCCGAGAGCGAGCTGGGCGATGTACTCTTTGCTGTGGTAAATTACGCGCGTCATTACGGTATTGAGCCCGAAGTAGCTTTAGATGGCACAAATAATCGCTTTGCTGCCCGTTTCAATTACGTAGAAAAGCAGGTAGAGGACAGCGGTAAAGGCTGGCAGGACTTCACTTTAGCTGAATTGGATAAATTTTGGGATGAGGCTAAGGAGTTAGAACACAAGCAGATTTTATAAGGCGATTTTGCAATAAAGTTACTAAAATAACGCTATTTTTCGCTTGTTTTATAAATATTTTCAGAAAAGGCTTGCAGGAAAACGCTTTAGAGTGTAGAATACTATTGCTAGTTAAATATGAGTTACGTTACGAAGTTACGTGCTCCGCAAGCATTTGCAATAACAACTAAAGTCACAATTAAGGAGGAATTTTTGATGAACAAGACTGAGTTAATCGCTGCTGTTGCTGAAAAAGCCGGCTTAACCAAAAAAGACGTTGAGAAAGTTATCACCGCTACCCTGGAAACCGTTAAAGAGGTAGTTGCTAAGGGTGACAAAGTACAGGTAGTTGGCTTTGGTACTTTTGAAGCACGTGCTCGTAAAGAACGTGAAGGTAAAATTCCGGGAACCAATGAAAAAATTGTTATTCCTGCTGTAACTGTACCTGCTTTCAAAGCTGGTAAGGCTTTCAAGGATGCTGTTAACGCAAAATAAGCTGTATTAGTGCTGTGTGGGCCCGGCAGCTTTGCCGGGCTTTTCTCTAAAATATGCAGCAGAATACTGATGCAGCTTCAATGTTAAGGGGGCTAAGAAATGGTTAGACGTCGAGTGAGACATAAATCTATTGCATTCCCGTTATTTATGACGCTGCTGATTGTTGCCTACGTGTATGGTATTGTCAAGCAGGAGTATTCTATTTGCCAAATTAAAAATGAGCAGGCTGCCACACAGCAACGTATTGCTGCTTTGAAAAAACAAAAGGCAGAGCTGGAGGCAGAGCGTAAACGGTTGGATGACCCGCGTTACATTGAAAAGCTCGCCCGTGAGGATTACAACATGGTGGGTAAAAACGAGGTGCCGCTGTTTATAGTTGATGAGAAAAAATAAGGCAGAACAAGAAATGATAGCTTTTGTTCTGCTTTTTTTATTGACACCATGAAAAATTAAAGAGTATAATACAAGAGTATTAAGAATTTTTAAGGGGGATTTTTTTCTCGATGTCACTTGAAGTAGGTGCAATTGTAGAGGGTGAAGTTACAGGCATCACCAATTTTGGCGCATTTGTCCAACTGCCTGAGGGCAAGGTTGGCCTGATTCACATTTCTGAGGTTTCTAATGTTTATGTAAAAGACGTGCATGACTTTTTAAAGGAGCACGACAAGGTTAAGGTTAAGGTATTATCTGTAGATGACCGCGGCAAAATCGGCTTGTCTATTAAACAGCTTACACAGCCGCCGGCTCCGCAGGCAAGACCGCAGCGTCCGCAGAATGATAATCGCGAGCGCCGCAGCAACAATAACGGTATGCGTCCTCAAGGCGACAATCGTGAACGCCGTGGCGGTATGCGCCCGCAAAGCGCAAGACCTATGGCTCCCGTTTCGTTTGAGGATAAATTATCCAAATTCCTGAAAGACAGCGATGACCGTATGCTGGACTTAAAACGTAATACTGAGTCTAAACGCGGTGGTCGTGGTGCCAGACGTGATAAATAAGCAAGCTGGTATTTGATGAAATGGCACTCCTGAGAGTGCCTTTTCTTTTATGGCATAGAAAATGTGGTGTGACATGTTTGCTCTGATCCTGAAGGAGATATGCTATGAGGCAGATTGTGCCCGCAGTCTACAAGCTGCGCAAAACAATTAAAAATTTGCTGCGGCCGGAGGCTCATTACCTGCTGGCGGTAAGCGGCGGCGCTGATTCCCTGGCTTTG
>OLOX01003792.1_pt1 | contig 11003 bp, 9 predicted proteins | sample 1672091 | NCBI WGS metagenome assembly OLOX01 (sample SAMEA3136644, study PRJEB25190) | human gut metagenome | reverse complement strand
TTTGTGCACCCCCCCGCCCACGAAGCTACGTTAATCCAAAAGTAGGTGCGTTTGAATCCTGCTTCACTTGTATAGGTACAAGAAGAGCTCCCAGGTGGGAGCTCTTCTTGTAAGGAGTATGTGTTGCGGGACCCCGCTTAGGCCATCATGACCTGAGCGCACAGGAGGATGCCGCCGAACACCAGCGTGAACACCACGATGGGCCACACGAACTTTAACCACTTCGAGTACTTCATGTCCAACATGGTCAACGTTGCCAGCACCAGGCCCGTCGGCGCCAGGTACAGCATGGCGTACTGACCCCACTGATAGGCGCAGACGATGGAGAAGCGGTCGATGCCAACCGTGTCGGCCAGCGGCGCCATGATGGGCATGGCCAGCACGGCCAGGCCGGAGGACGACGGAACCACGAAGCCAAGCAGGAAGAAGATGATCATCATGATAATGATGAACGCCGGACCTGCCATACCCTGAACCGCGTTCGAGGACCAGAACACCAGCGTGTCGGAAATGAGGCCTTGCTCCATAATCAGGTTGATGCCGCGCGCCAGGCCGATGATCAGCGACACGCCCACCAAGGACGATGCGCCGTCGATGAACGCGTTAACGACGACCTTCTCTTCCGTGCCCGAGATGAACATGATGATGATGGAGATGGCCAGGAACATGGCGGCCATCTGCGGGAACCACCAGCCCAGGTTCATAACGCCGTACACCATCAGCACGAATGCAGCGATGAACAGCACGAGGATGACCTTCTTGCGCAGGCTGAAGCCTTCCGCATGGGCCGCGGCCGTCTCGCCGCGCTCGACGCTGAACAGCTTCGCGAAATGCTCGCGGTCCTCATAGGTGTAAGAGAACTCGGGGTTCGCCTTGACCTTCTTGCAGTACCAATACAGGTACGAGATCACCACGATGGCACCGACGATGCATCCGGCCACGCGCCATTCGAAGCCTTCCATGAAGTTGATGCCTGCGGCATTCGAGGCGATAACCACCGAGAACGGATTGATGGTGGAGAACGTGGTGCCCATGGAACCGGCAAGGAAGATAGCGCCCACGCACACGATGGAGTCATAGCCGAGCGCTAAGAACACCGGCACTAAGATGGGATAGAACGCCACGGCCTCTTCTTCAAGGCCGCACGACGTGCCGCCGAGCACCATGAGCAAGGCAACCAGGAACACCAGCAGGAACTCGCGGCCCTTCGTCTTCTTCGTCAGCGCCATAAGGCCCGATTCGAAGGCGCCCGTGGCGTTCACCACGCCGATTAAGCCGCCGAGCACTAGGATGAACACCATGATGTCCACGCCGTCGATGGTGCCCGACACCATAGCCTGCGTGATGTCGGCGATGCCCTTCGGCTGAGCGTCAAGCTGCTCGTACGTGCCGGGGATGGAGATGGCCTTCGTGATGGCGCCGCCCGTGAACTGCTCGATGTCGATCTTCACGCCCAGCTGATCAAGCTCGTCTTGCGTGGCGGGCACCTCGCTGATGTCGCCTTGCGGGCTGGTGATGGACAGCGTGTTCGAATCGGCTACGTATTGAAGCTTGGCGTATTGGCCAGCCGGTACGAACCAGGTCGCGATGACGGCGATGATGGTCAGCGCGAACAGGATCGTAAACGCAGTCGGGAAACTGAGCTTCTTTTTCTTCTTCTGCTTCTTGTCCTTCTTATCGGTGGGCACGCCTATGGGTTCGGCGGCAGCGGCCTCCGTTGACATACGCACTCCCCTTTCCTTGAGCGCTTCCGGTTTGCGCGACCGGAATGGTCCTTTTCGCCGGCGGCCTTCGCGCTTGGCTCGGGCGAGATGCATTTTGGCGAGGTTTAGCGGTTCAAAGCTAGAAGAAAAGCGGGTATATATAGGGGTATAAACCGGGTATATATGCGATTGAACAGGTGTTTTGCAGTTGTAAAATGATGAGCGTATACTAATCGAAAACCCAAACGTGTCGCGAAAAGGGGAAGCGAAGCGCTATGGATTCAAGCCTAATTTTGTTCTATTACTCCATCGTCATGCAAGTGTGCGCCATCCTAACGGCCGCAAGCTGCTTGGCGGCGTACCTGGTGTCGCGCAACAAGGTGCAGCTGTACAGCTTCGTCGGCTTCTTCATGTACTACATCGACTGCATGCTGGTGTTCCGCGACGACTACGTAATGGCATCGCAAACAGCAGCTGCGCACGAAGGGTTCTATATTGGCGACCCCGTTTCGTCCATAGTGTTCGGATGCGCCTTTTTAAGCGCGTTCTGGCTTGTGATGTGCGAATACGTAGAGCAAGATTCGAAGGTCATGCGCTTTGCTCCGGCGGTGCTGTTCATCGTCGCCAGCCTGACCGTGACGCTTTTGATGCCGCAAAGCTATTTTCATATGTTCGTTTTCTATTCGCTGCGCGAGGTGTTCATGGCATGGATGCTCATCTACAGCGCCTATCGCTACGTCACCATGGATCATCAGCAACAACACGTGCGCCTCAAACGGTTCAAGCGGTTCTACGTGGCCCTGTGGTTTTTGGTGCTGGCCACCGTTGCGGAAAACGTGGTGTTCCTGCTGATTGTGAACCCCGGCACCGTGGATGCAGACCTGCCGTTTTTCCCCGAGCGAAATTTCGCGGAGAACCTGCTGGCGCTCACATGCGCGTTCATCGCGTTCCGCAACTCGCTGAAGTACCTATCGATGCGCCACATCGACCCGCCGAAGGAAGGCGGACAGCACGTGGAGGCGTTCATCGAGCAGAACCTGGTGACATACGCCGCTTCCCGACGCCTCTCGCCACGCGAAACCGAGATTCTGCGTCTGATTCTGCTGGGCAAAGACAACCAGAACATCGCAACAGAGCTGTCGCTGGCACCCGGAACGGTGAAGGTGCACGTGCACCATATCCTGCAGAAAACGCAAATGGCGAACAGGCAGAAGCTTATCCAAGACTATTGGAATTACGTGTAGCGAAGCGCGTCCCCTTACCAGCTTTACTTGTAGTCGGCGGGGTTTTTGGCTGAGGTGCCGGTGGTGTTGCCGGCGTTGCGTAGTTCGTGACCGAAGCGCACGGCCGATTCGCCGAAGCGGTCTTTCACCAGGTCGGTGGCCGTAAGCAGACCGCGTCGTTTCTTGCTGTCCTTCACGCGCGGCGCCGCGTCCGAGCTGCTCGGCGCCACGTCCGCCACGTCGAACAGCGTTCCCTGCTCGCCCGCCACGCCGTCGAAGCCGCCAACCGACACGCCGACAAGGCGCACGGCCATGCCGGGTTCCCACAGCTCGTCAAGCATGTTGCACAGCAGAGGCGCGAACGAAAGCTCGTCATCGGTGGGATTTTGCAGCCGACGCTGCACCGAGCGGTTCGAGCGATCGGCATAGCGAAGCCTCAACCCAATGGTAATGCCTGCAAGCCCCTTGCCGCGCAGACGCCGTCCCACCTTCGCCGCCTGCGAATTGATAGCGGCCTCGATGTCCACCCGCTGCGTTAAATCGTTCGCGAACGTCACCTCGTTCGACACCGACTTCACCGGGGTGCTCTGCTCAACGGGCGCATCGTCTAAGCCGCAGGCGCGCACGTACATGGTGCGGCCGTTCTTGCCGAACAGCCGCTCAAGGCGCGGCTGCCCTTCAAGCACCAGCTGCCCAAGCGTTTCGATACCGCGATGGCGCAGCTTCTCCTCGGTAGCTTTGCCGATGCCGCTCATCACGCGGATGGGCAGCGGATCGAGAAACTGCCGCTCGGTTCCGGGGTACACCACCGTCAGCCCGCGCGGCTTGTCCATGTCGGAGGCGATCTTCGCCACCGTCTTCGACGTGCCCACGCCCACCGAGCACGTGACGCCAAGGGCCTCGACGCGCTGCTGGATGCGCAGGGCAACCAAAACCGGGTGCTCGCGATTCACGCGCGTAGGCGTGACGTCCAGAAACGCCTCGTCGATGCTGACCTGCTGCACGTGCGGGGTCTCGTCGCGCAAGATAGCCATAACCTGGTTGCTGACTTCCTTGTAACGGTCATAGCGCCCAGGGGCCCAAATGGCATGCGGGCACAGCTTGCACGCCTGCGAAGCGGGCATGGCGGAGTGCACGCCGAACTTACGCGCCTCGTAAGACGCCGTCGACACCACGCCGTGCTTTTCGGCGTCGCCGCCCACGATGACAGATTTACCGCGCCAAGCCGGGTGGTCAAGCTGTTCGACCGAAGCGAAGAACGCGTCAAGGTCCACCAGCAGAATTGCCGGACCGTCCCACGCCGCCAAGGCAACGTCGATATGTTCGCCGCGTTCGTTGTTCATACGCAGAAGTCTAGCATGCGCGGCAAAACGTTGCAGCGCGAACCGGTCCTTGGTGCGCGGCGGATTCCGCGAAGCTTGCATGCGTGTGATAGCATGGTTCTTCGACTAAAATGAGCCCGCTGCGCCCAGCCCGAAGAAAGGAGGCACGTTGGAAAAGCACATGGGAAACCTGCGCGCTACCGGATACGGAGCCGTTGCCCCCACGCTTGACGCGCCGCCCGTTCTTCCGTGCGGAGACGCCGCGAAGGCCATCGACTGGTTCGACTTCTCGCAAACGCTCAACCCGCTGGGCACGCCCGCATCGTTCGCGAACGCCATGCACCGCATCTCGCGCTCGAACGTCACGCCCACGCAAGAGCGTGCGGCGCGGGCGCAAACGCCCAGCTTGCTGGCGCGCCTGTATGGCGTGGCGGCGGAAAACGTTGCCGTAGGCGCTTCGACCACCGACGTGCTGACGGCGGTGGCGAACGCGTTCGAGCCGCGCAACGTCGCCGTGCCCGTGCCCTCGCGCGCCACGTACGAGCAGTGCCTGGGGTCTGCGGGGCATCGCATCGTGGAGATTCCCAGTCCCGACGGGTTCATTGTACCCGACCCGGCCATGGCCCACCGGCTGGGCATGCCGTTCAACGCCGCCATGCTGGCGAACCCGGCGTTTCCCACCAGCCGCCTGCTGGCGCGCCAAACGCTGCTTGATTACCTTGACGCCTGCGATTGGGTGATCGTGGACGAGCGCGGCATCGACCTGACGCTGGGCGGCGAGTCGATGGTGGGGCTTTTGCGCGAACATTCGAACCTTATCATCATCCGCTCGCTTACCGACGCGTTCTCGCTGCCGGGCCTGCCGCTTTCCTGCGCGCTTGCCCATCCGGCCGTAGCGCGGCGCATTTCGCTTGCCGTAGCGAAGCCCACGTCGGCAACGCTTTCCGCCGAATTGGCGAAGCTGGCCGCCAGCGAGCATCACCTTGACGTCACGCGCGAGCTGCTAGACACCGAGATCCCCTGGATGCAGTGCATGCTGAGCCTGGTTCCCGGCATCAGCATCTTCCCCGCCGAGGCGAACTTCGTCATGTGCGCGTACCGGCCCGGCGCCACCATGCGCCTTGGAGCAGCCGATGCGCCCGACCTGGTGCGGCAGCTGCAAGCGCGCGGTTTTCTGGTGCGCACGCTCGATCGCACGCCAGGCGTAGAACCAGGCACGCACTTCTGCGTATCTGTACGCACCCGCCCCGAGAACGAGCGATTCGTAGCCGTGCTACGCGAGATTGTCATGAGGTAGTCTGGCGCAAGCAAGGCGGTCTTCAACAACAGCCACCACCACGCAAAAGCGCCCCTGGCCAGCAAAACTGCTGACTAGGGGCGCTTTTTTCTCTTCGTGGCGCAAACGCTATTCGATGCCCTTGACCTCGTAACCGGCGTCCACCACGGCCGCGGTCAGCGCGTCGTCGGCAACGTCGGCCGTCAGCTTGGCGACGGCCGTGCCGGCGTCGAGGTCCACCACAGCCTCGGATACGCCCTTGACGCCCTCAAGCGCCTTCTTCACGTGTGCAACGCAGTGCTGGCACATCATGCCTTCGACGGTAAGCTTCTTCTCCATGAAGATCTCCTGTTCCGCGGGTTCCCCCGCATCGCTTCCAACCGTATCAAGCTCGGGCGCGCTTGCGTCCGCAACTGCTTCGTTTTGCTGCGCCTCTTTGCGCTTGGCCAGCACTTGCTGCGCCGCCTGCGTGGTAAACGCGGGCTTCCAGCCGCGTAGACGCAGGGCGTTAGACACCACGCACACGCTTGAGCAGCTCATGGCCGCCGCGGCGATCATGGGGTTCAGCGTGAAGCCGGCGAAGCTGAACAGGCCGGCCGCAACGGGAATGCACACCGTGTTGTAGATAAGCGCCCAGAACAGGTTCTGCTTGATGTTGCGCAGCGTGGAGCGCGACAGCTGAATGGCGGCCGGCACGTCAAGCACGTCCGAGCTCATAAGCACCACGTCGGCGCTGTCGATGGCGATATCGGTGCCGGCGCCTATGGCGATGCCCACGTCGGCGCGTGCGAGCGCCGGCGCGTCGTTGATGCCGTCGCCCACCATGGCAACGCGGCCCTGCGCGGACAGGCGTCGAATCTCGCGCTCCTTGCCTTCGGGCAGCACGCCGGCGATGACCTCGTCGACGCTGGCCCCGATGGCGCGGGCCGTGCGCTCGTTGTCGCCGGTGAGCATGACGGTGCGGATGCCCATGGCCGAAAGCTCGGCGATAGCGGCGGCGCTCGTGGACTTCACGGTATCGGCAACGGCGATCATGCCCAGCGCACGGCCGGCAGAAGCGAAGTACAGCGGCGTTTTCCCTTCATCGGCAAGCTGGTGCGCTCGCGTTTCAAACGCGGAAACATCGATGCCATGCTGTCCCATGAGCTGGGCGTTTCCTGCAAACGCAACGGTACCGCCCACAGTGGCGCGCACGCCGCCGCCCGGCACCTGCTCGAAGGCGTCGACCGGTTGAAGCTGTGCACCGGCGCTATCGGCCCACGCCACAACAGCTTGCGCCAGCGGATGCTCGCTGCGCTGCTCGACAGAGCGCGCAAGGCTGGCCAGCGCAGATGCATCGACGCCAGCTGCACACACCACGTCGGTGACCGCAGGCTTGCCCGTGGTCAAGGTGCCGGTCTTGTCGAACACCACCGTTTTCACGTCGTGCGCCACCTCAAGCGCCTCGGCCGACTTGATAAGGATGCCGCTGGTGGCGCCGCGGCCCGTGCCCACCATGATGGCCGTAGGCGTGGCCAGGCCCAGCGCGCACGGGCAGCTGATGACCAGCACGGAAATGGCATGCGTCAGCGCCGTGGACACGTCGCCGGAGAGCACCATCCACACGATGAACGCAGCCACTGCGATGCAGATGACCACCGGCACGAACACGCCGGCGATCTTGTCGGCGATCTTCTCGATAGGCGCCTTCGTGGACGTGGCCTCGTCGACAAGGCGGATGATGCCGGCAAGCGTGGTGTCGGCGCCCACGCGGTCGGCGCGCATGGCGAACCACCCGGTGGTGTTCACCGTGGCACCCGTGACCGCATCACCGGAGCGCTTGCCCACCGGCACGCTTTCACCCGTGATGACCGACTCGTCCACCACGCCTTCGCCTTCAAGCACCACGCCGTCGACGGGCACGCCTTCGCCCGCCTTCACCAGCAGCACGTCGCCCACGCGCACCTGTTCAACGAGCACGCGCTGCTCGGAACCGTCCGGCCCGCGGCGCGTGGCCTCTTTCGGCGTCAGGTCCATCAGCTTCGTGATGGCGTCGGTGGTTTTGCCCTTCGCGCGCGCCTCGAAGTACTTGCCCAGCGTGATGAGCGTCAAGATCATGGCCGCCGACTCGAAATACAGGTCCATGGCCGCCGCATGCGCGAAATCGATGTCGCCGTGCCCCATGCCCCAGCCGATGCGGTAGATGGCAGCGATGCCGTAGATGGTTGAGGCCGCCGAGCCCAGCGCGATGAGCGAGTCCATGTTCGGCGCGCCGTGCGCCAGCGTTTTGAAGCCCACGCGGAAGAATTTGAAGTTCACGAAGATGACGGGCAGCAGCAATAAGAACTGCGTGAACGCGAACGTGAGCATGTTCTCGTGGCCCAAGAAGATGTCGGGCAGCGGCCAGCCCATCATGTGCCCCATGGACAGGTAGAACAGCGGGATGGTGAAGCAGAAGCTTACGATGAGGCGCACCTTCACGCGCTTTGCCTCGGCAGCCGCATCGTTGACAGGCCGCGCGGCGGGCGCCGCCGCACCAGCTTGGCCAGGCTCGGGCCGCAAGAACGCGCCGTAGCCGGCTTTTTCCACGGCTGCCGAAATGGCCGCCGCCACGGCATCGCTGCCGTCGTAGTCCACTTCCATGCTGTTCTTCAACAGGTTCACGGCCACGCCGTCGACGCCCGCGACGCCGGCCGTGGCCTTCTCCACGCGCGACGAGCAGGCGGCACACGTCATGCCCGTCACGTCAAACGTACGTTTCATCGCACCCTTCCTTTTGCCCTAGCGAGCGAATTTCTTGATGAGCTGCATGGCCTCGTCGATGATTTCGGTGTTACCCTGCTCGATCTGCTCGACGACGCACGTTTCCAGATGGTTTTGCAGCAAGATGGCCGAGATGCTGTGCACAGCGCTTTCGGCAGCAGAAAGCTGCATGAGCACGTCCCCGCAGTAGCGGTTGTCGTCGATCATGGATTTCACGCCGTTGAGCTGGCCGATTACACGGTTGAGCCGCTTTTGCAGGTCGTCTTGCATCTGCTGGCTGCGCGGCGTTGCCTTGTGATGGCAGCAGCAGGATTTCTGCGGTGCCGATGCCGCTTTCGCCGATTCGCCCATGAGCTCACCTTCTTTCGATATACCCCCACGGGGCATCATTTGAACGGTAGTTAGTATATACCCCCATGGGGTACTGTCAAGCACTTGTTATCTGTGGGTAACGGTTGTGGGAAGGTTTACAGGGGAAGAAATCCCTTTATCGCTCGAGAGCAATCGCGAAAAGCTAAAAAGGCTGGCGAACACCATTCGCCAGCCTTTGAGAGCAGGGTTACCCAAGGGCGCAAGCCGCAAGTGGGCGCGCTAAAGCGCAGCACCCGAAACGCGCCGCTTCGCTTCCTTGCGAGCACTACAGGATGTCGCCACGCACGCTGAACGTGGTCACCGACAGCGGGATACCCTTGCCGCTGCGCGCCAGCGCGTTGCGCGCCGCCATCTCAAGGCCGCCGCAGCACGGCACCTCCATGCGGCACACGGTGATAGAGCGGATGTCGTTCGACTCGATGATGGCCTGCAGCTTCTCGGAATAGTCGAGGCCGTCAAGCTTCGGGCACCCGATGACGCACGTGCGCCCGCGCATGAAATCGCGATGGAAATCGCCGTACGCGAACGCCGTGCAATCGGCAGCGATAAGCAGGTCGGCGCCGTTGAAATACGGCGCGCGCACGGGCACCAGCTTGATTTCCAGCGGCCACGACGAGATTTCGGACGGGCGCGGCGCGCCGTCGGTCGCCTCAGGCGAGGCATGCTCAATCGATTGCGCTCGCGTGCCGGGGCACCCGGACGCCAGGGCAACAGGACGCAGCACCTGCATGCGCGAGCCCGGGCAACCGCCGGCCGCAGCAACCGGCGCCGCGACCTTCGCCTTGTTCGCCAGCACGGCGGCCTCATCGTAAGCCGCTGCTTCGCGCTCCACAAACGTGATGGCGCCCGTGGGGCACGCGGGCAGGCAATCGCCCAGGCCATCGCAGTAATCATCGCGCATGAGGCGCGCCTTGCCGTCCACCAGGCCGATAGCGCCCTCGTGGCACGCCTTCACGCAGATGCCGCAACCGTTGCACGCGGCTTCGTCAATATGGATAACACGTCGAATCATGGTAACCCCCGCTGTCTTTGCGCGCCCGGCCGGTACCTCTCGTGCGCCATGCCGAACGCTGTTCAATCATTGACGTAACCCTATCAAACGAGCGACTCACGAAATGTTCCAATTCCCACAAAATTGAAGCTGCTCAGAATCGCCACATTCGCCAGCCAAACGAACGTCGAAAGCTACGAAACGGCGCCAAGTATCGCAAAACCCCGAATGCCGCAGCCCTGTCACCGGCCGAACCTTCCAAGCAATAGGCATGCGCATGCGCCGCACCCCATACCGACACATGCCCCGCGCCTCTTCCACATACGCCGCGCCGAAACCGCAAAAGTCAAATTTGTTCCACGAACATACTCAACCCCCTTGACAGCATGCATACCGTTTCTATACTTGTGAACAGTTGCTCATATGTGTAGCCATGAAGAACCAGGAGCAAATATGACGGAAAGAGCCACCATCGACCAAACGTCAGCAGCTCAAGCGCCGCAACCGGAAGACGCGTGCCCCTGCGGCTGCAACCGCGAGGCATCGCAGCAGCTGTTCGACACCATGCCGGACGAAGAGTTGCTCTACGACTTGGCCGACCTGTTCAAAGTGTTCGCCGACACCACGCGCATCAAGATCCTCTACGCCCTCATGGGCCGCGAGCTCTGCGTGGCAGACATCGCCGAAGCGACCGAAACCTCGCAGTCCGCGGTGTCGCACCAGCTGCGCACACTCAAGCAGTCGCACCTGGTTAAATTCCGACGCGACGGGCGCAATATCCTCTACTCGCTTGCCGACGACCATGTCTACACCATGCTCAACCAAGGCATGAGCCACATCTGCGAATAGCGACCAACCACGGTACCAGCGCGGCCTGCACCCAAGCCGCAAATACAGAGAAAGGAACCCACCATGAAAAAGCAGTTTAAACTCGACGAGATCGACTGCGCCAACTGCGCGCGTGAGCTTCAGGACGAGCTGGCCAAGCTCGAGGGCGTCAAATCCGTGTCCGTCAACTTTATGACCCAGAAGTTGACGCTCGAGGCCGACGACGCCGAGTTCGACGAGGTGCTCAACCGCGTTGTAGAGTTTACGGCCGACGCCGAGCCGGACTGCGAGATCATTCTCTAGCCCAGGTTTACGCCAACCTGCAAGGCCGCGCTTGCTGCGGCCTTTGCTCGCGAAATTATATGAGCGAATGTTCATACATTCAAATGGGAGGATACGAGTCATGGCCACCGCCGACCCCAAGAAGAAAAAGAAGAAGCACAAGAAAAAAGAATCACTCGAGCATAAGCGCAACCGCATCCTGGTAGCGCTGGGCATTTTTGCCGTGGTGTACGCCCTCGATGAGCTCGGCACCCTCACTGCCGC
>OLOX01003788.1_pt1 | contig 11006 bp, 16 predicted proteins | sample 1672091 | NCBI WGS metagenome assembly OLOX01 (sample SAMEA3136644, study PRJEB25190) | human gut metagenome | reverse complement strand
GTATCAGAAAACAAATATTTTCCTGTGCTGTACAATGGTTTCGCGGGCGGGGGAAAACGGAAAGGTATTGGATATAGGGAGAAAGATGCAATATATGGGTGTGCAGGAATGGAAGATTACAGGATTTGGTAAGGGTGTGTTATAGTAGGGGGATGAATTAGAGATTTGTTAGATATATTTTTTCTGAGCAATGTTATAGAAGCGGACAGGAGGCGTTATTGTGGCTGGCAGGAGACAGAAAAAGAGCGGTGGAAGAAGTTATGCATGGAGATACCGGGGCAGGATTGTGGCTTGTGTGTTTGTTGAGGTGATCATTATCTGTGCGCTGGTTATCATGATCGGATGGAATAAGGGCGTGAAGGAGTGGTTTGAGCAGTTTGAGCAGCCGGTTCTGAAGGAAGTGGATATCAGTGGTATCAACAGTCCGAATGCGATCCTGATGCAGGCCAGGGGAGGTAAGATTCTGGGTGAGATTAACGGGGAGGCTCAGATTTATCCGGCTTCTATGACGAAGATTATGACTGTGATATTGGGGATTGAGAATTTTGATGATCTGGATGAGAAGATTACTCTGACGGATGAGATGTTCACCGGATTATATGAGCAGGATGCTACACAGGCAGGTTTTCAGCCGGGGGAAGAGGTCCGGGTGATTGATCTTCTCTATGGTGCGATGTTGCCTTCGGGGGCAGAGTGCTGTATTGCGCTGGCAGATACGATCAGTGGTTCAGAGGCGGATTTTGCGGAGCTGATGAATAAGAAAGCAAGGAAGCTTGGAATGGAGAATACTCATTTCTGTGATTCTACAGGACTGCATAATCCGGATCATTACAGTACGGTTAAGGATATTGCTGTTTTGATGAAGTATTGCATTAAGAATGATACGTTTCGTGAGATTGTGGAGACCTCCAGACATTCTACCGGAGTTACAAATATCCACCCGGATGGAATTACTTACTACAGTACAATGTTTAAAAATCTGTCTGATCCGACAGTCACAGGTGGAAAAATCCTCGGTGGCAAGACCGGCTATACCAGTGAGGCAGGGCACTGTCTGGTGAGTTTTGCGGAGATTGAGGGCAGGGAATATATCTTTGTTTCCGCAGGTGCTTCCGGAGCAGATGGAAATACGATTCCGCATATTCAGGATGCTGTGACTGTTTATAACAGGGTTGGTGCGGCGATTGAAGAGAAGATGAATGATAGTAATAAATAAAATATCCACTTATAAGTAAGTAGTGCTGGAAGCCACCAGACAGTTATTGTTTACTCCGGGTCCGGTAATACCGGCCATCTGCGAGGGCAAATGAGCAAGTAGTAAAGCGGATTGCGAATATCCGTTTGACTAGATGTATTATGATAGATGTGATATAATCAGTTGCATACTAAAGAACGATACGGGCTACAAAGGAGGTGGAACTGGTGACGGACAGACAAATACTGGAAGCTGTTTTAGCAGAGGTCAAAGGGATTGGAACTCGAATGGATCGAATGGAAGAACGTCAGGAGCGTTTTGAGGAAGAGACCAGAAATAACTTTGCAGATATCAGATTACATCTGGAGAACATAACAGACAAGAATATTTCTATTCTTGCAGAGAATCATCTGAATCTTATCAATAAGATGGATGTGTCAGCTACATGGATGAACAGGATAATGATTAATGAGGTTAAGATGAATGCTCTGACAGATCAGGTTGCCAGACTTCAGGCGAAATGCAGTTAAACTTCCAATAATGAAAATACGAACGGATAAAGAAGGAGCTATCGGTTAAAACGAAATTGACCGATAGCTCCTTAACGTTCTTTACGGAAAAAATGTTTTGTGTTATGATGATTTGTATTTGGATAGGATGGAATGAAAGAAAATTTTTTTACAAAAGATAAGAATTTTTATAAGACATTTTTTCGACTGATGCTGGTTGTGGCGCTGCAGAATCTGGTGGCGTACAGTGTGAATATGCTTGATAATATGATGCTTGGAAGTTACAGTCAGAATGCATTGTCCGGGGCGGCAACTGTGAATCAGATATTTTTTATGGTAAATCAGCTGGCACTTGCAATCGGAAATGCATTGATCGTTATGAGTTCTCAGTATTGGGGAAAGAGAGATACACATACAATAAAGAAACTGACAGGTATAGCTATGACGTGCAGTGTGGCGGCGGCTGTGATTGTAGTGCTGGTATGCGCGGTCTGGCCGGAACAGCTGTTGCGACTGTTTACAACATCACCGGATATTATTGCAGAAGGAATGACATATCTGTCAATTTTGAAATGGACGTTTGCATTGTTTCTGATCAGTAATCTACTTATATCTATGCTCAGAAGTGTTGAGACAGTGCAGATTTCTTTTATTATTTCAATCGTCTCACTGATCGTAAATGGCGGGATTAATTATACTCTGATATTTGGAAATTTCGGATTTCCGGAAATGGGAATACAAGGCGCTGCCATAGGAACACTGATAGCCAGAATTCTGGAGTTTCTGATCGTCATTGTATATGTATTGAAGATTGATAAAAAAGTACAGATTTTTCACGGTGGATTACTGCAGGAAACTTTTTCGACAGTCAGTCGTGGACTTTGGAAGAATTTTATTAAGGTATCGTCTCCGGTTATCGTTTCAGGAATGCTCTGGGCGGTTTCTGTTCCGATGCAGACTGCGATTCTGGGACATCTTTCCGCAGATGCAATTGCCGCAAACTCAGTATCTACCACATTTTTTCAGTATTTAAAGGTTATTGTAGTAGCCATTTCATCTGCATCATCCGTAGTGATCGGAAAGACCATCGGTCAGGGTGACCGAAACAAAGTCCGGTCTGTAGGCAGAACGTTGTCGGTGATTGATATTTCTATAGGTATTGTTCTGGCGATGATATTGTTTGTACTGCGAAAACCATTATTGTCCACGTACAATCTGACAGCGGAAGCAACAGTGCTTGCAGACCATCTGATGATTATTATGAGTGCAGTTATGGTGGGAATGTCCTATCAGATGCCTGTTTCTGTTGGTATTATCCAGGGCGGTGGTGATACGAAATTCAGTATGTACCTGAATCTGATCTCTACCTGGGGAATCGTTATGCCTCTGTCTTTTATGGCAGCATTTGTCTGGAAACTGCCGGTAGAATGGGTAGTAGTAGCGGTCCAGTCAGATCAGTTCTTTAAATGCATACCGGTATTTCTGAGATTTAGAAGTTATAAATGGATCAGGAAGCTGGCATAAAAAGGGGGAAACCACTTTCGTGATTTCCCCCTTTTAAAGGTCTTATTTCATGCGAGTCTATGTTGGAAATTATTCTCCAAAGTATCTCTTAAGCAGACCAGCGAATGCTTTTCCATGTCTTGCTTCATCTTTAGCCATCTCATAAGTCACTTCGCTTCGCTCGTGACTTGAAAAAACTTCTGAGTGCTGATATTTCAAGGCTTTTTAGAATGTTTTTATTTGTTTTATATTAGCACACTGTGCAACTTTTTAGTAGTATCTTTTCAAAAATTTGCACTCTGATCTACACTATTGGAGGTCAGAAAAATGGGAAAACAGAATGATGTAGGTGTATTTCAGCTTGAAAATGGAAAATGGGCGTTTCGTTATACATTCACAAAAAATGGAAAACGTAGTTCTAAAAGAAGCTGCAAGGATGAATTTGGTAATTCATTAAATACAAAAAGGGCAGCGATTAAGGCAAGACAGATTGCTGTTGATGCAGAAGCATTGAATCAACCACTAAAACCAGTAGAACGAAAAACAGTTGCAGAAGTATTTAAGGAATACAGAGAGAAAGGTTGTTCAGGTAAGGCGTATCAGACAATCAGAAAACAAGATTCTCTTTGGGAAAATCATATCAGAGATAAGTTCGGCAGCAGATATGTTGATGATATTACTGTTGCAGAAGTCAATGATTATTTGACTGAATTATATTATGTGGATGATTACACATATAAATATACAGAAAGTTTTTTAAAGATATTTTATCTAATTTTTGGACAAGCATATTCGCGTAATTATTTGAGCATTGATATATACAGTAAACTGTGTATGAACAAGGATACGAAAATCAAGATGCCAAAATTGAAAATAAATGAAGATACTGAAATTGTGACATTTAGCGAAGAAGAAATTTCTCTTTTAGATGAATACTTTAAGGGAACAAATGCAGAAATAGCATATTTACTTGGAAAATATTGTGGACTTCGTATCAGTGAATGTTATGGCTTGAAGTGGGATCATGTGAATTTTGAGAATAATTCTATCAGTATTGACAGACAGATGCAGTATCAAAATGGACTAATCAAGCTAGTGCCACTAAAAACAAGAAATGCTAAAAGAACAGTGTATATGAATAAAGTGTTAAAAGAACATTTACAAAAACAGTGGCAGCAGTCAAAAGAGGATGCAGTTACCTTTGCCGCTGTAAGGGAACAAAAACAACGATTTATAGATGATCTTGACAGCAGCAGAATTTCTTCCACAAAACTTGTGAATTGCTTGCCTAATGGAACGATTCAGACTGTAAACTCTTTTAAATATCCATCAAGAGAGATTAAAAGTAAGTTAGACATTCAGTTCAAATATCATTATCTGAGGCATACTTTTGGAACAAGGATGGCTGAAATGAATACTCCGCAGCATTTACTTTGTTCTATTATGGGGCATGGAAATATTCACGTAACGCAACAATACTATATAGCAGTATCTAAAAGAGGAATTGAGATTTTACAAAATAATTTAAATCAGCTTTAAGTATCAACTTTTAAGAACTTTAGACAACTTTTAAGAAGAAAACCGTCAGAATCATTAACTTTTTGACGGTTTTCTATCTCTTTTATTCGTTTTTATAACGGTCTGAAATATCAGAGAGAAAATTTTTCATATCTTCTACCACATCAGAGGGTGCAATGATAGTTGCCTTTTTGCGGAAACCGCAGACCCATGCAAGAAACTGATCGCTGATTTCTACTGTGGCAGCTACTATAAAATGAGAGTTTCCATCTGCTGAGTAAATAGTGTCTTTTGTTCCAAAGCGTTCAATCGCAGTATCCAAAAGAGGATTAATAAAACGTATGCGGACACGACGTTTTTTACCGCCAAACATAGAAAAAACTCTTTGTGTATAACTGTCCATATCTATTGATAAGTATTCTTCTTCGCCCTCTCTTGGCTGATTTTCCAGAACCTTAATATTTTTCATTCGGTCAACACGAAAAGTTCTCATAGCTTTCGCATAATCACTATATGCTAAAAGATAATAGTTTCCGTCATTAATAAGTAGTTTAAAGGGGCTTACAATATAAGCGGCTCCTTTGCGGCGCTCAACCTGTGAATGTACGTCACTGATTTGATATTTCATATATTGAAAACTTATTTTTGATGGCGTTCGTGGCTGCGCATCCCAACGGCGTGACATAGCATAATTGATATTAGCAATATTGTTTAAAATCCCCTTTCTGTTAGTCTTTACACGATCGCAGAGAAATACTTCCTCTTGAAGCTGTTCTGCTGCAAAATTACTTCCTAACGAACCGATTTTTTCCACAAGTTCTTTTGCTTTGCTTTTGGAAATAAACTTTGTGGCGTGAACACATTCCGCAAGCAATTTTAAATCGTCAAGTTCAAAATCCCTTGAAAGAAGTCGATAATAAGAGCCGCCTTGTGTGGGGCATTCAATATCCATACCAAATTCATCACGTAAAATAAGAATATCTCTAAGGATAGAACGACGTTCCGCAAGAATATCATGCTCAGTTTCCAAATAGTCAATAATATCTTTGATTGTTGTTGGATGGTTTTCATCTGTGTTTTTTAAAAAGTATTCCGCTACATAGAGCGTTTTCAGCTTTTGTTTTTCTGATTTTGGCATAACTGTACCTCGCTTGTGGAAACTATTATATCAGTATTCTATCATTCCAAGAGCAAAGAAAAAAGAGTGGATTTCCACTCTCATTCAATTTTTATATTTTCAATTCCATGTCTTAAAATAATATTTATCAGTTCATTTCTGGAATAATTGCTGTCTGCGGCAAGCTGATCTAAGGCAGCTAAAATATCCTCTTTCAATCTGACTGTGATAACCCTACTGCCATCTTCTCCACGTTTTTTTATTACTAAAGGTTCGTTCTTCATTCTATATCACTCCTTGATCTGTATTCGATTATAGAGTTTAGAATGACTGTTTTATATATCACGAAAAGATATCTATTTGTAATACAATTAGATTGCGAAATTAAAAGAACTGTGATACTATAAAAAAGAAAGAATAGGACATAAAAATACGTGCTAATGAACATGAGGTTTTAGGTTAATAATTTAATATAAACTATATAAAGGGGGAAAATCATGGGTTTTTTCAGTTTAAAAGCAACTTGTGGAGTTTGCGGAAGAGAAGTAGGTTGGAATAGATATAAAGTTATAAAAAGTAATGCGTGGTGTTGTTATGACTGCTATGAACGTGTACGTAGTACAGGAGGCTATGTAGATGTATTCAAGGATACTATAGAAGATATTAAAAGAAAAATTGACCCTAATGTAGAAGCAGGTGCATTCATTTCTGATGCTAAAGAATTCAGAAAAAAATGCAATACTTGTGGTTTTGTTTTCTGTTTCACTTATGAAGATATAAGAAGAAATAAAAAGAATGCAAACATGGCAACCTTAAATAGCATTGGAGCAGTGGCAAATGCTATTGGAGGAACACAAATTGAGGCAAGTGTACAGAATATATCCACGCAGAATTATCTTGATAAAATTGTAGACTATTCAAAATGTCCACGCTGTAATTCCACAGATCTAAAAGACTTGACAGAAGAAGAATTAAATGCGGAACAGGCGAAAAATGCTAATAGTGGAGGGAATTTTTCTACTGCTGATGAGCTTAAAAAGTTCAAAGAATTGCTTGATATCGGTGCTATTACACAAGAAGAATTTGACGCAAAGAAAAAAAAGTTACTTGGATTGTAGAAGAGAATAACTTGGAGCAGGGTACGTGCCCTGCTCCGTTTTTTATCTATTCGCAAGACTCTTATAATAGCTGTGCGTGTCCCTCAATGGCTTCTTCTATCCGTTGTGGTTCAATTCCAATATAACGCTGTGTAATGGCAGCAGAACTGTGTTGTAACAGCCGTTGCACTAAAGTAATATCATAGCCATTATTTTTATAAATTTCTGTTGCATACCACTTTCTGAAAGAGTGTGTGCCGATTCCCTCAAATCCAAGGTAGTCGCAGACAAGAGCAAGCTGCTTACTGATTGCACGTTCAGTCAAATCAAAAATCCGTTCCATTTTTCCGATTCCATTTCTCAAACAATAATTTTCAATATACTGCTGAATAACAAGGGGAACTGTAAAAACTCGTTTCTTTTTTGTTTTCTGTTCTGTTATCTCTAATCTGTATCTGTCGCCATCCCTCACAATATCAGAGAGCCGCAGGCTCAGAATATCAGATATTCTAAGCCCAAGATTTCCCTCTAAGACAAGAGCGGTTGCAATTCGTTCATTTGGACGGCAACCGCAGAATCCTTCTCTCATAGTTTGAATAATTTCCTTGTATTGTTCTGTAGTAAGAGCGATTGTCCTCTTATTCATTTTTTATTATTCCCTTTCATCTTTTCCAGTTCTTCAATACAACTATTGATACGATTGTTTACATCTTCCAAGAGTAAACTGACTGCATTTCCCTCTGGAAAGAAGTGTTCATTGTCAAGTGCGATACAAGCAACATCAAGAAAGCTGCTGCATCTGTTCAGTGTGTCTTGGATTTTACAGAATTTCATTTTGCGGTTCCCCCTTAAAAGTTCTTATTTTGTGAGTGAATAGTTCCATATTTTCTACAAATTTCTGACAAGCCGCAGAAACAATGGATTTTACAGTTCTTAATTGTTCTATTTTAGGAACTTTCCTCTCTTGGCTCATTTTCTAAGCCAAGAGAGAAGAAGATTCCGTTACGCACTGATTGAAAAACGTCTTGAACGAGTCTGACGAAGAAAAGCGGTGTAAAGATTCTCATAAACCTTTTTAAATTCCTTAGAATTAAACTTGGAAGTAAGAACCTCTGTCCATCTGACTGTGTAGCGGTCTGTGGAAAGACTTTCCACTTTTCTCTCTGCCATTTCATTTTTGAGGTTATCTTTCAGTCCGTCCACGATTCCTTTCACTTCATCTAAAAGTGCCTCATATTCCATGATTTCTTCTACTGTTGCGTTGATTTTTTCGTTTGTCATAATTCGTTATCCCCTTTTCTTTTGATATGTGTGAGAGGTTCAAGTGGTGGTGGGCTGTTTAAGTATTTAGCGTTCTTCTTAGTGCGTCCCAGTCTCCCTTATCCCTTTCCACTCTGACCTTGTATTCTTGGTTTCGGCTGCTTCCTACTTTCGTCTATCCTTGACTTGTTCCTCTCTCTTAACTTGTCTTTATTATAGCACTATATATTAGTGCGGTCTATTGGTAAAAGCACCAAAATACAGTGCAATAAAACACTTGAAATTAGTGCATTATTCACACTGGAAATTAGTGCAAATATATGCTATTATTAAGTAAAATGGAGAAGGAGGACTTTGAAATGGCACTCAAATATAAAATAGATATTATGGCAGAGTTGAAAAAGAACGGTTATACTTCTACAAGAATAAGAGAAGAGAAGTTAATTGGACAATCTTATCTTCAACAGATAAGACACAATGAATTAGTGTCTTGGAAAACTATAGACACGCTTTGTAGGCTCTTAAATTGTCAAGTGGGGGATTTAGTCGAATATGTGGCAGAGGACACGCCAGAAGCCGCAGAATAGCTTTTTAGCACGTTCCAAGAAGAAATGAAAGGAGATTGCGGCAGCAGTCGTTTAAAGGGGACAGAGGGGCAGCAGGCAGCTATTAACAGGGGTGCCCTTTTCGGGAATTGCAACTTTTGCAGCAATTTTTGCAATATGTGGTGGTCAACTGTCCTAACAAGAGCGATTTTCATTCCAGATCACGAGGCTCTTGGCTCTGAACGCAAAAAAACTCTGTCGAAAATATCGGCAGAGAAACGCAAAAAAAGGCAAGCTAAAAGGACAACCGTCCCTTCATAGCTTGCCTTTATTACTTCCAGTCTTTTAGTATATCATCAAGAGCCATGTCTAAAGCCTCTTTCAGACTGACTTCCATTATGTGAAAAATCTCGTTTTCAAGAATAGATTCATCATCTTTCCCCTTTTTCTTCTTCCTCTTTTTTTCCTCACTCATTTTTTAATTTTTACCTCGCTTGAAATTTTGATATTAGAAACTGCTTCTTTTGCGTCAAGTTGTTTTGCATATCTCAGCTTTATTTGATTATGCGCGTCTGCAAGCGCCCACGCAGCTCTATCTTCGTCTGTTGGCTCTTTGCCATTCATAAACGCTTCTCTGAACATCTTTTCTCTTGCAATGTCACGTTCTACTCTTTCAACATTTGTCATAATTAAAAATCTTCCTTTCGTTTTATATTAAGGGATTTTTTATCGTGAGCGCAGCGATACGATAAAAAAGACCGCTAAGGCTCCCCGTCCCTATCTTTCTACTATTATTCAAAAATCCAACTATACGATTAATGAGATTTGTCCAAAGTATTTTTTAAGTCAACCTCTTAACATTTGAGAAATATATAGAAAATATCTCTGCTGTTAATAGAATGACTTAAATTTATTCTGAATACGCTTTCTCAAAACTTTCATTAGTCAATGCTATCAGCTTGCGAATTTGCGGCATTTCAATGGCATTCGCTTGTATAATTCCTTGTTTACGTGGAAAACCGCCATATTTCAGTTTGATTCGAGCGCAGACATAACGCAGATTTCCAAGTTCTTTTTTCGTCTGTTCTTTCCACTCCCAATAATCATGCCATGCTTCAAGATATTCTTCATGTTCAGCAGTTCTGTAATTGCCATCACTCGCAAAGTAGTAAATAAACTCTGTATCACTTTTAGAATAGAAATATACATCAAATAGTTTTCGTTCATATCCTGCAATAGTTTGTCTTGAAATATGTTTGCCTTTATCTTCGAGAAGCATCGCTTTTTCTTCATCTGGTTTTGCCATAAATAATTCATCATTTAAACAATAATAATAAAAATTGCATAGCTTCTCAAAATCTGTATTCTTACTAAATTTTAAATCATCCATGCAGAACTCTTGAAAGGGACTGGGAATTTTTTCTATTTTGAAAGTGGCTTTACTTCCTCTACCTTGAATAGAATAGAGAATGTGTCTACGTTCAAGTTTGCGTTTGATGGCTTGGCGCTTAGATGAACCGCCAAGAATTGCTGCAATTTCTGAAATTGTATAAGTTTTTTCTTCTAACATATCATTTAACCTTTCTGAGTCAGCCTATTAACAAAGGAATAATAAACAATAAATATCTCTATTGTTAAATACATGACTTAAAAATCTAAGTACATTTCAATGATTTCTTCATCTGACTTAGACGCAAGTTCTTCTTCAAGAACATCTTTCCGAAATCCTGCTGCCGCAAAAAAATCAAAGACTATATCTCTGGCAGCTTCTGCAATGCTGCAAGCAAACTCGTTTGCGTATTCTTTTAAATCCTCAAAACGTAAATCTCTGTTCATTTTTAACTCTCCTTACTTAATTTTATGCGCTGACCTTTTCATCTTTTGGAAAGTCCGCAACCTTGTTTTCATCTTTTGGCACAATCTCAAACCCAGGCATTTCAATCATTCCAAAGTTCTTAATTTCTGGATAGTTGTCAAGGAACCAACTTTTGATAACAGGATATCTGCGTCCTTTGCTGTGGCACTGAGAGATAAGAAGCAGTTCGTCAAATTCCATTAACGCATTTACTCTATCTTCCCCTTTTTCATGGCTCATGATGTAGGCTCTCATGTAATCGTAGGTAAGACCTTTATAGGAATCTTTAGCAGCATTCTTTTTAATACTTCTTGTTTTTCATATTTTTTCAAGTTCAAATTTGATTTTTCAGAAAATTCTATTCTCTTTTCTTCACAAACCATCTCAGCGGCAGCTTCTGCTCCAGC
>OLOX01003784.1_pt1 | contig 11022 bp, 10 predicted proteins | sample 1672091 | NCBI WGS metagenome assembly OLOX01 (sample SAMEA3136644, study PRJEB25190) | human gut metagenome | reverse complement strand
CTGACCGGCTATGCCAAGATCTGGGCTCTGTTCGGCGCTGCCAACCAGCTGCTGGCTGCTCTGGGTCTGCTGGCTGTGTGCTGCTGGCTGGGCAAGATCGGCCGCAACAACAAGATGTTCTACTTCCCCATGTTCTTCATGCTGATCGTCACCCTGACCTCCCTGGTGTTCACCATCAAGGCGCAGATCACCGGCATCATGGCCGGCGGCGACGGTGTGGTGTGGTGCTACATCCGCGGTATCATCGGCATCCTGCTGGTGATTCTGGCCATCGATCTGGTGGTGGAGGGCATCCGCGCTCTGGGCCGCAACAAGAAGGCTGCTCAGGCCGCAGAGTAAATCGCTTATCAGGAGCGTTCGCCCCTGCGTAAGCAGACGGCGCCGTTTCTTCCCTGATATCATTTTCTCCTCACAAAAAGCACAGGCTCCGGCATTCGCCGGAGCCTTTTGCTGCATTTCTTTCGAAAAAACACGCTCCGGCAGCGCCGGAGCGTGTTTTCAGTCATTCACATCGTAGAAAATTCGCTCGCCGGCCTCGGCCAGCCCCAGCTGGTCGCGGGCCAGATCCTTGATGAATTCCTCGTCATCCTTCTTGGCCAGGTCGGACTCCAGCGCCTGGTTCTCCTGCGTCTGCTGCTGCAGCTGTCTCTCCAGCGTGGCCTGCTGCTGCGCGGCCTCGTTCAGCCGCTTGCCCACCCGGATCAGCTCCACGCCTAAAAACACCACCAGCGCGAGAATGACCAGCAGCAATATGGGATTTGTCCGGCGCTTCTTTGCGTGCGCCTGCCCTTTCTGCATGGCGTTCCGCCTCCTTTTCCGCAGCGCGCTTTTTTCTTATCATAACGCACTTCCGACAGAAAATAAAGACTTTTTTCGCCGCCGCCGTAATTTTTTTCACGGGCAGCCACAGCAGCCGGCCTGTGCCCGCGGCGGCGCTGAGCCAGAAGTCCCAGAGCGGACGCATCAGCGGCGAGAGCGCCAGCAGATACACCGCCGCGCCCAGGCCCATGGCGGTCAGCATGATCAGCCGCAGCTCGCCCTGCCCTACCCGCAGGGCATACCACAGCAGGGCCGGAGCGACCAGCAGCAGAAACGCTGCGTCCAGCCCATGGGTCAGCCGCCGGTCCCGCCGGCGGCGCAGCCGCACCAGCCGCAGCAGGTCATAGACGGCCCCGGCCGCCGCGCCCAGGGCCGCCGCGGTCAGGTATGCGCGCAGCTGCTCGGAGACGACGGTCCCCACCTCAGCCGAACAGGCGGCTGAACAGCCCGCCGCCCCGGACCTCCGGCGCATCCTCATAGGTCAGCGCGTCGATGCGGCCATCCACGTGCAGCTCGCCGCCATCCAGACTCAGCTTGCCGATGTGCAGGCTCTCTCCGCTGACCACCAGCACGCCCGCGCCGGTACGCAGCACGATGCACTGGTCGTCGAAGCGCTCTACGTCCTCTACGCCGGAGACGGTGAGCTTCTCCCGTCCCTCCAGCTGTAAGCGGTGGGCGGCGGCAGGATCGGTGATATCATACGGCATAAAAAGTCCCCTCCTACGATACGGTTTTCGCGCCCCGGCCCTGTGCCGGGATGCATTTTTTACCATCGTATGAGGGGGCTTGTTCTTTTATGCCGGGTTTGTCCTCAGACCTCTTTGTACATGGCCGCAGCCGCGTCTTTGCCCACGTTCTCGGTGACGGATACTACCTCCACCGTCAGCGTTCTTGCACCGAAACGGATCGCGATCACATCGCCCACCTTCACGTCGTAGGATGCCCGTTGTACCCGGCCGTTGACGGTGACACGCTCGGCGTCGCAGGCCTCATTGGCCACGGTGCGGCGCTTGATGAGCCGCGAGACCTTCAGATATTTGTCCAAACGCATGGGGTCCCTCCTATAAGAAAGGCTGGTGTGTCGCCACACCAGCCTTTGCATACATCGACTTACTCCGCAACGGCGTCCTTCAGGGCCTTGCCGGCCTTGAAAGCGGGGATCTTGGTAGCGGCGATCTGCACGGGCGTCTTGGTGCGGGGATTGAGGCCGGTGCGGGCAGCGCGCTTCTTGGTCTCGAAGGAACCAAAGCCCACCAGCTGGATCTTCTCGTCAGCCTTCAGGGTCTCGGTGATGGTGTTCAGAACGGCGTTGACGGCAGCGTCAGAGTCCTTCTTGGACAGGCCGGTCTTCTCAGCGACAGCGGCGATCAGTTCAGTCTTATTCATGTTATTTCCTCCCAAAAATTTTCGTTGGTAATTGCCGCAATGGGCGGCTATCCTAAAACGATGTTGTATCGCATTAAGAACATTCTTTGGCCCCGTTCCACAGGGCGGTCATCTCCTCCAGCGTCATGTCGGACAGGCTGCGGCCCGCTGCGGCCGCGGCCTCCTCCATCGCGCGGAAGCGGCGAATGAATTTTTCACAGGTGCCGTTGACAGCTGTTTCCGGGTCCACGCCGCAGAAGCGACCCACCTTTACGGCGGCGAACAGTACGTCACCCAGCTCCTCCTCGACATTGGTGCCGTCGCGCACAGCCTGCCGCAGCTCGGCAGTCTCCTCGTCCAGCTTGTCCAGCGCGCCGGAGACGTCGCGCCAGTCGAAGCCCGCCTCCGCAGCCTTCTTCTGTATCTTCTCCGCCCGCCACAGACCTGGCAGACTGCGGGCCACGGCATCCAGCGCATCGGCAGTGGTTTTCTGGCCCTTCTCCTGCCGCTTCAGCTGCTCCCAGCTGGCGGGCACAGTGTCTGCCGTTTCCGCCTGACCATCGCCGAACACGTGGGGGTGGCGGTACAGCAGCTTTTTTACCACGCCGTCGCATACGTCATCCATGTCAAAGCGCCCGGCGTCGGCTTCGATGCCGGCGTGGAACACCACCTGCATGAGCACGTCGCCCAGCTCTTCCTTCAGCAGTGCGGCGTTGTCCGTATCGATGGCCTCGGCGGCCTCATAGGCCTCCTCCAGCATTCCTCGGCGGATGGACTGGTGGGTCTGCACCCGGTCCCAGGGACAGCCCTCCGGCGAACGGAGCAGCCGGATGATCTCCAGCAGATCTTCGTAGCCATAGCGTGGTTTCCTTGTAAAATTTATCATACTTACGCTCCTATTGCAAGAGGTTTTCCACTGCAACTGGGGAAAAGTTCGTCGCATTTCAGGAATTTTACCGCAAATGCAGCCGGTCAGCCAGTTTTTCCCCTTTCGGCAGGGTCTGAAGATCCTGCCGCGTCACGGCGCCGATGGCCAGCGCCAGCACCACGTATACAACGGCGGCCAGCAGCACTGCCGGCAGTACCGCCCATCTCTCGGGCAGAAGGCGGCAGAACAGGCCGTAGCCGGACCGGGCCGCCAGCGCCATCACCGCCGTCAGAAGAACGGGCTTGGTAAACAGGGAGATATACCCCGGACGCTCCGGCACCAGCCGTGCGATGGCTGCCAGGTTGATGACCGCGATCAGCGCGTAGCAGTACAGTGTGCTCACCGCGGCGCCCCGAATGCCCGTGGCGGGGTCGCCTACCATCAGGTAGTTGGTGACGATCTTCAGTACGCCGCCGCAGAGGAGGGAGATCACCGGCAGCAGCGGGTGACCGTAGGCCTGCAGGACGCCGTTGGTGGCCACCATCAGGCATACGAACACGCAGGCCAGGCCCAGGAACGTCAGGTGATAGGCCGCCGCCTCGGCGGTCTCCGGCACTGCTGGATAGAGCAGGTGCAGGATAGGCCCCGCCAGCACCGACAGTCCCACGCCGGCGGGCAGGGCCGCCAGCACCGTCAGCTTCAGCGCCGCCCCGGCCGCTATTCCGGCAGCAGTGCGGTCGCGGCGGGTCAGCGCGGTGGATACCGCCGGCATCAGGCTTACCGACAGGGGATAGATAAACGACGGCGGCAGCATGAACAGCGTCATGCCGAAGGTGTATTCGCCATACAGGGCGGTGGTCTCCGCCGTTGTATAGCCAAGCGTGTCCCGCAGGGTGGCCGTCACCAGCGCCTGGTCCAGCAGGGTGATCAGGCTCATGCCCGCCGCGCCCACGGTGATGGGTATGCCGGTCCGCAGCAGCTCCCGCAGTACGCGGCTGCTTGCCGGGGGTACGTCGCGCACTTCCGGCAGTGCGGCCCGCCGGGGCAGCAGCAGGGCGGTGACCAGCAGGCCCAGGCCCGCCCCGGCGGTGACACCGCCGATGGCCCCGGCGGCGCACAGGTCCGTCCCCGCACCCTGCCGCAGCAGGTACAGGCACAGCCCCAGCCCGATGAGCAGCTTGCCGGCGGACTCCGCCACCTGTCCGGCGGCGGTAGGCACCATATCGCCCAGCCCCTGGGAATAGCCCCGCAGCGCCGCCGACAGGCATACCAGCAGCACCGCCGGCCCCAGCGTCCGCAGGGCCGGGGCCGCGTCCGGATCGTGGAGCGCGGCGGCCAGGGCCTCCGGCAGCAGGCACATAACGGCGGAGCACACCAGCCCCAGCGCCGCCAGCAGGGCCAGGCCCAGGTGCAGGCAGCGGCGCACGACGCCATAGCGCCGCTGGGCGGCGGCACGGGACACCATGCGGCTCAGGGCCACCGGCAGTCCCGCCGTGGACAGCACCAGCAGCAGACTGTAAATGTTGTACGCGGCGTAGAAATGCGCCATGCCCTCCCGGTCCAGCAGGTTCCCCAGCGGGATCTTGTACAGGGCACCCAGCAGCTTTGTCACCGCCACAGCCCCGGCCAGAATGGCCGCGCCGCCCATGAAGTTTTGCCGCCGGTGGGTCATGGTGCCTCCTTATCTCACCGCGCCATCTCCTGATGGAAGCGGCGGAACGCCTCTAAATTCTCCGTCAGCTTTTCCGGCCGCTGGATATACTCCAGCGGGAATTTGGGGTGGAACACGCGCTCGATGCGGTTCCGCTTTGCGTCCACCATCTTGGTGGAGCCGCCTGCGCCCAGGGACAGGATGCTGTGCAGCTCCTCCATGATGTAGATATTATACAGGCCCTCCGCCCCAGATATGCACCAGCCTACATTCTCAAAGCTGCCGGACATATATTTCTGGCGGTAGAGGTAATAGGGGGCGAAGCCCTTTTCCCGCAGCGCCGGATCGGCATAGTCCAGCATGGCCGCCACGTCCTCCGCCGAGGGGATAGGCAGGCCCTCCAGCAGGATGCGGCTGCCCTTCTTCAGACTCAGGGTGTGCACGGTGATGTTGTCCGCGCCGAAGGTCAGGCACGTATCCAACGTCCGGCGAAAGCCCTCCGGCGTGTCGGCGGGCAGCCCGGCGATCAGGTCCATGTTCACATGGGGAAAGCCCATGGACGTGGCCAGCTCCATGGCCTTTTCGATATCCTCCGGGCTGTGCTTCCGGCCGATGGCGGAGAGCACCCGGGGCTCCAGCGACTGGGGATTTACGCTGATCCGGTCCGCACCGTGATCCAGCAGCACCTGCAGCTTCTCCCGGTCGATGGTGTCCGGCCGTCCCGCCTCGATGCAGTATTCCACGCAGTCGGACAGGTCGAAATTCCGGTTCACCGCCGTCAGCAGCGCATCCATTTGACTGGCGGACAGGGTGGTGGGCGTGCCGCCGCCCATGTAGAACGACTTGATCCGCAGGCCTGTCTCCTTCACCATGCGGCCCGCGGCCTCCACCTCCGCCGTCAGCGCCGCCAGATACGGCTCCATCAGCTTAAAGGATTTTTCCACCGACGCCGACACGAAGCTGCAATAGGCGCAGCGGGTGGGGCAGAAGGGGATGCCGATGTACAGAGAGATGTCCTCGGGGCGCAGGTCGCTCCTGGCCTTCAGGCCCGCCTCGGCGCTCTCCAGCGCCAGACGCCGCCGCGCCGGGGAGACGCAGTACGTGTCCCGCAGCACCCGGTCCGCCTGGGCGGGGGTCATGCCGTCCTCCAGCATGGTCCGCACCAGCTTGGCCGGGCGGATGCCCGTCAGCGCGCCCCAGCTGGGCGTCACGCCGGTGACGTCCCGGGCCGCCCGGAAGAAGGACAGCTTCAGCGCACGCTGACGCAGGCGTTCCCGTTCGTATGCGTCGGAAACGCCTGCGGTCCGAACGCGGGCCTCGCCCCGCGCCGTTTTGCCGCCATAGGTCAGTGTCGTGACCCCGGTGGCATATACATTGCCCTCGTGCAGTGTGACCTCCGCGTGGCTGTCCCCGTCCTCGCCCTCATATACCGGGCGCTCCTCCGGGAAAAAGGCCAGCAGGCTCTGCTCGATGGCGTAGCGGTCCTCGTGACCGCGCAGGTTCAGCTTCATTGCGCCGTCCCCTGCCGCATATAGGGGTTCATGCGGCGCTCAAAGTCCAGCGTCGTTTCCCGGTCATGGCCGGGCAGGACCCGCCAGTCGCTCTCCAGTGCCGCCAGACGGCCCAGGGAGGCGAGCATCCTGGGATAGCTGCCGCCGGGGAAGTCGCATCGTCCGCAGGAGCAGCGGAACAGGGTATCCCCGGCAAAGATCACGTGCTCCCGGTCCAACAGCAGACACACGGAGCCCTCGGAGTGGCCCGGTGTTTCCATGACCCGCAGGGACAGCCCGCCCAAGGGCAGCACGTCGCCCTCCTTATAATACCGCTGGTGCTGCTCGTCCACCCGGGTGAACAGCAGCTCGCCGCCCCGCCCGGTCACGCTGTCCTTCTCGTGGATGTACACCGGCACGTCCGGGTATCTCTCCAACAGGGGCCGCACGGCGGAGGTGTGGTCAAAGTGCCCGTGGGTCAACAGGATATATTTGAGCGCGCAGCCGCTCTGCTCCACCAGCTGCTCCACCCGGGCGGCGTCATCGCCGGGATCGATCAGGGCACAGACCTTCGCGTCCTCGTCGCACAGCAGGTAGCAGTTGGTCATGATAGGGCCCACTTGCAGTGTTTTGATGGTCATGGTGTCCTCCTTACAGGATGTCGGTGTCCAGAATGATGGTCAGTGGTCCATCATTCAGGCTGTCCACCTGCATATAGGCGCCGAATTCACCCGTCTCGGTGTGGAAGCCCTTGTCCCGGCACAGCTGCACAAACTTTTCGTACAGGGGGATGGCCACCTCCGGCCGCGCCGCCGCCAGAAAGTCCGGCCGCCGGCCCTTCTTGCAGTTGGCGTACAGCGTGAACTGGGACACGATCAGCAGCTCTCCGCCCACATCCGTCAGGCTGCGGTTCATTTTTTCATGTTCGTCCTCAAAGATACGCAGGCCCGTCAGCTTGTCGGCCAGCTTTACCGCCTGTGCCTCGGTGTCCTCATGGGTGACACCCAGCAGGACGAGGAAGCCCTCGCCGATCTGTCCGATGACCTTGCCGTCCACGGAAACGCTGGCGTGTTTTACACGGGTCAATACAGCACGCATAATTCTATCTCCTTTATACTGTTTGTATTCACATTGGCCTTATCCGGCCGGTCTTGTCACCCGCATGACGCCCGATATCTGCTCCAGCCGCCGCATGACGGTCCGCAGCTGCTCACTGTCCGGCACGTCGATGTCCAGCGACAGCAGGGCAAAGCCGTCCGGCGTGCTGCGGGCGTTCATGGAGGAGACGTGGGTCTTGGTGCTGGACAGCACCGTGGACACGTCCATGATGATGTTGATGCGGTCCTTGGCGGTGATCTCCAGCGTGGTGCGGTAGCTCTCCTTGGTGTCGCTGCCCCAGGAGACCTTGATCCACCGGCCCGCCTCGCTGGGCTTGCGCCGGGCCGGGTCGGCGTTGGGACAGTCCGCCCGGTGCACGGAGATGCCGTAGCCGCGGGTGATGAAGCCCACGATGTCGTCGCCGGGCACGGGGGTGCAGCACTTGGAGAACTTCACCAGACAGTTGGTCAGCCCCTCCACCACGATACCTTGCTCGCTTCTGGTACGCTGGGGCACGGCGGGACGCATGAGCTGCGGCTGGTCCGCCACGGGGACCTCCGCCTGCCGTTCCGTCTGGTGCTGGTGAATGATGCGCTGGACGTCCTCCCGCAGCCGGCCGACGACCTTCAGTGCCGAAATGCCGCCGTAGCCGATGGCGGCGTACATATCGTCCAGTGACGTGAAGCACAGCTTCTTCAGCACGCCGGGCAGGTTCTCCTCGTTGGTCAGCTCCTTCAATGTCACGCCGGTGCGCTTCAGCTCCGACTCGAAGCTCTGCCGCCCGTTGACGATGTTCTCATCCCGCTTTTCCTTCTTGAACCACTGGCGTATTTTGCTGCGGGCGTTGCTGCTCCGGGCGATCTTCACCCAGTCACGGCTGGGGCCATGGGCGGATTTGCTGGTCATCACCTCCACCACGTCGCCGTTGCGGAGATGGTAGTCGAACTGTACGATCCGCCCGTTGACCTTGGCGCCCACCATGTGGTTGCCGATGGCGGAGTGTATGGTGTATGCGAAGTCGATGGGCGTGGCGCCGGCCGGCAGGTTGATCACATCGCCGTTGGGCGTGAACACGAACACCTCGTCGGCGAACATATCCACCTTCAGTGAGTGGATGAAGTCCTCGGCGTCGGCGTCCTCCTGGTTTTCCAGCAGGCGGCGCACCCACTCATAGCTGCGCTCGTCCCCGGCGCCCTGCCCGTTCTGCTTGTACTTCCAGTGGGCGGCCACGCCGTACTCCGCCACCTCGTGCATCTCCTTCGTCCGGATCTGTACCTCGAAGGGGATGCCGCTTTCGCCCACCACCGTGGTGTGCAGGCTCTGGTACATATTGGGCTTCGGCGTGCCGATGTAATCCTTGAACCGGCCCAGAATGGGCTTGAACAGGTCGTGGATGATGCCCAGCACGTTGTAGCAGTCCGCCACCGTATCCACGATGACCCGGAAGGCGAACAGGTCGAACACATCGTCCAGGCTCTTGTTCTGGGTGTACATTTTGCGGTAGATGGAGTAGGGGTGCTTCATCCGGCCGTAGACCGTGGCGTCGATGCCCTCCTCCTTCAGCCGCGTGACGATGCGGTCGTGCACGGCGGACATGAACCCGTCGTACTCCGCGGCCTTTTCGTCCAGCGCCTCGGTGATCTCCCGGTAGCCCACCGGGTCCAGATACTTCAGCGACAGGTCCTCCAGCTCCCATTTCATCTTCTGCATACCCAGTCGGTGTGCGATGGGAGCGTAGATCTCCATAGTCTCAAAGGACTTCTGCTTCTGCTTCTCCGGCGTCTGGTACTCCATAGTCCGCATATTGTGCAGCCGGTCGGAGATCTTGATGAGAATGACCCGGATGTCCTTGGCCATGGCCATGAGCATCTTCCGCAGGTTCTCCATCTGCTCCTCTTCTTTGGAGGTGTAGTGGACCCGCGTCAGCTTGCTGACGCCCTCCACCAGATCCGCCACCGTAGGGGAAAACAGCTTTGCCAGCTCCTCGTGGGTGGCGGTGGTATCCTCGATGGTGTCGTGCAGCAGGGCCGCCACAATAGACTCTGTGTCCAGGTGCAGCTCCTCCGCCACGATCTGTGCCACCGCCAGGGGATGTGTGATAAAGGGCGAGCCGTCCTTGCGGTTCTGCCCCGCGTGGTGGGTATCGGCGAATTCATAGGCGGCGCGTATCTGGTCAAAGCCCGCCGCCGGGTTGTAGCCCTTTACCGTCTCCACAAGATGTTCGTATTGCTCCTGAGGTGTCACAGCGCACCGCCTCCCTTCTCGTTATCGTTTTGCAGCGAGTTCATCAGCGGCGACTGATCCAGTGCTACGTGTTGTCCCCGCCGCAGGTGCAGCGTGATGGCGTCGCCGTTCAGCTGCCAGTCCAGCAATCCCCGTTCCCGGAACACCGCGGCGCACATGGCTGCCCGCAGTACCGGTTCCGCGCCGCCCAGCTCCGCCGCCATCAGCCGCAGCAGCGGCAAGCGGTCTGTGGTCAGCCCGTCCTCGGGCACGGTCCGGTCTAAAAACCGCCAGGCGGCGGCGAATTGCTCCCGGGTGGGCAGCGCCCGCCGCGCCTCCCGCAGAGAAACGGCCTTTCCGGCGGCGCACCGGTGGGCCAGTGTCAGCGCCTCCTGCTCCCGCCCGCTGGCGCAGAGGGAGGGCCGGATGTCCACCATCTGCAGCTGTACCGTCCGGCTGCCCCGGAACTCATTGATCTGCAAATAAAATGCCGCATCCACCCGGTCGCCCGGATGGCACCCGCAGCGCTCGGCCACGGTGGAGAAGAATATGCCGTCGAACTGGGCGCAGCCCTTGCCCAGCCGCAGCTTCAGATGCCGGTTCTGGCCCACGTTCTGGGTCCGCAGAAGCGTGGCGCCCAGCAGGCAGAACAGCGGTCTGGCGTTGCCGCTGCCATAGGGCTCCAGCACGGACAGGGCCTCCAGCTCCTCCAGCGTCACCGCGGCGGGGTGGGCGATGGCCACGTCGATCTCCAGCGCCGACTCCGGCTGCTGTCCGCCGCAGTAGCTGCGGGCATATTCATTCATCCGGTCCCGGAAAGCCGGTATGTTGCTGCGGTCGATGGTAAAGCCCGCCGCCAGCTCGTGCCCGCCGAAGCCCAGCAGCAGGTCCTTGCAGTTTTCCAGCGCGGCGAACAGATTAAAGCCGCCCCAGCTGCGGCAGCTGCCTTTGCCGGTGCTGCCGTTCAGATGGATCATAAAGCTGGGCCGGGAGTATTTTTCCGACAGGCGGCTGGCCACGATGCCCACCACGCCCTGGTGCCACCGGCTGCTCTCCAGCACCAGCGCGCTGCGCTGGCGCTCCGGCATCCGGTCGATCATCTCCTCCGCCTGGGTGTAGATATCCTGCTCTACGTTCTGGCGCTCCCGGTTCAGAGCGCACAGCTCCTTAGCCATGGCCTCCGCCGCGGCGGGATCGGTGCACAGCAGCAGCTCCGCCGCCTTGTCCGCCGCGCCCATGCGTCCGGCGGCGTTGATCCGCGGCGCCAGCACAAAGCCGATCTGCACCGAAGAGATCTCCTTCCCGCTCAGACCCGCCTCCCGCAGCAGGGCGTGCAGGCCGATAAAGTCCGAGTGCTCCAGCGTGGCCAGCCCGCGGGAGACGATGGTGCGGTTTTCGCCGGACATCTGCATGACGTCCGCTACCGTGCCGATGGCCGCCAGCGTGCAGTACCGGGCAAAGAGAGGCTCCTCCCGGTCCGGCCCGCCCAGGGCCAGCACCAGCTTCAG
>OLOX01003772.1_pt1 | contig 11051 bp, 7 predicted proteins | sample 1672091 | NCBI WGS metagenome assembly OLOX01 (sample SAMEA3136644, study PRJEB25190) | human gut metagenome | reverse complement strand
GCGGCGGGCGATATTTACTATACGACCGACGGCTCCGCCCCCACGGAGGAGAGCACGCCGTACACCGGCGCGATCACCGTGGACAAAACGACCGTCCTTCGCGCCGCTGCCGTGGAGGAGGGCGGCGCGCCGTCGCGCGCGCTCACGCTCAGCTTCTTCATCGGCGAGGAGCACACGCTGCCGGTGCTCAGTCTCGTGACCGACTCACCCCGACGGTTTTCCGAAACATATAACGGCGCCGTAAAATACCGCGAATGCGCGGCGAATCTCTCGCTTCTCGCCCCGGAAGGCGGTTTTTCCATCGACTGCGGCGTGGAGCTCAAGGGACGCACCAGTCTTTTCAACCCGAAAAAGAGCCTCGGCGTTTCGTTCCGCGGCTGCTACGGCGCGGAGACGCTCCAATACGACATCTTCGGTAAAGGCCCGGCGGAGTTCACCGAGCTTTCCATCCGCGCCGGGCAGGACTATATCTCCACGGTGTTCCGCAACGAGCTCATGCAGGAACTGTGCGCCGAGCTCGATACGACCGTGACGCAGCGCAGCCGCTACTGCGTGCTGTACATCAACGGCGAATACTGGGGTCATTACAACATGCGCGAGCGCGCGGGCGTGGACATGGTGGCGCAGCACGAGGGCTGGCTCAAATCGAAGGACATCGACCTGCTGCAATCCGACGGTCTCTCTTCCTCGCAGGTCAAGCAGGGCTCGAACGCGGATTACAAGGCGCTCTACAACAAGGTCAAGGACGCCGATTTGAACAGCAATCCCGAGTTGCTGGCCGAGGTCGAAGCGAATTTTGACATCGACAACATGTTCGATTACTACATCTTCGAATCGTTCTACGGCAACACCGACCCCGGCAACATCCGCTTCTACCGCAACACGAAATCCGGCGACGGCAAGTGGCGCTATCTGGTGTTCGATATGGACTGGGGGCTGTTCAACGCCACCTACAAGAGCAAGGGCAAGGAATACGCGACCGGCTGCGTCACCTATTACATGAATGAAAACGGCGCGGGCAGCCAGAAGATCAAATCCAACCTGTTCGTGCGCAAGCTGGTGCAGGTTCCGCAATACCGCGAAAAGTTCCTCAAGCGTTACGCCGAGCTGTTTAACAGCGTGCTGACGACGGAAAACATGGTCTCGCTGTTCTATGAAATGACGGCGCAGATTAAGCCGGAGATGCAGATGCACAGCGAACGCTGGGCGACGGAAATGTCCCCCAAAGTGAGCTTTGACGTGCCGAAAAATGCGACAGGCGCTTACAACTACTGGCTCACCCGTTGCGAGCGCACCGTGCGCGTCATGAACCGCCGACCGCACTTCATCTGGCTGGATATCCAATCCTATTTCGGCCTGAGCGACGCGGAAATGGAATCCTATTTCGGCCCATGTCCGCAGATTCCGGCGGAATACCAGTAACGGCCTAAGGCCATATGTGCCTCCGTCCCAGTCTTTCAAAAAACGCATCTTTGTTACACGCGTCCCAACCTTTTTATCACATCATCAATGTTTGGAGGAAGCAATCCCATGAAGAACATCATCAACGACGCGAGTGTAAACGAGTGGTTTGCACAGCAGATGACCAGCCTCACCCCGATGAAGATGCTGCTGGCGCTGCTGATGGGCTTTATCGTCGGCCTGATTATCGCGCTGGTCTATCGCAAGGCCTTCCGCGGCGTGCTCTTTTCCCCGTCGTTCGCCAACACGCTGATTATGCTGTGCATGATTACCACCCCGGTCGTCATGTGCATTAAGTCGAATATCGCGCTCTCCATGGGCATGGTCGGCGCGCTCTCCATCGTGCGTTTCCGCACGGCCGTCAAAGATCCGCTCGACACGGCTTACATGTTCTGGAGCCTGACGATGGGTATTCTGCTCGGCGCGGAGCTGTACACCATCGCGCTGGTCGTCGTCGCGGGCATTTCCATCGCGATGCTGGCGCTGGCGTTCTTCCGCCTGCGCACCCCGAACACCTTCCTGCTCGTCACCCATTACGATCAGACCGCCGAAGCGGAGGTCATGGATTTCATCCGCCGCATCAAGGTGCAGCGTCTGCGCAGCAAGACCGTCACCCCCGGCGGCGTGGAACTGACCGTCGAGGTGCAGCTCCGCGAGCGCTTTGACATCGTCAACAAGCTGATGGACACCGAGGGCGTGCACAACGCGACGCTGATCGCCTGCCAGTCCGAAGCGGGCAACTAAGGAGCCGATATGATCATCCGCAACATTCCGCTGCGACATGAGCTGAAATATTTCATCACCCCGGCGGAGCTGAATGTGCTGCGCAGTTCGCTGAAGCCCGTGATGCAGCTCGATCCAAACGGCAACGAAAACAACGAATACCACATCCGCTCGCTGTATTTCGACACGATCAACGACGATGCGCTGGAAGAAAAAATCGCGGGCGTGGGCAACCGAAAAAAATACCGCATCCGCATCTACAATTTCAGCGACCGCGTCATCAAGCTGGAATGCAAGAGCAAATACGGCGATTTGATTTCCAAGCAGTCCGTCTCCATCCCCCGCGAATTGGCCGATCAGCTCATCGCGGGCGACCCGGAGGGCTTGCAGCGCATGCGCCATCCCCTGCTGCACGACGTATACCGCGAGATGAAAACGCGGCTGCTGCGTCCGGTAGTCATCGTGGATTACATCCGCGAGGCGTATATCCACCCCGCCGAGGAAGTGCGCATCACGTTTGACAAGCAGATTCGCACCGGCCTGTATCAGACCGCCATGTTCGATGCGTCGATCCCCACCTATCCGGTCTTCGACGACCCGATGGAGGTGCTGGAAGTCAAGTACGACGAGTTTCTGCCGACGTATATGCAGGCGATTCTCAGCGGCGTGACGGCTCAGCGCAGCGCGGTGAGCAAGTATACCTGGTGCAGGCGATACGAGAACAAGGAGTTTTAAGGGGACGTTGGGGCTTCTCGCCCCAAACCCTCGGCAGGAACCTGAGGTTCCTGCACTTCCCACTATAAAAATTATCCGATGGAAAACCATCGGAGAATTTTTTTTGCTCACTGATTAAAACCGCCGCGAAGCGATAATGGGAGTCTGAGGGATGAAATCCCTCAGGCAGGTTTGGGCGGCAGCCCAACGTCTCCTTACCGAGAACCCTTGTCGTAGGGAATACCCTCCGCCTTCGGCGCGCGGGATTTTTTGCTGGTGAACGCCAGAATAATCATCGAGGCGATGAACGGAATCATGTTATACATGTTCTGCGTCCAGCCCAGATCGGCGAGGAACGGAATCGAGCTGGCAATATTCGCCAGCGACTTGAACAGCGCGAAAAACACCGCCGCAAGGAAGATGCGGAACGGCTTCCACTGGCCGAAGATCATAACCGCCAGCGCGAGGAAGCCCGCTCCGGAAACGCCGACCTCGAAATTCCAACTGGAGACGGACGGGATGATGTACGCCATGCCGCCGATGCCGCCCAGCACGCCGGAAATCAGCACGCCGATATAGCGCATCTTGTAGACGTTGATGCCCACGCTGTCCGCCGCCTGCGGATGCTCGCCGCACGCGCGCAGGCGCAGACCCAGCCGCGTCTTATAAAGCACGATGTACGAGAGAATCAGCGCCACGAGGCCGATGAACAGAAAGACGTTGACCGTCAGCGGGCCGAAGTCATAGACGAACACGCGGTTGCTGTAATCCAGCTTGGCGGAGGCGGAGTGGTTCACGTCCTTGGCGATGACCATTGCCAGCGCGGTAGCCAGCAGGTTGAGCGCCGTGCCGCCAATGGTCTGATCCGCGTTCAGATTGATCGAAGCGAACGCCAGCAGCCCGGCATACAGCATGCCCGCAATGCCCGCCGCGAGAACGGAGACCAGCACGATGGAGAACGCGCTCGCCCCGGCGGGCATCATCTGAATGGCGATGACGCCCATCAGGCCGCCGATCACCATGATGCCCTCCAGCGCGATGTTGATAATGCCGCTGCGCTCGGAGAACATGCCGCCCAGCGCCACCATCATCAGCACGACCGTATACAGCAGCGTATATTTCAGCAGCAGAAACATCAGTCGTCCCCTCCCTTCCCGACGGAGACCCGCTTGGCCTTGCCCACAAGCAGCGCGCGGATCTTGTTCTTAAAGAGCAGCGAGAACGCGCAGAGATAGATAATCAGCGCGGTAATCACGTCGGCGATTTCCTTGGTGTAATACTGCGTGGAGAGCTTCGTGCCGCCGACGGTGATATACGAAATGAACAGCGAAGAGAAAATCGTTCCAATCGGGTTGGAGCAGGCCAGCAGCGCCGTGCTGATGCCGTTGAAGCCCATCGCGGGCAGCGCCGTGGAGACCTGCGGGTTCCACTCCGCGACGGTGGAGAGATAATACAGCCCCGCGCCGACGCCCGCCAGCGCGCCGGAAATCATCATCGCAAGGATGATGTTGCGCTTTTCGTTGATGCCCGCGTAGCGCGCGGCGTTTTTGTTGAAGCCGCAGGCGCGCAACTCGTAGCCGAACGCCGTCTTATTGAGGATGATGTAGACGACAATCGCGAAGAAAATCGCGATAAAGATCGCAATCGTCACGGATTGCAGCTTGCCGAAAGCGTCGCTCATGCCGCAGCTGGGGATCATCGCCTGCGGCGCAGCCTTGCGCAGACTGTATGTCTTGGTGGAGGCCAGATCGTACATCGGGCTTTTGCCCTTGCCGTACATGATATCGTTGACCATGTACAGGCCGATCCAGTTGAACATGATGGCCGTGATGACCTCGTTGATGTTCAGATACGCCTTGAAAATGCCCGGCAGCGCACCCCAAATCGCGCCGAAGAGCATCGCCGCCAGCAGGCACAGGTACCACGGCCATTGCAGCACGATGGCGCAATACAGCGCGCCGAACGCGCCGAGCGTGTACTGCCCCGCCGCGCCGATGTTGAACAGGCCGGTTTTGAACGCAAAGCCGACCGAAAGACCCGTCATAATCAGCGGCGCGGCATTGGCCAGCACCGTGCCCATGTTGCGCGGGCTCTTGAAGCCGCTTTTCAAAATGACGAGCAGACCGTCGCCGAAGGCGTGTTCCGCGTTGATGATGGCCAGCACCACAAGGCCCAGCAGCAGGCCGATCACGATGCAAATCAGCGAGGCCGCCACCGACAGAAACGCTTCGGAGCCTGCCAGACGGCTGCCCAGCTTGCCCTTTTTGTTTTCCATTTGGCTTTCCTCCTATCAAGCGTTGCGCTGCGCGCCCGCCATGTAAAGCCCCAGCTCTTTGGCGGTCGTATAACGCGGATCCAGCTCGCCGACGATCTCGCCCTCGTACATCACCAGAATGCGATCCGGCACTTCGAGCACCTCGTCCAGCTCCAGCGAAACGAGCAGAACCGCCTTGCCCGCGTCGCGCTGCGCCAGCAGCTCCTTGCGGATATACTCAATCGCGCCGACGTCCAAACCGCGCGTCGGCTGCACGGCGATGAGCAAATCGCTGCTCAAATCCACCTCACGGGCGATAATCGCCTTCTGCTGGTTGCCGCCGGACATGCTGCGCGCCTTCGTCACCGCGCCCTGACCGCTGCGCACGTCGAAGCGCTCGATCAGATCGTCGGCGTACTTGCGGATTTCGCCGAATTGCAGGAAGCCGTTGCGCTGAAACTCCGGATGGAAGTAGCTCTTGAGCACGAGGTTGTTTTCCAGCGAATAATCCAGAACGAGGCCGTGCTTATGGCGATCCTCCGGAATATGGCTGAGCCCCGCCTCGTTGCGTTTGCGGATGGACATGTGCGTGATGTCCCGATTGTTGAGGAAAATCTTGCCGCTGTCTGGCTTGAGCAGGCCGGTGAGCGCATAGACCAGTTCGCTCTGGCCGTTGCCGTCAATGCCCGCGATGCAGACGATTTCGCCGCGATGCACGTTGAAGGAGACATTGTTGACCACCGGCTTGCCGTGCTTCTTGCTCTTGACGGTCAGGTTCTGCACCGTCAGCACGCTTTCCCCCGGATTGAGCGGCGTTTTTTCCATGACGAACTGCACCTTGCGGCCGACCATCATCTCGCTCAGTTCTTCCTTGCTGGTGTCGGCCACATCGACCGTGCCGACGTACTTGCCCTTGCGCAGCACGGTGCAGCGATCCGCCACGGCCTTGATCTCGTCGAGCTTGTGGGTGATGAAGAGGATGGATTTGCCTTCTTTGGTCAGCTCCTTCATAATCTTCATCAGCTCTTCGATTTCCTGCGGCGTGAGCACGGCGGTCGGCTCGTCGAAAATGAGCACCTCGTTGTCGCGGTACAGCATTTTGAGAATCTCGGTGCGCTGCTGCATGCCCACGGTGATATCCTCAACCATCGCGTCGGGATCCACCTTGAGGCCGTAGCGCTCGCTCAGCTCCATCACCTTCTGACGCGCCTGCGCCTTTTGCAAAAAGCCGAAGGGCGTGGCCGTCGGCTCCACGCCGAGGATGATGTTGTCCAGCACCGAAAAGACGTCCACAAGCTTAAAGTGCTGGTGCACCATGCCGATGCCCAATGCGTTCGCGTCGTTGGGGTCGCGAATCTGCACAACCTGCCCGTTCTTGCGGATTTCGCCCTTTTCCGGCTGATACATGCCGAAGAGCACGCTCATCAGGGTCGATTTGCCCGCGCCGTTTTCGCCCAGCAGCGCGTGGATTTCGCCCTTTCTGAGCTGCAGGGTGATATCGTCGTTGGCGATAATCCCCGGAAACTCCTTGGTAATATGCAGCATTTCAATGATATACTCGCTCAAAGCAATCGCTCCTTTTTGCGAATTCTGTATACATTTTATTATAGCGTATTTTGTGCGATTTTGCAAAAGCTTTTTGCTTTTTTTGCCGGAGGGCGTTTCGCGGGCGGTTTTGCGCCATTTCCCATACGTCAAAAGAGCGGAGAGGCTGCCGCGCCTCTCCGCCCGAATGGATAATGCCTTATTTCACCTGATAGAACTGATAGAGCGTGCCGTTCACGCCGCTGACCAGAACCGTGTCGATCTCGCCGACAGATTCGAGGGTCACGGTCGTGCGCTCGCTGGCGGTCTTGTAGCCGAAGGCCTCGCAGCGCGCCAGCAGCTTGTCCAGATCCTTGGTCTCGAACGCCTGCGTGAAGATGCCGCCGTTGCCCGGAACGGAGCCGCCCTGCTCGGTCATGGAGACGCCCGGCTCGGAGTAATCCAGAATCTCGATCAGCGTGCTCTGGCCGTTGGCATAAGAGCCGTAGAAGTAGCCCATGCGAACGGTGATGTCGGTGCCCTCGATGCCCAGCACGCGATCGACAAGCCCCTTCTCCACCGGCGCGTCATAGACCAGATCCATGCCCATCACGTTGGTGTACCAATCCACAGCGGAGGCCATGTCGTCCACGACCAGCACCGCGTCCACCATGTTGTAGAACTTGGTATCAAACTCCTGTGTGGTCTTGAGGATCATCGTCGTCGGCACACCGTCCGGGCCGTAGGCGACGCACTCAGCAACGGCGTTGCCGCTCCAGGAGGTCGTGTAGCTGAACGGCTCGCACTCGAAGCTGTAGCCCGCGCCGGTCAGCTCCTCATACATCGCGTCGATATCGTTGCAGCGCCAGGCCACGTCGAAGTAGCCGTAATCCCACGCATGGAAGCCTTCGCGGGTGGTCTTGCCGGTCTTCTCGCTGAACTCGATGAGCATGAGCTTGGTGGAGTTCACGTTGTTCATAACCATCGCGTACTTCGCCTCGCCCTCCTGACCGTAGAGCGCCTTGACGGAGGCCGCGTCCAGCGTGCCTTCCGCGACGACGTTCAGCTCCATGTGGGTGACGAAGAAATCCTTGCTCTTTTCCAGATCGCTCGTGCCGATGACGATCAGATCAATGCCGGAGAGCTTCTCGGCGTTGTAGGCAAAGCAGTCGTCCAGCGCGATCACCGCGTCGCCGTCCTCCAGCGTGTACGCCACGACCGGCTGGCCGTCCAGCGTCGCGGTCGTCTCCGCCTTGACCTCGGCGAGCGTGTCGCCGGCCGTCGCGGGCGCGCCCTCGGCGGTGATCTCCGCGTCGTTGACCGTGATCTTCAGCGCGTCGCCGCTTTCCACGTCAAAGCCGTATTCGCCCAGCGCGCTGACCGGAATCACCGTCTTGCCCGCGCAGGTGTAGGTCGCCACCGGCTTGCCGCGCAGCCACGCGGTCTCGCCCGTCGCAACGGGCGCTTCCGCCGTCGCCATGGCGGCCACGCAAAGCAGCGCCGCCGCGGAGGTCAAAGTCCAAAGCGTCTTCTTCATAAATAGGTCCTTCCTTTCATTCCTCGGGTCGTTCCTCATGTCGTTTCCCCAGGGGCGTTTTCTATCGTCTCCCCGCCCCGTTTCGCCTCTCATTATGGACGCTCGATACTTTTTTGTCAAATTTTGTTTTTTATTCGTCACGATAAGAAAGTTCTATTCGATAATTTGCGATTATTTGTGATGAATCCGTCGCTTGATCGTCATTTTATGCTATAATGAAAAATAATGCCGTATTTCGGCCATTCGCCAGTCTGTAAATTTCGGGAAGGATGCATGCCCTTTGAACGAAAAGCAAATCGAGTGTTTTCTGACGGTTTCCAAATATCAGAGCTTTTCCCGTGCCGCGCAGGCGCTGTTTATGACGCAGCCCACCGTCACCCACCAAATCGCCGCGCTTGAGGAGGAGCTGGGCTTTTCCCTGTTCGTCCGCAGCTACCGCGCCATTTCGCTCACCCCCGCCGGTCAGCTCTTTGAGGAGCGCATGCGCCCCGCCGTCGAGCAGCTTCAAAGCATCGTATCGGAATGTAAGCAAATCGCCCGGAACGAAGACGGCTGCCTCACGCTCGGCCACTACTTTCCCGAAGGCGACTGGATGTTTTACCACGCCATCTATGCGTTCTCCTCGCTCTATCCGGCGTTCCACATCGACACCCATCTGCCGCCGTCCACGGAGTTGGTGGATCGCCTGCTCACCCTCCAACTGGATGCCATCGTCGCGCCGCATCAGCTGATTACCGTTCAGGATGAATTGAAGCAGACGACGCTGTTCTCCAATCCGGAATACTGCGTGATGTCGCGCAATCACCCGCTGGCCGAGCGCGAAAGCCTGACGCTGAACGACCTGCAGGACACGCTCTGCCTGTTGGATAACGACGATCCCTTCAAAATCAAAACCTGGCATGAGACGCAGATCCGCGCCCAGCGCTCGCAATTCAGCAGCCGCAACGGCCGAACCATGCGCGAAATCGTCACCAATCTGCGCTCCCAGCCCTGCGTGATGCTCTCGCTCTACCCGGTGCTCTTCATCGCGGACGATCTGGTGCGCGTTCCGTTTGCGGACGGGCCGCAGGTGCAGACCGACCTCGTTTGGCGCGCGGACAACGCCAAGGCCGCGCTCGCGCATCTGGTGGACTATCTGCCCCGGTATTACGCCGAAAGCATCGGCTGAATTTCAGGATCGGCGGCGCGCTGCATGGCGCGCCGTTTTTTGCTTATCCGGTGCCCCGGACGCACGGCGCAAATCCGCCAAAAACGAATCAGAAGATGAATTCAAAAAGAAGAGAAAAAGAAAAACGCCCGATTCAAGATCGGACGCATGTTTCTGGCTCCCCAGGTAGGGCTCGAACCTACAACCCTTCGGTTAACAGCCGAATGCTCTGCCATTGAGCTACTGAGGAATATCTCTTTTTTGAGAACGGGATGATTATACCGCTGTCCGCCGAATCTGTCAACCCCTTTTTTACACTTTTTTTGCGCGAACGTCGTCTTTTCTGCGCGAATCGCCCGTTTCGGCATGGCCGTTTCCGCCCGCGCGTGCTATAATAAAAAGAAAACGCGGCTACGAAAGAGAGGATGGACATGAAGAAAATTTACGGTGCCTTTTTCCTGCTGCTCGCGCTGCTGGCGCCCGCCGCGCTGGGGCAGGCCACCAGCACCACCATTATGATGTACATGTGCGGCACGGATTTGCAAAGCGCCTGCGTGATGGATATGTACGAAATGGCGAGCGTCGATGTGCCGGATGACGTGACCATCGCGGTACAGGCGGGCGGCGCTTACCAGTGGGACGACAGCGACCTGACGGGCGAGGCCGTCAACCGCTTCACCATCAGCTACGATACGTTCAACGATTTGCAGACCCTTGAATGGCAGAACATGGGCGACAGCCAGACGCTCTACGATTTTATCGACTGGGCGGCGGGCGCGTACCCGGCCGACCGCTACATTCTCGTGCTGTGGGATCACGGCGGCGGCTACAACGGCGTCTGCTTCGATGAGACGGCCGATTACGACAGCCTGACCATCCACGAGGTCAACGACGCGCTGTATGAATATGCCGAGCGAAATACGAGTTTCCATCTGGATATCATCGGCTTTGACGCGTGCCTGATGGCTACGTATGAGATGGCCGCACACATGGCGGGCTATGCCGATTACATGGTCGCCAGCGAAGAGCTTGAGCCCGGACTGGGCTGGAATTACGAGGGCTGGCTGGGCGCGCTGGCCGCCGATCCGGACATGGACAGCGGCGACATCGCCGTAGCCATTGCCGACGCGTTCATGGAGGCTTGTCTGGATAACAATCCCAACGATTACCTCAGCCAGAGCGTCATCAACCTGCGGGCTATTCCCTCGCTGAAAAATCAGTTGGAAACTTATGCCGCCTATCTCACCGACGCGCTGGAAAACGGCCAGATGCCAACCATCAGCCGTCTGCGCCAGCGCATGTACGCGTTCGGCAAATTCTCGGACGCTTCCTCCGATCAGGTGGATTTCATGGCGTTTCTCGATGCGACGCGTCAGTTTGCGCCCAACATGGCCAGCCAGCTGGAATCGACCTATCGTCACTGCATCTATTACTGTGTCGGCACGGATATGTTTGATTATCTGACAGGCATGAGCCTCTTCCTGCCCGGCGATACCGTGTCCGATTTCATCGATACGTTTAAAACCCATTACGACTGCGGCGAAAACTACCCCAATTACAGCCAGTTTGTCTACGGCTATGCGACTATGCTTGCGGGCGGCGACTATAATTTCACGCTGCAAAAACCTGAGCAGAGTGTCGGCGCACCCGCAACCGGTCTGTTCTCCTCGATGCAGAATACCGCGTTCGTG
>OLOX01003764.1_pt1 | contig 11071 bp, 10 predicted proteins | sample 1672091 | NCBI WGS metagenome assembly OLOX01 (sample SAMEA3136644, study PRJEB25190) | human gut metagenome | reverse complement strand
AGAACATAAGATTTTCGTACGGTATTTTGATAAGCCAAGGATTGACAATTATCTGAGAATCTCGATCGGAACGGATGCAGAGATGGACGTATTTGTTAGTTTTTTGTCAAAATATGTAAAAGAATATAAATAGGGATGGCTGGTTTTGCCTGTGAGCAGGCGGATAAAAGCATTGTTATCCATCGATAAAAAAATATAAGAGCGGATGTGTTTTTTGCAGATTTTGATAAGAAAGATGCGAAATACACATCCGTTTTTGTTTGTTCGGAAGAAAAACTGTTACAGAAACGCACAAGCTGTTACAAATAAACACACGCAAAATGTTGACGACACATAGGAAATTCTTTATCATGATGGAAGAAATATTTCAGCAATAGAATCCGGATTTTATCATTTTTTCGAAATGTTTCAGACAAAGAAGCTGCGAAGGAGAGATAAAATGAAATTTAATGAATTTACAGAAACAGTCAGAGATGGGCTGGCAGTTTTATTTGAACCGGACAATATGGAGGTTGCGGTTACCAGAGTTGTAAAAAATAACGGGTTGATTCTTACAGGAATCAATATAAGGGACAGAAATTCCATGATAACACCAACGATATATATTGACGATTTTTATAGAGAGGATATTCAAAAGGAGGAGATACATACTGTTGTTTTGAGGATAAAGGATATCTTTACGGAACGATGTACCAAAGTATCATCCGACAATGAAATTCAGAACTATATGGATTTTAACTGGGTGAAGAACCGGCTGATCTATACGGTTGTGAATCAAAGTATGAATGAAGAATATCTGGAGCATGTTCCGTATATTCCGTTTCATGATCTTGCGATCATATTTCGATGTGTCTTTCATAAAGGTGAGAATGGGATGGCATCATCAACGGTATCAGAGGATGATCTGAAACGATGGCATACAGATACGAAGACACTTTACCAACTGGCAGAAAGGAATACTCCAAGATATTTTCCTCCAGTGATCGACCGGATCACAGCATATCTAAAGGCGAGAAACTGTCTTCCTGCATTTGTGGAAGAGGAGTTTTCGGGCGAGTGCGGAGAACTGTATGTAATATCAAATGAAATGGGATTAAACGGAGCCGGAGCTATGTTGTACAGGGGAATCCTTGATATGTGTACGGAGTTTGCCGGGGACAGTATCTATATTATGCCGTCCAGTATTCATGAGTGTATGTTTGTGGAGGCTGGAAAAGTGTCGGAGCCAAAGATGCTGGCAGATATTGTGAAAGAAGCAAATGACAGTGTGCTTCACCGACAGGATATCCTTTCTTATAATGTTTATTATTACGACCGGAAAAAGCATATGCTGACGACTGTAACTGTATAAAAACAGGTGTTTCATCAGAAACACAGGCATAAAAGCACCTTGAAAACAGAAGAAAAAAGAGAAGTTTACAACTGTGTTCTGCGTATATTAATTTGAAGCTTTTTTGATTGACAAACGAAAGAGCATGACATAGAATTATATAGTATATATTGGGTGTAAGTTTATGTGTTGAGAGGAGAACGGTGTGGCTGAGAATTACGTTTCAAGAAGGGATAAGATCGTTGCATCGGCAGTTGAACTAATCGGCGATCTGGGATTGAATGCTCTGACAACCAAGAATCTGGCTCGTAAGGAAAATATATCCGAAACTTTGATCTATAAATACTTCGGGGGTATTGATGAAGTATTGACGGAAGTGGTCGTACAGTATGCGGCATTTGATAAGAATATCCAGATGACCGTGGATCATCAGGCCGGATCAAATATGGATAAGTTACGTTTTTATGCAGATACATATGCAACCTATTATGATAATTATATTGGTATGGGTGCGATTATGCTGCATTATGAGGAATTATTGCATCTGAGTGAGACACGAGAGGTTATTTCTGAATGTATTTTGAAGAGAAATGAATTTGTCTGTAAGCTGTTTGAAGACGCTATAGCAGACAGAGAGATTCGGGAGGTATTTACCCCACGGGAATTGACATTGATGTTTAATGGTATATTTACAGAGGGTCTTTTAGAGCGAAGAACCAAATATTCCAAGAAAACATTTCGTGTTGAAGTAAAAGAGATGCTGAACCAGATTGAAAAGATGCTTAGATTTTAAAGTAGGAGGAAGTTTGTCATGAGAATATTAATTGCTGAGGACGATGTTGCAAATGCAAAGTTTTTATCAAAATATTTAAGTAAATTTGGAGAAGTTGTAATTACACCAGATGGAATTGCAGCTGTTGATGAATTTGTAAATCATTTGGAAAAGGGCGAAAATTTTGAACTTGTCTGTCTGGATATCATGATGCCGAAGATCGATGGATATAAGGTACTTGCATCGATTCGAAATGCAGAGAGAAAGCATGGTGTATCCAGAATGTTACGGTCAAAGGTTATTATGACAAGTGCACTGGATGAAACCAGCTTTGACAGCAATCAGGCCAGTGATGATTATGATGATTACATCTGCAAACCGATTGATATTATGAAATTCAACGAGATCCTTAAGAAGCTTGATGTTATTTAGGATGAATAAGAATGGATTTATTTGATTATATGAGAGAAAACCAGAAGGATGATGATTCTCCTCTGGCAAAACGAATGCGACCTGAGAGCCTGGATGAGGTGATCGGGCAGGAGCATATTATCGGAAAAGAGAAATTACTCTATCGTGCGATAAAGGCGGATAAGCTTAGCTCGCTGATTTTTTACGGACCGCCCGGCACCGGCAAGACCACTGTTCTGAAAACGGTGATCGAGGTGTACCGTCAGCTCTATCCGCGGCAGAAGATCGTACTCGGAGCGCCCACAGGTAAGGCGAGCCGTCGTATGGCGGAGGCAACGGGGATCGATGAAGCGCAGACACTCCACAGCATCCTGGGACTTCACGGTGATTTGGAATCGAAGAAGAGTCGGGAACAGGAGCCACTGGAGACCGGACTTCTGATCGTGGATGAGACTTCCATGGTCGATATGTGGCTGATCCACCAGCTCTTTTTACGTTTGCGCCCCGGCACCAAAGTCCTTTTGGTCGGTGATGCAGACCAGTTAGAGAGTGTGGGCGCCGGTGATGTATTTCACGAGCTGATCGGCTCCGGCGTTGTGCCAGTCACGGTGCTGGATGAGATCTTCCGTCAGGCACAGGACAGCCTGATCGCCCACAATGCCCGTTTTATCAACGAGGGCAAAACGACGCTCTACTATGGTGAGGACTTTGCCTTTCATAAGGCAGAGAGCCAGGAGGAGACTGCCGGCATCATCCGTGAGCTTTACCGGGAGCAGATCGCCGCAAAAGGAATCGAGCAGGTGGAGATTTTATCGCCGTTCCGCTCTGAGGGCGAGGCATCGGTCAACAGCCTGAATGAAGCTATCCGCGAGGAGATCAACCCCGCATCGCCGGAGACACCGGAGATCGTGTACGCCGGAAAGATATTCCGCCTCAATGACCGCGTGATGCAGATGCGGAATAATTACGACATCAAGCTGTATGACCGCTCCGGCAAGCAGGTCGGCGAGGGTATTTTCAACGGTGACATCGGCACGATCCGCAAAATTAGCGGCACCAATGTCGTGATCGAGTTTGACGGCCGCTATATGGATTGCCCGCAGGTGCTTCTGGATGATTTGGAGCTGTCCTATGCCATTACGATCCACAAATCCATGGGCTCAGAGTATGATACGGTCATTATTCCACTGCTGGCTGCCCATAATGTGCTCCTGACGCGGAATCTTCTCTACACGGCCATCACCCGTGCCAAGCGCCGTGTGCTGCTGGTGGGTGAGAAACGGGCGCTGTATATGGCGATCCATCGGAGCCGAAAAGGAAAACGCAATACCATGCTGGGCGAACGCATCGCCCTCTACTATAAGGCAGTCACGCGCAAGGCTCTCCGTAACGAAGAGGGCGAAGAATGGCAGCGTGCCAGTTAATGTGAGATGAATGTGCAAAAAAACGCACAGTCATCTCTTATTTATTTTATGAAGGGAGTATCAAACCATGTCCAGAGAAAGAATTATGCTGACCCAAGCGATTCCTGCCGTGCAGCAGCTTCGTAGGGTGCAGGGCTTTGACCCGCTGCGCTTTCTGAAAAGAAACGCCAACGGCGGAATCGAGCTGGAGCCGCGCTATCAGCGGCTCTGGTTCCGATTGGCCTGCCCCGATGGAAAAATGCTGCTGAACCGGCTGCGGATCACAGACCAAATCGCCGTTTATGAGGCGCAGGTATTTCTGTCCAGAGAGGACAACCAGCCCATTACCAATTTTACCGCGGCGGTGGAAAAGGCTCAGGCTCCTGCCGGACGCTATGTGCAGGCCGCGCAGGACGAGGCGCTGAAAACGGCGCTGGATAATGCAGGCTTCGGCATCCAGCTCTGTGAGATCACCCCCTCTGCGACGGTAGATGCACAGGCCGATGGAAAACAGGAAGTCGCAACGGGCGCTGTAAATCGTCAGGAGACTGCTTCGGCGGTAAATAGAGCCGCAGCACCGCAGCGAGAAGCGTCTGTCGGTGAAAATCATCCGGTGCAGGCAGTGCCTACACCGCAAGAGGCTCAACCGCAGGAGGCGGCAAAGACGCCCAACGTAAATCAGCAAGAGGTTCACACCACCCAGCAGACGGAAAGCGTTTCAGACGCCATGAGTCTGCTGCAGGCGTTAAGCGGCGGAACTGCGGCTTCTGAGCCTGATCCGGTTATGCCCCAAAAGGCGCAGGAGGTTCCTTCGGAACCGGCGGAGCCTGCTGTCACGGAGCGGGCTGAAACAGCGCAGACGGTAAAGTCTGTTGTGGTCGATATGCCGGCAGCGGCATCGACAGTGGCTGCACCGAAATATTCGGACGATATGACGGTGGACGAGATCCTTTCGCTGATGACAGAAGAGGAAGCTGCGGAGCTGGTCGTAACCACCGGCGTCAATAAGGGCTGGACGATGGCACAGGTTTCTGAGCAGCGTCCCTCCAGTCTGAAATATTACGCCTATCTCTGTGAGGATTGCGGCAATATTATGAAGGCTGCCGCCATGCTTCTGATGGGCGGTTCGCAGCAGTTAAAGGCAAGCTGACCGCTTTCCATCCGTAAATTTCGCGTCTTGGGAGGGATGCTGGTTTGCATTACGGGAAAAAGCATGATCTCCCCTTTGGTATTATGGATGTGGCCGGGCTCCTCCGCCTGAATATCAGGCGGAGGGCTCCCGGTCAGGTGTATGTGGATTGTCCCATCTGCGGTGACCGCCGGGGGAAAATGAATCTGAACACGGCAAAAGACCTGTGGCGCTGTAACTACTGCGGTGAAGGCGGCGGAATGCTGTCCCTTTACGCAAAGGTGTATGGCGTCAGCAATTCTGACGCTTATCGGGAGATCTGCGACGCTTTGGCGGTAAACGGTTTTTCACCGGACTATACCGTTCCGGAGAAGACGACGCCTGCGGAGGCCGAGCAGTCTGACGCAGCTTCTGTCCAGGAAGTGCATCAGACCCTCTCCATGCTGCTGTCCATGCTGACCCTCATTCCGGCGCACCGCACACACCTTCAGTCTGTGCGGGGGCTGTCCGACGATGAGATCACACGCTTTGGCTTCAAGAGTACGCCGCCCCCTTTCCTGTGCCGCTCCCTGACCAATCGGTTGGTCAAGGCGGGCTGCAGGGTGCAGGGTGTTCCCGGCTTCTATGTGGATGATAACGGCTGCTGGACGGTCAAATTCCACCAGCGGACATCAGGCATCATCATTCCCATCTTCGGTGTAGACGGTTTGATCCACGGTGCGCAGATCCGGTTGGATCATCCGCTCAAGGATAAAGACGATCCACCGGAGAAAACGGGCGTGAAATACCTGACGCTGTCCTCCACGGGAAAGCGCATGGGAACGACCTCGGGGAGCCCCATTCATTTTGTGGGCGACCCCTGCTCCCGCGTTGTATATGTGACGGAAGGCTGCCTCAAGGCGGATGTCGCTCACGCGCTGATGCACAGGACCTTTGTTGCCACGCTGGGAGCCAACAACACCGCCAAGCTGGATGAACTGTTTGCGTTCCTGCACCGAAACGGAACGGAGGAGATCATCGAGGCGGAGGACATGGATAAATACAGCAATGAAATGGTGGAGAAAGGCGCATCGAAGATTTATGCGCTGGCGGCCAGGCACGGGATGCGCTGCCGCAGGCTCACATGGAATCCCAATTACAAGGGCATTGATGACTGGCAGCTTGCGCTGCGCCGCAAAGAACAGAAAATGAAGGAGGATACAGGAATGACATTTAAGGAGCAATATCTCAACGGGCTGTGCGGGCTGGAAATGCTGGAAACCTGTACGGAAAAATGGCATGCGATGAAGGTGGACAGTATTTCCCTGCGGGACTATCTGGGGCTGACGGAGCAGGAATACGATGCGTACTTACAGACTGACCCCGGCGTTTCTTTTCAGGAGCTGTTGGACAGTCAGCGCAAAACGCAGCGGTTTCGTGTTTATCAGCTGGATCTGGAGCATGGCGAGACGCGCGCATTCGCCTTTGGCGGCATTGACGCGCTGCAAAAGGCAGGCTTTCAGCAGCCACCCGCGGCGGAATACACACTCGTTTATGACGGTGAACTGATCTGCCCCGTCGGGCAAGATGACCGTGATATTCTGGAGCGCATTTTTGAACGTTATAACCAGGCGTTCCCCCCGGACTATCGCGGCCGCAGCATTGCCCCATCCGATGTGCTGGAGCTTTATGATGAAAGCGAGCGCAGATACTTCTACTGCGATATGGCTGGTTTCCCGCAGGTGAAATTTTCTCCCGCGCTGGCAAAGAAGGCTTGAATGCAGGCTTTATCGCAGACGATCCATTTAGAAATGGACGAGCAGAAAACAAAGCAGCTGAAAGCCATGCTGGGAATCTGTCAAGGACTTGGGGCGGAGACACGGTATTATCCGGAACACCGCTATTTCACAGCTATGGTCTGGACCGGCTGGGATACGCCCTGCGGAATGGGTGAGGCCCTTGCCATCCAACAGGAAATTCAAAGAACAGCCGCTCAGTACCCGGCCGTCGTGTGCTATTGCTTCGACCCGTTCAGCACACTGGTCTATACGGTTTGAGCGCAGTATGTAAGAAGGGACGCCTTGTGCCATTGGCACAGGAGCGTCCTTTTCAAAATTTTATTTAGGAGGAATGTACGAATGGGCGCTTTTTCAAATATGGATTATGAGCTTCAAAACAGCGAGGCTGCCGTTTCCGACGCCTTTACGGAAGATGATGCTATGGATATGCCGCAGGCGGCTCCTGTGGAACCGGCGACAGCAAGTTCTCCGACTGCAGCTCCGACTCCGGCAGCGGCGGCCAGCGAACCGGCAACCGCCCCCAACACCCAAAGCGAGGATGAGGCATGCCGTGCGCACGAAGCGTCTGAAGCCAAGCGCAAAGCAGAGTGGGACGCCAAGCAGGCGGAAAAGCAGCGGGCGGAACAAGCCGCACTGGAAAAGTTGAATACCATGAGTCCAGCGGAATTACTCAAGGCTGCCGCAAAGCGCGTGTCCGCAGATACGGAAAAGCTGACACGGCGCAACATGAAAGAAAGCGTTTCCGAGTTTATCCAGACTAAGTGCATTGATGACCTCGATTTTGCACGGCTTACCATGCACCCGCGCAAGAGCATGGCGCATTGCCTGCAATATATCAACCGGAAAGCGCGGGAATATCTGCTCGCGGAAATGAAGGATAACGGCATGGAGCAGCGGCCGGACGGTATTTACGGCGGAGATGTGCCGGAAGACACCTGCTACGACTGGGCGGAAGAATACTACCGGGACGCAAACGCAAAAGAAGACGAGGTTATGAAAGAAACATTCGTTCCCAAGGCTTATATGAGCGCTGCGGCAAAAAACAAACGCCAGCCGAAAAAGGAGAAGACAAAAGCTGAGACAAAGACTGCAAAACCGGAGCAGGTCATTCAAATGCCGCAGCCGGAGAAATCGCCCGATGAAGAACAGTTTTCTATGTTTGATCTGATGGGAGGCATGGCCGGATGATCGCTTATAAAGGAATGTGCCCAGGTATGGTCTGCCTTGGCTATCAGCTAAAGATGGGCTTGAATGTAACGGAACAGGCAAATTGTCAGGCGAATGGGTTTCATTGCGCGGCAAACCCGATGGACTGCCTGCGCTATTATGGGGATTTTCAGAACTCGGAATACTATCTGGTTCGTCCGTGCGGCGATCTGGATGAGGATGCGGTAGATTCCAGAATCTCCTGCACGCAGCTCTGGGTGCTCCGAAAGCTGGAGTCGCAGGAGTTTTTCCTGCATGCGCTTGCGTATATGGCAGACCATCCGCAGATGCCGGATGGCTGTGATGTCAAAAGAGAACGTGCGCAGGCATGGAATGGCTACGCCGTCGTGCGCGGCAAGCACCCGCGCGCAAAGGGCAAGCTCGGAGATATTCTGGCATTTGCCAGAGAAGCTGTGAACGGACCGAAGATCGAGCATCTTTCGCTGTGCGTGATCGACGGCAAGGAGCGTCTGCCGGATACCTGGTATGATGACAATTTTGAAGAATGTGAGGCGGTATAAACGAATGAAGCGAAAAGAATTAGAAAAATTGCCTGTTCTGCGGGCAACGACTGCGATGCTGAAGCAGGCGGAAAACGAACCGATGATAGAGAGCGGATATTTCCGAAAAGAACTGCGCTATGAACACGAGTACTACGCCAGATGCAAGCGGTTTGATCGGATTCTGAAGGTCGCAATCTATCTGACAAAAAATCTGGCTGCCGGCGGCAGAAAGCCAGTGTATGAGCTGTTTCTTGACTATGATGCGCAGGATTTCCTGACATACAGCTTTATGGAAAAGAAGTGGCGTACCGCGATGCTCCGCAATTTACCGCAGCAGGGATTTGGCATCTCTGACGCGCAGATCTCATCCCGTGATTCCGCTGTGATCGGTCAATATCTGCATTCCAAATGGGAGGCGATTGCGTCGATCTGGGAGTTTCAGGAAGGGATTCGGGAAAAGCAGCTTCTGGCCCGGCACAAGAAAGAAACCGATCCGTGGGATGCGGCGATGGCGCTTGTGCCTCCGCTTCCAAAGGACTGGGACAGATGGGTCAGCAAGGTCGGCGTCGAGCAGAATTATATGTTCTATCAATACCGGCGCGGCGGTACCAAAACCGGTTATTGCAGCTATTGCGACCGCGAGGTTCCGATTCGGAAGCCGAAGCACAATGCGGTTGCCAGATGCCCCAGATGCAGAAGAACGGTGCAGTTCAAATCCTTCGGCAAGATGGGCCGGCTGCGCACAGGGCGAAATATCCTGTATCTGATGCAGCCCTATCCGGGCGGCTTTGTGGTCAGAGAGTTCTGGGCGGAACGAACCCATGACAAAGAGAAATACAGGAATATCAAGGCATTTTACCATGAGTTCCGCCGCGCGATCTTTGACGCGGACGCAAAACCGGTGCAGGCATTTTACTGGGGTGTTTATAAGCAGCGCACATCGCGTTGGATCAAAGGCTGCAACTGCAGCGAGGGATATTACCCGGATGAAAGCGGTCGCGTGTATGGGAAAACGATCCCGTACCTTGCCAAAACCTGCTTGCAGCGGACCGGTCTCCCGGAACTGATTCATGCAAACATGAAGACGGACCCGGAAAAATATCTTGTCGTACTGAAAAGGATGCCGAATTTGGAGCAGCTGACAAAAGCCGGTCTGTTCCGGCTTGCAGTGGAATGTACGCAGGATTATTACAAATTGAGTTCAATTTTTCAGACAACACCCGTGCAGAGAGGTCTTGCACCAAAACTCGGCCTGAACCGACTGGAACTTGCACGGCTGCGGAAGAATCAGGGCGGGCGTGCATTTCTGGAATGGCTGCAATTTGAAAAGCAGACAGGAAAGCCGATCTCAGATTTTGCGATCCAGTGGATGTGCAAGGAACATATTGACCCGCAGCAGCTGCAATTCATTGCAGATCGGATGCGCTATGGGCAGATCCAGCATTACCTGAACAGGCAGATGCAGGAACTGAATTTGAGCAGCGAACGTGTCATTGAACTGTGGCGGGACTACCTTTCCATGGCGTTCCGCTTCGGTTATGACACAAACGACCCCATCGTGTATCGTGTACGCAAACTTCAGCAGCGGCATGACGAATTGGCCGCCCGCGGAGAGGAAATGCAGTTGACCCTTCGTGCCGGAGAGCTCCTTCAGACATATCCGCATATAGAACAGAATTTGCAGGCGATCCGGGAAAAGTTTGCGTTTACAGGCAAACAGTTCCAGATTCAGGTTCCAGATAAGCTGGAAGATATTTTCATGGACAGCCGGAAGCTCTGCCACTGCATTGCCAACAGTGATGTCTACTGGGAGCGTATGGAGCGCAGGGAGAGCTATCTGCTGTTTCTGAGAAAGACAGCCGAACCGGACACCCCCTATTATACCGTAGAGGCAGAGCCGGGCGGCACGGTACGGCAGGTCCGCACCCAGTATAATCGCCAGAATGACGATATTGGCGAGGTGCGCGCATTCCTGAAGATCTGGCAGAAGCAGCTTGCCAAGCGGCTGACGCAGAAAGATAAGCAGCTTGCGGCAGACAGCCATGAACTGCGCATCAAAGAACTGGTGCAGCTGCGAAATGATCAGGTCACGATTCACACGGGCGACCTTGCGGGTCGTCTGCTTGTGGATGTGCTGACAGAGGATCTGATGGAAGCGGCATAACAAAAACGGAGTGGGAGCGCGGCAGCGCTTCCACTCCCATAGAAAGGACTGAAAACATGGATCATATCACAGAAGCGTTTTACAACGTCATGTACCAATACAGGTTGGCCTTTACGCCGGACGGCGTGCAGGCAAACCTCGACCTGTGGCGGCAGCAGAAAACGCCACTTCTGGAGCTGCTGCGCCGTCACCCGAACTGGCGGGAGCAGGAGCTTGCGGTTGTGTTCGATCTATCCGAACAGCGGCAGCTTGACCGGGCCTGCGTGGATGAAACAAAATTTGAAATGTTGACGCTCGCGGAGGAAGCGGGATTGACCGGCGAACGGCTGGAAGAATTTCGGGATGCGCTCGACGCTGCGACGGCGGATTATGCGA
>OLOX01003763.1_pt1 | contig 11074 bp, 5 predicted proteins | sample 1672091 | NCBI WGS metagenome assembly OLOX01 (sample SAMEA3136644, study PRJEB25190) | human gut metagenome | reverse complement strand
ATGATCTCTTTTTATAATATTCCACCAATAATTTCCGTCTTCAAACTACAAATCAGAACTTTCCTTCTTTAAACGCCCGCATCATCTCATTCGTCAAACTAAAATCATTTGGTTGCAATTCAATTTCATCACGAGATTTCCACTCAGCAAGTTTCAATTCTGAAGCATCCATATGAATCTCTGTATCTCCATCTACCTCACAATAAAAACCAGCCAGCAGATCATCCACAACACCCCAAGGCTGAGATTTATAATATTGAATATTCTTCACACGAATACCAGCTTCTTCCATGACCTCTCGTGCAACAGTTTCTTCCAAAGTTTCACCAATTTCCGTAAATCCAGCAATTAATGCAAATGGAGTGAATCCTTTACGGTATTTTGTAAGCAGGATCTTATCACCATTTTTAACACCAACGATCACAGCAGGCACGATTCTTGGATAGATCAAGTGACCGCAAGATGGGCATTTTAAAGCACGTTCTGTGGAAGAATGAACGGTCTTGTGTCCACAGCATCCACAGAAACGGTTTGTGCGGTACCAGTTATAAAGATGTAAACCAGTGATCGCCGCAAATGTACGGTATTTTGGACCAATCTGTAAATTGCGAAGTTCACGTACGGTATTGAATTCGTAATCTTCAGGAATTTCTTCCGGAGCTTCATTTAATAAGAAGTAGTTGTCATCATCCACAGAGAAAAGATATGTAAGAGTTTCTTCTGTAACATGAGTATCATTCACAAAATCACTTAATCTAGGGAATGATAAAAATAGATGTTCCTCATTTAAAAGAGTTGGTCTTGCAAGTTTCTTACCATCACCGGTATAGATCATTTCATCCAGAGAAAATAGATTTTCCTGCCCCATTTCTTCTAAGTCTTCTTTCTTTAATAAACGATGAAGAAGACCGTCCTGTGTAAAATATAAAATAATGCTGTCAGCATCTGGTTTTTGATCTGGATGATATTGATTGTTTAGTTTATGTGGATAAATATCTTGTATCATATGTAATAAAATTCCTCGTTTCCATTAAAATTCAAATAAAAAAAGCACTTTTATCATAACAGAATGAGGATGAAATGAACAGAAGAAAAATAAATAAAGACAAAAGATAAAAATAATGATATACTGATAAACGATTAAGCTATAAGATTAAAAAATAAATGGGGGGGTATATAAGTGGAGATGAACAAACTATGTAGTTGTATTGTTCCATGTTTTAATGAAGAAAAAGTTATACCAATCTATTACGATGAAATGCAGAAAGTTATGAAGCAAGAAGAAAACATTGAATTTGAAATTATTTTTGTGGATGATGGAAGTAAAGATGGTACATTAGAGATTATGAGAAAATTAAGTGAGCAGGATCCTAAAGTACATTATATTTCATTTTCCAGAAATTTTGGAAAAGAAGCTGCTTTATATGCAGGGTTAGAACGTGCAAAAGGTGATTATGTTATTACCATGGATGTAGATCTTCAAGATCCACCATATTTAATTCCAAAGATGATTCGATGTATTGAAGAAGAAAACTATGATAGTGTGGCAACAAGAAGAGTGACAAGAGAAGGAGAACCTGTTATTCGTTCTTTTTTTGCAAGGCAATTTTATAAACTAATCAATAAGATTTCAGATTCAAATATAGTAGATGGAGCAAGGGATTTTCGTATGATGAAACGAAAGATGGTAGATGCTATTTTGACAATGCCAGAATATAACCGTTTTACAAAAGGAATCTTTGGATGGGTAGGATTTGAGACAAAATGGCTGGAATATAAGAATGTAGAACGTGCCGCGGGGGAGACGAAGTGGTCTTTTTGGAAGCTATTTCGTTATGCCTGTGAAGGAATTATGGCATTTTCAACAGCACCATTGATGGCAGTATCATTGATGGGTGTGTTTGTATGCATTTTTGCATTTTTATTTCTGATATTTGTAATCGTGAGAGCTGCAGTATTTGGAGATCCCGTTGCCGGATGGCCGTCATTAGTATGTATTATCAGTTTTTTAAGTGGTATTCAATTGTTAGGAATGGGAGTTGTTGGTATGTATCTATCTAAGACATATCTGGAAACAAAACATCGACCGATTTATATTGAAAAGGAAAGTCATTAATAATAATGAAAGAGGAATCGTTTAAATGAAATTAACTACAAAGAAACAGCTTATGGCAAGATATACGATCTTATTTGCAATTATAAGTCTGATTGTATTTTATCTATTCTACAAAAATGGAGTGACATTCATATGGGGAGCAAAGGGACAGGATGGATTATCACAACACATCAACGCGCTGATGTACTGGGGAGAATATATCCGCAATTTCTTCTTTAATATCATCCACGGACATTTCAGATTTCCAATGTGGGATATGAGCATTGGATTTGGAGCAGACATTCTAGGAACATTAAATTATTATGCGATCGGTGATCCACTCAATCTGATTTATGTATTTTCCAATAAGTCAAATATAGAATTATTGTATAACTTTATGCTTGTATTTCGTCTATATCTGGCGGGAGTAGCATTTATCGCATTTGGACATTATCTGAAAAAAGATGGAAATGGAATCTTAGCAGGAAGTATTGTGTATATTTTTAGCGGAACATTTTTTTCATTTGCGATACGTCATCCGTTTTTCCTAAATCCAATGATCTATCTTCCATTATTATTGATGGGAGTCGAGAAGATTTACAGAAAAGAAAAACCATATTTATTTATACTTATGGTAACGGTCGCAGCGATTAGTAATTTCTATTTTTTCTATATGCTGACAGTTGCGGCAGTGGTTTACGCACTGATCAGATTTCCAGAATATAAAGAAGCAGGATTTTTCAGAACTCTTGGAAGATTTAGCGGGTGGTATCTGCTTGGAATTGGTCTTTCTGCAGTAATCTTGTTGCCTGTATTAATCGCATTTTCAGGAAATGCGCGAACTACTTTGGATGTAAATTATTTTAGTATTTTCTTATATAAGAAATCATATTACAAACAAATATTCTTACAGTTTGCGGGTTTCCAGAAGATTTATAAAGGAACAAATCTAAACTATGCAGCTTTAGGATATTGTGCAATTATTGCACTGTTCCTGAAAAGGGATAAAAAGCGGTTTTCATACAAAGTAGCAGTGGTACTTGGTATTGTCAGTCTGTTATCACCAGTGTTCGCCTATATTTTGCATGGATTTTCTTATCCGATGAATCGATGGACATTTATACTGGCATTGATTGTTGGAATGACAGTCACAGAAATCTATCCAGATCTATTTGTACTGACGAGGATCCAGAAAACAGGAATTCTTGCAGGAGCCGTTTTTTACATAGTATTCGAACTTTCCTTAGGCGATAATATGGTAAAAGGGAAATATGAATTAGCAATACTTGCAGCTACAGTACTTGCATTGTTTGTACTTAATGAGTGTAAAATGTTTGGACAGGAGAAATATAAACATTTCATTTTGTATGCAGTATTGATCTTAACAGCAGGAACTTCTTCATATGTACAGTATTCTCCAAAATATGGAGAAACAATCTCAAATTATGTAAAATCCGGGCAGGCATATGAGATGTTGTGTGGAAAAGAAATGCGGTTGATACAGCCAGATAAATATAAGATACAAAATGGTGTGTATCGTGCAGAATCTCTGGATAACAAGGTAACAAACTGGAGTTTAAATGCGCATATTCCGGGAATTACGAATTATTATAGTGTGACAGATAAGAATGTCTCAGAGACTATGCAGGAATTCGGATTAAAATCTTATCAGTATAAGTTCAAATTCCGCAAACTTGATATGAGACAAGGTCTGATGGATTTATATGGAGTTCGTTATGTAATCTGCACCAAAGAAACAGGAGCTAAATTATTATCAGATTATCAGTTGTTAAGATCAAAAGATGGGATGCAGTTGTATGAAAATAAAAATGTATTTCCATTTGGATATACTTATGATGGATATTTGTCATCACAAACATATAAAACTCTGAACCCAGCACAGAAAGAACAAGCATTACTTCAAAGTGCGATTCTGGAAGACGACAGCAAGAGTGCGGATAAACTAAAGAAGATGACAATCCCAGAGAACGTAACATGTCATGTTGTTGGAGAAAATTATCGCATTCATAGTGAAAAAGAAAAGGAAAAAATCATTCAGATTAAGATTCCAAAACAATATATCAAGGCGAATTCTTATATTTATCTGCAAGGAGTCAGTACAGAAGCATTGGATGGAAAAAGCAGCAGACATGTATTAGGAGTTGGGATGAACAAAAGTAACTTCCAGCTTCTTTATGGAGGTAAACAGGTTCATTTATTTAATGCAGAGAAGAATTCCAGTTACGATATTGGGAAAAGAAATTATTTGGTCAAGATGAGCAGAGATGCAGTGAAAGATCGGGAAGATACATTGACATTAAAATTTAAGTTGAAAAGTGATTATTATATTGATCGGATTTCGATTCTTACAGTGGATCAACAGACAGAGATAAAACAGATTCAAAAGAGAAAAAAAGCAGATCATCTGACCAATATTTCATATGATGGAGGAAATCATTTTTCAGGAGATATCAAGGCATCTCAAAATGAGATACTTTGTATACCAATAACATATCACAAAGGTTGGAAAGCATATGACGATGGAAAGCAAGTGAAGAGTGAGCAGGTCAATGGAATGTTTGAAGGAATCTATTTAAACAAAGGAGATCATCATATTACATTAAAATATGAAACCCCAGGCCTTAAGATTGGCGCAGTTGTGTCGTTATTTAGTTTGATCATATTATTTATCATAAGTAAAAAGAAGAAATTTCAGTAATTAAGAAAAGCTTTTATTTACCAAAAAGAAAGGTAAATGAAAGCTTTTTTCTATAAAAGAGGAAACGGAATGTATGAAATAAAAAAATGACCAATGTTCAATAAATTATTGACTTTTATCAAGGAAGTGCATATAATAACCAATGATTCAAAGAGGTATGACCTCTATATAAGTAATAAAAATGCAAGGAAGGAGCAGCTGTGATCATGTTAAAACGAGAATGGCAGAAAATTTCAAAGAACCCCTGGATGATTATCATTTTGATCGCGATCATTACGATTCCTGCAATTTATACATCTGTATTCCTTGGTTCTATGTGGGATCCATACGGAGATGCAGATCAATTACCAGTAGCGGTAGTCAATCACGATAAGAAGGTAAATTACGAGGGAAAAACATTACAAGTAGGAGATGATCTGGTAAAGAATCTGAAAGATTCAGGATCACTGGATTTTCATTTTGTAAGTGACAAGAAAGCAGAGAAAGGATTGAAGAGTGGAGAATACTATATGATCATTTCCATTCCAGAAAATTTCTCAAAGAATGCAACAACATTAATGGATAAGAATCCAAAACAGATGAAACTGACATACAAGACAAACCCAGGTACGAACTATGTAGCATCCAAGATGGATGATAGTGCCATGGCGAAGATTGAGAAGTCAGTCAGAGAAAAAGTAACAGAAACTTATGTAAAGACCGTATTTGATCAGATCAAGACAGTCGGAAGCGGTTTCCAGAAAGCAGCAGATGGATCCAAAAAGATCGAAAGCGGAGCGAAGAAGCTGAAAGCTGGAAATGATACGATCGAACAGAATTTAAAGAAATTAGCATCCAGCACATTAACATTTCAGAATGGAGCAAAATCACTTTCCGTAGGGCTAAAAACATATACAGCAGGTGTAGCCAAAGTTAACAGTGGAGCAAAATCTTTAAAATCAGGAACAAAGACATTGAAAAATGGAGTTGCAGCTCTGCAGACAGGAGCAACTCAGTTATCCAATGGCTCTAAATCCTTAAAATTAGGAATCTCCCAGTACACAAACGGAGTCAGCACAGCACAGGCTGGAAGCAAACAGCTTGCAGCGAATAATAAAGCATTAAATGCAGGTGTTGAGAAATTATCCAGTGGAAGTAAGGATTTAAAAGATGGAACTGGAACATTATCAGCAGGCCTTAAAAATCTGTTGGGTCAGACAAAAGAAACATCCAATGGACTTGGAACTCAGTTAAAAGAAAATGAAGCGAAGAAAGATGGAATTATAAGCAAACGAAGCAATTTCGATACACAATTAGAAGCATTTAATACAAAATTAAATGAATTAAATCAAATGCTTTCTGCTGGATCAACCGCATCAGAGACATCAACACAGACAGCAAACAATGAAACAGCTAAGAAGGCAGCAAGCAGTGCAGCAAATGCAAAGTCAAGTGTATCTGATTTAAACAGCAAAGTAAGCAAGTTAAAAAATTCATCTGTACTTGATAAATTAAGCGAAGAAGATAAAAAAGCATTATTAGCTGAAATCGACGAGGTAGATAGCGCAGCATCTGATGTTGAAAATAATGTTGATGAAACATATACAAATGCACAGAAAGCGGCAGATACAAAAACAACAGCAAAAACACAGTCCGCAAGTAGTGAACAGCAACTTGCAACAGTGAAAGCATATGTTAGTTCTTTAGCAAAATCATCTAAGCAACTTGCAGAATCATCCCAGACACTTTCTGGATACGAAAAAGCGATGATGAATGGTCTGTATGAAGGCTTAAATGAAGTAAAAACAACATTAGACCGTCAGGGAACAACTCAGGATACAATGGGTATGATTCAGGCGTTAACTCAGTTATCAGAAGGTGCCACAAAAGTACAGACAGGAATGACAACCTTAGAATCTGGAATCAACGACAGCACAAGCGGATTAAAGATTGGAATTGCCAACTACACAGCAGGAGTTGAAAGTCTGAACACAGGACTTACAACATTAACAAACAACTCCAAAGCATTAAATAGCGGAGCAACTCAGCTGAATAGTGGAATTGGTCAGGTAAGCTCAAAACTTCCAACATTTAAGTCAGGAACAGCAAAACTTTACAAAGGAACAAAAACACTGAAATCAGGAACAGCAACCTTAGTTGCTAACAACAATACATTAAACAGTGGAGCCGGACAGTTAGCATCTGGAGCTGGACAGATCGCAAGCGGATCAAGTCAGTTAGCAGCAGGATCTACAACTCTTGGAAATGGAATCGGAACACTTCAGAGTGGAAGCAAGACATTAAAAGATTCCTTACAAAAAGGAGCAGATCAGGTTAACAGTATCAAGGCAACCAAGAAGACAAACAAAATGTTTGCCGCACCAGTAAAAGCTAAGAATGTAGAATATTCACACGTTGATAACAATGGTCACGCAATGGCACCATATATGATGTCCGTTGGATTATTCGTAGCATGTATGGCATTTACATTAATGTATCCTTTAATGGAGAAAAACGAAGAAGTCAAGAGTGGACTTCAGTGGTGGTTAAGCAAAGTCACAGTCATGGCAGCAGTATCCATTGCGCAGGCAGTGATCATGGTTGCAGTTTTAATGGGAATCAATGGACTCGAACCACATTACGTAGGAAAAACATTTGGAATGGCCGTCTTAGCATCCATGGCATTTATGTCATTGATCTGCTTTGGCGAGATGTTATTAAACCGTGTCGGAAGTTACGTCATGTTAGTATTCATGGTCGTACAGTTAGGTGCAGCCGGAGGAACATATCCACTGGATATGGCACCACACTTCTACACAGTATTACACAAATATATGCCATTCAGCTATACAGTACACGCATTCCGTCACACACTATCCATGGATGGACGGATCGGACAGGATATTGCAGTATTTGTTGGAATCTTAGTTGTGTCAACATTAGCAACGATCATCTTCTACCGATTCAGAATGAAGAAACAGGTTGGAGGAACATTGGAACCTAATGGAGCGCCACAGCATTAGATATAAAAATAATTAAATAAAACTCTAATGAACAAAAGACTAGGACAGTCAGTTTTGGATTGTATAGATATACATCTTCCAAAACTGATTGTCCTAGTCTTTTTATTGTTGTTGTATGCATGAAAAATGTGTATAAAATGTGAACAAATACATTGAATAAAGATTAATGCAGGAGTATAATTAAAAAAGTATAGTAATTGTAAATAGGGATAATAAGTTAATAGGGAGCTTTCACTTATGAAGAAGACTAAGATTCCACGGAAAAAAGTACGTGGAAAGAAAGCAACTGTAACGATTAAAATTAAATAATCCCAAAATGCGCTAAAAGAGTGATCAGATTGATCACTCTTTTATGCATTCTACACAAAAAAGTGTTATAATAAACAAAGCAATATGCAGATTCAAACATGAAGAAAAGGAGGACGAATTTCATGCAAAAAGGATGGAAAGTATTCAGCCACTTAAATGGCAAGAGTAGAAAGAAACTGTTAGCATGTCTGCTCAGCATATCTATGATACCGGTCAACGGATTTACGGTAATGGCGGCAACAGCAGATCAGGGGAATCAGGCAGCGGTGACACAGGAAGGTACAACCACACCAACAGTTACAAGTGGAATTTCATTTGCGGCAGAATCCCAGAATGTAACAGTAGGAAATTTCAAGTATTATGAATTCCAGGGAACGCAGGCAAAAGATTTCGATAAAGTCAACTTCAAAATTTCTGATCAAACAGCATTAAAGATTGAACAAAAGACTTTCAAACAAGCAGATGGAACAGAAGTTGTGAAGTATATGCCGATTGCATTAAAAGACAGCGGAAAAGTTACTGTAATAGCAACATTTGAAAAGAATAAAAAGCCATTAGATGGAGTAAGTGCTCAGTTTGAATTTAATTTAAGCAAAGATGATAATATCATTCCATTTACTTCACAAACGATGTATCAGGTATTTAGTGGAAAGGAAGAAGGTGCACTTACCAAAGCAGACTTAGCAGCGAAGACAGAGATCAATCTTTCTGATAAAGGTCTGACAGATGCAGAAGTAGCATATCTTCAGTATGCAACTGGTTGTGAAAAATTAGATTTAAGCAAGAATACAAATGTAAGTAAGATTGATGCATTAAAATCTATGACGAATCTAAAGGAAATCAATCTGGAAGGTACAAAGGTTTCCACAGCAGACAGAATTGCGTTGATCAAGAAAGATCCGATCACAGTAGAAAAAGGAGCCAAAACAAATGATCCTATCCTTCCAAAAGGAATCTTAAAAGGATGCAAAGATGTTAAGTATTCTGAGGAAGTAGCAGCAGGAACAACAGCAAAATTAAAATCAATCCAGGTTCAGACAGATGGAACCATAAGTCTGGAAGCAGTGGATACAGCAGAAGCAGGAACAACGAATTTAAAAGTTGAGAGCACAACAACACCAACAGTATTTGCAACGATTCCAGTAAATGTGACAGCCAAAAGTGCAACAACACCAGAGTTTGATAAAAATGATCCAAATGTAAGTGTAGGAGCATTTAAGAAACAGATCAAGTTAAATAATCTGGAAAAAGATGATGTAGTAACGCTCACATCAAAAGATACAAAGATCTTAAATATCCGCACAGAAACAGCGCAGGATGGAACAAAGACATACTATCTGGAACCAAAAGCAGCAGGAAAAGCAACGGTAGAAGCGGTAGTAGCAAGAGCAGGAAAGACATATACAGCAACGATTGAGATTCAGGTAGCAGCCGTAGGAAAAGATATCATTCCACTGACAAGTTACAAAGTATACGATGCATTAGAGACAGATGCAGATAAAGATGGAAAAAAAGAAAAGGCAGATGCAAATAACGATGGAATGATCTCAACAGAAGAGATCAAAAATGTAAAATCTATTAATTTAGAAAATAAAGATCTGACGAATGCAGATTTAGCAGGTTTATCCGAAGCAGTCAATTGCGAAAAGATCGATCTCGAAAACAACAAAAACATCACAGACATCAGTTTCATAAAGAATTTAAAACAGTTAAAGACACTCTATTTAAGAGGAACAGATGTGACAGATTTTACAGCATTAAATGACCTAAAAGCACAGTTAGAATCATTATATTTGCCAACAACAGCAAGCACAGCGACAAGAATGTCATTCTTAAGCGACAGCCTGTATCTAAAAGAAGGACAGGAATTAACAATACAGCAGTTTACAAAAGGTGTATTCGTAGATAGTAAAGAAGTATGTACGATTACATCCTCTTCAAATGCAGTAACTGTTGGCGATAAGATCAAAGCTGGAACAAAAGGTCAGATGGCAACACTGACATTAAAAGCTGGAACAACAACAAAAACGATCAAAGTTTACACAACAGATGAAACAGGTAAGATTCCTACACAGGCGGTTGTATTAAACAAAACATTTGTAACATTAAATCCAGGCAAGACAGAACAGCTGAAGATCACATATTTACCAGATTATGCAACAGCTTCAATTGGAACAGTAAAATGGACATCTTCTAACGAAGCAGTTGTAACAGTTGATGCAGCAGGTAAATTAACAGCTAAGGCTGCAGGAAAAGCAATTATTACGGCAATAACATCTGACGGAAATGTAATGTACTGCATCGTAACAGTAGAAAATATCAAAGTCAGCAAGATTACGATCACAACAACAACATCTAACAAGATCGCAACTGGTAAGAAAGTAACATTAAAGGCGACCGTAACACCATCCAACGCATACAATAAAGGTGTTACATGGAAATCAAGCAATACCAAAGTTGCAACAGTTAGCAGCAGCGGTGTCGTTACAACGAAGAAGAAAATGGGTGGAAAAACAGTAACGATCACAGCGACAGCCAAAGACGGAAGTGGTAAGAAAGCATCATATAAGATCTATGTCAAGAAAGGTATTGTAAAGAAAGTCTATATTTCTGGAGTTAAATCAGTAAAAGCTGGTAAGAAGTTATATCTGAAAGGAAAAACAAGCGCATCTTCAGGGGCAAATAGAACTTTAAAATGGTCAAGCAGCAATACAAAATATGCGAAAGTTTCTTCCAAAGGAACTGTAACAACATACAAAGCTGGAAAGAAAAAATCCGTGAAGATCACAGCAAGAGCAGTGGATGGAAGCGGAAAGAGCAAGACGGTTACAATTAAAATTAAATAGTAAAGTAATCTCTGATATTTATTGAAAGAAAAAGCAGTTAGAAATCAAAATTTAAGATTTCTAGCTGCTTTTCTTCTAAATTGCAAAAGTAGTAACAAAAACT
>OLOX01003759.1_pt1 | contig 11082 bp, 9 predicted proteins | sample 1672091 | NCBI WGS metagenome assembly OLOX01 (sample SAMEA3136644, study PRJEB25190) | human gut metagenome | reverse complement strand
CTAATGTGTCGCCAGAATCGACACATTAGGACCGTCCCTTCGTCCCGCCCTCGTCCCGCCTGCGGTATCATGTGCCCATGGATAGCTCGATGGACACGCTCTTCAGCGAAGTAGATGGGCAGACGCGCTTTGCGGCGGCTCCGCTTGCCGTGCGCATGCGGCCGCGCACGCTCAACGAGATCGTCGGGCAGGAAGATGCGGTTGGCAAGGATACCTGGCTCAGACGCGCGATCGCCAACGACACGCTTTCCTCGGTCATTCTCTTCGGGCCTGCGGGCACGGGCAAGACATCTATCGCGCATGTCATCGCCAATTCCACGAACGCCGCCTTTGTCGAGGTCTCGGCCGTCTCGGGTACGGTGGCAGACCTGCGACGCGAGATCAAGGCGGCAGAGGAGCGGCTCCTTGCCTTCAAGCGTCGCACCATCCTCTTCATCGACGAGATTCACCGCTTCTCGCGCTCGCAACAGGATGCCCTGCTGCACGCCGTCGAAGATCGCATCGTAATCCTGATCGGCGCGACGACGGAGAATCCCTTCTTTGAGGTCAATTCCGCGCTCATCTCCCGTTCGCGCATCGTCGAGCTCAAGCCCATCGGCAATCACGGCATCAAGATGCTCGTCAAGCGTGCGCTCGAGGACGAGCGTGGCCTTGCCAATGAGTACGAGATTACCGATGACGCGCTCAATGCCATCGTCATCACTGCAGGTGGCGATGCCCGTACGGCGCTCACGACGCTCGAGATCGCGGCCGCCGTCACGGAGCCGGGGGAGAAGATCGATGTCGAGCAGGTTCGCGAGGCATCGCCGCGTCGCCAGCTTCCCTACGACAAGGATGGCGATACGCACTACGATGTCATTTCGGCCTTCATCAAGTCGATGCGGGGCAGCGATCCCGACGCGACCGTCTATTGGCTCGCACGCATGATCGAGGGCGGAGAGGACCCGCGCTTCATCGCGCGCCGCATCTTCATTCTGGCAAGCGAGGACGTGGGCCTTGCCGACCCGCGTGCGATTACGATCGCCGCGGCGGCATTCAAGTCGGCCGAGAGCATCGGATACCCCGAATGCCGCATCAACCTGGCCGAGGCGGCCATCTACATGGCGCTGGCTCCCAAATCCAACGCGGCCTACCTTGCCATCGACGCCGCGCTCAAGGAGGTGCGCGAAGGCCCGCTGCGCAGCGTTCCACCTCACCTGCGCGATCGCCACCGTCCCGGTTCCGAAAACTACGGTACCTATCTGTATCCCCATGACTATCCGAATGCCCAGGTGGAACAGCAATACCTTCCCGATGGCCTCGAACGGGGATGCTTCTACAAGCCGACCAGCATCGGTTGGGAAAAGCTCCGCTTCCCGCCAGAGGAGTAGGTTGGCTGCCCGCCTGCACGCATGCCAAGCGGATTCTTTATGCGCAAAAGGGGACATCGCGTTTCGCAAGCGGGGCAAACTGCGCTATCATCTAGGTCTGTATATGCACACGTGAACCCGATACGATTTTGGGGGCTTTCATGGGAGACTTTCTTTCACAGGCATGGCCGTTCGCGGCAGCCGTACTCGTTATTCTGGGCATCGTTGCCCTCGTCTTTCTCATCATCATCCTCTACCGTGCGAGCGTGACGATGAAGTCGGTCCAGAACATCGCAGCTGACGCCGAGAAAGAGGTTGCGCCTGCGCTTACCAAGGTCAATCCCATGGTAGACAAGGCCGAGCTCATGCTCGATACGGTCAATCTCGAGATGCTGCGCGTTGACGCCATACTTGAGGACGTCGAGCAGATCACCGATGTCGCTGGCAAGGCTGCCACTACGGTCGATGCCGTGACCTCCGCACCTGCCGAGGCAGTGACCTCGATCGTCGATCGCATTCGCGGTTCGCTTGGCACCAAGCGCAGCAACAAGGTGAAGCAGGAGCGTCTGGTCTATCCCATCGGTGGTGCGCGCGAGACGGACGAGCAACCCGCGCAAGACGCCCAGTCGCAGACGAGCCCTGCCGATGACGAGGCGATGAAGGCCGCCGCCCAGCAGGCCGCAGATACTGCAGCCGAGGGCGTGGTAGTCGAGGAAGTCGACATTGTCATCGAGGAAAGCGGTCAGGCTGTTCCGCATGCGCCTGCTCAGGAAGAGCATGACGAGGCTGCGGCCACCTCGACCAAAACCGCGTAACACGTATCTCATATCCCTATAGAAGCACGAACAAGCAAGGAGCATCATGGCGTCCAAACCCATCACGTCCGCAGAGATTCGCGAGGCATACCTGAATTTCTTCGAGGAAAAAGGCTGCCAACGCTGGCCGTCTTCCTCGCTCATCCCCGATGACCCATCCTTGCTGCTCACCGTTGCGGGCATGGTGCAGTTCAAGCCCTACTTCCTGCAGCAAAAGCACCTTGATCCCCGCTACGTGGGCACGACCACCGCGCAGAAGTGCGTGCGCACCAATGACATCGACATCATCGGCACGGATGGCCGTCATCTCTCGTTCTTCGAGATGCTCGGCAACTTCAGCTTCGGCGCATACTTCAAGAAGGAAATGTGCGCCTGGGCCTATGAATTCTCCGTTGACGTGCTCGGCCTCGATCCCGATCGCATCTATGTCACGATTTACGAGGAGGACGAGGAGACCGCCGACATCTGGCAGGAAGTCGGCGTCCCGGCAGACCACATCTCGCGCCTTGGCGCTGACGACAACTTCTGGGTCGCCGGTCCCACCGGCCCCTGCGGTCCGTGCTCCGAGCTCTACTACGACCAAGGCGAGGACGTCGGTTGCGGCAGCCCGGATTGCAAACCCGGTTGCGATTGCGATCGCTTCCTCGAGTACTGGAACCTCGTCTTCACGCAGTTTGACCGCCAGGAAGATGGCACGATGATTCCGCTCGAGAAGAAGAACATCGATACGGGCCTCGGTCTCGAGCGCATGGCCGCCATCATGCAGGGCGTGAGCTCCAACTTCGACACCGACATCCTTCATGGCCTCATCGAGGTGGGTGAGCGCCTGAGCGGCCGCCACTATGGCGATGACGAGCTTACGGATCTCTCGTTGCGCATCATGGCCGATCATTCCCGCGCCATCGTCTTCATGATTGGCGATGGCATCCTGCCCTCCAACGAGGGACGCGGTTACGTTCTGCGCCGTTTGCTGCGCCGCGCCGTACGCCATGGCCGTCTCATCGGCATCGAAGGTCCCTTCCTCAAGAGTTTCCTCGATGCCATCTGCACGGAGATGGGCGCGGTATACCCGGAGATCATCGAGAACAAGGCCCTCATCGAGAAGGTGCTGCTTTCCGAGGAGGAGCGCTTCAATCGCACGATCGATACGGGCATGCATTACCTCGAGGAGACCATCGAGGATATGAACGAGGGCGACGTGCTCGATGGCGTCGCCGCCTTCACGCTGCATGATACCTACGGCTTCCCCGTCGAGCTCACCGCCGAAATTTGCCTCGAGCACGGGATTAACGTCGATATGGAGGGCTTCGAGCGCGAGATGACCGCCCAGCGCGAGCGTGCGCGTGCGGCGCGCAACGACGAGGCCTGGGACGGTTTCGGCGATATCTTCACGCATATCCTTGACGTACATGGGCCAAGCGAGTTCGTGGGCTACAAGGATGACGAGTGCGACGCACGCATCGTCGACATCATCGTCGATGGCGCTATCGTGGATGAGGCCAACGAAGGCGACGAGGTCGCCATCGTGCTCGACAAGACGCCGCTCTATGGCGAGATGGGTGGCCAGGTGGGAGACACCGGCACTATCACGAGCGAGCTCGGCACCATCGTCATCGATGACACGAAGCGCCCGGAGGAGGGCCTGCCCGTCCACTACGGCACGGTCACGTCGGGCTCCTTGCACAAGGATGACGTCGTGCACGCCGCCATCGACAAGCGCCGTCGCGCACTCATCGCCCGCAACCACACGGCGACGCATATCCTGCAGCGCGCGCTCACCGAGGTGCTCGGCGAGCATATCAAGCAGGCTGGTTCGCTCGTCGCACCTGACAGGCTGCGCTTCGACTTCACGCATTTCGAGCCCATGACGCACGAGCAGATTCTCGAGGTCGAGCGCATCTGCAACAACATCATCATGTCCGATCTGCCCGTATACGCCTACGAGACCTCGCTTACCGCCGCACGCGAGGCGGGCGTCCTCGCGCTCTTTGGCGAGAAGTACGGCGAGTTCGTTCGCGTCATCGAGACGGGTACCTTCTCCAAGGAGCTCTGCGGCGGTACGCATGTGGGAAACACGAGCGAGATCGGCCTGTTCAAGATCACGCAGGAGAGCTCGATTGGCGCCAACACGCGCCGTCTCGAGGCCGTGACGAGCATCAAGGCCTACGAGTACATGTCGCGCATGGAGGAAGAGCTGCGCGAGACCGCGCGCTTCCTCAAGGTGCCACCTCTCGATGTCTCCGAGCGCGTCGCGAAGATGCAGGCACAGCTTGATGAGCTCGAGGGCATGCGCAAGCGTCGCATGAAGGCGGCTGCCGAGGGTAGCGTCACCGACTTCGTCAAGGCTGCGGCTCAAGTCGATGGCTACAAGCTCATCGTTGCCGATTTGGGCGAGTCCGTTGTCCAGGGTATGCGCGAGATGTGGGACATCGTCAAACAGCGTGGTGGCGGTGAGCCCTTTGCCGTCGTGCTCTTCGCGCGCAATCCCGAGGGCGGAAACCCGCTCATGTTGGCTGCCGGCACGCAGGATGCCGTTGATGCCGGCTTTAACGCCAAGGACGTCATCGCCGAGGTCGCGCCGCTCATCGGTGGCGGTGGCGGTGGCAAGCCCGCAATGGCCCAGGCAGGTGGAAAGAACGCCGAGGGCATACCGGCGGCTATCGAGAAGGCGAAGGAGCTCTTCGGCATCTAGCCGTACGTATGCGAGTCCTGGGGCTTGACATAGGGGAGAAGCGTATCGGCGTTGCCGTTGCCGATACGACGACGGGCCTTGCCATGCCGCTGCGGGTCATGAATGCCCAAGAGGTGATTGACAACGCGCAACCCTGGCGCACGCTCGTGCAGGATAACGAGCCGGACTTGCTCGTCTGCGGTCTTCCCAAGACCATGCGGGGGACTACGGGCCGGCAAGCGGCGCGTATTCGCGAGCTTGCCGAGCGCATCGCGCAAAACTGCGGCGTGCCGCTCGAGTTTGCCGACGAGCGCCTGAGCAGTGCGGAGGCAAAGCGCGTGCTTCGCGCGCAAGGGCTTTCCGAGCGCGAGATGCGCGGCAAGATCGACAGCGTGGCTGCCTCGCTCTTTCTCGAGATGTGGATCGCCCACAACGGCGAGGACAAGATGGAGGAACGATGACCCAGGGTCAGCATTATGCACCGTCAAACTACACGGAGAAGCGCAAGGGAAAGTCGCGCAAGCGCGGACTCATCATCGGCCTGATCGTAGTCATTGTCCTCGCTATCATTGCCGGCTTCTTTGCCTACCAGAACTTCTTTGGCGACAAGACGGGAGAGGTAAAGCAGGGTGAGGAAATCACGGTCGTGATTCCCGCTGGCTCCTCGACCGACAAGATCGCCTCGATACTCGTCGATGATGGCGTCATCGGCTCAGCGAACGCCTTCACGAATCGCGTCAAGCAGCTCAACCAGGCTGCGAGCTTACAATCGGGCTCCTACGTGATGATTGGCGGTGATGACCTTGACAACATCATCAAGATGCTTGCCAATGGCCAGACGGGCAGGCAGCTTGTCATCCCCGAGGGCTTCAATCTGCGCCAGATTGCCGATAAGGTCGAATCGACCTGCGGAATAGACGCCGATGATTTCTACGCGCAGACGCAGAAGGCCTCCGACTACGTTGCCGAGTACCCCTTCCTCGAAGGCGTGTACAACAACTCGATGGAGGGCTTCCTGTACCCGGACACCTATCGCGTCGATCCTTCGGCCACGGCTGACGATATCATCCGCATGATGCTCGATCAGTTTGCCGCACAAATCGCCACCGTTGACATGAGCTACGCCGCCTCGAAAAACCTCACGCTCTACGATGTGGTGACGCTTGCCTCCATGGTCGAGAAGGAATACCAGGCCGAAAGCGACAAGGCTCCCATCGCCGCCGTCTTCTACAATCGCCTGCGTGACGGCATCACCCTGGGAAGCGATGTGACTACGTACTACGCCGTGGGCAAGGACATGACCGAGGAGCTCACCGCCGCCGACCTGGCAAGCGACAGCCCCTACAACACGCGTAACCCAAGCCACTTCGGCTTGCCGGCTGGCCCCATATGCAACCCCTCCGTGTCGACCATCCAGGCCGCGGCAAGTCCCGCCGACGTGAACTACCTGTACTTCTTCTTCTCCAATAGGGAGGGGAAGACGATGTTCTTCGACAATGATGCCGATTTCAACGCCGCTTGGGCGCAGTACGGTGACTAGGCGATGCTGGGCATGAGACCAGATGCGTATTACGTGTCCGTGCTCGACATCGAGCCGAATGCGCTTGTCGAGCACGGGTATCGCGCGGTGCTGCTTGACCTCGACAATACCTTGCAGCCACGCGGGGCCGATACGCTGTCGCCTGAGGTTATCGCCTGGGTGCGTTCGCTCGAGGACGCCGGTCTTGGCGTGGCGCTCGTCTCCAACAGCGGGCGCAAGCGCACGCTTGAAGCGGCACGTACGCTCGACGTTCCCCTCGTGCGCAATGCGATGAAGCCCTTCACGCGTGGATACGTGCAGGCTTGCGCGATGCTCGGCGCCGCCTGCGATCAGGCCGTCATGATCGGCGACCAATCGTATACGGATGTCCTGGGGGCGCATCGTGTGGGGATGGACGCCATTCTCGTCGTTCCGCAATCCGGGGCAGATCCGCTGCACACGCATCTCTTGCGCATGCTCGACCGTAGGGCCGTGCATGGCATGCGCGCCATCGGGAGCGCTTCATGAGTCCCGAGTTCGTTCTCATAGGCGATCCCGTGGCCCATTCGCTTTCTCCGGCAATGCACAACGCGCTGTACCAGGAGCTCGGCAAGGTGAAGTGGCCCTTCTTACGCTGGCGCTACAGCGCGGTACGCTGCGAGAACGCGCAAGATGCGCGCGAGCAGATCAATCTCGTGCGTACCGGGCGTTACCGGGGCATGAACATCACGATGCCCTGGAAGAAGCTTGCCTTCGATAACGCCGACTTCGCCGATGCCGCCGTCGTTGCGGCAGGCGGCGCAAACGTGCTTGTGCGCGACGAGGATCTCAAACTATGCGCGTACAATACCGACGGCCTTGGCGCCGTGCGTGCCATCGAGCGCGTGACGGGCAAGCCGCTCGCGGATGCCCGTGTGCTCATATGCGGCACGGGCCCGACATCCCTTGCCATTGCCACCGCATCCGCGCAGGCGGGTGCCGCCGAGGTCACGCTTCTCTCACGCGACGAGGGAAAGGCGCTGTCCTGCGTGAATCGCATGAGGACGAGCGTCGATCCATCCGAGGCTGCCGTGCTGCATGGGAGGGACTACTCGTGCGTCGAGGCACTCGTGCCCAAGGCAGATGTCGTCGTCGATGCGACACCGCGCGGTATGGCGCCGGATGACGCGGCGATCATCAACACGAACCTGCTGCACGAAGGGCAGGTCGTGCTCGATACCGTGTACGGACACGGCGAGACGGCGCTTCTTGCCGGTGCTGGGCGTCAGGGCGCAACCTGCATGGATGGCTTGGAGATGCTCGTCGAGCAGGCGGCGCTCTCGGTGGAGATATGGGCCGATGCCATGGCGCTCCCCGTCGAGGTCGATCGCGATATCATGCGCCATGCGGCCTTGCATGCCACTGCGTGACACAGGCTCCTGGTACGCTAGTCTATAGATGAGTTTGATGGTTTCACGAGGAAGGCGAATGTGAAATGGCCGCAGAGGATGCCCCTTCGCAAGACAATCTCTTTGATTTGATAAACGATACGCCGGCTGACGCACCGGCAGATGCCGTCGAACGCGTCAACGAGCTGCGCGCGACGCTGCAGAGGGCCCGCGACCAGTACTACCTCGAGGATGCCCCCGAGCTTCCCGATGCGGTCTACGATTCGCTCAATCGCGAGCTTGCCGAGCTCGAGGGCCGCTACCCACAGCTGAAGACGGCCGATTCGCCAACCCAGACCGTTGGCGGCGGCGTGGCCGAGCAGTTCACGCCAGCCGAGCATCAGCACCGCATGTACTCGCTCGATGATGCGATGGACCTTGACGAGCTCGACGAGTGGCTGCGCCGCACGCGCGAGGCAGTGGGTCATAGCCTTTCCTATTGCTGCGAGCTCAAGATCGATGGCTCCTCCATCGCGCTCACCTACGAGCGCGGCACGCTCGTACGAGCCGCCACCCGTGGCGATGGCAGCGTGGGTGAGAACGTGACGGCAAACATCATGCAGATCAAGGACGTTCCCAAACACCTTTCCATCGAGAGTGGCGCCATGGGCTTTTCTCAACCCATCGAGGTGCGCGGCGAGGTCTACATGCCCCGCTCCTCCTTCGAGCGCCTCAACGACGCCATCAGCCTCGAGAACGACGAGATCATGCTCTACAACGCCGAGATCGACGCCGGTGAGCGTACGGGACGAAAGCTCGCTCTCAAGAAGAGCTTTGCCAACTGTCGTAACGCCGCCGCCGGATCGTTGCGCCAGAAGGACTCCGCCATCACGGCCGAGCGCGATCTGGCCACCTTCATCTACGCTATCGCCGAGACCACGCAGCTTGGCGTGGAAAGCCAGCACGAGTTCCTGGAATGGCTACGCACGGCGGGATTCACGGTCAATCCCAACATCCGCGTCGTGGACAGCGAGGCCGCGGTGCACGAGTTCTGCAAGAACGCCCTGGAGCATCGCGGTGACCTCGACTACGACATCGATGGTGTCGTCGTGAAGGTGGATGACTTCGCCATCCAGGCAGAGCTTGGCTTCACCGCCAAGGCGCCGCGCTGGGCCATCGCCTTCAAGTTCCCGCCCGAGGAGAAGACCACCATCCTGCGCAACGTCGCCGTGCAGGTGGGACGCACCGGCGTGCTCACGCCCGTGGCGGAGTTCGACCCCACGACGGTGGACGGCTCGGTCGTCTCGCGTGCGACGCTGCACAACTACGACGAGCTCGCCCGCAAGGACGTGCGCATCGGCGACACCATCATCATTCACAAGGCCGGAGACGTCATCCCCGAGGTCGTCGGCGCGGTCATGGACTTGCGTCCGCCTGATGCCCAGGTGCCGCCGGTTCCGAGCGTCTGTCCGAGCTGCGGATCGCCCGTGTTCCGCGACGGGGCCTTCCTGCGCTGTGACAGCACCGAGTGTCCGGCCCAGCTCCAGACGCGCCTCGAGCACTGGGTCTCGCGCGGCGCGATGGACATCGACGGTCTGGGCACCAAGATCATTGAGAATCTGCTGGCCTCTGGCCTGCTCAGGGATGTCGTGGACTTCTACAAGCTCGACGCCGATACGCTTGCCGATGTCGCCACGGGCGAGGAGAAGAAGGACGGCTCTCCGCGTGTCTTTGGTCAGAAGAACGCCGCCAAGGCCATCGAGCAAATCGAGGCATCCAAGCAACGCCCCTTCGAGAACCTGCTCTTCGCCATTGGCATTCGCAATATCGGCAAGACGACGGCCGAGGCCCTGGCCAAGGCGTTCAAGACGATGGACGTCCTCATGGATGCGAGCGTGCCGCAGCTATGCCAGGTAGATGGTATTGGCGAGGTGGTGGCCGAGGGCATCCGCGAGTTCTTCGACACGCAGGATAACCGCGATCTCATCGAGCGCCTGCGCGAGGTTGGCCTGCAGATGGCCATCGACGAAAGCGATGCCAAACCCCAGACGCTTGCTGGCCTCACCTTCGTGCTCACCGGCTCGCTCGAACGCTACGATCGCACGACGGCCGAGGAGCTGCTACGCGAGTACGGTGCCAAGACGAGCGGTAGCGTGAGCAAGAAGACCTCGTACGTGGTGGCCGGCCCCGGTGCGGGCAGCAAGCTGCGCAAAGCCGAGGAGCTGGGGATTCCCGTGCTCGACGAGGACGCACTTGTGCAGATCATCGACACCGGCGAGGTCCCGGCGTAGGACTGTCATTTCGGGCGAACGAAGGCAGCCTCTCTCTGTCATTTCGAGCGGAGCCGCCGAAGGCGGCGGAGTCGAGAAATCTCTTGCCCGCCGCCTCGTAACGCTTCTTTGCCATATCCTTTACCGACTCACTATGCACAGCGGCAATAAATGTGGGAAAGACGTCATTAACGCATCTCGTTAATGACGCTTGACGTTAATAACGTGACGCGTCATTATCATAGTCGACTATCACTAGGGAGAAGACATGGGCCAGTACGACTATGCATACGTGACCATCACGCCGGGCGAGCTTCTCAAGGAAGAGTTCCTCGAGCCTCTCGGCATCTCGCAGTATCGACTTGCGAAGGAAATTGGTGTGCCAGCAGGGCGCATCGGCCAGATCGTCGCGGGCAAGCGCGCCATCACCGCCGACACCGATCTGCGCCTCTGCCGTTTCTTTGGCTTGTCGAATGGCTACTGGCTGCGTGCACAAGCAGCATACGATACCGAGATCGCCGAACATGAGCTTGCCGACGAGCTCGCGAAGATCACTCCGCTGTATAGCGTCGCGTAAACGCGCCCGTCGCCTTATAACGCCTCTTTGCCATTTGAGACAGCGTGTCTGGCATGCCGCATCGTCCAAATTGTTGCGAGCATGGCACCTTACATCGCCTTCATCAAATGCGATGATGACGAAATCGGCAATACGTACTATATTGGTTCCAGAGATTGATAATGTAGCGCGATGCCAGTCATGCCCTCGGGCACGGGTCATGTAGGAGCCAAGATGGCAGTTTTCTGCACACAGTGTGGCACTCCGCTAGAGGATGGGGATAGGTTCTGCACCAATTGCGGAGCAAGCTGCGTCGACGAAGTGGCGTCGGCGGTCCCCGAGGACATGCCCGCACAGCCCGCAGAGCCCGTCGATCAGACTGATGCGCCTACGCCTGCAGAGGATCCGGCTGAAAACGCGGCCAAGGGCAACAGTGTCGCTAAACCGCAAACCTGGTCTGTGCGGGACAATAGACCAGAGCCAGAGCCAGAGCCAGAGCCAGAGCCAGAGCCAGAGCCAGAGCCAGAGCCAGAGC
>OLOX01003750.1_pt1 | contig 11103 bp, 2 predicted proteins | sample 1672091 | NCBI WGS metagenome assembly OLOX01 (sample SAMEA3136644, study PRJEB25190) | human gut metagenome | reverse complement strand
TTTAGTGTAACATTTACTTTAGTTCCATCTTTTAATGTTACTTCTTTTGTTGTTATATCTTCTTTTTCACTAAATGATGCTTTATCTAGTTTATATTCTTCTCCATCTAATTTTTTGCTTACATATACTGCTAATTCTTCATTTAATGTTATATATTCTGATGCTGCTTTTACTTCTGATATTTTATATGTGTCTACTGTATTTACTGTATCTGCTGTTATTTCTTTATTTTCTATAACTGTAACTTTACCGTCTTCTCCTGTTGCTTTTGTTTGTGTATCATTTACTTTAAATGTTACTCCTGATAGTTTATTATTGTTTGTATCTGTTTTTTCTATTTCTAAGCTATATTTTCCTTTTATCATTTCATTTGGTATTGTTATTTGAGCTTCAGGAACTTCACTATCGTTGTTAATATTTGTTTTTATTTTGTTATATAAGTCTGTATTCTCTTCTGTTACTATTTCATTTTTTGAATTCATTATAACAAATCCGTATTTGTTATAATATACATCATTTTCTGCTGAACCTGTATTAATATTTCCTTTAGCTATTTTTGCTTCTCCATTTAATTGAACTGGTATAAGTATATAATTGTTATTTAATGCATTTATATATCCTTGTGCACTTTCATTTTCAATTACTTTGTATATGTATGTTTCGTTAATTTTTGCATCTTGTTTTATTTTTGAAAATGTTCCTTCTACCGCTTCATTTAATAATAATGTTTGTTCTTTTTGTTTATTATCTAGAGTTAATGTAAATTTTGCTCCGCTTAATGGTTGTCCCTCTTCGTCAACTTTGTTTAAAACAAAATTGTATTTCTTTGGTTCTTGTTTTGGATTTTGTACTTTTACTTTTACTGTACTATCTTCTATATTTACATTAACATATTTGTAATATTCTTCTGAAGCTTCTTCGCCATTTGCATTTTTTAATATATAATCTTTTCCATTTTCATATTTTTGTAATGATATTGTTCCTTGAAGTCCAACATTTACTTTTACATATAATGAGTAGTCTTTTAACATATTTATATAATCTACAGAAGCTGCTTGAATTTCTGATATTTCATATTCATATGTTTTATTTTGAGCTACATATTTTTCTTGGAATGATATTTTACCTTGTTGTGTTGTTAGTCCTAAAAGAAGTCCACCTTGTCCATATATTCTATATAGTCCTTCTTTTTGTACTTCGTTTATGTATTCTCCTTTTTGTTCTTTTACAATAGGACTTACTATTTTAAATGTTGTATTTGGTAATACATTTCCTTCTACATCTGTTTTTAATAATTCAAAATTATACATAGATGGGTTTAATATTTTAACAGTTACTACTTCTGAACCATCTTCTTTTACATTAGTTTCAATTTTTAAATATTTATAAATTGGGCTTGTTTTTGCAAGTGAAGTATTTCCTGTTTGTTTGTCTTCAATAAGAGTATATTTTACAACTAAATTATAATCTTGGTCAATCATAACTCCAACTATTAATTTTTTGTTTTCTAGTATGTTTATATGATTTGGTGTTGTTGAATCTTCTTCTATTACAATATTTTTTACTTTTCCAACTTGTACATCTTCTACTGTTTCTTCATATTTAGAACTTCCATTTGAAATTACAACATTGTCATTTACTTTTAATACTGCACCAGATAATTGAGTTTGATTATCGTCATATTCAGCTTTTTCTAATTCAAATTTATATTCTAATGGATTAACTAATTTTACATCTACAATGCTTATGCCATTTTCTTTTACAACCTCTATACCTTTAATGTGTTTACTTAATTGTGCTTTTTCTTCTTGTGTTACTTCAAGGCCTGTTTGTGAGTCTTTAATTGTGTATCCTAAAACTTTTATAGTTTTACTTTCGTCCATTGTTACATCTACTTCTATATATTTGTTTTTAAATACATTTTTATATGGTGGTTTAACGTAATGTTCGTCTATTCTCCATTTTTGGACTTGTCCAACACCTATTGGGAATGCATTTTCAGATATATGGCTAGATTCGCCAACTTGTGTTTTATTTAAAATACATTCTTCAACACTATTATATCTTGCTGTAATTGTTGCTGTCGTTACTGGTTTTCCATCTGTTCCTTCTTTATTTAGTCTAACTTTATATCCTGTTGTGTTCTTTACTTTTACTATAACTTTTTCAGCATTTGCATCTTTTGAAACTTCTATAAATTGTCCATATTTTTGTTTAAATGTTTCTGTTATGTTGTTAAAGTGATTTCTTGGATCATGTATTTCATAGTATACATTACTTATTTTTGCATCTTCTCCGGTTTTTACTATTACACGTAATATGTTATCTCCTAATATATTAATATAACCGTTTTTTGCTTTTACTTCTGTTATATCATATGTATATTGCATATTTTTGTATGATACAACATTTTCGTCTATAATTCCATCTTTTAAGTATCCATTTAATATTGTTTTTGATTGTAAATCAGTACCTTCTGGAACATTGCTTTCTCCTGTTTTGTATGGTTGTAAGCTAACTATAAATTTTGTTCCGTCTATTTGATAATTTGCATCTTCTGTACAAGTTATTAAGTTTCCATCAAGGTCTTCTTTTCTTAATTCAAATACATGTTGGTCTGCATGGTTTGGTATATATACTTGTATAATTGGTATACCATTAGCACCTGAGGCAATATAAACTTGTAATCCTTCTAATGTTTCGCTTCCATCGCCATATTTACATGTAATCATTTGAGATGTAATTTGACTAAATGCACTTGCATTTGTTAAGTCTACTGATAAATTAATTTCTTTTTCTAATTTTTTATATCCTGAAGGAGCTTTTGTTTCTGTTATAACATAATTATGTACTTTTCCTCCTTCTATTGGTTGGTTTGGAGTAGTTAAAATTGAGTTTGATGTAGTTGATGTCCAACTTGTTTCTCCGTTTTCTAGTGCTACAGGAAGTTGTACATTAAATTCTGTTTCTTCCTTTATAGGTGTTCCTGCTGAGTCTACTTTTACTAATTGTAATCTGTATGTTCCTTCTGGAATATTTGCTACATAGAAGTTTATTTTGTTATTTTCTCCTACTTCCAATTTTATTAAACTAGCTAATTGTAATTTTTCTTCATTTGTTAAATTTGCTTCGTCTTTAAACTTGTATTCTGTTCCTCCATATTCTACTGGTAACACATTTCCATTTGCATCTGTTCTTACTGTTACTTCTATTGTTTTTCCTATTAATGTTTTATAGTAACCGCTTGAAACATCTGTCTCTGTTATTTCGTATTTATATACTCCATTTGCTTTTGCTTCTGTATTAGAAAATTCTTTTTTAGCATTTACTAATGCTCCGTTATGCATTACTTGTGATTCTGGATATATTTGCTTAATTTCGAAGTTTGCTGTTCCTGTAAAGTCTTTTGCTGTAGAAATATCGTTTTCTCCTGCAAAGTCTTTTTTGTATAATCCAAATTCATAGCTTAAATTGTTTGCAATACCAATTGTAATATCTTCTCCGTTTTGTGCTATAGATAAATATTTAGATTGTTGATAATTTTGCCATTGTTGTGCTTGTGTATCATACATTGCTTCTATTGAAGATGTTACTTCAGCATTTTTGTTTATATTTACTTTTACCAATACTTGTGAATATTTACAATTATAATTAGCAGGTGTTTGTTTTTCTTTTATTAAGTAATAATATGTTGTGTCTACTGTAGAATTTTCAACTTTTACAATTTCTTGGTTTTCACCTTTTTTAGTTGTTATGTCATTACCTATTTTTTCTATTTCTTCTTTATTTTCGTTTGATTTGTAAACTTCAAATACTGCGTTATCTATTCCTTCTTCTGAATCTAAATTGTGTTTATTTAAATTAATTTTAAATGATTGTTTCATTTGTGGGTTTTTAATTATTAAATCAATATTATTTCTAGCCTCATTAACACTAGCGCTAAGTGCTTTTAACGCTTCATTTATTTTATTTTCGTCATTTCCTTGAATTATTAGGTTTGCACTGTCTATTTTTCCTTGCCCATTTGTTTTAATATCTAATATTATTTTTAGTCCCTCAAATAAATTGTAATATAGATCTTCTGCTTTTGTTTCTTCTATTGAAAATTGATATTCTTTATTTAACTCAGCTTTTTCTATTGTAAAGTCTAACTTGCCTTTTTCCATTGGAATGTTGTTTCCGTCTGGTCCTGTTACTTTAAATTCTGCATTTTCTAATATTTTGTTTTCATCATCCATGTCTACTTTTTTTACGTTTAAACTTATATCTTCAAGTGGATTATTGTCTATTTTAATATATAGCTTATTATTTTGTTCATCTAAATTAACATTAATATTAACTCTATTTCCTGCTTCGTCATATGCTAAATATTTTCTTATATTTTTTGGGTCATCTCTATTTATTGCAGCTTGTGTTAAATCGTTTCCATCTAATTCGAATTTACTTAATTTGTATTCTCCATCATTTGTTATTGTTTTTGTAACCTTTAAAGTTATAGGATATTTTAATTTTACATAAGAATTACTTCCAAGGCTTATTTCTTCAATATTGTATTCATCTTTACAATTAGTATTTGTTGAATTTATAGCTTGTGTTGGTAAATTTATTTTTCCTTCTTCATTTGTTTTATAAGTATTTGAAATAGGTATTACCGCATTATCTATATTATCTCTTATTATTGACTCAATACTAAATTCTACATCTTTTAACTTTTTACTTTCGTCTTTTGCATCTACCTTTTCAATTTCTATATCATATTGTCCTTCTATTTCAATATTTTCAAAATCATCGTCATCCTCTATTCCTTCATAATATTTTGTAATACTGTCATCTACAATATATTGGTCAAAATATTGTTTATTATTTTTTACCTTACCTGTAAATACATTGTTTTGGATAGAATCACGATCTATACCTTTTTGGTCTGCATCAATTTGTTCCCCACCCTCATATTTTCCATATTGGGTTATCTCAGAAACATTTGTTAATACACCTTTAAATGAATTTGTTACTTCACATTCTATTTCTACATCTTCATAATAGTCATTGTAATCAGCCACACCTGCACATTCTTTTGCAATTTCTAATCCATTATTAGCTGGATCTATATCAAAATCTGACATAGTGCATATTGCCTTATTTCCATCTTGTTTCCAGTTGTATTTTGTATTTATTGTACTATTACTTGCAAGTTTTAAACCTTCTGGTAAATAATCTGTTATTTCCTTTACATATCCTTTTAATGAACCTTCATTATATACTCTTAATGTATATACTATTGTATCTCCTACTTGTACCTTAACAGGATCTTTTTTATTATTATATTGTATTGTTCCATATCTCATTAATTGTGCTGCAGAAGTAATAGTAATATCAGGATATCTTTGGTCTTTATCTCCGTCATATACAACTACTCCTTTTCTTTTTACAGACTTTATTATCTTTCTTAATGCTAAGTCAAAATTCTTTTCTAAATTTGGAATTTTTAAATATACCTTTTTTCCATCGTCACTCATACTTAATTCCAATTTTACTTTATAAGAACTATCTTCAAGTTCCACTTCTGTAGTCTCTTTATCAATATTACTTGAAAATGATACAGATTTTACCTTTAAGTTTGTTGTGTCTTTCTTTACATATATTGATATTGGTTTTTTCAATTTAAAATAAGAACCTGCAACTTCTACTTCTGTTATTATGTATGTATCTTTACTTATATCTGCAGCTGTAATTTTTTGATTCTTTACCACAACATATCCATTCGTATTTGTTGGTGTTGTGTTTATTACTTGTGAATCTTTTTCTATTTTAAATTTAACACCTTTTATTGCTTCTTTTGTCGCCTGATCTATTTTTTGAATATATAAATCATAATAAGCTGCTGGAACTTTATATTCTCCAGAAAACTCTGCTTTTATATCTTTTGGACTTCTTTCTAATGTTACTACTGGTTGAGGTACCTCTCCGTAGTCTGTAGACCAATATTTAGCATCTATTGAATATGTTTTTCCAGAAAATTCTACATTTACATTATTATTAATATTCTTATTTATATTTGAAATTTTTACATAAATTTCTTGTTCTTTATTAGTAATATATTTGCCTAATTCGTTTGTACATCCTTTATTTGTATACATTTTAGCAGATACTTTACTATCATTTAATTTTGCAGTTACATTTAATGTTGAGGTAGTATTATTTTCTTTAATTGTAAATGGTCCTATAATCATATTTGTTCCATTTACTTCAACTTTAGCATTAGTTGTACTCACTGATGTTTTAGATTGTCCATTACTTTTATAATTAGAATTACTGTCTGCTGCATCTTTTAAAGCTTTATAAAAGTTATATCTATTATTATCTCCAGTAATATATGAAGATGGTCCAGGTGTTCCAAATCTTTTGTCAGTATATTGCCATAAAACGTATTGTTCTACAGCATATATATCATTACTTGATAATTTTGAAATATCAATTCCTATTTTATTTTTTATATTCTCTTTAGACAATTCTTTTAAATCAGAACTCTGTTCTCCATATGGTAAATACATATTATCTAAAAGCCACCTAATTTGTCCATTACTTTTTATATCATATGCACTACCTATATTAGTTGCTTGTGACACACCTCCATATAAACTTCCTTCATACATAACACAAAATCCATTACGGTATGTGCCTCCTATAATAATTTCTCCAACATTATTACCAGCACCATTTATCTCTTTTATACTTGTGCTTAAATTAGCAAGTTCATTGTTATTTTCTAAACTTGCCAACTTAGTTACATTTTTTACTGCATATCCAATAATTGTGCACAAAATAAGTATAACAGAAATGATTGCTATAATTACTGTTTTCTTGCTTTTTCCATTAACTTCAAATTTTTTCATAAGCTTTATCTCCTATCTAATATTATCTTAATCTTATATTATAATATTTTATTTTTTATTACAATATTTTTTTATTCCTTTATTTTCCTTTTAATATATACATTTAGGGGGATTCATATCTCTACAATTGTTTCTTTTTATTAACATTTACTTTACAATTACTTTACATTATTGTCCCTTTTACTAGGGATATCTAGTAAAAGTAAATTTTACACATAACACAAAAGAAAGCAGACCTAAGTCTACTTTCTTTTATATTTTATAACACATATTTTTTAATTGCAGCTATTCCAACTACTAATATAGTTAATACTGATAATGATATTGCAAAATATGTTACAACTTTACCTGTTGAAATTGTTAGCATTACTGGTGCATCGTCTATGTCGTCTTCTCCTGGTACTTTGTTGTTTGGTGTTGAATCTCTATCTGGTACTTTATATTTGTTGTAATCTTCACTTATTTCTGCTGTATTTACTTTAAGTCCCATGTTGTCTTCACCATTTATCCATGTAAGTACTATTGTTACTTCTGCACTTTGTCCTGGTTGTAACAATGTGTCTTTTAGTTGATCTGTTGTTACTTTTCCAGAAACTTCTTTCCATGTTGGGTTATCTTCTTGATTGAATTTTAATCCTTCTGGTATATAGTCTGAGATTTCTCTAGCATATCCTTCTATTGTACCTTCATTGGTTACTCTTATTTGATATTCGAATTTTACTACTGTGCTGTTTAGTTTCTTTCTGTTTATTTCTACTTTTACTATATCTTCTGGATCATCTTCTGCTTTGTGTCCTGTTTGTGTTATTGTTTGTTTTCCGTCTTCTATTACTATTGCTTTTGTTACCCATTTACGTAATGCTAAGTCAAATTCTTTTGGTTTATTTGGTACTGTTACTGTTATTACATTGTTTTCTACTTTTATTGTTACATTTACTTTGCTTCCGTCTTTTAACACTACCTCTTTTTGTGTAACTTCTTTATCTTTACTAAATGACACTTTATCTAATGTATAAGATTTATCTTCTTGTTTTTTACTTACATATACTGTTATTTCTTGGTCTAATGCTGCATATTTATCTTCAACTTTTACCTCACTTATTTTATAAGTATCAACTGTTTTTACTGTATCTTCTGTTATTTCCTTATCTGTTACAACTGTAACTTTACCATTTTCCCCTGTTGCTTGTGTTTCGTTTTCATTTACTTTAAATGTTACTCCTGCTAGTTTAGCATTTTGCGTGTCTACTTTTTCTATTTCTAAGCTGTATTTTCCTGGTTTTATTTCTACTTTTTTATTTGGTATTGTTACTGTTATTACATTGTTTTCTACTTTTATTGTTACATTTACTTTTGTTCCATCTTTTAATGTTACTTCTTTTGTTGTTTCTTCTTTGTCTTTACTAAATGATACTTTGTCTAGTGTGTATTCTTTATCGTTTTCTTTCTTGCTTACATATATTGTTATATATTCGTTTAATGTTACATATTTGTCTGCTGCTTTTATTTCGCTTATTTTATATTCATCTATTGTTCCTACTGTTGATTTACTTATTGCTGTATTTTCTATAACTGTAACTTTACCATTTTCTCCTGTTGCTTGTGTTTGTGTATCATTTACTTTAAATGTTACTTCTGATACTTTGTTATTTTCAGTATCTATTTTTTCTATTTCTAAACTGTATTTTCCTGTTTTTTCTTCTTCTAATTTGTTTGGTATTGTTACTGTTACTGTTTTACCTTTTATTGCTATTTTTGCTGTTGCTTTGCTTCCGTCTTTTAGTGTTACTTCTTTTGTTGTTACTTCTTCTGTATTACTAAATGACGCTTTATTTAGTACATATTTTTTGTTTTCTTCTTTTTTGCTTACATATACTGTTATTTCTTCGTCTAATGTTATGTATTCATCTGCTGCTTTTACTTCGCTTATTTTGTATTCATCTATTGTTCCTACTGTGTCTTTTGTTATTTCTTTGCTATCTACTATTTTAACTTTACCATCTTGTCCTGTTGCTTGTGTTTCGTTTCCATTTACTTTAAATGTTACTCCAGATAGTTTATTGCTTTTTTCATCTACTTTTTCTAACTCTAAACTATATTTTCCTGGCTCTGTTTCTTTTTCGTTTGGTATTGTTATTTGTACTTTAGGAACTTCGCTTTCGTTATTGATATTTAGTTTTATTTTACTATATAAGTCTGTTGCATCTTCTAATACTATTTCATTTTCAGAATTCATTATAATAAATCCATATTTATTATAATATTTATCATTATTTTAAGTATTTACAATATTTTTATGGTCTATTTTCATTTGAATATACATTATTTGATAAATTCTGGTCACTACACCAAATCTCATACACATCAAATTGTCTTTCACTGTAGTATGTTCCTGACCAAACCGCTCCTACTAAAGCTCCTTCTGGAATATTTAAACTTCTCGCACAAAGTAAAGTCATGTCTGTTACTCCAGAAGATTCACTTAAAAAAGAACCACAAAAAGACTTACAATCTGTAATAGAAGTTCCTAAAGCAAGCACTCCTGAATTTTCTACTACATATGTAGCAGGTGTTTGACAATAGATAGTAATATATTTTCCTTGACATTGTTTATCTATTTTAAATTTAAAATCATCACCAACACAACCTTCAGCTTTTCCTACTTTCGAAAATGTAGAAAAATCTCTATCAAAGCATTCCTTTGGTAAGGCATCTGCTGCTAAACCTTCTTCTGGTTCAACCATTCCGTTTAGTGTTAATGTTGGATAATCTCCACTACCTGTTGATGCAATCCATGTAGCATATTGGCTTTCATTTCCTGCTTTATCATATGCTTTTACAGAAACGCTATATTGTGTATTTCTTGATAAACCTTCAATTTCATATGTATTTGTAGTAGTATTTGTAGTACTTTCACCTTTTTCTTCATTGTCAATATAGTATTTATATTTAGCTATTCCACTACTTGCATATTCTTCTGTTTTACCAGCATCTTCTGCATTTGTTACTATTTTTATACTGGTTGCTTTAGCCTTTGAGCTATTAGTATCAATTTCACATTTTTTTGGTGCTAATTTATCTATGTTACTTATTATGATATGACTTGTTTTTGACTCTGCACCATCTGTTGCTGTAAATATATATGTTCCATTTGTACTTATTGTATATGATCCATCACTATTTTTTGTCAATTCATTTTGAGCTGTTATATTTACATTTCCACCATTTGTACTTTCTGCTGTTACGCTTAAAGTTATATCTTGGTTTGTATAGTCAGTTGTACTCAATTTGTAGTTTATATTTATTCCTGTAACACTATCTCCTATTCTTACTTTCAAATTTTCATCTATTGTATAATCGTATCCTTTATATTCTCCTGTTATTTGCTTACCATTTAGTTTTGCTGTTATTCCTTCTAAATCTTTACTATTTTCTAATTGCCCCGGTTCTTCTTCACTTCCTGCTAATGTTTCTAATGTTACTTTATTTCCTTTTTGTAATTCTTCTGCTTGTATTGCTGCTATTGCAAGTTCTATTTCTTCTCTTATTTCTGCCTTTTTTGTTTCCTCTTTTGCAGTTGTTGCTTTAGAAAGTAATCCATTTTCTCCTGTTAATGTCGCAATGCTTATTCCTGCTAAAATCAATAATACAATTATTGTGATTACCAATGCTATTAATGTTATACCTTTATTCTTGTTTAGTTTTATCATTTTTTATCTCTCCTTCTTTTGTAATTTTTATGCAGGATAACCTGTAATTTTAATATAGCACATTTTTTTTAAAATTTCAATATAATGTTTTTATTTTTTATAATTGTAAAATAAAATAAATAATTCTACAATACTAACAATAGATTTTATATTTATTTTCCCATCACAACACTTGGACAAAACAAAAAAGATAGACTACCATATAGTAATTTATCTTTTTTATCAATATTTTAATTATTCCTAAATAAGTTGTAATATTGCAACTTCTGCTCCGTCTCCTCTACGAGGTCCAGCTTTTATTATACGAGTATAACCTCCTACATTTTTACCAGCATATTTTGGAGCTATTTCATTAAACAATTTTGATGGTAAATCTACATTATTACCTTCACTATCTTTTACTTTATTTAATGTTTTCATCATTTTTCTTCTAGCATTTAATCTAGATGGCATATCTTTTTGTCTCTTTTCAGTAGTTTCTTCTTTTACTACTTTTAAAT
>OLOX01003749.1_pt1 | contig 11104 bp, 10 predicted proteins | sample 1672091 | NCBI WGS metagenome assembly OLOX01 (sample SAMEA3136644, study PRJEB25190) | human gut metagenome | reverse complement strand
CAGCCGCAGCTGTACGCTTGCCTTTTTCTTATTTGGCAACGGTTGCAAAGCAACCGTCGCTGCCGCGGACCACCGTTTCTGAAATTTTGTCCATTTCAAAATTTTCAGAACACGGAGGACTTAAATATGAAAAAGCGAGATGCCTATCATCCCGACTATTTGAAAATATACCCCTGTCTGAAGGAGCACCCGGACATTTTGAAGTTCCTGAGGCAATGCGACCGAAAGCAGGAGTATCTGGAGTACGATTTGAAGGTAAATCGCACTCGAACGAACAAAAGGACAATGGAAACCGTGATCTGGCCGCAGAGAGAGCTTTCCTACGAACACCTCTTAGAGGAGCACCAATTTGCTCAACAGGAGCCTTCTCCGGAGGAGACCTTGCTTCATGAAATCGAGTTGGAAAATCTGCGCTGCGCGGTAGAACGACTGCCAAACGATGAGAGGCTTCTCCTTCATTTGCGGTACTGGTGCGATTTCAGCCAGGTGGAAATCGCCCGACACCTTGGCGTAACGCAGCAGAGCGTCAGCTATCAGGAGCGGTGTATTCTGAGGAAATTAAAAAAACTTCTGAAAAATTGAAAATTCTTTTTGTAGAAATGCGTCTGCGGCGGGTACTTAAGTGAAGGGATCAAATACTCTTCTCCCTGCCGGACGAAGCGGCAGGTTTTGTCCTTTGAAAAATGCCGATACAACAGCGGCTATATCCGGTGACGAATAACGTCAGCTGACGGTCCCCTGACGAAGGGGAGCAGCGATGCGGCGGGTGCGCGAAGACCACCTGCATCGGACAAGCCTCCGATGTCAATGAACGGCCTTTTAAGGTGCCAAGCGAAACTCACCCAGCCAAAAGCAGGTGTGGCAGCCTGTCTTGCAATGATCCCGTCAGCCTATAATGGTACATCCTGTCCAGCCACAGCCGCAAGCAATGGGGGCAGCTCGGAGAGATCCTCGGAGGGGTGAGATTCCCGATGGGCGCTGCCAGGCGCCGGTTCGTTCAACCGCCCGACAGTCCGGGAAGTAGTGTCGAATAGGACTGAGCAAAGACAAATTTCAGAAACAGCGAGGGCCGCTCCATATCCGGTTATAACAGTATGCTTCCAACCAAGACAGGAGCGGCCCTCTGTTCTTTCCTCCCTTAATGTGCTATAATTTTTTTAAATATATCTTATTTTGCGAGGGGGAGGTTATTCAGTGAGAAACTACAGTTTAAACCCTACGGAGGAAAACGCGTATAAACTACTGCGGGAAAATCCTATACAACGAAATGAATATGTGTTCCAATTTGTCCGGCTGCTGACACATATGGAGGATAATTGCTATTCCGTTGCGCTGAATGGGGATTGGGGCAGCGGTAAGACCTTTTTTGTGAAACAGGTCAAGTTGATCTTGGATGCGCACAATCCGCAATTTCGTATGGAAGATGAAACTCGCAGAGAAATTCGGACATTGTATAAAGCAGACGAAAAGCCAAACTCCTATGCTACCGTATATTATGATGCATGGACCTATGACAATCATGACGATCCGATTTTGTCGCTGGTTTATGTTGCCAGTCAAAGTGGGCAGAAAGCTGATTTAAGCGATAGTCCATCTCATGTACTCGAAGCAGCTGCCGCCGTTTTTGATGCGTTTACAGGGAAGAATTTAACCTCCCTGGTCAAAGGCCTTGAAAAGGTGGAAATCAAGGATCGCCTTTCAGAGATCAGGGATACAGAAGAACTGAAAAGCAAAATACATGAGTTTATCGACACGCTCACCGCAGAAAAGGCAAACCGGTTAGTGTTTTTTATTGATGAGCTGGACCGATGCAAACCCGACTATGCGATACGCTTTTTGGAGCGTATCAAGCATTATTTCGACGATGAGCGTATCACCTTTGTATTTTCAGTAAGCCTTACGCAACTGCAATGGACGATACGGAATTATTATGGCAATGGATTTGATGCTACAAAATATTTGGACAAGTTTTTTGACCTTCGTGTTTCAATTCCAAATGCCGACTACGAAAGATTCCTTCGAGATCGACTGGAGATAGGCTCGGATGAAACCGCAGGTATTGTTTGCCACGAGGTGGTACGGCAGTTTAATTTTTCGCTTCGGCAAGCTGAGCGATATGCACGGCTGATAAAAATTGCTGAACCGCAATTTGGATGGCTGAATAAGTGCTTAGATTTTGATCTTGACAGAGCATTTGTAGCAACCTATGTTATTCCAATCGTCATAGGGCTTCAAATGTATGATTTGGATATGTATCACCGATTTGTAACGGGAAACGACTCCACCCCAATGAAAAAAATTCTTATGGGTATAGGTGTGCTGGAATGCCGTCCTTTTTTAGATAGGGGAGAATCTCTCGACGATAATGGTGAAGATATCGAGATATACGATAAATCGGAAGTAAGAATTGTAAAGATTGCGGATAGATTGGAAGAAATCTATCAAGCACTATTTGGTAGAAAGGATGTATTTGGCAATTACTCAAAGTATATCGGGATGATGCGATTTACATACAAAACAAGATCATATGTTGAAGGAGTCACAGCAATGCTTTTCCCCGATGCAAAGTATGACTAAAAGACACATAACGAAAACTCCCAAACTCGCTTATAAAGTGAGTTTGGGAGCTTTCGCTATAACTTAAGCCAGGTCATAAAAGGCAGAAGTGTGATACACTTTCAGCAAAGGCAAAAACAGATCGTTTTATCTCTGAGCCAGCAAATGTGTTTTCAGCAGCGCGTTTTGCAGCGCTCTATGATCCTCATGCGACTGCCACCAGCATGGCTGGAGAAAGTCCAGCGCCTTTTCCGCCCACCGGTAATCCTCGCGCCGAAGGTCACCCCTCGCGGCGCTGCGCTGGAATTTTCGATTCTGCTCCCGCACGGCGCGATCAACGCTGTCGCGGTTTAGGTACAAATCCAAAAAGCCGCACACGATCGCGGCCTCTTCTGTCGTATAAAACATTCTTCTTCCTCCAATCACAAACGCGTTCCATTGTAGCATGACGTACGCACTTTTGAAACTGACTGTTTCCACAAGATTCCTCACAAAAGTTTTATACAAACAGTTGTTCGATTTATAGCGTTATGATATACTGGTAGACACTAAGAGCGAGGAGGTGCACCATGCGGCGGACATATATCGCCATTGACTTAAAATCGTATTATGCGTCTGTCGAGTGCATGGAGCGCGGCCTTGACCCGATGACGACCAATCTGGTCGTAGCAGATCTTAGCCGCACGGAGAAAACCATTTGTCTCGCGGTATCGCCTTCTCTGAAGGCATACGGTATTTCCGGCAGAGCGCGGCTCTTTGAAGTGGTTGAGCGCGTCAAGGAAGTCAACGCCGAACGGCGGCGCAAAGCAGGCGGCAATCTTTTTGAAAAGAGCTGCGATGCCCACGAACTGGCGACTGACCCGTCGCGCGCGGTGGGCTACCTTGTCGCGCCGCCGCAGATGGCGAAATACATTCAGATCAGCACGCAGATCTACAATGTCTATCTCAAATACGTCGCGCCCGAGGATATCCACGTCTACTCCATCGATGAGGTGATGATGGACGTGACCAGCTACCTCGAGACGTATCACATGACCGCCCGCGAGCTGGCGAAGGCTATGATCCTCGATGTGCTGCGCACCACGGGCATCACGGCCACGGCGGGCATTGGCACAAACCTTTATCTCTGCAAGGTCGCCATGGACATCATGGCAAAGCACGTTGCGCCGGATGAAGACGGCGTCCGCATCGCAGAGCTTGACGAAATGAGCTACCGCAGGCAGCTCTGGGCGCACCGTCCGCTGACGGACTTTTGGCGCGTCGGAAGGGGTTACGCCAAAAAGCTCGAGGCCATCGGTATCTACACCATGGGCGACATTGCAAAATGCTCCATCGGCAAGCCGAGCGAATACTACAACGAAGAGCTGCTCTACCAGATTTTCGGCATCAACGCAGAGCTGCTCATCGACCACGCCTGGGGCTGGGAGCCATGCCGGATGGAAGACATCAAGGCGTACCGGCCGGAGACAAACAGTATCAGTTCCGGGCAGGTTTTACAGTGTCCGTATCCTTACGATAAGGCACGCCTTGTCGTGCGTGAAATGGCAGAGGCCGTCGCAATGGATCTGCTTGAAAAGCGCCTCGTGACCGACCAGCTCACGCTGACGGTCGGCTACGACATTGAAAACACCGCAGGCGGCAATTTCCGCGGCGAAATCGTGACGGACCGCTACGGCAGGAAGATTCCCAAACACGCACACGGTACAGCGAATTTACCGCGCAAGACGTCCTCTGCGCGCAGCATCATGGATGCGATTCTCGGGATTTATGACGGGAAGGTCAACCCCAAGCTGTCCGTCCGCAGGATCACCATCACAGCGAACAAGATCGTAAGCGAGGACGATGTTCCGCAGGAAGCCGAAGCGCCAGTGCAGTTCAACCTGTTTGACGATATCGCGGCGCAGGAACAGCAGCACAAGGACGAGGAAATCAGATTGGAGCGCGAGCGCAAAATACAGGAAGCGATGCTGGGCATCAAGAAGAAGTTCGGCAAGAACGCCATTTTGAACGGTGGGAGCTACCTGGACGGCGCGACCGCCCGAGAGCGCAACGGCCAGATCGGAGGGCACAAGGCATGAACGGCAAATACGACGATATCATCGACCTCCCGCATCCGACCTCGCAGAACCATCCGCGGATGTCTCTCTATGACCGTGCGGCGCAGTTTTCACCCTTTGCCGCTTTGACTGGTCACAGCGCCGCCATTGCGGAAACTGGGCGGCTGACGGACCGTCGTGTAGAACTGGACGAATACGAAATGGCGCGAGTGGACGCGGAATTGCAGCGTCTCCAGGAGCTGCTTCCCGGCAGGCCCACTGCGTCCATCACCTACTTTGTGCCGGATGAGAGGAAAAATGGCGGGAGCTACCAGACCGTCACCGGCGAGGTCAAGCGCATCGACGCGGTCGCTGGGATGATCCAAATGACGAACCGGAGAGAGATACCGATCGAGGATGCTTTCAGCGTTGAAATCGTGCCATAAAAAGTAAACATCGCATCACCAAAACGAAAGAAGCGATATCATTCATTACCGTAACTTTTCGATTTTAATGACAGGCCTTGAAGTTTCCTTTTCCTGTCAAATGTGATACAATATCCTATATTTTTGACGAGGTGTTGTCTGCACGATGTGCGCAGATGACTCTGTTGCGAGGCAGCAAGGGAACGCAGAAAGCAGAATCCAAAAGATGTAGCCATCAAGTATAGAAAGAGGTGTGCTGAAGTGGAAGAAAAGACTGAGTCGGCCACGCCGGACAATGGCGTAAAGATTTCATTTGGCCGCAAAGAGTTGGAAAGCTACAGCTTTCTTTTTGACGCTATTGAAGACCGAACCCTTAGATTGCGTGCGTATTCAAGCCTTGCGTACTATATCAACAAGGCTGCTTTCTATAAATTCGCGTGGAGTGTCCTTTCCTTTCTGGGCATCATTCTGCCTGCTGTTGCCACTTACTTTACCTGCAAGGCAGAGGTGAATGCCAAGCTTATCGCTTTCATTACTGCATTGACAACGGTGGCTTCAGGTACGCTTGCCCTTTTTAAGTGCGCGGATAAGAAAGGTGCTTATCGGAATTCGGCAGAGAACCTGAAAAGTGAGCTGAGTGAGTATTGCGCAAAAACAGGACGTTATAGCAGCGTAGAAGATAGTGAGTGCAATGCTATTTTTTCAGAGGCGATGGAACGGATCATTAAACAGGGGTACAGCAAGATAGCATCGCTGGAGAACAATGCGAGCGGAAAGTCTTAACTCAACTGAGATGGCACTCTCTTTTCGAGATTGACAATTATTATGTAAGGCGCGATTACCGGATAGAAGAATAGCGTGTAGTGAGAACACCCAAGCCCATTTGACAAACGGGCCTGGGTGTTTTCATTACCAAAATCAAAAAGGAGGGTTTCGAATGAATCCAAACGCAGATTATCTCGGCATCGTCACCCTGCTCCGCGGTCTGCGGGAGCAGGGACTGGTCAGCGGCAGCGAGGCTAAAAAGATCGCCGCGCGTCTGATGGTACAGCTTGGCGCGGACATCATTATTTCTCTTTGATTCTTCGCTTTTGGGTATAGCTATTGCGGATGCTTCATGGTATTGTGTGTTGCTGACAGGAGGTGACAACAAATGAGCGGCAAGGAGAAAACCAACGGTTCTCTGGCCATGGCTCCGCGGGTCATTACGATCCCGGCAGCGAATCAGGAAACCGCACGAAAACTCCGCGTGGCAGCGTATACCCGTGTCAGTTCCAACTCCAAGGATCAAGAACACTCCTTTGCCGCGCAGAATGCCTACTTCTCCAAACTCATCACAGACAACCCTGATTGGGAGTTGGCAGACATATATGCCGACCAGGGCATCACCGGCACGTCCATAGACAAGCGGGATGACTTCCTGCGGATGATGGAGGACTGCCGGAAAGGGCGTATTGACCGCATCCTTGTGAAGTCCTCCTCACGTTTTGCTCGCAATACCAAAGAGAGTCTGGAAGCGGTGCGGGAATTGGCTGCGCTGGGCGTCAGCGTCTACTTCGAGGAACAGAACATCGACACCGCGCAGGTATCCGGCGAAGTCCTTATCGCCATGTTCGCAGCATTGGCTCAACGGGAAAGTGAAGCTATCTCCGAGCGAATGCGGTGGAGTTACCGGACTCGAATCGACAAGGGCAGATTTTCCACCAATAAAGCACCGTTTGGTTACATGCTGGCAGATGGACGATTGGAAATCAACACGGAAGAAGCAGAAGTTGTCAAAGAAATTTTTGATATGTCCTTGCAAGGAGAGAGCATCTCGGGTATAGCAAAGAGAGTCAGTAAAATGGATATCCCTACGAGAGATAAGACTTCGTATTGGCAGGAGAGTTCTATCCTGTATATTCTCCATAATGAAAAATACGCAGGGGACTGCTTGCTGCAAAAAACATATACGGCGCAAGAACTGCTGAGATTTAGAAAACGAAATCTCGGTAAGTATCGGCAGGTCTTTGTAAAGCAATCTCATCCGGCTATTATAGAGCGCGAAAAGTTCGAAAGGGTTCAGGAACTGCTAAAAAGAAAAAGAATAGCATTTGCTGATGATAGCGTGTCAACACCGTTCAGCAAAAAGATAAAGTGTGCGGAATGCGGTTCCACATTTCGGCTTAAAAAAGTACGAGGGAAGAACTACTGGACATGCATGGCACATGAGAAAGATGTACATAAGTGCAGTATGCTGCCGCTTCCGGAGGAACAGGTATTGCAGGCGTTCCTTCGACTGTACTACAAACTCAAACACTATGGCATTGAGGTTCTCACTCAGCTCATCTCTGACCTCCACACTGCCAAAACCGGCAGATTCCTCTGGAGTGAAAACATCGTGGAGATCAACAAACAAATATCGGATATTGCCAGTCAGGAACGACTTCTGAGCCAGCTCAAGCAGCAGGGCAGCGTCAATCCTGACATTTTTATATCCCGCAGCAATCTGCTTGCGGAACGCCGCCGGGAACTGAAACTCCAAAAGGAACGCATCCTGCGATCTGAGGAGGACCACACCATTCAGCAAACACAGGATATGCTGGATGTTCTTGAAAGCGGGCCGGACTGGCCGGACACCTTCGATGAGCAACTATTCAGCGACCTGGTCGAGAAAATCGAGGTCGTGGACAATGAAAAACTGTGCTTCCGGCTTCTCAACGGACTGGAGGTCACAGAAAAAATAGAAAGGACGCAAAGATAATGGGAAATCGAAAACAGCCATTCGGCTACAAGATGGAGTTTGGTGAGATCGTGCCGCAGCCGCAGGAGGCGGAAACGATACGGAGCATCTACCTGCAATACCTCGCCGGAGCCTCCTTCAAACAGCTTGCCGAACGGCTTCAGACGGAGGATGTTCCCTACGATGTGGACAAGCCTTGGAACAAGAATATGGTAGCACGGATTTTAGAGGATGACCGATACATTGGTGAGAAGTATTTTCCCGCGCTCATCCCGACGGAGCAATTCCACGCTGCCCAGGAACGCAGAAAAGAGATGCGCCCTGAGTATAAGCAGACACCTGCGCAAAAGGAGCTGCGCAAGCTGTGCGGCGGCATCGTACCCGACAGCGTAGCACGAAAAGTCCTCAAGATACTGAATCAGGTGGTCGATGATCCGCAGCTCATTAAGATAGAATCATCCGGTGTTCCCACCACGGAAGACATCAGGCAACGCCGGCTGGAACTGGACAAGCTGCTGCAGACACCTCCTGTGGATGAAGAAATCGCGCGCCAAAAGGCAATGGAGTTGGCGGTACTGACCCTTGTGAGCGTAGAGATGGAGGAATACGAAGCCCACCGGCTCCGCAGCATCTTCGGGAAGCAGGCAAAGATGCGGGAACTGGATGCGAACCTTCTGCGGCAGAGTGTCCGGAAAATCACTTATGGCGGTAAGACGGTCAAAGTCCTGCTGAAAAATAATCAAGTCTTAGAGGAGTGTGATAATGTATGACGCAGACCCGCCCTGAACCGAAGGTCATTATCATCCCCGCAAAGGAGGAATCGCCGCAGGATCAGGAAAAGAAGAAAAATCTCCGGGTAGCCGCATACTGCCGCGTGTCCACGAAAAAAGATGAACAGCTTGGCAGCTATGAAAACCAGAAAGCATATTACACGGAAAAGATCATGGCAAATCCCAACTGGACGATGGCGGATATCTTCGCGGATGAGGGTATCACCGGTACCTCCGCCTGCAAGCGCAAGGATTTTCTTCGCATGATCCGGCAGTGCAGGAAGGGCAAGATCGACATGATCCTCACCAAATCCGTCTCCCGCTTCGCCCGCAACACCGTGGACACCCTGAGTTATACCCGCGAGCTGCGCAGCATGGGCATCCCGGTCATCTTCGAGGAGCAGAACATCAACTCCATCTATCTGGAGAGCGAATTCCTTATCACCATCCACGGCGCCTTCGCACAGTCCGAAAGCGAAGGGATATCCTCCCGCGTCAAGTGGGGCAAGCATCAGGCGATGCGGACGGGAAAGGCAAACATCCAGTATAAGACCCTGCTGGGGTACGAAAAAGGGCCTGACGGAGAGATGGTGGTCAACGCAGAGCAGGCAGAGACTGTCCGAAAAATTTACGAGCTGTACCTATCCGGTCAGACGCTGCGCAATATCAAGGAAACCTTGGAAACAGGCGGATTCAAGAATTCGGCAGGAACGACGGAATGGACAACCTCCAATCTGCGGACGATCCTCTCTGATGAAAAATATTGCGGTGACGTCCTGCTCCAGAAGACCTTCATTCGAGACTGCATCAGCAAGCAGGTCATCCGAAATACCGGACAGCTGCCTATGTATCTGATTCAGAACCACCATGAGGCCATCATCCCGCGAGAACGGTTCGACGCGGTTCAGATGGAATCGCGTCGCCGGGCCCAGACCGGCGGCACGAAAAAGAGCGCCCCCACAGGTATGAGCCGCTACAGCGGCAAGTATGCTCTCAGCGGTCTGCTGTTCTGCGGCGAGTGTGGCACAACGTACCGCAGAGTGGTGTGGACACAGCACGGCGAGAAGCGTGCCGTGTGGCGCTGCAGCAGTCGCTTGGATTACGGCAAGAAATACTGCAAAGAATCTCCGACGCTGGACGAAGCGCCGCTCCAGCAGGCGGTGCTGGCAGCCATCAACGCCTCCATGTCGGGGCGCAAGGTGCTGGCGGACCAGCTTGTGGATGCGATGGAGCAGGAATTGGCTCCGGTCCCCGGTGAGAGCATGAGCCTCGGAGACATTGACCGAGCGGTCACGGAGTTGGGCAAACAGTTCGATATGCTTCTGGCAGGGGCGGCAAATGGTGACCCTGACGAATACGCCGAGCGCTTCCGTGCCATCTCCACCACAATGGAGGAACTGAAACGCCGAAAGGCCGCTATTCTCAGTATCCGGCAGGAGCAGGAGCAGATCGGCCGCCGTATCCATGCGGCAGCCTCGGCAATGACCGCGGCGACTGTGGGAATCACAGAGTGGGACGACGGTGTGGTCTATCAGATGCTGGAAAAGGTCACCGTTCTGGCGGACAACCGCATCAAGGCCACCTTCCGCAACGGCGCAGAAATTGAACAGTCCGTAGACCAACCTAAGAGGAGGAAATTCATATGATTTATGTGACTGGCGACTGTCACGGAAACTTCCGGCGTTTCCAATCGGAATGCTTCCCGGAACAAGCTAACATGACGAAGGATGACACGGTCATCATCACTGGCGACTTCGGCGGCGTGTGGTTTGGTGACAGCCGCGACGATGAAACGCTGGACTGGCTGGAACGCCTGCCCTTCACGCTTGCCTTCGTCTGCGGCAACCACGAAAACTATGACGCGCTGGAACGATATCCCGTGGCGGAGTGGCACGGCGGCAAGGTACACCGTATTCGTCCCCATGTGCTGCACCTGATGCGCGGTCAGATTTTCGAGCTGGATGGTTACCGCTTCTTTACGATGGGTGGCGCAAAAAGCCACGATATTGAGGATGGGATTCTGGAGCCGGATGCCCCGGATTTTGAGCGAAGGCTCATGACGCTCCAGCGCAAGCCAAGAGCGAGATACCGCGTCAACCACATTTCGTGGTGGGCGCAGGAGCTTCCCTCTGATGAGGAATACGCCGAAGCGCGGCGAAACCTTGACGCGGTCGGCTGGGCGGTGGACTACATCATCACCCACTGCGCCCCCACCAGCATCGCCCTCATGGGGAGCCGCCACAACGAGGCGGACCGGCTCACGGATTTCTTGCAGGAGGTGCAGGAAAGAGCAAAATATTTTCGTTTTTATCTTCTTTTTCAGGTTTTTACGCTGATTCATATGTATCTTGCGCTTTTTTTCTTTCGCATATCCGCCCCGCGTTCCGTGCATACTAAACCGGAAAGGGGGCTACTCGCTATGGAACCAACCTCGAAAAAGACCAAGTCACGTCCAAAACTCAACCCAACCGAGAGCGCCGCGCTCCAACGGCTGGAGCATGATCTTATTACCGACAGCGGCACCGTGCCCGCCACCAAGGGCCGCCACGCCATCCACTGCCTGACCGTCATCGGTACCATCGAGGGCCACACCCT
>OLOX01003747.1_pt1 | contig 11108 bp, 10 predicted proteins | sample 1672091 | NCBI WGS metagenome assembly OLOX01 (sample SAMEA3136644, study PRJEB25190) | human gut metagenome | reverse complement strand
CGTGACAGCTCAGTTAGAATACCACTATAAAACCAATCTGTCAACACCTTTTTTCGATTTTTTTATTATTTTTATCAATATACTGCTGAACTTCATATAAAGAAGTTAAGATACAGTCTGCCAGCTCCTCCATTTCTTCTGTTGGAGCTGCCTGATCCGGTACCATGATCGGGTGCATTCCGGCTCTTTTGGCGGATCTTATTCCATTATAGGAGTCCTCGATCGCATAGCAGTCCTCAGACCGCTCCTGAAGGCGTCTGCAGGCTTCCAGATAGATGTCTGGCTCCGGCTTGCTACGCTTCACCATATCTCCACATACAATTTCATCAAAATAGGAAAGCAATCCACCTTCCTTGAGTTCTCTCGTCACAAGTTCTCTTCTTGTGGAGGAAGCTACCGCTGTCTTTATATTTTCTCTGCGGAGATATTCCAGGAGTTCCTGGAGCCCCGGTTTCTTCGGAAGCTTCCCTCCTGCTGCATTTGCGTGGAAAAGATCTGACATTTCTTTTTTGTATTTGTCATATGGAAAGTCCTGTCCATAACGCTCGAGAAAAATTTCCTTAGTTACCGTGGCATTAATCCCCAGGCATGCCCTGCAGGTTTCCTCTATATCTGCGACCCCGTATTTCTCTGCCACAATCTTCCACATACGGAATACAAGCGTCTCTGAGTCAAAAATAACTCCATCCATATCAAATACAACTGCCTTCATCTCTTCCCCCTTGGTATTTATTTCGTTCCTGTTCACTCCGTTCAGAATAACTTTATTTCTGCATGATAAACCGGATCGCATCCTGGATCCAGGAAACGTATACCAGTTTGATCCCTTTGATCTTCTCTGTAGCTGACCTGCATACTTCCGGCAGGATCACTGTTTCAAAGCCAAGTTTCTTCGCTTCTGCAACACGCTGTCCTGCCATGCTCACAGCACGCACTTCTCCACTCAGACCTATTTCGCCAAAGGCGATCACAGAATCCGGTATGACGATATCCTTACAGCTTGAAACAACTGCCAGTGAGATTCCAAGATCGATCGCCGGCTCTGTCATCTTCATTCCACCTGCAATATTGACATAGGCATCGCAGGCTGCCAGATGGATGCCAACTTTTTTCTCCAGGACTGCCATCAGAAGGTTTACTCTGTTAAAGTCTGTACCTACTGCCGTTCTTCTCGGAATTCCGAAATTACTCTGGCATACGAGTGCCTGGATTTCTACCAGGATCGGCCGTGTTCCTTCCATAGAACATGCTACGATCGATCCGGAAGTGTCGCTGGGCTTTCCGTTCAGCATAAATTCTGACGGGTTCTTGACTTCCTCGAGTCCTGTGCTTCGCATTTCGAATACACCGATCTCATTGGTAGAACCAAAACGGTTCTTGACTGCACGCAGAATCCGATAGGAAGCATGTCTGTCTCCTTCAAAATAAAGCACGGTATCTACCATATGCTCCAGTACACGGGGACCTGCCACATTTCCTTCTTTGGTCACATGACCTACGATAAAGATCGATACACCCTGTCCCTTGGCAATCTGCATCAGGATATTGGTGGATTCTCTTACCTGAGAAACACTTCCCGGCGCAGAGCTGATGTCCTCATGAAACATGGTCTGTATGGAATCGATCACAACGGTATCCGGCTTCTTGCGCTCGATCACTTCGCGGATCGTTTCCAGATTTGTCTCACACAGAAGCTGCAGCTTCTCATTAAACTCTCCGATTCGTTCTGCGCGGAGTTTGATCTGGCGCAGGGATTCCTCTCCTGAAATATACAGCACATTGCTTCCTGACAGTGCAAGATTCCGGCACACCTGTAAAAGAAGGGTGGATTTTCCGATTCCCGGATCTCCACCCACTAAAACAAGAGAGCCGGGGACGATCCCGCCCCCGAGCACTCTGTCAAGCTCGCCAATCTTTGTCAGCCGCCGTTCATCCTCTGATAATGAAATGTCCTTCAGACGAACTGGTTCCGGACGCTTCCCTGGATTCTGGAAGGAACTGCTGCCAGATGAAGAAGATTTCTTCGTAGAAACAGTCTCCTCTACAAAAGTATTCCATGCCTTACAGCCCGGACACTGTCCCATCCATTTGGAGGATTCATATCCGCATTCCTGACAAAAATAAACAGTCTTTTTATTTTTTAGCATTTTTTGATCTCAACATGTACGGCTTTGTCGCCTCCCAGTTCTGCACTGAAAGAAAGTTTACCGCCAAGGTTTGTTTTCATTTTGCCTGCATCTGCGCCATCGATGGAGATATCATATTCTGTATCTGCTTCCATCTCTACGGTGATCTGTGCATCCTCAGTTCCTTCTACGTCAAAGCTCATGCTGGAGCCGTCCTGTTTCAGAGAAAATACAGCAGTTCCCGGTACGGATTCATATACAAACATGCCATTTCTCTCGAGTTTGGTGATCTCTTTGAATGTTTTTACCTTGTACATATCTCCCTGATGTGCGAAATCTGATACCTTGGATTTCTGTGGCAATTCATAATTGCCAAAGCTGATGCTCTGATTTTCTTCTGTACGGATCAGTTCCTTTACTACTGCCATAACCAATGTCCTCCCTAAGACTTTTCTGTTGTGTTTTCGACACCTGTGGATTGCTCCTTAGTGTTTTTTTATTATAACATTGACCACTTTTTTTGACCAGTATCCTGTTTAAGATTTTATAGCTTTTTTAGATTTTGGTTTCTTCTCATCTTCTGAAAGTGGAGTAAAATGGATTTCTTTCTGATGAAGCTGGATCCGGACGGTATCGCCTCTTTTGATAGTTCCTTCGAGAAGTGCATTTGCCATCGGATCTTCCAGTTTTGTCTGGATAGCTCTTCTTAATGGTCTGGCTCCATATTTGCTGTCAAAACCTGCTTCTGCAAGGAAATCCTTGACAGATTCTGTGATCTTAAGCTGGATATCAAGCTGTTCTTTGCAGCGTTTTTCCAGTGTTTTGAGCATGATGTTTACAATCTTTTTGATGTGTGTCTTGTTCAGTGGATGGAATACCATGATCTCGTCAATACGGTTCAAAAACTCCGGTTTGAACAGACGGCGGACTTCTTCCATAACACCGGATTTCATGCGTTCATAATCCTGCTTCTCATCATTGTTGGAAAGGAAGCCAAGCTTCTTCGGCTCAATGATCGCCTGCGCGCCGGCATTGGATGTCATAATGATGATCGTCTGCTTGAAATCCACTTTTCGTCCATGTGCATCTGTGATATGACCATCATCCAGAACCTGAAGAAGAATATTAAACACATCCGGATGAGCCTTTTCAATCTCATCAAACAGAAGGACACTATATGGATTTCTGCGTACTTTTTCACTGAGCTGTCCGCCCTCATCGTATCCTACATATCCCGGAGGTGATCCGATCAGTTTGGATACGCTGTGTTTCTCCATGTACTCAGACATGTCAACACGGATCATTGCCTGCTCACTTCCAAATACGGCCTCTGCCAACGCTTTGGAAAGTTCGGTCTTACCTACACCGGTAGGTCCAAGGAAAAGGAAGGAACCGATCGGGCGGTTTGGATCTTTGAGACCGACACGTCCTCGTTTAACTGCCTGTGCAACTGCCTTTACTGCTTCTTCCTGACCGATCACACGTTTATGAAGTTCTTTCTCAAGACGTGCAAGACGTTTCGTTTCTCCCTCTGTAAGACGCTGTACCGGAATCTTGGTCCAGTCGGAAATGATGTCTGCCACGGATGTCTCTGTCACAGATATTTTCTTTCTTTTGTTTCTGCGTTCTTCTTTTTCTTTATATTTGGAAATTTCTGTTTCTATTTCACGCTGGCGCGCCTGAAGTTCTTTTGCCAGGGAAAGATCTGCCTGTTTGACAGCTTTTTCCTTATCTTTCTGGATCTCGTGGAGTTCCAGTTCCAGAGCATCAACTTCCGGTGCCATGCGGCAGCCGCCGAGACGTACTTTGGAAGCTGCCTCGTCGATAATATCGATGGCCTTGTCCGGCAGAAAACGGTCGTTGATGTAACGTTCGGACATTTTTACTGCTGCTTCAAGTGCACTGTCCTCGATCGCCACGCCGTGATGCTTCTCATAATACGGGCGCAGTCCCTTAAGGATCTCGATGGTTTCTTCCTCTGACGGTTCTTCTACTGTCACTGGCTGGAAACGTCTCTCCAGAGCGGCATCCTTCTCAATGTATTTCCTGTATTCCTCCAGGGTCGTTGCTCCGATCAGCTGGATCTCGCCTCTGGAAAGAGATGGTTTCAAAATGTTGGAAGCATCCAGTGCTCCCTCTGCACCGCCCGCGCCAATGATCGTATGCAACTCATCAATAAAAAGAAGGATTCCCTGATTGCTGCGTACTTCATTGATCACATTTCGGATTCTTTCCTCGAATTCTCCACGATATTTGCTTCCTGCCACCATTCCGGACAGATCAAGGACTACGACTCTCTTGTTTTTGACAGACTCCGGAACCATGCCGGAAATGATCCTCTGTGCAAGCCCTTCTACGATTGCAGTCTTTCCAACGCCTGGCTCGCCTACCAGACATGGGTTGTTTTTTGTTCTTCGGCTTAATATCTGGATCAGGCGGGCAATCTCTTTGTCCCTGCCTACTACCGGGTCCAGGTTCCCATCTGCTGCCATTGCCGTCAGATCACGGCTGTACTGATCCAGCGTCAGTGTTGTGGATCCCTGTTTTCCCTTCTGGTTCTTTGACATCTGTAATTCTTCCGGAATTGCGTTTGTATCAATCCCTGCTGCTGCGAGAACTGCACTGTATAATTTCTGGATATTTACACCCATGGTATACAGAAGTCTGGTTCCTACACAGTCTGTCTCCTTGAGCATTGCCAGAAGCAGATGCTCTGTTCCTGCCAGATCTTCATTCTGCTTCTCAGCTTCTTTGACTGCCTGTTCTCTGACTTTCTGCGCTCTTGGACTGTAGCCGGCGGATTTTTCTGCTACAAGCACTCCGGATGGTGCGATCAGTTTCGTGATCAGGGATTCCAGTTTTTCCCTGTCTACGCCAAATTCTTCCAGAATCTTACCTGCAGTTCCTTCCTGTTCATCAAGAAGTCCTACCAGTATATGTTCTGTCCCAATATATGAATGTTTCCAGGACCGGGCTGCACTTTCCGCAAGTTTCAGTGCTGCCTTTGCCTGTCTGGTAAATTTCTCCTGCATTCCTGCCTCCTCTTTTTATGCTATTCTATTCCATATTCGTCAAAAATCTCATCGATCAGATCGTGAACTTCTGCTCTGGAAATATTTTTGCAGTATCCTCTTGCGAGGGCTACCATGAGATTCTGTTTCATTTCTTCCAGTGCCTTCATCTTGTCCACATCAATCGCAATGATCGCACCACGGCGGCGGTCGATCGTTACAAAGCCTTCCTGCCGAAGCAGGGAATATGCCTTGTTCACAGTATGCATATTGATGCCGATGGTATCTGCAAGCTGTCGCACAGAAGGAAGCGGATCTCCCTCCTGAAGCCTGGATGTGGCAATTCCCATGATGATCTGATTCATCAACTGCACATAAATAGCCTCATCACTGTTAAAGTCTATTTCAATGACCATAATCCTCAGCCCCTTATCTTTCATAATAACATCATGTTATACATATGGTAGCACATAATCCGGATTTTGCAAGTATAATTTTATAAAGTTTATCCTGTCTAATCCCCGCGTGAAAAGACATAAAAAACAGACAGCCCGAAGACTGCCTGTTTCTTACGCTTATATTCTTAACCAATTATTTTTTTGAGCTGGTCTCTGTTGAGAACAAGATTGAATCCCATAGGGTTGATAACCAGTGATTCTGCCTGCTCGATCAGGATATTTGGAAGTTTTGCAAATGGTACTTTGGCAATACGAAGTTTCTTTCCTCTTGCGAATTTCTCAAACTCCATAACATCGGAAAATACCGGCTGAAGGATCTTGCCTTCTTTGTTCTTAAGGTAAGGAATATTTACCTTGTCCGGCTCATCTCCCTTGCGCTGCATTGCAACAAGAAAGTCTGATTTTCTTAAGTTTACGATCACTTCTTCTTCCAGTGCTCTTAAGTTCTTGTGCTCTTCCTGAGGTACCGGACGGCGAAGTTCCTGCATAAAGTAGATTCCTGAAAGCTGCAGTGTCGGATTGATCAGCGGACGCTTCTGCGGCTCTACTTTGCTGAGATCCGGCTTTCTTACGATCTTTTCAAGATCGATCTCCATCTGCTCTCCGCCATCGTTCCAGATGATCGTGTTTACACCGATGGAGAATAACAGACCGTACATCTTAGGGAAGTCTTTCTTTTCGTAACGCATTCCCATAAGAAGGATCTTTTCTTCTACTTTCTTTTTGCCAAATTCTTTGATTGCTTCTTCCTCTGTGAAAAACCATGCCTGGTCGTTAAATGATTCTTCCCCACAGGTTACATAAGGAAGTTTCGTAGTCTGAGAGTACGCTACAAAAATATTCTCCCTTCCCTGAATTTCCTTAATTGTTTCTACTTCACTTGTTCCCATATTTTGTCCTTTCAGGCCTCGTCAATAGCCTTTCCTATGTCGTGGCGCATATATTTATTTGCAAACTGGATCCAGTCTGTTGCCTCGTAAGCATTCTTACGGGCTTCCTTAAGATCCTTTCCAGTTGCAGTGACTCCAAGGACACGGCCGCCGTTGGTAACGATCTCGCCATCCTTGAATTTGGTTCCCGCATGGAAGCAGTAATAGCCTTCTTTGTCCTTGAAGTTCTCAAATCCATGCATTGGAATTCCTTTTTCGTATTTTACCGGATATCCATCACTTGCCAGAACGACACAGACAGCTGCATTATCCTCAAACTCAAGATCTACCTGATCCAGAGTTCCATTTACGCAGGCTTCCATCACTTCGATGATGTCTGTCTTCATTCTCGGAAGAACAACCTGTGCTTCCGGGTCACCAAAACGGGCATTGTACTCCAGAACCTTCGGTCCATCAGCTGTCAGCATCAGTCCAAAGAAAATGATTCCTGTAAATGGACGTCCCTCTGCTGCCATCGCATCAACCGTCGCCTGGTAGATATGCTCCTTGCAGAACTTATCCACTTCCTCTGTATAAAACGGGCTCGGTGAAAAAGTACCCATACCGCCTGTGTTCAGTCCCTGATCTCCGTCTTTGGCACGCTTATGATCCTGTGCGGATGTCATCGGACGGATCGTCTTGCCATCCACGAAAGAAAGGACAGACACTTCACGTCCTGTCATAAATTCCTCGATGACCATTGTATTTCCTGCACTGCCGAACTTCTTGTCCTCCATGATCTCCTTAACTCCGGCTTCTGCTTCTTCCAGAGTATTGCAGATCAGAACACCCTTGCCGAGTGCAAGCCCGTCTGCCTTGAGCACGATCGGGAATTTGGCCTGTGTATGTAAATAATCCAGTGCTTTCTGTGGATCGTCAAAGTTTTCGTATCCCGCTGTCGGAATTCCATATTTTTTCATGAGGTCTTTGGAAAATGCCTTGGATCCCTCCAAAATCGCTGCGTTCTTGCGAGGTCCGAACACTTTGAGTCCGCGTGCCTCGAACACATCGACAACACCGCCAACCAGCGGGTCATCCATTCCGATAATTGTAAGATCAACAGAATTCTTCTCTGCAAAATCAGCAAGTTTCTCAAATTCCATTGCTCCGATGTCTACACACTCCGCATATTCAGAAATTCCTGCATTTCCCGGTGCACAGTAGATCTTGTCTACCTTCGGGCTCTTGGCCACACTCCAGGCAATTGCATGTTCTCTTCCGCCGCTTCCAACAATTAATACTTTCATATCTTTCGCTCCTCTGCAGAAAATCAATTATTTCTCTTCGATGATAACCTTACCGTCCTGTACGGATACTTTGCCATTGGCGATCAGATCGATCGCAGCCGGCAGTATCTTCCATTCAGCTTCTTCCATGACACGTCTCTGAAGTACTTCCGGGGTATCTCCCTGGTGCACCTCTACCGCCTTCTGAAGAATGATAGGACCGGTATCTGTGTCTGTATCTACAAAATGAACCGTCGCACCGGTCACTTTGACGCCTCTGGAAAGGACTCCCTCATGGACATGAAGTCCATAATATCCTGTTCCACAAAAAGACGGGATCAGTGACGGATGGATATTGATGATCCGATTTGGATATGCTTCCACGATCATCGGCGGCACTGCCACCAGAAATCCGGCAAGCACAACAAGATCTACCTGGTTCTCCTGAAGCTCTGCCAGAAGTGCCTTATGAAATTCTTCTCTGTCTGCATAGTCCTTCGGAGAAATGCATCTGGCAGGGATTCCCTTGTTCTCTGCTCTCTTGAGGGCATACGCACCCTTGTTGTTGCTGATCACGAGACCAACCTCTGCATTGGTGATCACACCTGCATCAATCGCGTCCATGATCGCCTGGAGGTTTGTACCGCCTCCGGATACCAGAACACCCAGTTTTAACATAAGGTCACTCCCTTTTCGCCAGCCTCAATGCGGCCTACTACGTAAGGAGTATCTCCTTCTTTGCGGATTGCTTCCATCGTCTTGTCTACATCCTCAGGAGCTACTGCGAGGACCATTCCAAGACCCATGTTAAATGTATTATACATCATTTTCTCTTCTATGTTACCTTTTTTTGCAAGAAGTTTAAAAATTGGAAGAACCGGATAGCTGTCCTTCTCTACAACTGCATGTGTACCTTCTTTGAGCATACGCGGAATATTTTCGTAGAAGCCGCCGCCTGTGATATGGCTGCATGCATGGATTCTCACGCCTGCATCGCGGATGCTCTTGAGTGCTTTCACGTAAATCCTGGTCGGAGCGATCAGTGCTTCGCCAAGTGTTGTTCCCAGTTCATCATAGTAAGTGTCAAGGGATTCTCTTGTCATCTCGAATACTTTGCGGACAAGAGAGAATCCGTTGCTGTGGACACCGGTAGAAGCCATACCGATCAGCACATCTCCAGGATTCAGTTCTTCTCCTGTGAGAAGATCCTTCTTGTCGATCACACCTACTGCAAATCCGGCAAGATCGTACTCATCTTCCGGCATAAGTCCAGGATGCTCTGCTGTCTCTCCACCGATCAGTGCTGCACCAGACTGTACACAGCCCTCTGCCACACCGCTTACGATCTCAGCGATCTTCTCCGGATAGTTCTTGCCGCATGCGATGTAATCCAGGAAAAACAGCGGTTCTGCGCCTGCACATGCAATGTCATTTACACACATGGCAACTGCATCGATTCCTATCGTATCATGTTTGTCCATAATCATGGCAAGTTTTACCTTGGTTCCACATCCGTCTGTACCGGATACCAGTGTAGGTTCCTCCATGTTCTTAAATGCGCTCATGGAAAAAGCTCCGGAAAATCCGCCGATTCCTCCCAGCACCTCCGGTCTCATGGTTTTTGCGATATGTTTCTTCATCAGTTCAACTGACTTGTAGCCTGCTTCGATATCAACACCTGCGTTCTTGTAATCCATAGTTCCTGCTGCTAAAACATATACCAACAAGTATATGTTTAGATGAATAGCTACAATCTCACGATTTGTAGTTACTGCTTCACCGTGTATGCTTTTGTGATTATCAAATAATTCACTACTTACAAGTTCCTGTACACTCCACAGTCGTAAATTCCCGACAAGCCATCGGTACACACCTATTGTTATAGGTCTTCATCTAAAATAGCTTTTCCTTTCTTAAGATTTTAATATTATGCCACTTGGTTTTCATGGCCGTATATTTAATAAGCCTGATATCCAACTTCCTGAAGGCGGGCATCCTTTGCTTCTACCTGTTCCTTCAGTTCCTGGCTGTATGCTTTCAGTTTCTCAAGAAGTTCCGGATCTGAAGTAGCCAGTATCTTGGCTGCCAGCAGTCCTGCATTTGCCCCTCCGTTGATTGCAACTGTTGCAACCGGGATTCCGGATGGCATCTGTACGATAGAATACAGTGAATCACGTCCTCCCAGAGAAGTGGTATGCATCGGGATACCGATAACCGGCATCGGGAAAATAGCAGCACACATACCCGGCAGATGGGCAGCCATACCGGCTGCGCACAGGATGACGCCGTACCCGTTGGCGCGGGCCGACTTCGCAAAGGCGGCGGCAGCCTCCGGCGTGCGGTGGGCGGAAAGAATGTGGGCCTCATACGGCACGCCGAATTCCTTGAGCACCGTGCAGGCGGACTTGACTACCGGCCAATCGCTGTCAGAGCCCATGATGATCGCAACTTTTTTCATGCGGTTAGTAACCTCCCTTACAAAGCAAAACAGCGCAGTGGCCTGTCAGGGTACACTGCGCTGCGGTCATAATGTGAAAAGGGTATGATGGTACAGAACGCCCGCGCCAAAACCAAGCTGCTGCATTGCAATTGCCACGGAAGATCCTCCTTTATATAAAGTAAGATATTGTCCTGTGCTTTAAGTGTAAACTCTGGGAAAAGAAAATGCAAGCACCCCGCGGACATTTCAGCCAAACTACCACCCGGCCGGGTTTTAAACGGTACTTTTTGTCGTTTTTGATGGGTTCTGCAGGGTGAATGTCATACTTTATATAGCGCTGCAAAATCCTGTCCGCTGCTACGCCGGAAGCCGCGCGGCAGAAGCGTCTGCATAAGTTTTTTTGTGATATTCGGCGCAAATGTCGGCCTGCATCAAAAAAGCTGCGCAGGCAGGTGCTTTCCTGTCTGTGCAGCTTTGGTAAAGACTGCGCGGCCGAGTTTGCGCCCCTTATGCGTGGCGCTTTTTATCCAGTCGGATCTTGTCCGAGATCATGGCAATAAATTCAGAGTTCGTGGGCTTGCCGCGGAGATTGTGGATCGTATAGCCAAAGTAGCTGTTCAGCGTGTCCACATCACCGCGATCCCATGCCACCTCAATGGCGTGGCGGATGGCACGTTCCACGCGGCTGGCGGTGGTCATGTTGCGCTTGGCAATCTCCGGATAAAGGCGTTTTGTGACTGCATTGATGTAGCCGTGGTCCGCGATGGTCAGCAGGATGGCATCGCGCAGGAACTGATAGCCCTTGATGTGGGCCGGCACACCGATCTGGTGCAGGATCTCGGTGACCGTCAGCTCGTCACTGTCGAGCGAGGTAAGCTGCGGGCGAGCCGTGTTGCCTGCAGCCTTCAGCACACGGCT
>OLOX01003742.1_pt1 | contig 11118 bp, 8 predicted proteins | sample 1672091 | NCBI WGS metagenome assembly OLOX01 (sample SAMEA3136644, study PRJEB25190) | human gut metagenome | reverse complement strand
TCATACCCTGACGGTCGCATGCTGCGAAGTCTTTCTGTTTTCCTTCGATCAGAGCATCGATACCATACAGAGCAACTCGTCTGTAGTCACCAACGATACGTCCACGTCCGTAAGTATCCGGAAGACCTGTCAGGATCTTGCTGTGACGGGCTAATTTCATCTCTGGTGTGTAGATATCAAATACACCCTGGTTGTGTGTTTTGAATTCATAGTTGTGGAATACGTCTTTGATCTTGTCGCTTACTTTGTATCCGTAAGTTTCGCAGGCCTGCTCTGCCATTTTGATTCCACCGTATGGCATAAATGCACGTTTCAGCGGTTTGTCAGTCTGAAGACCAACAACTGTTTCAAGATCTTTAAGATCTTCGTCGATGTATCCCGGGCCATATGCTGTCAGAGATGTAACAACCTCTGTTTCCATATCCAGAACTCCGCCTTTGGCACGTTCTTCTTTCTGCAGTTCCTGAAGTTTGCCCCACAGTTTGTTTGTTGCTTCTGTTGGTTCTTCCAGGAAGGAAGCGTCTCCGTCATATGGTGTGTAGTTCATTGAGATAAAGTTACGAACGTCGATTTTTTCTTTCCAACGGTTTCCTTTGAAACCTTCCCACTGTGAAAAGTTTTTCATTTTGCACCTCTCTAATATATGATTTATTCCGCGTATGTCCCGTCTAACTTTTCTTGCAAAAGAAAAATAAGACCGGAATCTTATTAATTTCAAGTGAACACTCCCTTGTTCACGCCGCTAGTGTACACTATGGAATACGCCGTTGTCAATCGATTAGCGCATGCTTTTAATTTAATACAATTTGTAGCTGTGTCTTGATATTTTTTATCAACATGTTGTGATTTTGTACTTTTTTACGTTCAAAAAATGTACCCGGAAAAGTACAAAAAAGCAGCCTCTCGCTGCTTTTATATTCCCCCGTTCCACACATCAATATGCAGAAGCTGGAACAATAATGCAAATACTGTTTTGTAGATCGTTCGTGCCTTGAGAGCTGTCTTGTCCATATATCCAAGATGCATTTTGACTGCTAAAGATACGGTGCTGTCGATGATGTTGGACACGATCACCTCCGGATCCATCAGATCGGACACCCCAAACATCCTGCCGGTCTCTACCATATAATTAACGAATACTTCAAAGCTCTGCTGCCGCACCTCAAGGATCTTCTTAGTATAGTGTGCTGACTGATAAAATCTCCAATAAAAAATGGTCTGCTCCGGATCACTCATAAGGAATTCCCAATATGCACTCCAGAGAGTCCAGCACATAGATTCCAGATCCTCTGCTGTCTTAAGCTCTGCCTTCTGGTTCTGGATCAGATTCCGGATCATTCCCGCAGCCTTGCCATCTACTTCAAAAAAAGATGTCTCCATCAGATCGAACAGATCCTTGTAACACTGATAAATATACGGGTCGGAAAGCCCGCATCCCTTTGATACTTTACGGACGGTAACGCCTTCGATGCCTTCTTCTGCTACTACTTTATATATGGAACGCTGAAGTCTTTCTTTTAATTCTTCTTTTGTGTATTTTCGAGCCATTACACCCTCCTTCTGTATGCCGTTGATTTGGTTAAATTTGACCGAATCCCGACTGCTGACTCCGCTTTTTACATAAAAAAAGCAAGACAGCAGAGGGATTCTCTGTTCTTGCAACTGGCTGGCTCGTTCTCGGCCCCTATAGCTTTGCGTCACTGCGTTACCACAGCTTTGCCTTTATGAAGTTAAGTCCATGGTAACGTAAATTCTGCATTTTTTCAAGGGTTTTGATCCAAATAAGTAAAAATTAATGTAAATGTTAAAGTAAATATTAACCTGATTTATTTTAATTCATGGTGTAACATGGTATGATTAGAACAGTGAACAATGTAGTATCAATAAAATACGGGGAGGTAAACTATGTTTCAAATTCCCACAAAGATCGAACCGGCATATACCGCCGGGAACGTTCTTACACTTAACCAGCGAAAGATCCAGCCTGCTCTGCACAGGGGAAATATTCTTTCTGTAAATTTGAAGAAAACTTCATCTGGCCATGTACAGGAAAATCCCAAAAGGACGCAGGCTTATCGACAGCCAGAACCAGCACCTGTAACTCCGGCAGTATCTCCGGTATCATCTGCTCCGCAAAAGCAAGCTATCCCGACTCTTCGCAATATCATACAGAAGGGCCAGAAAGTCCGTATCGGCACGGTCGGGCAGCTTCCAAAGGTGCGTGTTGCACTTGGCTGGAACGTCTCTAACCCTCAGTGTGATATCGATTTATCCGCTTATCTTCTGGATGCTTCAGGCAAGGTTCCCGGCGATGACTGGTTTGTTTTTTACGGACAGACACTGAGCCCCGACGGAAGTGTTGCCCTGCATGTAAACGGCTCCAGGGCAGACCGTGAATATGCGGATATTGATTTTTTCAAACTGAATACTTCCATACGGAAGATCGTTTTTGTCCTTACGATCAACGAGGCACTGGAGCGGCACCTGAATTTCAGCATGGTCAAAGATGCTTATATCCGGCTTCTCGATCCGGATTCCGGTCAGGAAATCTACAGTTTCATGCTGACTGACTATTATGACAATGTCACATCCATGATGCTCGGCGAGATTTACTTACATAATACAGAATGGAAATTCAACGCCATCGGAAACGGCGTCGCCAGAGATCTGGCGGGCCTTTGCCAGTTATACGGTGTTGAGACAAATTAACGGGAGGATACTTATGATCAAATTTGAAACCATAAACGAACTGACACTCAAAGTCACTACTACAGGCAACGACGTTATCTTCACCAAAACCGGTGCTTTTATCGCAGGCGACTGCAGCGGCAACACCAATTACCGCTTCGAAAAAGTCCTTCTCGGACCGCAGAAAAGTCTCGCACAGGCAGCACTCGGCTCCCTGATGCGCCGCGTCACCGGTGAAAACATCCCTCTTACCAAAGTCACCATGAACGGTCCATCCGAAACCTATTACGCAGAAAGCGCACAGCATGTTCTGGTCTATAAACTGGAACCGGGCGAAACGATCTCTGTCGAATCCGAAAACCTGCTTGCTTTTACGCAGGACTGCAAATACAGCGTGCGCTTCATCGGTGTCGGTGTTTTATCCCAGAAAGGCCTTGCTACTGCCACGCTTACCGGCAACGGAAATGATGCTTACGTAGCCGTTATCACCGACGGAAACCCGATCGCACTCAGCAACGTACAGTCTCACAATACCATCTCTGTCGATCCGGACGCTGTGATCTGCTGGATGGGCAATGGCGCCTGCGACCCGCGCATCACAACAGATGTCAACTGGAAAACCTTTATCGGACAGGCTTCTGGCGAATCTTATTCCTTTGAATGGCATGGCGGAATTCCGGTAACTGTTATCATTCAGCCTTCTGAACGCAGCGGCGGTATCCGCGTTGCAATCGATTAAAAAAATATCCCCTGCCACTTTGGCAGGGGATATTTCAAAATCAGCTCTTTTTATTTGTTAGATCTCATGATCGCTTTTCGTACCATATCCACAGGGATGATCAGTACTCCAAGAACCATGGAAACAAGCAGTGCTTTCAGTGTCAGAGGAGTTGTGCTGAAGACTTCTCCGCCGATCTGGATCAGGACTGTCTGAAGAACAAAGATCGCACCCATTACAAGGATAAATCTCTTATTTTCTCCAATATGCTCAAACAGGTTAAATCTCTCAGATCTGGTATTCAGACTGTTAAAGATAATCGCATAAATAAAGAATGCAAACATAAAGGTCTTCTCATACAGATCCGGATTTGAACATCCTGCCGGCATAACTGCTGTTGTGATTCCGCCGACATTTTCCAGGATCAGGATAGATCCCAGAGTGATAAATATTGAACTTACACCAATTGCAGATTTGATATATCCTGTCAGGATATTGTCGCTTCTCTTTGCCGGCTGCTCGTTCATGTAACGGTTCAGGATCGGCTCACCGCCGAATGCCATAGCTGCCAGTGTATCCATGATCAGGTTGATCCACAGGATCTGTACGATAGAGAATGGCTCTGTCCAGCCAAGAATCGGTGCCAGAATGTTCATCAACAGGGTACTGATATTTACAGTTAACTGGAAGATCAGGAATTTGCCGACGGATTTTGCCATCGTTCTACTGTTCAGTACACAGTCTTTGATAGAAGTCAAACTGTTATTCAGGATGACAACATCGCCTGCTTCCTGTGCAACTGCGGTTCCATCTCCCATTGCAAATCCGATATCCGCCTGTTTCAGAGCAGGTGCATCATTGACACCATCTCCGGTCATACCACAGACATCATCAAGCTGCTGTGCAACTGTGACAAGGCGTTTCTTGTCCAGAGGTTTCGCACGGCTGACAACACGAAGATTCGGAAGTTTTTTCTTAAGCTCATCATCAGAAAGCTGTTCCAGTTCATCATGAGTAAGAACAACTTCTGTCTTTTCATCTTTGAGGATTCCGGCTTCTTTTGCGATCGCAACGGCGGTCTCTTCGGCATCACCGGTAACCATGACTACCTGGATTCCGGCACGGTTCAGGACTTCAACTGTTTCGATCGCATCTTTTCTTACGTTGTCTCTCAGAGAAAGGACTGCAAGAAGGATCTTCTGGGAACCAATGATCTTCACTACGGAGAGAAGTTTCATAGTTCTCTTCGCCTGTGCGACCATCTGCTCTTCCACTTTGGCTTTCTCTGCAGATGTAAATTCTGCGATGCTGCCATCTTCTGTCATATAATGTGTCACGTCATTGATGATGTTCTCTGTTGCACCTTTCCAGTAAACAGTGCCATCATTTAGTTCTACGGTTGCACATTTCTTCTCGGAATCAAATCCGCTGATCTCTTTTACTTTGGACGCATCAACTTTATCCGGAGCACCCTTGGAAATAGCATAGGTTAGAAGTGCACGGTCCATGTTGTTACTTCCGATCGCTTTACCTTCAGAGATTTTTGCAAGGTTATTCAGAGTGATCGCTTCCAGGAAATCATTATGTGAGACATGGTCAACGATTCTTCCGTCTCCAAGGACAAACTCTACCAGTGAAAGATTTCCCTCGGTAATGGTTCCTGTCTTATCACTGAACAGAAGGTTCATGTAAGCAGAATCAGAAAAAGCTGCCTTATGGCTTACAAGGATGTTTTTCTTATACATGGATTCTGTGTTCATGGACTGAACCAGGCTGTTCATCATCGGAAGACCTTCCGGTACTGCCATGATAACGATGGAGGCCATCAGCATAACAGCCTCTGCGATCAGAAGAAGTACAAATACTGGTGTGATTGCTTCATCTGCTCGCATGATAGAAAGAACAACCTGCAGGACACCTGCGATCGCTGCTGCAGAAACACCAAGTTTACCGATTCCGCCGGCAACAACTTCAAGTTTGAGGCTGGAAGTATCTTTACGCTCTTCTTCCTCGTTTTCATCGGTAAGGGCTTTGTTGATCTTACCAAGTTCGGATGCATCGCCAATCACGGTTGCTACCATATATGCCTCGCCGCTGGTAACGACTGATCCCATAAATACTTTATGTGCAGAAGAATAATCTGTAGATTCTGCTTCTTCCATGGTATCTGCTGCGGACTTGGACTCATCACGGGATTCTCCGTTCAGAGCTGCCTGAGATACTTTCACATTGCCTTTGAAAACAAGTCCGTCAACCGGGACTTTATCACCTGCCTGGATCAGAATGGTATCGCCTTTAACAATATCACTTGTGAGAACTTTGACAAGTTTGCCGTTTCTGAATACTTTGGCGTAGGTTTTGCTGTACTCTTCCTGCAAAGCCTCACTTCGTGATGTATTTCTGTATTCAGACAAAGTGCTGAATCCAGTCGCAAGTGCGATCGCAATCACGATACTGATGATCTCAACGACATCATTGTCGCCGCTCAGTGCCGGAACGATCACGCCAAGGATTGCAAGTACAATCTTGAGTACCAGTGCAAGACATAGAACCTTGATCCAGATATCATCAAAAGCACCGATGAACATAGACCAGAGTGACTCTGTTTCTTTCTTGGCAAGTGCGTTGGTTCCATACTGCTGTTTGCTCTGCGCTGCCTGCTCCTCCGTCAAGCCCTGTTCAAGAGCTTTCCTGTTTAGTTTTTCACTCATTTTGGTGAATTCCTCTCTTAAAATAAATTTATATATATTCTGATAATGAAGCAGGAAGAGAAACTGCAAAAGTTTCTCTTCCCAAACTCTTCACATCATCATACATACCGTCTGCAAAGATCGCCGATCGATGTGTCCTTTGTACCCTGACCGATAGCTCCGAATTTCCATTCGCCATTATGTCTGTAGATCTCTCCAAAAATCATTGCGGTCATACCGGAATAGCTCTCGGTAAGGTCATATTTACACATCTCGCGATTGGTATTTCCATCTACGATCCTGATAAACGCATTTTTGATCATTCCAAAATGCTGTTTTCTCTGGACTGCTGAATAGATATTTACAACGATCACAATCTTGTCATACTCCTGCGGCACCCTGGAAAGTTCAATGAGGATCTGCTCATCATCGCCTTCTCCCTCGCCCGTCAGGTTATCTCCCATATGACGGACCGTGCCTGATTTGTGCACAAGATTTCCGAAATAAACAACATCTGTCTTATCCACAAATTTACCATTTTTCAGCAGGATAGCAGTCGCATCACAGTCAATATCTGCCGCCTTAAAAAGTCCGAACAGCCCTGATCTCTGCTCCACTGCATCCCATCCAAGTCCTACGAGTACGTTTGAAAGTCCCGCACTCTCTTTGCTGAGGCTGACTTTCTGTCCTTTTTGCAAACTAATCGACATATTCTGTCTCCTCCCGGCATTTTGCCAGTCAGTTAACGTGTAACATTGTTTCTGTTATAAAAAAACTTATGCAACTTCGATTCCATAATGTCCGCAGAGTGCTGCCAGACCGCCCTGGAATCCACTGCCGATCGCATTGAATTTCCATTCACCGTTGTGTTTGTAAAGTTCTCCAACAACAATAGCTGTTTCGATGGAGAAGTCCTCTCCCAGATCATAACGGATCAGTTCCTGGTTTGTATCTTTGTCCACGATTCTGATATATGCATTGGACACCTGGCCGAAGTTCTGTCTTCTTGCTTCTGCCTCATAGATCGTTACTGTAAAAGCAATTCTCTCAACATTTGACGGAACATCGGCAAGAACAACTTCCAGTTCTTCATCATCACCTTCGCCCTCGCCAGTACGGTTATCTCCCATATGCTTTACGGAAGCTGACGGATGTTCAAGATTTCCATAGAAGATGAATTCTTTGTCCGTCGGGCATTTACCATTGGAACCAAGCATAAATGCTGCTGCATCAAGGTCAAAATCTGCACCTGTGTCAAAAGCATTTACATCCCAGCCAAGTCCTACCATGATGTTCTTTAAGCCCGGATTTCCCTTTGTAAGATCTACTTTCTGTCCTTTTGATAAATTGATTGGCATAGCTGTTTCCTCCTTTATGATTTCCTCTTTTGAGAAATTTTAACATGTTTTATTTGCCTGCACCACCATAGGTTTTGAGAAATTCCTGTTTGATATTCTCAAGGCGGGCCGCATCGTCGATACGCTGTTTTCTTGCTTCCTTCTGAATGTTCTGCGTTTCCTCGATACCATTGACGATCGTTCTCCACGTTGTTTCCAGCGTTTCGATCTTGACGGAACTTCCACTTGCAAGTCTCGCTGTCATCTTGGACTGCTCAACTGTATTCCTGGCATTTTTGATCAACATTTCATTTGTCTTCTTGTCAAGTTCTGACAGCGCCTCTGCCTGGATCTTCTGGCGTTTGAGCATGACTGCCTGGGCAAGCCCCTGCTTAAAGACCGGAAGCGTAACGATAAACGCTGAATTGATCTTTCTGACAAGGTTCATATTGCTGTATGCCATTGTCTTGATCATCGGAATGGACTGGATCGCAATATTCTCAGCAACGCGAAGATCCTGTGTACGCTGTTCCAGCATCATAAGTGCATTGTTCAGTCCTGCCAGTTCAAGCTGAATGGAGTTATCTCCTGTCGCCTCAAAATCTGCCTGGCGCTGTGCAATGTAAGTTTCCAGTTCACGGCAGCCCTGCTCACCGGCAAGAATGTATTTGACAAGCTGATGGTAATAATCGACATTTGCATCAAACATCTGCTCCAGCTTACGGTTGGACTGCTTGATCTCGCCCTCATACTCACGGAGCTGCACATAGATCTTGTCTACTTCCTCTCCCATTGTATGATATTTGTCGAGGATCTTTTCGAGCTGTTTCTTCATATTTCCAAACAGCTTGTTAAACAGGCCTTTGTTTTCCTGAAGTTCACTCGGATCAAACTTTGACATGATCTTGGACAGCGATTCAAGCATCTCACTGGACTCATCCAGCTGGCTCATACTCATGCTGTTCAGAACAACATCCGATGCTTTTGCAATCTCCTCTGCCGCCTCTGCACCGAAAGAAACGATCGTTTCGAGATTATTGACCTCGATCGTGCTTACAAGTGCGTCGACCTCCTCGGAATTCGTCAGTGTTTCATTCATTTGCTGACGGTCTGCCATGATATCATATGGCTGCACTGTCTCAATCTCAGTGCTGGCTGCCGGTGCAGATTCCACGGGTGATGCCGGTGGTGTTACCTTGCTGAAATCAATTCCCATAACACTTTATCCTTTCCTGAATAGTCTGTCACGCCATGACGTGTGCGCTGTTAATGGAATCGTATTCCAGTCAGGAACCTGCAGATCATACATAAAATCTCCTGTCTGATGTTCTTCCATTAATCTCTGGTTAAAATGGTTATCCATATTGTAGCCTGTCGGAACAAAGAAAAGCACATCAAATCCCAGCAGGTTCAAAAATGCTGCATAGACAGAATCCTCCAAAGTGATCAGTACTTCTGAAGCATTGATGTAGATCAGTTTCGGATTCTTCTTCGTAAAATCAAAATTCTGTATCAGCCGCGTGACCTGTTTCGGCAGGTTCAGTGCGACAGATATGATCGTATATTCTGTTCCATTCTCAAATGTTCCCCGGATCAGCCGCTGCTCGATCAACGCCTCCAGCTTGTCCAGGATGTACTCCTGCATCTCTTCCCGGAGAAATCCATACGGATATGCCGGATGATTCCGAATCTTCCTGCGCTGCAGTTTCCCGTTTCGGAAAAATTCCGCCGCGTACATTTTAATCGGATTCGGTGATGTGGAAGTCAGAAACGGAGGATGATCGATCACCACCGTTTCCGGTGTCATCAACTGTTTGATCGAGATCCAGTAATCCTCTGTTTTCCTGTCCTTCACGCCGGATATTTTTGAAAAAATCACCGGCATGTTCACGGTTCCGTCAGCCGTACTGAAATTTGGTCTGTATTTCATCTCCGTATTCCAGAGAAGCTTGATCTCCCTGTCCATAGTCTGCAGCGAGATCGTATTGGCTTTCGTAAACTGCTGATCCCGGAATATCACAGAGTCATTGTACATCAGTGTATCCAGTTCCCGTTCTGCATGATACGCGGCAGTTCCTATATGAAGCTGTGCGTTTTGCTCCGGAAACTGATCCAATTTCATTGAAGTCTCATAATTTATCTCATATAAAAGAGTATCTTCAAGCATGCAGTGTTCATTCCGGTCCGGACACAGAATCAGGACATCCACCGGCACTCTCGCCAGAAATTTCATAAAAAGAACTTCATTTACATTCTGACATGCGCCCATATGGATAAAACAACCTGTGTCGTTTTTCTTCCAGTTCTTAAAAAGCTGATTCTGATATCTCTGGATCCAGCACAAAAGATACACGCCCTTATTCATCAGTCTGTTAAGATTGATCTCCGGCTCTCCTGCTTCCAGCTTCATTACTTCTGCAAAAGCCCTGCAGAGTACTGCCTGCAGAACCGGGCTCACCGGATATTGTATATTCATCTGCAGATCCGCGATCATCTGCTCCACTCCTGCATAGTGGTTTCTGCGGATCTTCATGATCTCATCTGTTGTCGGGTTTGGAATGCTGCCATTCATGATCACTGTCTGCCGCTTCTGATTCTTCAGTTCCAGATAAAACTGGTACAGATCATTTGCATAAGTAAGTTTATCCTCTACACCACCTATCCGCAGATAACAGTTATAAAAAAGATCCTCCCTGTCGCCGCGCTGTTCCGGTGCTTTGAGGATATCTGCCAGTCCACTTCCTTCGATCCAGGCATTTGTACAGTTGATAAGCCCAGACTTCGAACCAAATAACTTCTGATTCTCCTCTGCCTTCTCAACCTCTGCTCTCAGTTTCTTAAGTGAAAAATCCGCTGGGAATCTTCCGACATTTTCTCCTGTATATAAAGTGGATTTCTGAGACTGCGGATCAAGTTTCAGATACGATTCATCTCCCATCGGCTCCGCAAGGACCACATCACATCCTGCATTTGAAAGAACAGAAACCAGCAGAAGTTCGTAATTACTGATCGAACCAACATAGAGGATCTTGGGAACGTTTTGCTGTCCGAGCTGATTCACGATCCGCTCAAATTTGTAATAAAGCCAGCACATAAACTTGATATATGCATTCTTGAGCATATTTTCAGTTTTTCCCGCTCTTCTCAGTTCCTCCAGTGAATCATAGATGGAAGCGGCTACATTCTCGTTCTGTGAACGATTCATCCTGGGGAGCCATTTCTGAAGCCCTGACATGATAAAGCCCATGCTGAGCTGAAAATCATTCCCCATCATTTCATAGTAATAAGACAGATTCCCCTCCGTGGGATTCGGTATCTTACCCTCAACGATCACTCCGCATTTCCCCGCGGCATCGTAATAATCGTACAGAAATCTGCCGATTTCTTCCGAGTAACCATTGATACGGTAAAAATAAACACCCTTTTCCCTACGCTTCCCCAACTCTGTAAAAAAGTCACTGAGGCTTTGAATTTCTTTATGTTCTAAAACCAACGATTCTCACCTCAATATTTATTATAAATCGTATTGTGACTCTCTTTTTTCAGAATAGTCACTGTAAGTCATTTTATCATAGTCGACTGTTAATTACTACAGGTCTGGATTATTTTAAGATAATTTTTAGAAAATAGTGTTACTGTTCACTCCGTTCACAGCAACTTGGTCAAAATGCATTCCAAATCACCT
>OLOX01003736.1_pt1 | contig 11129 bp, 8 predicted proteins | sample 1672091 | NCBI WGS metagenome assembly OLOX01 (sample SAMEA3136644, study PRJEB25190) | human gut metagenome | reverse complement strand
GCAGATGCTCAAAGTCCCAGGGGGGATCACCCGTGTTATGGCTGAGGGTCTGTACAGGGCAAAGCGTGTTGATGTTATCAGCGAAGAACCTTATTTCATCTGCACGGTGAAGAAAACTCCCGAGCGTGCGCCCAAGATCGACCCTATGGAGATGGAAGCTCTTGTAAGGGCAGTCAAGGACGAATTTATGGCGTACAGCGCCAATATGCCCCGTATGCCCAAGGAATACATAGAGTCCATACTGGGCAGCGATGACCCCAAGGCTGTGTTTGATAACATTGCCGTAAGTATGCCATTGCCCGTGCCCGAGAAGCAGCAGCTTCTTGAAGCAAACGGACTGCACAACAAGCTCAGCATGCTGCTGGCACTGCTTTCACACGAAGCGGAGGTCATGGGCATCGAGCGTGAGATACAGGACAAGGTTAAATTACAGATAGACGAGTCCCAGAAGGAATATTACCTGAGGGAACAGATGAGGGCTATCTCCCAGGAGCTGGGCGAGGACGAGTCCGTTCAGGACGAAGCCTACGAATATATGGAGAAGATAAACGCTCTGAAGCTTGCTCCCGAGATAACCGAAAAGCTGCTTAAAGAGGCGGACAGGCTGGCAAGAACAGCTTCAGCATCTCAGGAAGCTTATGTTATAAGGAACTACCTTGACACCTGCCTTGACCTGCCGTGGAACAAATCCACCAAGGACAAGACCGACCTTGCACGCACCAAGGCTGTGCTGGATAAGGATCACTACGGCCTTGACAAGGTAAAGGACAGGATACTGGAGACCATTGCCGTAAGGCAGCTGGCTCCCGATATCAAGGGTCAGATAATATGCCTTTACGGCCCTCCGGGAGTGGGCAAGACCTCTATTGCCAAGTCCATCGCAAAGGCACTGGGCAGGAAATATGGGTGTTGTACCGCCTAAAGACGGATATTTGCAGAAAATTCGCGAGATAACGAAAAAGTACGGAAGCGTGTTTATTGTGGACGAGGTTATGACGGGATTTAGATTATCTGCGTCGGGTGCAATAGGCAGATTTGGTTTGGACGCGGATATTGTCACATTCGGAAAAATTATCGGCGGCGGTATGCCTGTCGGCGCATACGGCGGTAAACGTGAGATTATGGAATTTGTTTCGCCGACAGGTCCTGTTTATCAAGCAGGTACATTGTCGGGTAATCCGCTTGCAATGGCGGCGGGTAACGCACAGATTAAATATTTGCAGGAAAACCCCTATATATATGAAGAAATTGAACAAAAGGGTGCATATCTTGAGGGTGAATTTAAAAAGTCGGCTGAAAAATATGGTGTGAATGTTCGTGTAAACAGAGTAGGATCAATGATGAGTGTATTCTTTACGGACAATGACGTAACAAATTTTGAAACCGCGTCAAATTCGGACACCGAAAAATTCAAAGTATACTTTAACGAAATGCTTAAACAGGGTATTTATCTTGCACCGTCGCAATTTGAGTCGCTGTTTTTGTCTGACGCACATACTAAGGCTGATTTGGAAAAGACAGCGTCGGCATTTGACAAGGTTATGGAAATATTGCGATGAATTATTACAGAGAATGTAGACTTTGTCCGAGAAACTGCGGTGTTGACAGAAGCAGGACAGTCGGTGTATGCGGTCAGAGTGATAAGCTTTATGTGGCACGTGCCGCACTGCATATGTGGGAAGAACCGTGTATTTCAGGTGAGAGCGGTTCGGGAACGGTGTTCTTTTCGGGGTGTAATCTTGGGTGCGTGTATTGTCAGAACAGAGAAATATCTTCGGAGCATAAAGGCTTTGAAATAACATCGGACAGGTTGGCGGAAATATTTCTTGAACTTCAGAATAAAGGCGCAAACAATATAAATCTTGTAACACCAACTCATTATGTACCGCATATTATAAAGGCACTCGATACGGTAAAAGGACTTGATATTCCGATTGTGTATAACTGCGGCGGCTATGAAAGCGTTGATACACTGAAAATGCTTGACGGTTATATAGATATTTATTTGCCGGATTTTAAATATGCCGACAGCGTACTTGCAAAAAAGTATTCAAAAGCAGAGGATTATCCGATACACGTAAAAAGAGCGATAGATGAAATGGTAAGACAAGTCGGAGGTTGTGAATTTGACGAAAACGGTATGATGAAACGCGGAATAATCGTAAGACATCTTGTTTTGCCGTCATATACCGACAATTCAAAAAGAGTGATTGAATATCTGTATAACACATACGGTGATGATATTTATATGAGTATAATGAATCAGTACACACCTCTTGAAAGTGTTTTAAAATATCCCGAAATAAACAGAAAAGTTACGGAAAGCGAATATGACGAAGTGCTTGACTTTGCGGTTGAAATCGGTGTCGAAAATGCTTTTGTGCAGGAGGGCGGTACGGTTTCGGAAAGCTTTATTCCTTTATTTGACGGTGAAGGAGTAGTAAAAAAAGTAGACAAAACAAATATAAAATGATATAATAACAAATATGATTTTTGAACCTGTTTACAGGTTCGGATAATATATTGATGATTGGGGGCGGATTTATGGAAGATTTGTATGTAACGGTAACGGGCTTTGCGAATTATTATCATAAAAAGCCTTTTGCAATAGGAAACGTGCTTATCTGCGTAAAAGAGCCGTCAAACAAATATGATTCAGAGGCGATAACCGTAAAATTACCGATTATCGGCAAGGTCGGATATATCGCAAACAGTCCGGCGAGTATTGCCGGCGGTACGCTCAGTGCCGGAAGAATATACGATAAAGTCGAGGATAAGTTTTTTGTCCGAGTGATGTTTACGACTCAAAGTAAAGTGATTTGTAAGGTCGAAGAAAATTCGGACGGAATACTTGAAAAAGAAATACAAACACAAATTGAGGCGGCGGAAGAATGGCTAAACAAGTAGTAAACGATTTTTCAAAGGGAAGTATAATATCCAATATATTAAGACTTTCTATTCCGATGACGCTTGCACAGCTTATCAATGTACTTTACAGTATAGTAGACCGAATTTATATAGGAAGAATGGGCGAAAATTCGTCACTTGCATTGACAGGCGTCGGAGTTTGTCTGCCGATTATAACTATTGTAATCGCTTTCGCAAACCTTATCGGTATGGGCGGTGCACCGTTGTTTTCGATAAAACGCGGTGAGGGCAACGAAAAAGAGGCTGAGGCGATACTCGGCAACAGCGTGACACTGCTTGTAATATTCGGTTTGTGTCTTACGGTTGTCGGATTAATCGTAAAAAGACCGCTTTTGTATCTTTTGGGTGCAAGTGAAAATACGATTGAATATGCAAATTCATATATAACGATTTACCTTTTGGGTAACGTGTTTGTTATGATGAGTTTGGGACTTAATTCGTTCATCAATGCACAGGGCTTCGGTAAAACGGGTATGCTTACCGTCGTAATCGGAGCGGTGCTGAATATTATTTTAGACCCGATATTTATATATATAATGGGTGTACAGGGTGCGGCACTTGCGACAGTCTTGTCACAGCTTGCCGCGTCGGTTTGGACGTTTAAATTTTTAACCGGCAAAAATACGATTATAAAAATAAAACTTTCCGCAATGCGCTGTCAGGCAAAACGCGTAAAGAAGATACTTGTTTTAGGACTTTCGGGATTTACAATGTCAGTGACAAACAGCGCGGTACAGATTGCGTGTAACGTAAGTTTGCAGAATTACGGTTCGGACGTGTATGTCGGAGTTATGACTATAATTAATTCTATAAGAGAAGTTTTGCAAATGCCTGTAACGGGTTTGGGAAACGGTGCACAGCCGATAATCGGCTTTAACTACGGTGCAGGTGAAAACGGACGGGTTAAAGAGGCGATACGGTATTTGGCGGCAATGCTTATTATATACAGTACAGTGGCATGGTTTATAATTTTGCTGATTCCGAAATTCCTTATAGGAATATTCACTGCCGATGCGGCACTTATAACTGCCGGTGTACCGTCATTGCATATATACTTTTTCGGATTTTTCCTTATGGCGTTTATGTTTACGGGACAGACGGTGTTTGTCGGAATAGGGAAAGCGAAGTTTGCGATATTCTTTTCTATATTGAGAAAGGGAATAGTGGTAATACCGCTTATACTTCTTCTTCCGATATGGTTCGGAGTAAACGGAGTATTTTTGGCAGAGCCGATTTCAAATTTGATAGGCGGTTTGGCGTGCTTTACAACAATGTATTTTGCAGTTTACAGAAAATTATAATTTGAGGTGCAGTTTTGAAAAAAAATAATTTGAAAAAAATAAATTTACAAAAGATTAAGAAAATATTGGAAAATATATTTTCGTCAATCGGCTCAAAATTTAAGAAAATAAAACCGGTCGAATTCGGTGTCGGAGCGGTTGTAATTATTTTGTCGTGCGTGGTAATAGTACCGTCACTTGTGCAGTGCATTATAAATCGTAATAAGGCAAAGTGCAGTACGCATATGAGCATAATGCTGAATATGCTTTCGGACGAGCTTACGGACGAAATGAAAACAGGCGAAACGTATTGGCACGACCTTATCCAAAACGGAAATTATCAAAAATTGATTTCAAGCCTTAATGAAAAGACCGGATTAAGTAAAAAATATCCGTCGACAAATTATTATATCAGAACAGGTGAAGAAAAACTTGCGCTTATGTGTAAAAAGCATAAGGATATATCGGATAAAGAGATTAAGTTCGCGCTTATGAAAGACGTGTCGGTTGAAGTGGCGGAAAAACCGCAAATCGGCGAAAAAATCGCATATTTGACGGTAAGCGGACCTGATACGTATTATGAGGACGATATGCTTGACGAAAATAATCCGACTAAAATGGTGTTCATAGGCAGAGAAGTTGATAAGGTTATAAAGAACTTGACTGTAACGGCAGTATATGCAGGCGGTGCAAGGGAAGAACTTCCGAGAAGCAAGTATACCGTAACGGCGGATAAGCTTAATATGAAAAAATCGGGACAGACACATCTTACGGTTAAGTCAAACTCAAGTTCGCTTTGGGATAACAGCGCATATGCACAGTTTGTAATTGATGTTGTCGGAGATGATGACATTGCACCGCTTATAGTTGACAGCGGCACAAATGGAAGATTTGAACTTGCATCATGGGAATGGAATGACTTTGTAACCGAGGCGGCACAGGAGGACGGTAAAAAATCGTTCGGTGCGTCAATAATCAGATATAACGGCAATTACTATTATTATCCTGACGGTTTGACGATAGTAAATGACAATAAAAATAATGATATGTTCAAATTCGCACTTGATGTTGACGATGAAACAAAACCGGCATATTATATCCAATTTGATACATCGTCGGTTGTGATAAACGATAATGACAGTCAAATCCATAACGGCAGCGTTAAGATTGAAAATGATTTAATCTATATTTGGCAGGAAAAGAGCAGTAAAGAACTTGACACCGGTTGGATAAGAGTGTATTGTGATTTGAAAAAGTATTAAAAGAAAAACAGACAAGTCGGTTAATTGGCTTGTCTGTTTTTGCATTGCTGCAGAAATAATTTATTTAATTCCCAAAGCGTCTTTTGCGAGTCTGTCGGCGACATCGTTGTACTTGTCGCCGGAGTGACCTTTTACCTTGTTAAATGAAACTTTTACCGATTTTTTTATTTCGTCATAAAATTGCTTGTAAGAAATTGTGCCGGATTTGTTGGTTTTCCAAACACCCGTACACCATTTTTCGACACCTTCGTAATCGTAATAAATGTCTATTTCTTCTATATGATTGTCAATGCAAAACTGCATTGCGAGTTTTGCACCCTCAATTTCACCCGCAACATTTCTCATTGAGGCGTTTTCGGGATTTGAAAATTTTCGGCTGAATGTCGTTTCTTTCCCCTCATAAAAAATAATAACTCCGCACGCATATTCTTTTGTGGAGATGTTGTAGCTTCCGTCAACATATGCAACGGCGGTGCTTTTTCTTTCTTTCGGTTCATCGAATAAACTGATTTGTTCGTTTTCGCCTAAAAAAGCTTTTGCGTCCTCAAGCTTTGTGAAACTTTTATATTCCGCACCCGAAAAACCGGAAACCTCCTTTTTACATTCGTCCCAAGTGTTAAAAATTCCTGTATGATAGCCGTTTCTGACGGCATAATATTTAGCCATATGTGTAGTCCTTTCAGTTTGTTTACACTATTATATTAAGAAAAAATAATGATTTCAATAAATTTTTTAAAATTTTTTCAAAAAAAGCGGAACTTTTTCGGAAAACATACGTCTAATCTATTGTAAAACATAAAAGCATTGGTTGACATAATCAATTTGACCAAAAAGTCCGTGAATTGGACATAGATTTTGTGCTAATTATAAAATTTTGTGAAAAAGATCGGGTTGGCAGAAAAAAGTAGTTGACAACAGCTTTATGAAAGAGTAAAATATTCAGTAGCAGTTTTCGAATAATAGGGTAGAAGCGTTAGTTGAAAATTGTTACCGTAATATGAGTCACAAAACGGCAAAGCAGGTTGTAGCCGAGATGTGACAAGAATTACAGTTTTTTTACAACTGTAATACGTCATTGACTTATACACAGTTTGCGTGGTATAATCAATGTGTAATGTAGTTTTGTAATGCAAAGAAGGGTGCATACAAAACATCTAAGGAAACCCTTCACAAACAAAGAATCAAAAAGGGAGGATTTGAGACTATGAATAAGAATCTCAAAAAGGTAATTTCATCAGTTGCTGCTCTTACTATGGTAGCATCTTCAGTTGCCGCTTTCGCAGTTGATTTCCCTGACGTAGAATCTACAGCAAGCTACGCACAGGCTGTTCAAGAACTTTCAGCTCTTGACGTAATCAGCGGTTACGATGACGGCACATTCGGTCCGGATAAGCTTGTAACAAGAGCTGAAATCACAAAGATGATCGTTGACGCTCTTGCAGAACGTTCATCAGCAGAGGCATCAACAGAATCAACAAAGTTCGCTGATGTTTCAGCAGATCACTGGGCTAAAGGCTACATCAACCAAGGTGTTGCTGACGGTTTCATCGCAGGTATGAGCGATACAGAATTTGATCCTGACGCTAACGTTACATATGTACAGGCTCAAAAGATGCTTGTAAGTGCTATCGGTTACGAAACATATGCACAAGCTCAAGGCGGATGGCCAACAGGCTACAAGACATATGCTGCTTCACTTGATATCACAAAGGGTATCTCAGGTATCACAGACAGCACAGAACTTACAAGAGCTCAGGTTGCTCAAATGATCGACAACGCTATGGACGCTCCTCTTTGCGTAATCGCAAGCTGGAAGACAGAGTGGAACGGTTCAAAGACACCTAATCTTGAAGTAAGAGACGGTAAAGAAGGCAGAGCATACGAAACTCTATTCACAGAAAAGCATGACGCATACAAAGTATACGGTCGTGTAACAGAAACAAGCAAGACTGGTTCAGTTGATACTGACAAGGTTACATTCCAAGTTGAAAAAGCTGACAACTTCGACGATGAAGAAGTTAAGGCAGATTCACCTGTTTCAGAAGATATGTACATCGGCGATTCAAAGGCTGATAACTACCTAAGAACATATTCTCAGGCACTTATCCAAAAGAATGACGATGATGAATTCACAATTCTTTCAATCGCTGCTGCTGCTGCAAACAAGAGCGTAACAGTTGCTTTGATGAAAACAAGTCAACAGACGAAGCTCTTTACTTCTTCCCGGCAGGTACAACAAAGGGTTCAACAAAGTATCAACTTGATACAACAAACGGCGTTACAATCTATATCAACGGCGTTGAATCATCAAAATCTATTGCAGAGCTAAGAGATTATCTTGATAAGAACGAAACAGCATCTGTAACACTTCAAAAGGAAACAGAAACTGGTTCAACAAGCACATCAGCTAAGTATAACACAATCATGGTATCTTCATATGTAACAGCTATTGTTGATGAAGTTATCGACAAGACAAACGAAACATCAGTAAACTTCGATACATATTCATCAGGTATCCAAGCTAAGATGACAGTAAACAAGGATGATGATAACTACACATATTCATTCAAACTTGACGGTAAAGATATCGAAGCTAAAGATCTTCAACAAAACGACGTACTTAACATTTCATACGATACAACAGGTTCATTCAAGGATTCAAGCTTCTATGATGTAATCGTTACAAGAAACGTTGTTGACGGCGTTAAGTGCACAAGCATTAACGATTCAAAGGGTGAATACACAATCGGCGGTACAAAGTATAAGGCTGCTGAAGGTATGGATATCGATGTTGAAACATCAACAGAATATAGCCTATACCTTGATCACTTCGGCAGAATCGCTAAGGCTGACGAAAACTCAGTATCAAAGAACTACGGCGTATTGAAGAACATCTACAAGAAGGCCGGCGGCGACTACATGGCTCAAATCATTACTAAGGAAGGTACTGAAGAAGAGTACAAAGTAGACAGCGATAAGGTTAATGAATATGCAACATACTTGAAGTATGCTACATTCTATTCAGATGCTAAAAAGGAAAATAAGATAGATACAACAACAAAAGATTGGCAATCAAAGGTAGTAGCTTTTGATGAACCTAAATATAGCACATCACAACCTAAGTCAGTTGCTTATCCGGAACAGGTTGTAGAATATTCAGTAAGCTCATCTTCAAACAAGATCACAATTAAGAATGGTGGCGTAATCGCTCCAACAGCTGCTGATGCTGAATACAAAGAATCAGGTAACAAGATTGGTTCAGTTAAGATGGCTGACTCAACAGTAATCCTTGACCTATCAGAAGTTGATACAAAGGATTCATATTCAGTTGTTTCATCTCTAAATGACGGTAGCAACTATGTGGCTTACGGTTATGATAAGTCTAAGTCAGACAACACATACAGATTCGTAATCATTACAGAAGGTACATCAAGCGTATTCAATTCAGAAACACAGCTTGCTATCTTCAACGGTAGTGAAGTAATCGACAAAGACGGCGATAAGACAGCTTACAACTTGGTTGTAAACGGTGAAGAAAAGCCATTCGTTCTTGATGATGACGTTGTAATCACAGGTAACGCTGGTAAAACAGTTGCAGAAGACGCATTTGACGAAGGTGACGTACTTGTTTACGCTACTAACTCAGAAGGCTACATCTCAAGAATCTACTCAGTATTCGCTGCTCAGAATGTTCTAAACGGTTCATCATTTGAAGACTTTAGAACTAACGCATTCAAGAAGCAATCATCAGTTCTTGCAGATACAAAGTTCGCTGATCTTCTATCAGATGATGACAACGATGTAAACGTTGTATTCGGTCCTGTTGTTGATAAGAGCGGTAGCAACATCACAATCGGTAAAGTTACAACAAATGCTGAGGGTAAGTATGTAGTAAACTATGACGAAGGTCTTGAAGTAAACTACAGCAACGCTAAGATCTACACATATGACTTCGCAGCAAGATCAGATAACTCAAGAGTTCTTCTTGACGAAGGTATTGCATCAACACCTGACGTTAAGGCTGCTAAGACAACAGTAGGTGGTCAAGATATTCTTAACCTTGAACACGAAGATGTTATCGACGATGTAGTATTCGCAGTAGTTAGAACTACAGATAAGGACGAAGCTCAAGAAATCTACCTAATCGCTAATAACGACTAATTCTTAAATAAGAATTTTAAAAGAAGCGGTTTATACCGCTTCTTTTTTTGCTAAAATCTTGCATATACCATTAATGAATGATATAATAAAACTATTATACAAAACAAATAAGAGGTAAATTATGATTCCTGTTGAAAAAAATAAAGAGTACGTTGCTTGTATAGATTCTGTTTCTTCGGACGGTAACGGAGTTGCGCATATAGACGGATTTGCGGTTTTTGTACCGCAAACGGTGGACGGCGATAAAATTAAAATGCTTGTTGTCAAAGTGCAGAAAAATTTTGCATACGGTAAGGCGTTGGAAATTATAGAACCATCGGATAAACGTTGTGAGCCTATGTGCCAACATTATAAAAGGTGCGGCGGTTGCCAAATTCGTCATATAAAGTATGACGCACAGCTTGATATAAAACGTGATATTGTTGAGAATGCGATGCAGAGAATAGGCAAGTTTGAGAATTTTAAGATTGACGGAATTGTCGGTATGGATGTGCCGGAACGGTATAGAAATAAAATGGTTTTTCCTGTCGGAAACGTGCATGGTAAAAATATTTGCGGTTTCTACGCAATGAGAAGTCATGACATTATTCCGCTTGATGATTGCAGCCTTGGTGATGAAATTAATAAGGAAATAAATGATGCGGTAATTGATTATATGAATGAAAATAATGTCAGTGCATATGATGAAAAGTCGCATAAAGGCATTGTCAGACGTGTTTTTACACGTAAATCATTTTCTGCAAATGAGATTATGGTTGTCGTTTCCGTTAATGCAAAAAGTTTGCCGAAACGTGAAAAATTGATTTCAAAATTGAGAAAGGTTTCGGATAGAATTGTCAGCATAGTTCTGAATATTAATACTAAGAGAAATAATCTTGTACTTACGGAGGAAAATGTAATTCTTTGGGGTAATGATAGGATTTCAGATACACTTTGTGGAGTAAAATTTGATATTTCCCCTCAAAGCTTTTTTCAAGTCAATCCGGTACAGACCGAAAAACTGTATAGTAAAGCTTTGGAGTATGCGGATATTGATGAAAATACAAGCGTGATGGATATTTACTGCGGTATCGGTACAATTTCGCTGTGTGCCGCTAAAAACGCAAAAAGCGTTGTAGGTGTAGAAATTGTTGAACGTGCAATCGAGGACGCAAAAGAAAATGCAGTGAAAAACGGTATTGAGAACGCAATTTTTTACGCAGACAGCGCAGAAAATATCGTTCCGAAATTGATAGAAAAAGGCGAACGGCCGGACGTGGTTATTCTCGATCCGCCGCGTAAGGGCAGTGATGAATCAACACTCACAGCAATAATTAAAGCACAACCCAAACGTGTCGTGTACGTTTCCTGTAACCCCGCCACCCTCGCCAGAGATGCACGTTTTCTTAACGATAACGGCTATACCATAACCGCCACCACCGCCTTCGACCTGTTCCCGCATACAAGCCATGTGGAAACGGTTTGTTTAATGAAAAAGAAATATTAAACCAAAGGAGAA
>OLOX01003731.1_pt1 | contig 11140 bp, 11 predicted proteins | sample 1672091 | NCBI WGS metagenome assembly OLOX01 (sample SAMEA3136644, study PRJEB25190) | human gut metagenome | reverse complement strand
TACATTTTAATAATACTAATTAAAGCATACAATATCTGGTTTTAAATCAGGTATTGTTTTTTTTGCTATTGAATTTTTTTATTTATAATTGATATAATTAGATTAGTATAAATTATAAAAAGGAGTTTTATTATGTCAGCATTTGTATTAAAAATTATTGCTTGTATTAGTATGCTTTTATGTCATATTCCTTTTGTATTTCCCAAATTAGCTATTCCACTTATTTATATAGGAAAACTTGCTTTTCCTATATATGCTTTTTTAATATCTGAAGGATATGTGCATACAAAAAGTTTTTCTAAATATTTAGTCAGATTATTATTTTTTGCAATTATTTCGCAAATACCGGCTATGCTATTATTTGAAGGTAAAAATTTTACATTATATTTTAATATTTTCTTTACATTGGCTTTTGGATTATTAGCAGTCAGGGTATTTGATAAAATAGAAAAAAAATATATTAGCTATCCTTTAATAGCATTGCTTGCTATCATTGCTAATTTACTAGGTTTTGATTATGGAGCTATTGGAGTTCTTATGATAGTTTGCTTTTATGTATTTAAGAATCATAAAATGTATATGGTTTTATCTGAATCGCTTTTAATGATTACTTTGTATGTACATAAATTATCTGTGCTTACTGTTGTAAATGTTGCTACCATACGTTACGTTTTGTTTCAGCTTCTGTTTTCTATTATTTCTTTATTATTTATTCTATTCTATAATGGAAAAAGAGGAAAAAATAGTAAAGCTATTCAACTTGGTTTTTATTTGTTTTATCCGCTTCATTTATTTATACTTTGTTTATTAAAATATATTGTAGCATAAAAAATCTCCACTTTGATAAGTGGAGATTTTTAATTTATTACATTGCTTCTCTAAATAATCTAATAAAGTCTTCTTTTGATACTTCTCTTGGATTTCCTGGTTTGCAAGGATCTTGCATTGCTTTGTCAGCAAGCATTGATAAATCTTCTTCTTTGCATCCTGTATCTTTTACTCTCATTGTAATTCCAACTTTCTTTGATAACTCTTCTATCATCCAAACAAAAGTATTTATTACGTCTTGGTCGTTTAAGTGTGCAGCATCTGGTCTTCCTATGTTAACTAGTATTTCTCTAAATCTATCTGCACATACAGCTCCATTAAATCTCATAACTGTTGGTAATAAAATAGCATTTGCTACTCCGTGTGGTGTGTCATATACAGCACCTAATTGGTGAGCCATTGAGTGAACTATTCCAAGTCCAACATTTGAGAATCCCATACCAGCTATATATTGTGCTAATCCCATATTCTCTATTGCTTTTTCATCTTTTTCATTTACTGCTGCTGGTAAGTTTTCAAATATTAATTGAATTGCTTTCATATGGAACATATCAGACATTGTGTTATGTGCTTTTGTGATATATCCTTCAACTGCGTGTGTTAAAGCATCCATTCCTGTTGATGCAGCAATTGATTTTGGCATTGATGCCATTAGGTCTGAATCAACTATTGCTAAAATTGGAATATCATGTGGATCAACACATACCATTTTAATTTTTCTTTCTTCATCTGTGATTACATAGTTTATTGTAACTTCAGCTGCAGTTCCTGATGTTGTTGGAAGGGCTATTAATGGTAATCCTTTATTCTTTGTGTTTGATGCTCCATTTAATGATACAACATCCATTCTATCTGGGTTTGTCATTAAAATTGAAATTCCCTTTGCAGTATCAATGCTAGATCCTCCACCTACTGCAACTATTACATCTGCTCCAAATTCTTTACATTTTTCTACTCCGTCTAATACATTTTTTATTGTTGGGTTTGGTTTAACTTCAGAATATACAGTATATTCTATTCCTGCTTTATCAAGAACTTCTATTACTCTTGCAGTTACTCCTACTTCAAATAATGCTTTATCTGTTACGACTAATACTTTTTTGAAACCTCTTTCTTTAATTTCTCTTGGTAATTCTTCTCTTGCACCTTTTCCAAAATATGAAGTTTCATTTAAAACAAATTTTGTCATTGGTTAACATCTCCTTTTCTTTTTTCTTGAGTTCTTAATTATTATACCAATAAATTTTAAAAATATATACCTTTTTTAAAATTCTATTGAATAACCATCTCCTGGAACAATGATATTATTGTTTTCTAGTTTTTCAGCTTCAAGCCTTGTAGCTTCTTTCATATGTGTTAAAATAATTGTATTATTAGGATATTTTTCTGAATATTCTTTAATATTGTCTATGCCCATATGTGTTTGTTTTCCAATTTCTACCGAACAATCTGATACTATTATTGGTGATTTTTTTAACATATATTCAACAGCATCACATTTTGATGTATCACCTGTAAACGCACACATTTGATTATCTATTGTTATTATATATCCTTGGCTATCTGGTAGCATATGCTCTACTTTTACCGTTTCTATTGTTGTATCTTCTATATATTTTATCTCTCCTGATAGTATTTCCATGAAATTAATTTCTAAGTTATCTTCTATTTTTTCTTTCCATTCTCCTGGAAATGCAAGTTCAAATAAATCTTTCGTTCTTTTTTCAATATCTTTTGGTCCAACTATATTCATTTTTTTGTTTGTCATCTGAGACTTTTCTAATATTATAAATGGTAGATCAAAAATATGATCTGCATGATAATGAGTAATAATAATTGTTTGTATTGAATTTAAATCTTCTCCAAATCTTTTTATTTCTCTACATGCACCATTAGGTATGTCTATTAATATTTTTTTATTTATTAGTGAACATGCACTATTCTGCATTGTTCCTATACAACCGGTTCCAATTAATTTTACTTTCATATAATCCTCTTTTATTTAAAAATTTCTTTTACTTTCATGCTTAATTTACTTGCTAAAATTCTATGTCCATCTCTGCTTAAGTGTATTCCGTCTTCTCCTACTAGCCAATCTTCATTTCCAATGAAATCACAATCATTTCTCATTGCTATATCTTCATATATCTCAGAAAGTTTTCTTGATTTTTCTATTCCCCCAATAAACTTTGGATTTTCTTTTGTTATTATTGGTGGAGCAACAATCAATAGTTTTGGACATGTTTTTCTGCATACAGATTTTCTGGAAATAATCTTTTTAACAAAACTTTCTTCAAATATTTCTCCAATTTCTTTTGGATTTCTATAAAATTCTGTTTTTAATTCATTTGTTCCAAGCATTATTATTACTAAATCGATTGGATCATGTGTATCTAAACATGGTAGCAAATATTCAGCTCCACTTCTACCTTCTCTATCTCTACGTTTATCTACTGATATTAAAGTTCTGCTATTTAATCCTTCTTCGATGATCTCATACTTGTCTCCTAACATTCTCTGAAGTGCTCCTGGCCATCTTTCATCTTTGCTAAATCTCTGATGGTCTGTTCCTGGTATGTATCCCCATGTATTTGAATCTCCATAGCATAAAATTTTTATTTTCTCTCCCATTTTCGTACTCTCCTTCCTCGTTGTTTCTTGTTATAATATATCAAATAAAAATATTATTTTCAATTTTATAATAATGTTTTTGAATAATTTTGATATTTATATAAAAAAATGAACCCTCCTTATTAAACAAACTTTGTCTAACAATTTGGGTTCACTTCGCATTGTTTTCTCTAATTTATGACATTAAAAATCATATCTTTTTTGATTAACAACTTGAATTCATTTTTAATTTTATACTTTTAATTTATTGCCACATTTATTCCTTTGGCAACAATGTCTTTCATGTTATCTATTAAGTCATCTATTTCTTTAGGTGTAACAATCATATTGTATTCGCCAATATTTAGGGCATTCTTTACGTCTTCGTAATTATCTTTATCATGTAATTGATTTAAATACTCATTTGACATAGCTTCATCTTGCAATTTTTCAATAAACAAATCTAATCCTTCGCTAACTATTGTTGCAAAATCTAATACTGTTGGAATTCCTATTGCTATAACAGGTATTCCTAATGTTTCTTTTGAAAGTTCTTTTCTCTTATTTCCAACTCCTGCTCCTGGAATAATACCTGTATCTGAAATTTGTACTGAACTGCTTATTCTTTCTACACTTTTTGAAGCTAAACTATCTATTGCTATTATTAGTTTTGGCTTTACATTATCAACTATTCCTTTTAGTATCTCCTGAGTTTCTATTCCTGTGCTACCGAGTACACCTGGTGAAATTGCTGAAACTTCTCTGTCATTTTCATTAACATACTGTGGCAAGTATTTAAATATATGTCTTGTAACATCTACACTTTGTATTACTTTTGGTCCAAGCGAATCTGGAGTTGAATATAAATTTCCCAACCCAACAACTAGAATTTCATCTTTGGGATTTATAAGACTTTTTATCAACTGTTGAAGTTCACTTGAAATGGTAAATGATATTTTATCTTTTTCATCATTTGTAATATTTCTCATTTTCCTTACATCTATTGTTACATAATTTCCTATTGGCTTTTGAATTGCCTTGGCTCCTTCGTCATCTTTTACTCTTACATTATAAACATGTATTGTATCTGATATTTGCTTTTCTTCGCTTTCTATTCCTGGTATCTCTTGAGAAATTTTATTAATCTTTCTGAATACATCTCTTCTCTCTACTGCTAAATCTGTTCTAAAATCCATAAAAAACCTCCTTTTTATTATTTTTTATCAAAAGGAGGTTTTTATTCATTTATTATTCTGATATTTTAAATATTTCACCTAATGGTCTTTCTTCATGGATTCTTTTTATTGCTTCTCCAAAAGTTGGAGCTATACTTAGAACTGTTAATTTATCTATTCTTTTTTCTTTTGGAATTGGTACTGTATTTGTTACTACTAATTCTTTTATTGGTGAATTTTTTATTCTTTCAATTGCTTCTCCAACTAGAATTCCATGAGTAGCTGCTGCATATATATTTCTTGCTCCATATTTTGATAATACATTAACTGTTTCCATTAAAGTTCCTGCTGTACTTATTTCATCATCAAAGATTATAGCATTTTTATCTGTTACGTCTCCTATGATTGTACTTGAAATTGCTTTATCATTATTCCCATCTCTTCTTTTATCAACTAATGCAATTGGGCAATTGAAAAATTTTGAATATTTATAAGCTTTTTTTGCACTTCCAGCATCTGTTGCTATTATTACCATATCTTCTATTTTTTTATCTAAAAAGTATTTTTCTAATATGTATTCACCTGTTAGTCTGTCACAATTTATATTAAAGTATGCTTGAATTGCTGCGTTATGTAAGTCACATGTTATTACTCTTGTTGCTCCAGCTGCTTCAATTATTTGTGCCATTAGCTTTGCTGTTATTGGTATACGTGGTTGATCTTTTTTATCTGATCTTGAATATGGAAAATATGGTAATACAACATTTATATTTTTGGCTGATGCTCTTTTAGCTGCATCTATTGTTATTAATAATTCCATTATTCTTTCATTTACTGGTGGCTGTGTTGTTTGAACTATGTATACATCTTTTTCTCTAACTGTTTCTAATAATTGAACAAAATTGTTATCATTTTTAAATTTTAGTGAGTTAATTTTTCCTGGTTCAATTTTTAGATAGTCACAAATTTCTCCTGCAAATTCTTCAGCTGTTGGACATGCAAATACTTTGATTTCTTTCATTTTTTATCTCCTTTTTTATATAATAAAAACTCCTTTTATTTTATAAAAGAAGTTTCATTTACGATTATAAATCCAGATCGTCTCCATCTGGATCTCCATCTCCATATGTATCAGTATTTTTTGTTTTATTTTCTACTTTATTAGATTGCATTTTTTCTATTGCCATTTCTTCATTAACAACAACTCTTGGGCAAACCTCATCGAAATTGCTTTCTGCTTTTTTTGAAGTTTGTTTTATAGGTTCTTTTTCTGTTTGTTCTTGAGATTGTGTTTTAATTTTTTTATTCTTTAATCCTGATATTTTATCTTTTAATTTAGCAAATATACCAGTTGCTTTTGCTCCAATAGCTCCACCAATAGTAGCTAAAATTCCTATTTTAGCTATTGATTTACTTGCTTTATTTTCAATATTTTCTATATCTTCTTCTGTTAAATCTTTTTTATCTAACTCTTTTGCTATTTCTTCTGCAATTTCATCACCTTCAATAATTAGGTCATCTGCAGAAATGTCTTTAAAATCTATTCCTACTTTGCTAAGTTCTTCCACATGTGTTATAAACTCAGCAACATTTGATATTTTTGATATATCACTCATTGAATCTAAGCATACACTTCCGTTATCATGTAAAAAAATTGAATATGGTGATTTACTATTTTGATTAACTCTTTTAAAAATCATATTTCCTATTGCTTCTGCAATTACTGGACTTGTTTTAGCATACTTCATATATTCTCTACTTACAAATGACATGTACTTTGGATTATCACTTCTTATAATCTTGTTCATGTTGTTAAAATATTTTTTTACACTTTCTTCTTCCATTTCTTTCTCCTTGATTTTTTTGAGTATCTACTTTGAAATTATAGCATATGGTCAAAAAGATAACAACATAAATAACAAAAATGGACATTCTAAAATGCCCATTTTATTTTTATTCTTCATCCCAGTTATGATACACATCTGATACATCATCTAAATCATCAAGTTTTTCTAAGAAGTTTTCCATTCTTTCTGCATCTTTTTCGCTCAATTTTACATATGTATTTGGTACCATTCTTACTTCGGCTTCAACAAATTCTAAATTATTTTTCTCTAATTCTTCTCTTACTGCTGAGAAATTTTCTGGTGCTGTTGTGATTTCATAGCATTCGTCTTGTGCTTCAAAATCTTCTGCTCCAGCATCTATTGCTAATAGCATTAAATCGTCTTCGCTCATTGATGTGCTTTCTTTTTCTATTACTATAACACCTTTTTTCTCAAACATGTATGAGACACATCCTGTTGTTCCTAAATTTCCACCTGCTTTATCAAATACATGTCTTATATCTGCTGCTGTTCTATTTCTATTATCTGTTGATGCATTTACAATAACAGCTACTCCTGAAACTCCATATCCTTCATATGTAATTTCTTCGTAGTTTGTAGAATCATTAGATCCAGATGCTTTTTTGATTGCGTTGTTTATTGTATCGTTTGGCATGTTTGCTGCCTTACATTTTGCTATAACATCTTTTAATTTAGAATTACCTGCAGGATCAGGTCCACCTTGTTTTACTGCTATTAATAATTCTCTACCTAATTTTGTGAAAACTTTTCCTCTTGCAGCATCTGCTTTTCCTTTTTTGGCTGCAATGTTATGCCATTTACTATGTCCTGACATGGTTAATTCCTCCTTTTAATTTTTTATTATACAAAATAATTTGTATGCAATTTTTTACTTATATATATTATCACACTTTTTTCTTTTTGTGTAGCCCTTTACGTGGATTTTTATTTTATATTTAGATAATAACAAAAAACACAGGTACTCCTGTGTTCTTCGTTATTAAATCATTATTCAATTTTTTCATTCTTTAGTCATTTTACTGTGATGAGTTTATATAAGCCTCCGATTCCTGATATTGCTCCAGCATATTCTAAATATCTATATGCTTCGTCATTAAACATTACATGACAGATTGCACATATGGAGCAAACTCCAATCATCAATATAACATACATAAACCATCCAAATAACTTCATGAATGTCCGCATCATATCTGATACCTCCTATGAATGATATAATTATTATACAACTTTAATATTTTCGTTTCAATAGCTTTACATAATTCTAGAATATTATTTTATTTTCTTATATTTTATGTAACTTGTTACTGCACATGCACTTGAAATGATCATGCCAATTACAATTAAGAATCCATTCCATCCTGTTTTAGGTAAATTTGTATCACTTGTTGTTTTTGATCCGCCATTACTATTTGAAGAATTACTTATAGTGCTTGTTGTTTGATTTTTAGTATTATTATTTTTATTGCTGTTAGTATTATTTACGTTATTTGCATTATTATTTTTGTTATCGTCTTTGTTATCGTCTTTACTATCGTCTTTGCTATCGTCTTTGTTATCGTCTTTGCTATCGTCTTTGCTATCGTCTTTGTTATCGTCTTTGTTGTCGTCTTTGTTATCGTCTTTGTTATCGTCTTTGTTATCGTCTTTGCTATCGTCTTTGTTTTCATCTTTGTTATCATCTTTGTTGTCGTCTTTGTTGTCATCTTTGTTATTGTTAATTGAATTAACTTGAATAGCTTCAACATGTGTGTTTCCAGCTTCGTCTTCTACATAGATAGTATATATACCATTTTCAGTTATATTAATTATTCCTGTTGCTTCTTTGCCATCATTTTCAATTTCAAGTTCTTGACCTTTTTCATTAAAATATTCTGATGTTTGTTCACCTTTTGCAAATTTTATTTTAGATATTTTTGTTAGATTGTCTATTGCTGTAATTGTTAGTTTTATATTTTTTTCATTTGGTTGGTCTGCACTTAATCTTATTTCTGGCGCTGTTTTGTCTATTATAAAAGTAACTTTTGTTTCATTTTTTGCTTTGTCAGTTGCTGTTAATTCATATAATCCTTCTTCAGATATTTCTGTTTTATTTTGATAATTTTCAACTACTTCATTATTTTTCTTTAAGATAATTTTATCTAAATTCTCGTCTATAACTTCAGGCGTAACTGATGTTTTATATATTTTTTTATTTTCAACTCCGATAATTTCTGGAGCTTTTGTATCGGGGTCTGGTGTTGGTTCTGGATTTTTATCTTCTATTCCAGTTACATCCCTTGTAATCATTGCTTTATATTCACTTTCATCTTCAATGTATATGTTGATTGTGCAATTTTTCTCAACCATATATTTTCCAGTTACTTCTCTTCCTTTTTCAATATTGATATTTTCTCCATTTGTTTTGAAGTAATCTATATCTATATCATTTCCTACCGCAACTTTCATCTTAACTATATCAGCTAATGAGTCTTTTGCAGTAATTGTTAACTCTTTTTTATTTTCTTCATTTTGAGAAAGTAATATTTCAATTGAATTTGTCGCACTAACTCTGAATTGTGTCATCTTTTTGTAACCTGCTTCATCTTCTATATAGATTAAATAATCTCCATCTTCTTCTATTGTATGTGTAAGACTTATTTCTTTTGCTGGTGTTATTGTAAGACTTTTTCCATTAGTGTTAAAATCCTCTATATTATTAATTTCAGATCTTTTGGCTATTTTAATTTTTGTTATATTACATACTGTATCTATTGCTTGTAATTTTATTTCTCTTGCTGAACTTGCAATCTTTAAATTTGTTGTTATTGGAGTTTTGTTTTCACCTAAATATATTTGCTTTGTACTACTATTTCCTTTGTCGTCCTCAGCATATATAACATACAAACCTTCTTTTGTTGCTGATGTATATTTTACGTTTACATCTTCGCTCTCTACAAATTCTATTTCATCACCTGTTGTTTTAAAATCTATTTTATCATCATATTTTTCTTTCTTAGCTATTTTTATTAATTTGATAATATTGCTTTTACTAGTTATTTGTATGTTTAAGTTAAATAAATTTTCCTCATCTCTTGTTAAAGTGATCTCTGGAGACTCTGCTGGATCTTTTATTGTTATGCGATTTAACATTCTGTCTCCTCTTTCATTTTTTGTGTATATTGTATATGTTCCATATCCATCCATTTCAAAAGATTCAGTAATTTCTTTTGATGGTGTTATATCAAAACTATAAACATCTTCGTTTGATTCTTCAAAGTAAGATATATCCGCTAATTTTATTTCTTTATGTATATATTTTAAATCTGTTATATTATAAGTTGTATCTTTAGCTGCGATAGTTATTGTATTTGAAGTTCTTTTTACTTTCACACTTAAAGTTGTTTCAGCTCCAACCATTTCGTTATTCTCTATTTCAAACGCATTTGCGATTATTGGTAATATCATTTGTGAAATTAGTATTCCTATCATTAAAATTGATATGATTAATTTTTTTCTCATTTACATCCCTCCTCGAGTAGTTATTATACCACGATTTTGCTGTTTTTAAAAGCCTAATAAAGCTAGTTTGGAGTATTTTATTAATAATAAAAAGGCAAGATATTTTTGAACTGTACCCACCAGAGTAGATATTTATAAAGTTCATTTCATTTTGATCCTGCCTTTTTATAATAATTTTTATTATATTTTACTATATAATTCTTATTTTATTTTTACTCTTACTTTCTTCATATGGCAATTCTACTATAAATGTTGTTCCTTTACCCTTCTTACTTTCAATTCTTATTTCGCCATCTGAAAGTGTTATAATTCTTTTTACAATTGATAATCCAAGTCCACTTCCTTCACTACCATGGGATTCATCAACTTGATAAAATCTTTCAAAAGCTTTTCTTTTTTCCGCTTCTGTCATTCCAATTCCATCATCTTGAATTGATATAATCGCTTTCTCTTCTTTATTTTTTATTGTTATTTGATAGGAATTTATTTTTTCTACCCATATTATAAGCAATATTGATTATTTTTTTATCTTCTTTAGAAAGTTCTCTTTTTAATATTGTTTTAAATTCAGCAAATAAATTATCATAATCTATTTTTAGTCTTTGTTTTTGCTTTTCTTTTTTAGAAAGATTATAAGTATATGTTTCAGCTTTAATATTTTTATTGTTTATCTTTTGAAAAACCAAAGCTGTATAATATGCATCATTTAAAGCATTGTGATATTGTTTATCTTGTTCTAGTTGTAATATTGAAATAGCATTTTGTAAACCGATACATTTACCTACAGGATTATTAAAAAATTTTGAAGCATGTTGCTGGATATTTATATACATAGTAGGAACGTTTTCTAGGGATAAATTATAAAAGAGTATATTTCTGTGAAGTTCTTTTAAGTCATTTGTTCCCCAAGTTCCAAATATAGAATTTTTTATACCTATAAATTTTAAGAAATCCTCATAAACTTCTTTAAAAGAAGGTGCATTTTTAAGATTACTATTTGTAATACCAGTCATTTTTTTTACAAATGGATGTATATCTTTATATATTTCAGATTTGATATAACTTGAAAATGTATCTAATATATTTAATTCAGAGTCTAATTTTATAGCTCCAATTTGTATGATTTCAAAGGGACATTTTGCATTTGAAACTGTTTTA
>OLOX01003729.1_pt1 | contig 11144 bp, 10 predicted proteins | sample 1672091 | NCBI WGS metagenome assembly OLOX01 (sample SAMEA3136644, study PRJEB25190) | human gut metagenome | reverse complement strand
TCATTAGGTGCAACTTACAAAGGAGTACAGACAGGTACGTTTGGAAACTACAACTGCATTTCCTTTAATGGAAACAAGATCATTACCGGATCAGCAGGAGGTATGCTGCTGACAGACGACAAAGATGCGGCAGAAAAGGTACGCAAATGGTCAACACAGTCACGCGAAAATGCTCCGTGGTATCAGCATGAAGAGTTGGGATATAACTACCGCATGAGCAATGTGATCGCAGGAGTGGTACGTGGTCAGTTCCCGTATCTGGAAGAGCATATTGCACAGAAAAAAGCAATCTACGAACGCTACAGGGAAGGATTTAAAGATTTGCCGATTCAAATGAATCCATACGATGAAAAGAACAGTGAGCCGAACTTCTGGCTCAGCTGTATGATCATTGATCCGGAAGCTATGTGTAAACAGGTAAGAGGAGAATGCGAAGCATTATATGTAAGTGAACCAGGCAAGAGCTGCCCGACAGAAATCCTGGATGCAATCGCATCTATCAACGCAGAGGGCAGACCTATCTGGAAGCCGATGCATATGCAGCCGATGTACCGCATGCATGAGTTCGTAACCGTTGACGGCAGCGGCAGATGTAGAACGAATGCGTATATCGCTGGCGGTGTAGAGGACGTTGGCGCTGATATTTTCCAACGTGGCCTGTGCCTGCCGAGTGATAATAAGATGACGCCTGAGGAGCAGGACAAGATTATTGAAGTGATTAAGGCTTGCTTTGAGTGAGGAGAGAACTTCATTGATTAAGAATTCAAATTTAAAATATCTTACATCTTGTAATGATTTAGATTTTTATGAGTTTAAAACCTCTTTATTTAATTATTTTGCTATTAATATGGCATATTATGAAAAGTTGTTCTCTAGAAGAATCAGAGAAACTATGGATTATATAAAGGGTGGATATCATGTAGTTTACATAGCTAGAAAGGATATTCTTTTAGGGTACGGTATAGTTGTAAAAGGAGGCGGAAGATATAAGTTTTGTACGAAACGTGACAATGTAATTTGTTCGTTATGGGTACAGCCTGAATTTAGAGGCAAGGGTTACCTTAATACTTTATTAACAGTGCTCTCTGACAAAAAAATATTTCCGTGCAATAATTTTTATGAATATATAGCACATAACAATATTGCTTCAATAAAAGGAGCAGAAAAAATAACTTTAGAAAAATTTCTAATGCTGAATATGTTGGCTTTTTTCATAACGTAAAAACTAATAGTGATGGACATTTGGGAATATATAAAAAATAATTAAAGACTCAAGGAGTTGAAATGAACAAGTTGTTTAACAATAGTGTATATATCTTATATATAAAACGTTTTATTGATATCTTGTGCTCAGGTATAGCGTTATTGGTTTTATTACCAATAATGGCTATAATAGCTGTTTTGATTAGAACTAAATTAGGTTCTCCGGTATTGTTTACTCAAGATAGACCTGGAAAGAGTGAAAAAATTTTTAAAATGTACAAATTTAGGTCTATGAGTGATGCAAGAGACAAGGATGGAAATTTATTACCTGATGATGTTCGCTTAACTTCTTTTGGAAGGAAATTAAGATCTACATCTCTAGATGAATTGCCTGAGCTATTTAATATTTTAAAAGGAGATATGTCTATTGTTGGACCGCGTCCGCTGTTGGTAGAATATTTACCATATTATACAGATGAAGAGCGTCATAGACATGATGTGTTGCCTGGATTAACCGGATGGGCACAGGTTAATGGTAGGAATATAACGGTATGGGATGAGCGTCTACAACAAGATATATATTATGTAAATAATGCTTCTTTTCCTTTAGATTGTAAAATAGTTTGGATGACCATATATAAGGTAATAAATAGAAGTGATATCTTGGTAGGTGCTCAACACGGTAAGGGGCATGGTAAGCTTAGTGATGTTAGAAAGAAAAGAGAAGGTGAAAACTGTGAGTAATGGTGTTTTATTAGTATTGGGAAGTGATTATTGTACTTTACAAGTAGTTAAAGAAGCAAAAGCAATGGGGTATTATGTTATTGTTGCTGATTTAATGGAAAAATCACCTACTAAAGAAGCTGCAGATGAAGCGTGGTTGATAAGTACTACTGATATAGATTTGTTGATTGATAAATGCAAAAAGCACAGTATTAAAGGAATAATGTTTGGTGCAAGTGATTTTAATATTAATAATGCCAGAATTATATGTAAAAAATTGAATTTACCCATATACTGTTCCGATGATTATGCGTGGAAAGTTGCTAGAGATAAACGTGAGTTTAAAAGCTTATGTAAATATGTTGGTGCACCTATAGCAGATGATTATGAACTTGACGATTGTTTAAATGATGATAGTATAAATAAAATCAAATTTCCTGTAGTCGTAAAGCCTTCTGATAAAAGTGGGAATAGAGGCATGAGCTATTGTAATAACAAACAAGAATTGATAGAAGCATATCAAAATGTTCGAGAAATATCCGATGCATCTGTGATTATTGAAAGAAAGTTAGTAGGACAGGAATATAATGTCCATTATGCTATTGCAGAAGGCGTCCCTAGTTTATTATACTTTAGCTCTACACATCACGAGCCTGGTCAAGCTGAAAATTTATATTCTTTTAAATGTACAACTTCTGCATATCTAAAGCAATACATTGAAGAAGTAAACGATAAAGCTGTAGAGGTTATAAAAAAATCTGGCTGTAAAGAAGGCATTGCTTGGTTTGACTGTATTCGCGACAATGATGGTCATTTTTATTTGCTTGAAATGGGACATAGATTTGGTGGTGTAATGACTTATGTTCCATATGAAAAGGTTAGTGGATTTAATACCACAAAATGGATGATAGAATGTGCTGTTGGGGTAAAACACACTGTCGCAGATTTACCAAAAGAGTTAAATGAAGCTTATAAAGGATGTGCAGGTTCATATCATTTGTTTTCTAATAGTGAAGATGTTATTGTTTCTATAGAAGGATTAGATAATCTTTCTAAGGTAGAGAATATATTCATTGACTTACCTAAAAGAGAAGGCAATAGTCTTAGATACCATGCATGTTCTGGATTGATAGGTATTTATGGTAAGGATGTCTATGACTTATGTGATAAATTAAGAAGAATCAATGAATTACTATTTATCAAAAACAGCAATGGTAGTAACATGTTTATTAAATTTGATGATTATGAAGGATTGATAAAAGAGTATAAAAAAGGATTAAGGCAGTTTATAAAAGATGATACACGTGCAAAAAACGATAATTTATAGTTTGGAAAAAAGATATTTTGAAAATGAGCTATACATTAAGCGTGAAGACCTAATACCATATTCTTTTGGTGGAAATAAAGCTAGAAAAGCTTTGCTATTTTTTAAAGAGATTGACAAAGGTGATTTCGATTGCGTTGTTACCTATGGCAGTAGCCATTCCAATCATTGTCGCGTTGTTGCTAATATGGCTGCCGCTAGAAATATGGATTGTGTAATTATAGGTCCGGAAGAAGTTTCTGATGTGACTTATAATAGCAAATTTATGGAGCTTTTTGGAGCTGAGATTATTACTGTTCCAGTAGAGCAGGTACATGACACTATTGAACATAAGTTAGCAGAATTGAAAGCTGCTGGTAAGAATCCATACTTTATTACTGGTGGCGGACATGGCAATATTGGTACTCAGGCTTATGTTGAATGTTATGAAGAGATAAGATACTTTGAAGAAAAAAATAATCTCCATTTTGATTATATCTTCTTTGCATCTGGAACTGGGACTACCCATGCAGGCTTAGTTTGTGGGCAAATTATCAATAACGATGAAAGGCAGATAATTGGAATTAGCATTGCGCGTAGGAATCCTCGCGGTAGAGATGTTGTCATTGAAAGTATTAAAGAGTATATGCCTGACATTGATAATAAAATTATTCAGGATAAAACAATCTTTATTGATAAGTATATTGGCAGTGGGTATGGTAAAGAGAATGATGAAATCATAACTACAATTAAAGAGGCAATGATTAAGTATGGTATTCCATTGGATACTACGTATACTGGTAAAGCCTTTAATGGTATGAAAAAGTATATTATAGAAAACAATATTCAAGGAAAAAATATCCTCTTTATTCATACTGGTGGGACACCACTGTTTTTTGATGATTTAGGGAGTTTTTAAGATGATTAACATTTTGATTTTGAGTGCTGGCACTCGTAATAAGGTTGTTCAATATTTTAGAAAGGTTTTTGCAGGAAAAGGCAATGTTATCGCTACTGATATGAGTAATTTGGCACCAGCCTTATATGATGCTGATAAGTATTATATTGTACCGAGAATGACTGCTCCGAATTATCTTGATGTTATTTTAGATATTTGTAAAAAGGAAAAAATCACCGGAGTTCTTTCCTTGATTGATCCGGAGCTTTCCTTGCTTGCAGAAAATGTAAGGAAATTTGAGGCTGTTGGCACGAAGGTTATTGGTTCTTCCTATGAACTGTGCGAAATGGCACTAGATAAATTCCAAATGTATAATTGGTTAACAGAGCATAATTATAAATGTGCCAAGTCATATATGGACAAGGATGCTTTTTATGCAGATGTTGAGGCAGGAAAGATTTCTTATCCGGTATTTGTTAAGCCTGCTAGGGGAAGTGCAAGCATTGCAATATCAAAAGTTTATGATAAAGAAACAGTGGATTTGCTTTTTGCGCATGATGAGGGTTTAATGATTCAAGAGTTCCTTGATGGTCAGGAAATTGGTGCTGATGTTTATATTGATTTAATTTCTAAGAAAATTGTATCTATCTTTACTAAGAAAAAAATTAAAATGCGTGCTGGTGAGACTGATAAAGCTGTTTCTTTTAAGGATGAGAAATTATTCACTTTGATTGAAAAGTTTGTTAGCGAAGCTGGTTACGTTGGACAAATTGATATAGATATATTTGAGATTAATGGTGAGTACTATATTTCTGAAGTAAATCCTCGCTTTGGCGGTGGTTACCCACATGCTTATGAGAGCGGTTGTGACCATATGTCGTTAATTGCCGAAAATTTAGCTGGTAGAGTTAATGGTGCTAATATCGGTAACTATGACGATGGAATTTATATGATGAAATATAACGATGTTTGCATAAAAAAACTTTAATTGGAGATATAAATGATGAATATACTGTTTTTGACAATTGGCAGAATGAAAAGTATAGAACAACACTCTATCTATCCTGATTTATTGCGTGCTTTACGTAATAATGGACACAAAATATATACTATTAGTCCTTATGAAAAACGTGTGGGTAAAGAAACTGAACTTATTGAAGAAAATGGGGTTCATTATTTATATGTAAAGATTGGTAATCTGACCAAGTGTAATGTTATTGAAAAAGGTATTTCTACACTTCTTATTGAAAAGCAGTTTAAAGATGCTATTGGTAAATATTATAGCAATGTCAAATTCGATCTAGTTCTCTATTCTACTCCACCAATTACTTTATGCAATGCTATAGAGTATATAAAGAAAAGAGATAATGCAAAAACTTATCTGCTTTTGAAGGATATTTTTCCTCAAAATGCAGTGGATTTAGGGATGCTGTCTAAGTCAGGTGCTAAGGGAATACTTTACAAGTACTTCCGAAATAAAGAAAAAAAGCTTTATGCGCTTTCTGACCGTATTGGTTGTATGAGTCAGGCGAATGTTGACTATGTCATAAAGCATAATCCAGATGTTCCTCCCAATAAGGTAGAGGTTTGTCCTAATTGTATTGAACCGATTGATATGAGCGTATCAGAGGAACAGAGAATAGCAATTAGACAAAAATATGGTATTCCGCTAGATAAAAAAGTATTTGTTTATGGTGGTAACTTAGGAAAACCTCAAGGGATACCATTCTTAATTAATTGCTTGAGAGCAGCGAATGATACCGGAGCGTATTTCTTGATAGTTGGTGATGGAACTGAGTATAGCAAGCTTGAAGCCTTTGTAAATCAAGAAAAGCCAGAGCATGTAAAGCTTATGAAGCGTTTGCCGAAAGAAGATTATGATGCAATGGTTGGCAGCTGTGATGTAGGAATGCTGTTCCTGGACCATAGATTTACCATTCCCAATTTCCCTAGCAGATTACTTTCATACATGCAGGCAAAGCTTCCAGTATTAGCTGTGACTGATCCTAATACAGACGTAGGCAAGGTTATTGTTGACGGTGGCTTTGGCTGGTGGTGCGAGAGTAATGATGTAGAAGGAGTTAAGGAATGCATTAGAAATACTGTTAAATATAATTTAAGGAATTTTGGAGAAGCTTCCTTTGAGTTCTTAGTAAAGAATTATGATAGTGTTAGTAATGCTAAAATATTGTTAAAGAGCATAGAAAAAATGATATAATTTTTAGAGGTATTGTTATTACATTATGGAAATTTTTAAATTATTAATACCAAAAGCCTTAAAAATATTGTTGAATCCTCCAGCATTAAGAAAGTGTGTTATTGATAAAACCGCTAGAGTATGTTCCAAAAGTGAATTAACAAATGTAGAGTTGGGACGATATTCTTATATTGGTTATGATTGTTTTATGGTTGGTGTCAGTATTGGCAATTTTTGCTCTATAGCAAACAGGTGTTGTATTGGCGCTGCTGCACACCCTCTAGATAGGGTATCTAGTAGTCCGGTTTTTCACGCTGGGAAAAATATAATGTGCAAAAACTTTGCGACCTTCCCAATGGTTGAAACGCTACAAACAGTTATAGAAAACGATGTGTGGCTTGGCATGGGTGTATATGTAAAAGCTGGTGTTACTATTCATAATGGTGCTGTTATTGGGACCGGTAGCGTGGTAACACATGATGTGCCGCCTTATGAAATTTGGGCAGGCAATCCTGCTAGATTTATCCGTAAGAGATTCGATGATGAAATTATCAAGGGATTGCTGGATTCTGAATGGTGGAATTATAGTGATGAAAATTTAGAAACTTTTGCTGTTGATTTTGATAATCCAGCAAAGTTTTTGATTAATAGAGGTGCTAAATGAATATTTTAGTGTTAACATCTGTTTACAAGGATATTTCCATGGGGAACAGGGATGGTTCTACACCTATAGTCAATACATTTGCTCAAGAGTGGGTAAAACTTGGTCATAAGGTAATAGTGATTCATAACTGTCATTGCTATCCAAATATTGTACATAATTTACCTAAGTCAATAAAACAAAACCTGGCTAGCAAATTAGGCTTTCCAATTCCGGATATAGATTTAGTGGCTGAGAAAAATTATGACGATAATGGTGTAAAAGTTTATCGCTTGCCGATAAAAAAATATATTCCTCATACTTCTCCTAGCGAACGCACTTTAAAAAAACAAGCAGAGCTAATAGAGAAAATTTTAATAAAAGATGATTTTATTCCTAATGCTATAATTGGTCATTGGGCGAGTCCACAGATGGAAATTATTGCAGAACTGAAGAAAAGATATAATTGCAAAACAGCAGTAGTATTGCATGGTACAGGATATGTTAATTCTCCTAAATTTCATGTTGAGAGATATTTGCCCTATATAGATAGAATAGGCGCAAGATCATTATACCAAGCTAAAGAGGTTCAAAGAATACTCAATTTAAAAGAGCAACCTTTTGTATGCTATTCCGGAGTACCTGACGAGTACTTGGCTAGTTATAACTTAAACACAGAGAAGTTTAAGAATAGAAAAGTATGGAAATTTGCTTATGTAGGCAGATTAGTTGAGTATAAAAATATTGATGCAATTATTAAGGCATTGGCTTCTATTAGCGATTTCGAGTGGGAATTAAATATCGTTGGTGATGGTGCTATGCGTGCTCAATTGGAGGTTTTAGCGAAAGAATTGAAGTGTTCAAATAGGGTTCACTTCTTGGGCAAGATTCCTCGTGATGAGGTAATGAAGGTTCTTTCTGATACAAATTGCTTTGTTATGATTAGCAACAATGAAATTTTTGGATTAGTGTACCTAGAGGCTATGGCAGCTAGCTGTATTACTATTGCTTCTAGAAATGGTGGTATTGACGGAATTATTAAAGATGAAGTCAATGGCTATCTGTGTGAGCAAGGAAATTCCGCTGAGCTGGTGCAGATTATAGAAAAAGTTAGAAATTTAAATTATGATGAAATATCCAATCTTGTAAGTGAGGGGTATCGTTCTGCTAAAGCATGTACAGATACGGCTGTAGCTAAGGAATATTTGAATAATGTTCTCAAATAAGGATTTTGCCTTAGATTAAAGCAGATGTTTTATGCGCAAATGGAAGAAAGGATTAGAAAAGTGTGAATGGGTTGGTAGTAAAAAAAGATACAATAGCTAAATATTTATTGCAAATTACTATTAGTGTTACTATTTTTTCTCAGATTAGTGCAGTAGCTGACATTTTTAGACCAATGATGTACCTTTTATGGTTGTTAATGGTTAGTTATTTGGGGATTTCTAAGGTAGGGAAGATGAAAATATCTTCGTTTACTGCCACTTTTTTATTTTGTTATACTTTATTTGCACTTTACTGCCTGATTCGATTAAGTGTGGATTCAGATTATGAAGTCGCAAGCTATGTGCAATTAATGCTTGTACCGCTATTAGTATCAATTATTAGTGATTTGTTGGATCAAAAATTAACTAAAGCTGACTTGATTTCAATATGTAAAAATTATGTTGTTTGTTCGTTAATTTTTGCAGCGTATATTAATTTTACTTTTTTTTCATCGTATCAGGCATGGCTTGATAGTAATAGGTATTTGTTTGCGTCTAAAAATTCGGCAGCACAGATATGGTGTACAGCAATACTTATCATATATTACGTAATCTTACCTGTAGCAAAGAGAAAATATCTTTGGTATGCTGCGGGTGGGTATTTACTGATATTATGTGGCTTAAGCCAATGTAGAACAGCAATCTTAGGCCTTGCTTGCGTACTTATTTTTAATATTCTTATGTACTCAAAGCATAAGGTAAAGTGGTTGCTCTTATTATGCTTTAGTTTATGTGGATTATTACTGTTCTCTGAAACCAGACAATTTATAAGTCAGGCTTTCTTGATAGATAAGTATGCCGGAGCTGATATAAATACTTTGTCTAGTGGTAGACTGGGTTTGTATGCTCAGGCTCTAGATAATTTTATTGAATCGCCTATTTTGGGGGTTGGTCGTTATTATGTAGACTGCTCATATATATATATATTAGCTGAAAATGGCATAATCGGTTTCTTACTTATAGAATTTATTTGGTTTAAACGAATTGTTCTAAATCTAAAACACAAGTATTCTCCATATGCAAGCCCTTATATGCTAACAAGTTTTATGATATTTTATTTTATCGAGTCTTTATTAGAAGGTCAGCCTCCATTTGGACCTGGTGTAAGTTCCTTTATGTTTTGGATGTTAAGTGAAATCAAAGTCGGTGATACAATTGGCTAGTTTGAAGAAAAATCTTGGCTTTCAGACAGCATATCAAGTTTTAAAATTAGGTGTACCATTAATAACAGCTCCCTACTTAGCTAGAGTCCTTGGGGCAGAACAGTTAGGTACATTTTCATATACTAATTCAATTATTCAGTATTTTATTTTGTTTGCGATGCTAGGAATAATTGCTTATGGAACTAGAAGCATAGCAGCGGTAAGAGATGATAAACAAGAATTAATAAAGGTTTTTAGTGGAATTTATGGTATGCAGTTTTTAACCGCGTCCTTTATTAGTATATTGTATATAATTTATTTATTTTGCTTTTGCGCCAATAATTTGCTTATAGCATCAATACAAATCATTTATTTAATGGATTGTATACTTAATATAAGTTGGTATTTCTTTGGTATTGAACAGTTTAAGACAGTTATTATTAGGGATTTTATTGTAAAAGTTTTTACTATAGTTTCAATTTTGCTTTTTGTAAATGAAAGGACAGATTTATGGATATATGTTTCAATTGTTTCTTTTAGCAACTTTTTCAGTGAGATGCTATTGTGGATAAATGTACCAAAAGAATGTTTTCGGATTCCTAAGTGTAAAGATGTTATAGGTCATTTTAAGCCTAATATATTATTGTTTATACCTTTGTTAGCGATGTCTGTTTATCATATTATGGATAAAACAATGTTAGGTATACTCAGTGATGCATACCAAAGTGGCTATTATTATAACGCAGATAAAATAATAAATGTACCTGTTTGCATTATTTCTGGTATTAATATTGTATTTTTGCCTAGAATATCAGCTTTATTTGCTCAAAATAAAATTCAAGAAGCTAATAGTATGTTTATACTTTCTCTGCAAAGTGTTATTTTAATAGCTTCTGCAGTAGGGTTCGGCATTATGACTATTTCAAAAGAGTTTGTACCATTTTTTCTAGGGGGAGGATATGAAGAGTGTGTATATTTACTTGTCTTAATGGGACCAATTTTAATTATTAAAGGTTATGCATTGACTGTCAGAACTGAATTTTTAATTCCTAGAAAATTAGAGTCGAAGTATATTGCATCTGTCATCTTTGGTGCTATAGTTAATTTTATAGCTAACCTTTCACTGATTCCCTTATATGGCGCAGTAGGTGCTGCAATAGGTACAATCATTGCTGAAATAGGAGCCTGCTTGTGGCAATACTTGTCAATTGTACATTACATATCTTTGAAAAGAGTAGTTTTAAAAACAACTGGTTATGTGTGTTGCGGATTCGTTATGTATTTTGTTTGCAACGACCTAAACTTCTCTTTCGATGCTAATAATATCATTAATTTATTGATAAAAATTCTTAGTGGTGCATTAGTTTATACGATGTGTATTTTGATATGCTGGAAAATTTTCGGAGATGAAGTAGTTGATTTGGTGGAAGGCTATCAACAGCTTTTCGCTCTGACTAAGAACCCGAAGTATGTCAAAATGTGCCTTTCCGGAAAACGGGCGGCCATCAAAATTGAACAATACTGCAAACGCAGGAAGGATCGTAAGAGGCCGAAATGGCAGGAAGATTCTTCCTGCGTTTTTGCTTACTATTTTGTCGCGGCACTTGCCACCGCCGTGATACCGCAGGAAAAGAAAGAGCGTCGAGATCAATTCGGCGCAGATCAGGGAAAAGAAGCTTTGTAAAAGCCGTTGGGACGATACGGCAGGAAAATCGTCAAGGGAGAGGCAAGCTCCCGCCCTGTATGCCGCAGTCAGAGTGCGGTGCCGGTCAT
>OLOX01003728.1_pt1 | contig 11147 bp, 15 predicted proteins | sample 1672091 | NCBI WGS metagenome assembly OLOX01 (sample SAMEA3136644, study PRJEB25190) | human gut metagenome | reverse complement strand
GCCTCGGCATGTTTGGCCTTCGGCGTATAGGCTGGATGCGGATCTCCGGTGCTGCCGGAAAGTCCATATCTGCGACCCACATCGGCAGTTCATTTTCTTTTACATTCCATTTATAACTATTGGTATTTCGTCTGTCTACCACTTGATCAAAATCGTACTTCATCGTAAACCTCCTCTGTTCCTTACCTATATAGGTTTGCCTGCTATTTTATCAGCACTTTATACTATACCACAACTATAGGATAACAAGGCTACGAATTTTTCTATATGTCCGTCCTAATCTTCCATAATACTGCCCAAAAATTCGGCAGTCGTGCGTACCAGAGTGATCTCCAGGGAAGAAATCTCATCCTGCCCCAAAAGGACAACGGCACCCATGATATCCCCGTGCACATTGACAACGGCAATCGCCTGCTCGGCATATTCCGTCTGGGCTTTGTCAACCAGTGGAATGACATCCTCTGCTTTTTTTGCATGATAATCCTGCCGTCCTGCGATCAGGCTTTCCAACTCTCCCGTGATGGGCTGGTTCTCATATGCCTTCTTGCCATTGCCAGCAGCCGCAATCACATGATCCATGTCTGTGATACAGACCAGTTTGCCGGTCGTCTCCGCCAGCACCTTTGCATACTGGGCTGCAAAATTTGCCAGTTCTCCCACCGGAGAATACTTTTTCAAAATGATCTCACCCTCACGGTCCGTATAAACTTCCAGCGGGTCGCCCTCCCGGATCCGCAGCGTTCTTCTGATCTCTTTTGGCACAACAATTCTCCCCAGTTCATCTATACGCCGAACAATACCTGTGGCTTTCATCAACATCTTCCTCCAACATCCAAATTTTCTGTGTTATCACTTTTGCGTTAGTATGTGGAAAAAATGAGAATATATGCTATGATATGAATAGAAAATAACAGAAAGGTTATGACCTTATGAATTTTAAATTACAATATGGCGAAGATTTTGACGAAAATTACCTGAAACGCATCATGGAGATCGACGAGATCGTCTATGCAGAAGATGGTTATGTCGGCGAACTGAAAAACATGGTTGCCCGTTATCTGGTCGATCCCCGACAGTTTGTATGTATCGAAGATACCGAGAGCGGACGTCTGGCGGGATATATCAATTTTATCCCCTGTACCAAGGCGCTCTACGAAGATATCCGCTACCAAAGCGAGCATATCCGCGATGACGATATCAGACCGCAGGAGTTAGAACCCCTGAAACAGACCGGCAATGATCTTTTTATCATATCCATTGCCCTGCACCCGGATTTCAAGGATACCGATGCCATCAAGGATCTGTCCAACGGCTGGATCGACTATCTGAACCGCTTGGAAACTTCCGGCTATCCGATCACAAGCATCACCGCAACCGCCGTATCGCCCGATGGGCGCAAGGCGCTGCACCGCATGCAGTTTGAACAGGAGCGCATCTTAAGAGAGGATGGCAACATTGTTTACGTCTGTGAGGGACAAAACCTCCAAAAACTAAAGAAAAAGGAATTACGATTACATGGCCAATTACGAAAATGATATTTATCTGATGCTCCCGCTGGCGGACAATCAGAAAAACTGGCGTTTGGACGAACTCGGGGTCTTAAAACAGGCATCCTTAGATAAGCAGACAGCATATGCAAGCGTGCCTGATGACTTCTCCCGAAGCCTTTTAAACAATTTACAATCTTATCTGGAATATGAATGCAACAACGTGGTTGTGGATGAGTTGCGAATGGCATATCTGGGACAGTACGAATTTTTACATTCTACGGATGACTATCCCAAGCACGGGGAAGATCCAGATGTAGTCGGGACATCTACTTGCCAGTTGATACTGACGGCACACCAGCCAACCCATATGTATATTCTTACTGTGGTTCTGCCAAAAGATACTGTCAAAGATTTTTCCACCACACAGGTGCTGGATCAGTTGAGCCACGAAAGCCTGTGGATCGCCTGTCCCAAGGATGCCGGGCAATATTTAGGCATCAACACAAAAAAATATACAGCCATCCCGGACTATACGACTACCTCAAGTATAAATACGGACTGCTCAAATGCGGTTCCGGCAAGGCTTTTCTCCTGCTTTCCGATCGCCCGGAAAAGGAAGACGAATTTCGCTGTATGATGGCGGGCGAAACCTACGACAGCCAGCATCAGGATTTCCATATCGCCAGCGACAATATTTCCCAGATCTGTCAGACCAATCATGCACAGTATGACTATTATCAGGTCTATATGTCAGAAATGGTCGTCGCCTGTATCATGGAAAACTTTTCTGAAAATATGGAAGAAAGAATTGATATCACGGCAACTTATGCCTTTATCGTAATCCTCGCCATGTTCCAGAATACTTCGATCGAAAAGGTCAATATGCAGATCTCCAATGCTCTGGCCAATGACGGCGACATTTCCCACCAGGAGATCCTGGGACTCTACCGCAATTTCGGAAAGACTGTCCGTTTCTGGGAAAAGAACAACTATAAGTATTGGGGGACACAACAGGAAGCCCAGTGTATCGTGGAAGCCTTTGGCAATAAAGAACTAAAAGAAACCTACTACGAACATCAGGAATTTTTGGAACATATCGTTGAGTTAAAGGGTGCGCAGACAGAAGAACGTAACGGCACCATCTTAAACATCGTTGCCACCATCCTTGCCGTAATCCAGGTACAGGATTTTGTTGTAGAACTCTTGGAAAGTTTTTACAAAAAAGCCGGAATTGACGTTACATACGCCGGCAGCACCTTTTCTACCCTGATCATCTGCGGTACCTTTTCCTTTGTTCTGGTACTCATCATCATCAACCGTATGCGCAGCAAGATGCGTAAAGGCAGCATGCATATAAAGGAGTTAAAAGACTATGACATCTAAAGAAAAAGGCATTTGGAACAATAAGCCCTTCTGGTGCATCCTCTTATTCGGACTGGCTGTCCTTTGTTCCAGTATCAAAGTTTTGGTCCTGCCACAGGGCGGAAGTCTGACCTATTTCAGCCTCATGATCCTTTGGCTTATGACCTTTATCTACGGACCACGCTATGGTCTGATCGCCTCCGTTTTATTTGGCTTTGTCCGCTTGGGCATCACCCATCTGACCGGAGAATATATCAATCCCAACATCTGGTCTATCCTATTAGAATACCCGATCGCACATGGTGTTTTCTGTCTGGGTGGATTTCTACAGGAACGAGGGCAAAAGAACGATTATACGATTGACGATCACGAACGGATCCAGGCGGAACCATATAAATTACGCATGGGATATGTCATCGGCGTAGCCGCCATGCTCGCCTGCTATGTCATTTCCGCAGAACTTTTCTATCCGCCTTACCGCGATGGATTTTTCAGCAACTTATTTTACAATATCGTCTATGATAGCAGTTATCTTTTGATCGAGGGCAGTTTTTCCCTGCTCCTCTTATGTGTCCCAAAAGTAGCAGATGCCATCTACTACATCAAACATGTGGCGACACACATTGATGAGGATGACACCTTAGAATGTTTCTAAAGCAGGACATCTGCCATCACTTTTCAGTCCAGATTATAAGACCATAACCAGTGTGCCCACACCGATCAGGATACAACCGATCAAAGATTTGGCTGTAAATTCCTCGTGCAGAAATACAAATGCCAGTACCAAGGTGATAACGACGCTCAACTTATCGATCGGTACAACCTTAGATGCCTCTCCCATCTGCAAAGCCCTGTAATAGCACAGCCAGGATGCACCGGTTGCCAGACCGGATAAGATCAAAAACAGCCAGGACTTCTTGCTGATCTCCGTGATCCCACTCTGTGTATGGGTCAAAAATACCATCCACCATGCCATGACAACGACCACCATGGTACGGATTGCCGTCGCCAGATTGGAATTGACTCCATCAATACCGATCTTTGCCAAAATAGACGTCAAAGCTGCGAACACTGCCGAAAGAACTGCAAATACTGCCCACACAAAAATCATCTCCTCTTACTTACATTTAACTTTTCCTCTTATCTGTAAATAATTATATGCCTATTTTTCCAAATGAACAGCGTTTATATAAAATGCTTTTCTTTGCAATAGTGATAGATCTCCTGCTTCTGCACTTCCGCAAAATCTTGGGCAACCTCCACTTCCATATTGGCAATGGCATAATAATCTACCAGATCCCGGTCTTTTGTTGCCAGAGAAACCGGTCGTCCCATCAATATCAAAAAAGATAATCTTCGCCATATCCACTTTCTCCTATGCTTCGTTTAAGCAACCACAGCAAGCAGGCGATCCAAAAGTCCGGTTGACTGTAGGAAGAGAATTACCATGATGACCGGTGCCACATACTTGATCATAATGTTGTATAAATGCTTTCTGGAAAACTTGCCGTTCGGGTGCTCCATCTCCTCTGCGATCCAGTCAGGCTTCATGATCCAGCCGACCAATATGGTAGAAAATACCGAAATGAGCGGCATTAGGAAACTGTTGCTGATGTAATCCATAATATCAAGTAACTGTCCGGTCGAGCCATTCGGCAATTTGACTTCGACATAAAATACACTGTAGCCCAGTGCGATCACTGCTGTTGCAATCAGGTAAATGATGGTAAGGACGCCTGTCGTTTTCTTTCTCTCAGTGTGAAATACTTCCATGCAGTTTGCCGTGATGGCTTCCAAAACGGAAATGCAGGAAGTCAGCGCCGCAAATGCTGTCAAAAGGAAAAATACCAATCCGATCACATAGCCCGCTTTTCCCATGGTGTAAAAGGTCTTTGGCAGTGCCACAAACATAAGGCTAGGTCCGGCAGACATGCCATCAATACCGGAAAATACAAAGATGGCAGGAATGATCATCATGCCGGCAAGAATAGCAACGCCGGTATCCACGATCTCGATCTGTGCAACCGATTTATTGAGATCCACTTCCTTTTTTACATAGGAACCATAGGTGATCATGATGCCCATGGAAACGCTAAGGGAAAAGAACAACTGGCTCATAGCATCCAAGGTAATCTGCAGGAAACGCGATAGCGTCAACCCAGACATATCCGGCATCAGATAGACTTTGAGTCCATCCAGACCTGTCCGCACGGCTCCACTCTCATCCCCTGATCTTAAAGTCAGGGAGAAGATGGCAATACCAATGACCAGCACAAGCAAGATCGGCATAACAAATTTGGAGCATCGTTCAATGCCGCCCTCAACACCATTATAAACGATAAAGCCGGTAAGCAGCATGAAGATCAAGCCAAACCAGACCGATGATGGGTCTGTGATAAAATCTGTAAAATAATCATCCTTTGCTGCAGCCACAAAATCGCCTGTCAGATAGACCGTAAAATATTTGAGGATCCATCCTCCGATCACGGCATAATAAGTCATAATGAGCATTGGGACGCAGAAAGTCAGAATACCCAGTTTTTTCCATCCCGGCCGCATAGTCTCATAAGCCGCTATGGCGGACTGTCCTGTCTTTCGTCCGATCGCAATATCTGTCGTCAGCAGGGTAAATCCAAAGGTCAGCACCAAAACGATATAGATGATCAGAAACAGACCACCACCGTCTTTTGCCACTAAATAAGGAAAGCGCCATAAGTTGCCTACGGCACTTCCTGCTGCTGCCAGAACAAACCCGATCTGACCGCTAAAATTACTTTTCTTTTTCATCTTTTTAATTTCTCCTGTTTTTATCGTTATTTTGTATTTTTCCGAAATAGAAAATAACCACTGCGTAAAAATACACAGTGGTTATATTATAGCAAGAATATTCTGTTGTGCCTAGGAATTTCTTCCTTAATTTCCGTTAATTTCCACTACATCCGTGCTTATCTTCGCCACAAGAATGACCACCACAAGAATGACCTTCTCCATGACCATGATGTGAGCACTCTACATTTGGGTTGTATCCCAGATTATTTGCCAAAAGTGCCTCTACTGCTGCATCACAAGATCCTGCCACTCCACCGTACAACTGGATACCAGCCTGTGCCAATGCATTCTGTGCACCGCCACCAATACCTCCACAGATGAGCACATCTACCTTTGCACCTGTAAGAAATCCTGCAAGTGCTCCATGTCCCTGTCCGTTTGTATCCACAACCTGGGTATTTACAATCTTACCATCTTCTACATCGTAAAGTTTAAACTGCTCGGAATGTCCAAAATGCTGAAAAATATTTCCATCCTCATATGTAACTGCGATTCTCATTTGCTTTTCTCCCTTCTCTTGAAACCGGGCACCATACTTATGTCTCTGGCAACCGCCACAATGACATACGTCTTCCTTGCCTTCACAAAGGCGGTAGTCTCCTCCCTCAATACGAAGGGGCATGCCTTCTACGAGTGCTGTCGCAATTTTTGCTCTGGCAGTATTGTAAATCGCCTGCGCTGTTGTCCTTGCCACCTGCATATAACTACTGCATTCTTCCTGTGAAAAACCCTGCTCATCAATCAAGCGGATTGCTTCAAACTCATCAACCGTCAAAACGACTGTTGCCTGATTTTCATCCTGTCCTACAGGCACAAAGTTACATACCTTTGGCATGTGGCATACTTTTCTGCACTTTCTCGGTCTTGGCATGCTACGGCTCCTTTGTTATTGGCATATGCCAGTTAATATTTCCATTCTTACTCTACTCTCATTTATGGCATATGTCAATTACTATTGTAAGTATTTTCCTCTTGAAATGAATATTTTTTACAAATGTTTATCCGTGCAATCCTGCGGACTGGCGGATCATGTCTTCCACAACGATGTCATAGATTTCACCAATGGTATTACAATATTCCAGAACCTTCCAAGGCTCATTCGTATGGAAATGAATCTTGATCAAATCCTCATCGCCTGCTGCAATCAGGCAGTTCCCTTCAAAATGTTCTGTGATGTAATCTGCAATTTCATCTTCATCCAGATCCTCATCTCTGCGGTCGATCAGAAGCTGCGTATCATAACGATAGGCAAACTGATCATCCTCTACATCAACACTATGAATCTCTCCCATGTCGTCCTCCTTCATTATCTTTCATTCTTCTGAATAGGAAGATACCACAAAATCATCCTGAGTGCAATTTTTTCCGCTATTGCCCTGTGTGTATGATCCATACGCTTTAACAAAACTTTAACATCAGAAAAATATTTGCGAAACAGAAACTGTGTATTCTTTCATCATCAAACAACCGTGTAATCACACACAAAAATTGTTGAAATATGGAAAGGAAGGTTTATGATAATGAAAAAAAGTACATTTATAACTATGCTGTTGGGAACACTCGGAGGCCTGCTTTTTGCACTCGGCATGTGTATGACCCTGATCAAAGAATGGAATACCTTTGCACCGGGACTTGTTTTTGGTATACTCGGTATTATCATTTTAGTAATCACATTGTTTGTATGGCGGAAAATGGAAGGTAAGCCAAAGATGGCCGTTGACCAGCGTACCATGGGTGCCATTTTGATCGGTGTCATTGGTGCCATGCTTCTTGGTCTTGGCATGAGTCTGGTTATGGTCTGGGGACACTTCATCATCGGCATCGTCCTTGGCATTATCGGTATCCTGATACTCATGTGCATGCTTCCGGTATTAAAAGGATTCAAATAATAATGAACAGAGGAGACAAACAAAGATGCAGAAATTCAAACACATTTTGAAATCCATCTTCTGTCTGTCTCCTTTTTTAACGGTCATCATCGCCCTGCCGTCTTTTGCGCTTGTTATTTATGCACTCGCTTTCCAGCCGGACAATGATGTCATCTCATATCTTGCCTATTTTCTGTCTGCCTATGCACTCATTCTATGTATTTCCGGTATCATCCGCATGATACGTCTGGGGAAAGAAGGCATCTGCAATCTGCCTCATATCCATCGCCTTCTATCCAACTCCTTTATTTCCCGTTACCTGAAAGATGTCTCCTTTCGCACAGGTGCCAATCTGGGGCAGGGATTTTTGATGAATATCCTCTATGCCGCCATGAAAATGGGCTTGGGACTGTATTACCAATCCATCTGGTTTCTTGCTCTCTCCATCTACTATTTTCTGCTCGCCTTTATGCGCGTCTTTCTCTTTCATTACATGAAAAAAGAGAATCCTGCTGCTAACTATACAAAAGAGTTGCGACGCTACCGTGCCTGTGGTGGTATGCTGCTGGTCATGAATGAGGCACTGGTTGCCATTATTGTCTTGATCGTACAGGACGATGGTGGCTTTGTCTATCCGGGTGTGCTGGTCTATGCCATGGCCGCTTATTCCTTTTATGCCGTTATTCTAGCTATCATCAGCATCATCAACTTCCGCAAACTCGGCAGTCCGGTCATGTCAGCATCCAAGGTCATCAATCTGACTGCCGCTCTTGTCTCTATGCTTTCCTTAGAGACTGCTCTCTTGACCCAGTTCGGTCAGATGGATTCTGCTTCCTTTCTCGCTTTTCGCCATCTTATGCTTTCTCTTAGTGGTAGCGTTATCAGTCTTATCGTACTTGGCATGGCATTTTATATGATCCTCCATGCATCGCGCATACTAAAAAATACAGATCTGATCATTCCAGCATCTGCTTCCAGATAGAAACCAAGCGTTCCACGGAGTATGCCGCATTTGCCGGGCTGGTGGAGGGAAGCGTAACCGCCTCCATACCAAGCACATTCTGCTGGTACTTCTTAAAATATTTTCCCGAGATTGCACCATTACAGTAAACCCTTTTGATCTGCGATTGCTCAATGATGGGCTGCAGGTCTGTCGGCGTGACATTGCGGATACTGCTGTCGCTCGATCCAATGATATCGCAACTATAGATGGTATCCCAAAGGGCAATATGATTTTCATGCAGCATTTTCTTTTTTTCGTCTATGCTGATTGGGACTTCCACCTGTAATACCGCAGCCATCACTTTCCAGAAACGGTTCTGCGGATGCCCATAGAAAAACATCTGCTCTCTGGATTTCACTGAGGGAAGACTTCCCAAAATCAAAATCTTTGATGCTTCGTCATATAAGGGCGGAAAGGGATGTACGATGTGTTCATAATTTGTATTCATGAGTGTTCCCCCAATCCATGCAAATCCAAACGATATATTGTCTGTTCCAGTGTTTTCTCTTCCAGAAACATAATCATATAGATAGGCAAATACACCTTTTTCCCTGCTTTTTGCTATTAAAGTAATGCTCCTGAAATCCTTTTGCCAACAACTCCTGCGCCACCACATTCTCAAACAAAGCGCCATTGTTGATGGCTTTATCCTTATTTAAAATGGACATTTTCACCCTAATAATACATTGTTTTTTCAACTTTTCCAACCAGATTTTACGATTTTTTTCAACTTTTCCAACCTGCTACATGCCAATCAGATCAAATGCTTCAAAGGAAACTACAACCTGATAATCCCTGTGGATATTCGGATACTTGATCTGGACAGATTTTAAGGTCTGGCTATAGTACCAGCCACTCTCTGCCGCCTCATAGTCCGAACGATTGAGAAAATGTGGCACTTCCATACCATCAACCCTAACCCAGTAAGGCGACTTTTCACGATGCACCATATCAATATGGATATTTTCGACCGGACTTTCATAACTTCCTGTCTTTACAAAGTTAAGTATGGTCTCCCGCTTTCATCTCAATATGTATATTAGCGTAGACGCCCTGCTCATAGTCCATGCTTGCGCCGTCATCATCATAGAGATCAAAGGCTGCATCTTCATCCGGCACGCAGAGGATCTTTAAGCCTGTCACCTTTTCCGTCGCCAGATTATAGATCTGATTTTCTGCCATTGGCAGGATGGATCCGCTCTTTAAAAACATCGGAATACTTTCCAGTGTAACCGGAATGCTGATGGTCTGTCCGCCCTCATAGGCCTCTCTCGTTTCAAAATCATAAAAGATAGAGCCCTTTGGCAGATAAACCTCACGCTCTGTAGCACCTTTTTCCACCACATTTGCCACCAAAAGCGAATCACCCAACATAAATTCCACTCCTTCGTTATAGCAATTCTCATCCCGCTGAAATGCATAGACCAGAGGCTCCATGATTGGCGCGCCCGTCCTTGCCGCTCTTGCCATGAGCGCATACATATAAGGAGACAGGCGATAGCGGAACTGGATAGCATCGCGGATCAGATGCTTGGTGCCGCTATACATCCAAGGCTCCGTTACCGTGTTGTCCGTATTGGTCGAATGGATGGAAAAACGCGGCTGGAAAATGCCATTTTGTACCCAGCGCACAAAAAGTTCTTCCTCCGGTGCCGTGCCGTAAAATCCGCCAATGTCACAGCCCTGATTTGCCACACCGGAAAGTCCCATGCCAAGAATGGTCGCAATGTTGTATTTCAGGCTTTCCCAGCAGGTCAGATTGTCCCCTGCCCAGGTCTGCGCATAGCGCTGAATGCCTGCATGACCGGAACGGCACACAGCAAAGGCTCTGGTATTTGGAAAAGTCTCATGGACGGCTTCCTGGGTCAACTGGCACATGAGGTTGCTCATGACCGGCTTGACCTGCCCGATCGTAGCCCCTTTTCCCTCAAAGAACACGCGGGCATCCTTATCCACAAGCCCTTCGTATTCGCAGTTGTCATTCCAGACGGAAGTCACACCGTAAGACAAGAGATTTTCCTTTAAATATTGCTTCCAGTCCTGACGCACGCTCTCCTTGGTATAGTCGATATAATTTCCCATACCGCCCCACCAGAGTCCGACTGCCGGCTTATCTTCCTGAGAGTCTTTGACAAACATGCCCTTTTCTTCCATATCTTTTCCCGCGCGAGGGAAAAGATATGGCCGTCGGAGGCGCGTCAGAAACGACCACGACGGAACGAATCCTTGCAAGCAAGGCTTCTTATCCTCTGTGCTCGTTTCTTCCTTTCCAAACCGCAAACTGAATTTGCGGTTTGGGTTTTTCTATGCAAATCTGCGACAACCTCTCAGTCTCGGCTGCGCCGAGCCAGCATCCCTACCCCTTTTGTCCCTTCGGGACATTTCCCCCTGATAGGGGGAATCGGCCCCTGGAAGGGGAGCCAAGGGGCTGCCTGCATGGGGCAGGCGATCAGAAGATCGTCACCGCCTTTGCGCGGTCCGGGGTGCCGTAGCGCCAGAGGTCGAGATGGCCTTCGGTCTGGGTGTAGACCAGCGCCTGCGGCGGCAGCGCTTCGAGCGGATGCAGGACGGTCAGCTTGATCCTTAGCGTCTCGG
>OLOX01003726.1_pt1 | contig 11149 bp, 5 predicted proteins | sample 1672091 | NCBI WGS metagenome assembly OLOX01 (sample SAMEA3136644, study PRJEB25190) | human gut metagenome | reverse complement strand
CAGGACGACGAACGCATCTTCGCTGTTTACGAAGCGCTCTCCCGCGGTTTTTCCATCGAAAAAATCCATCAGCTGACTTTGATCGACGAATGGTTTTTAGCAAAGCTTTTGCATCTGTGCGACCTCGAAAAACGGCTGGAGACAGAGCCGCTCACACATGATTTTCTGCGGGAATTAAAGAGAAACGGTTTTCCGGATAAAACGATTGCACGCCTGTCCGGCAACTCTACTTTCCCCCACCTTCCGTATTCCTATAAGATGGTCGATACCTGCGGAGCGGAGTTTGCGGCAGAAACCCCCTACTTCTACTCCACCACTGACGAGGAGGACGAGGCTTCCGCTTTTATCGCGGAACACAGCTCCAAAAAGCCCGTCGTCATCGTCTTTGGCTCCGGTCCGATCCGGATCGGTCAGGGAATCGAATTCGACTACGCCTCCGTTCACTGTGTCTGGGCATTAAAGGATGCCGGATATGAAGTTGTTATCGTCAATAACAACCCGGAAACCGTTTCCACCGATTTCAACACAGCAGATCGCCTGTACTTTGAACCCCTGACTCCGGAAGATGTCGGAGACATCATCCGTGTGGAAAATCCGGTCGGTGCAGTTGTTGCCTTCGGCGGACAGACCGCAATCCGCTTGACCAAATGGCTTTCAGAAAACAACGTTCCGATTCTGGGCACACCTGCAGACAGTATTGACGCTGCCGAAGACCGGGGTCGGTTTGAAGCTCTCTTAAAACAGCTCCATATCAAGCAGCCCGTCGGAGATACCGTCCACACTGCAGAGGAAGCGATCGAAACAGCGAACCGCCTCGGCTATCCGGTTCTGCTGCGCCCCAGTTATGTCCTTGGCGGCCAGAACATGATTATCGCCTTTTCCGATGCGGATGTAAAAGAATATATGGATATTATCCTTTCCCATATGGAAGGGAACCTCGTTCTGATCGATAAATATATGATGGGCACGGAGCTTGAAGTCGACGCAATCTGCGATGGCGAGGATGTCCTGCTGCCCGGCATTATGGAGCACATCGACCGTGCAGGCATCCACTCCGGCGACTCCATCGCAGTTTACCCTGCCTGGAATTTAAGCCCCGCCAAAACCGCAAAGCTCGTGGACTACTCCACCCGCCTTGCCCTCGCCTTAAACACGAAGGGCTTGATCAACATCCAGTACGTCATCTGCCAGGATCAGGTTTATGTCATTGAGGTAAACCCCCGTTCCTCCAGAACCGTGCCTTATCTGAGCAAAGTCACCGGCATCCCGATGGTCGATATCGCCACCCGCGTCATGCTCGGGGAAAAATTAAAGGATATGCCTTACGGCACCGGTCTTGCCCCGGTTTCCTCCTACACCGCGATCAAAGTGCCTGTCTTCTCCTTTGAAAAGCTGTCTGGACTGGACACGCAGCTCGGACCTGAAATGAAATCTACCGGTGAAGTGCTCGGCATCGCACCCACCATGCGGGAAGCGCTCTACAAAGGATTGGTCGGCGCAGGCTACCAGCTGACCGACAAGGGCGGCATCTTCATCACCGTGCGCGACACCGATAAGGATGAAATCCCTGATATTGCACAGCGGTTTGCAGATCTTGGCTTCCACCTGTATGCAACCGCAGGTACGGCAGCTGTACTGCGTGACCATGGTATGTCGGTTACCCTTGTCCATAAGATCAGCGAATCCGAGCACAACACCATCGCACTTCTGGAAAGCGGAAAGGTCAATTACATCATTTCGACCTCCAAAAAGGGGCGTACCCCTGCCCGGGACAGCGTAAAGGTTCGCCGCAAATCTGTGGAGCTTGGCATTCCCTGCCTGACCAGCCTGGATACGGCAGTTGCCCTGGCGGATATCTTAAAGAGCGGCTTTACGCCGGATACGGCAGAGCTGGTCGATATCTGCACGCTGCAAAAGTAAAGGGATCGTGCTGCAGCACTACACACAAAAAGCTCGGAGCTCAGCATCTATTCCTTTGCTGTGCTCCGGGCTTTTCTTTTCAATCTTTTCTACATCCGCGATGGCTCTCCGCCGTCACTCTTCCATCTGTTCCTTATGATATTGCAGCGTATACAGCTGGTAATATCGTCCATGCTTTGCAAGCAGCTCCTGATGCGTGCCCTGCTCCAGGATCTTTCCGTGGGATAGCACAATGATGTTGTCCGCATGCTGAATCGTGGAAAGTCTGTGGGCTACCATCAGCATCGTGCCGACGCTGCGCATTTTTTCCAGGGAATCCTGAATCAAAAGCTCCGTCTCGGTGTCAATATTCGCAGTCGCCTCATCCAGGATCATAACACTTGGTTTGTGGATGATGGTTCGCGCAAAGCTCAGCAGCTGACGCTGTCCGGCAGAGAAGTTATTTCCTCGCTCCCGCACCTCCTCATCCAGACCATGCTCCAGCTTGTCAATAAAATGATCGGCATTCACATACTGGCAGACGCGACGGATTTCCTCATCCGAAATGCCCTCTTCCCGCAGAACGATGTTGCTGCGGATCGTGCCGGAGAACAGAAATACATCCTGCAGCATCTGACCAAAATGCCTGCGCAGGGAAGCGATCTTGATCTTGCGAATGTCGATACCGTCGATCAAAATCTCGCCCTTCTGGAACTCGTAGTTGCGGCAGATCAGGGACAAGATTGTGCTCTTTCCGGAACCGGTCGATCCGACAAACGCCACCGTTTCTCGCGGATTTACGTGGAAAGACACACCCTGCAGCACCCATTCCCCGGGAATATAGGAAAACCACACATTGCGAAACTCGATTTCGCCGTGCACCTCTTCCAGCTCTATGGCATCGGGCGCATCTACCAGCTTCGGCTCCAGATCCATGATCGAAAACACCTTTTCCGCAGATGCCAAAGCCGACTGCAGCCAGTTAAACTGCTCCGCCAGGTTCTGGATCGGGGTGAAAAATTTCGAAATATACATATAAAAGGTAACGATCGTTCCGCCTGTGATCGTCTGTCCTAAAAACGCCACGCCGTTTAAATGTCCCATGCCGCCCAGATAAAACAGGCACAGGATGGAACAGATGTAAAGCATATACACCAACGGACGAAATACACTGAACACGAAAATCTGACTCAGGTTTGCCTTTGCCTGCGTCTGGCTTTTCTCACGAAATTCCGCCATCTTTTCCTCTTCGCGTCCGAAAATCTGCGTAACCTTGATGCCGGAAAGGTTTTCCGAAAGATAAGTATTGATATCCGTCGTCGCATCCTTTACCCTGCGGTATGCCCGACGGGAAAACTTCCGGAAGATCACTGTAAAGATCACGATAAACGGCACAAAGCACAGCACCATCAGCGTCAGCTCATAGTTTAAGCAGATCATTGCAACTAATATGCCTACAATAACAAAGGCATTCTTTGTCAGGCTGACCAGCAGGTTCGTAAACATCATCGAAATCGCGTTGGTATCGTTGGTCACACGGGTCACCAGCTTGCCCACCGGAATCTCATTGAGCTGCTCATGGGAAAGAGATTCGATATGGGTAAACAGATCCTCACGCAGATCGGACACAATCCGCTGTCCAACCCGCTGCAAAATCACCGCCTGCAGATAGGTACTTCCCATTGAAAACAGCAGCACCACCACATAACCGCCTACCCGGGCATACAGGGCAGGCAGAACAAAATCACCTGCAACCAGCTCTTCGATATTACCGATGATCAGCGGCGAAATAATGTCATAGGCGATTGAAAACATCATCAGGAACAATACCAGTACAAACTGCTTCCAGTACGGCTTTGCATAAGCTACCAGACGGTGCATAATTTCTCCGTCCTTCATCGTGCGTTCAAATCCCATCCGGGACTTTTTGTCCTTTACCAGCACATAAGCGGCGATCAAAAGCGCCGTGATCGTACCGACGACCGCGCCGGTCAAAAGCAACGGATTTACTTCAATCATGGCTGGCACCTCCTTCGCACTTTTCTACAGACTCCGACGCATGCTCTGGGGCATCAACGGAATCCGCTATGTCAGACGTCCCTACCGCATCGGACGAATCTGCCGTTTCATCCTCCAGACGCTGTAAATCTACCATCCGCCGATACTCGGGACAGCTGTGATACAGCGCATCATGCGTACCGACCGCTTCTACTCTGCCATCCTCCAGAAATACGATCTTATCCATCTCCTCCACTGTCGAGATACGATGTGCGATCAACAGGGTGGTCTTGCCTGCACGGGTGGTCTTTAAGTTATCGAGAATAATTTTTTCAGTACGGGTATCCACTGCAGAAACCGAATCATCCAAAATCAGAATCGGCGCATTTTTTAACAGCGCACGAGCAATGGAAATCCGCTGCTTCTGACCGCCGGAAACAGTCACCCCCCGTTCTCCCAGGATGGTTTCATAGCCTTCCTTGAAATCTACAATATTGTCCCGCACATCTGCCATGGAAGCGGCGCCATCGATCTGATCGGGCGTAGCATCCTCTACGCCAAAGCCGATATTGTGTGCAATGGTATCTGAAAACAGGAAATTATCCTGAGGCACATAGGCACAGGCATTCCGCACGGAATGAATGGAAACGCTGTTCACATCCTGACCGTCCACAAACAGCGTTCCGTCCGGCACATTATAGGTACGAAGCAGCAGATCCACTACCGTAGTCTTACCCGCGCCGGTTTTGCCTACAATACCGACTCTCTCACCGGCAGCTACCTGAAAGCTGACGTCCTGCAGTACATTATAATCACCGTCCGGATAGCGGAACGTCAGATGCCGGAATTCAATACTGCCTTTTGGATTTTCAAGATTCCCTACACCATCCCGGTCCGTCACATCTACAGGTGCATCCATCAGCTCCGTAATACGATTCAGGGAAGCCTTACCGCGGGAAGTCTTTTCAATCAGCATCGAAATCGCCATGATCGGCCAGACGATGGATTCAAAGTAGCCGATGTATTCCACCAGCTGTCCGGCATTGAACTGACCGCCATAAACCAGCCAGCCGCCGTAGCCTAAGATGACGCAGATGACAGATTCCACAAACAGCGTCACCAGCACCTCCAGCAGGGTGGCGATCTTCGTGTAGGTCACGTTGATCTCCTCGTTTTCCTTGTTCAGCTTCCGGAAAGCCTGCAGTTCCTTGTACTCCTTGACAAAGGCCTTGATGACCGCAATGCCGGAAAAGTTCTCCTGCGCGAAATCGGAAAGGCCGGAGAAGGCCTCCTGCCGCTCCTCCCAGCGCCGGGTCATCACCTTGCTCATCTGGGTGCCGATGGCAAACATGATCAGGGCCGGGATCAGGGCCAGCAGGGTCAGCCGCACGTCCATGGTCCACATCTTATAAAGAGCCAGCAGACCCAGGGTCAGCGCGTCGAAGAACATTAGCACGCCGTCGCCGAAGCACTCCTGAATGGTGTCCAGGTCGTTGGTGTACAGGCTCATCAGGTTGCCGACCTTGTTCACCTGATAGTACTGCTGGGACAGCCTGCGGCTGTGGTCGAACATCCGCTCCCGCAGGTCAGCGGTGACCCGCACAGCAGAGCCGAAAAAGCAGATGCGCCACAAAAAGCGGCCTACCACCATAAGCACTACGATCCAGATCATAGGCAGGCAGATGTGCTGAAACAGCACCTGCTTGTCAAAGGAGACCGTCTGGCCGTTCACGACCACCTGCCCCAGATTGACGCCGTTGATGACCAGCCGGTATAGCTCCGGGATCAGAAGCTGGATGTAGTCCACCATCAAAAGCGACACAATGCCCAGAAGCAGCACCGGCGCATTTTTGAGGTAGTATCGGTTGATGTGTTTGCCGAAGATCACGGCGGGTATACCTCCCTTATCCATACAGTGTGCGGCAAAGACCGCAGATAACCAGTATAGCGTACCTGCGCGGTTTCGTCAATCGTCCCCCGAAAATGCGCAGAACGGTATACAAAAAAATCCCCACCGGGGGTGACCCGATGGGGATTTGGTGCGCGGTACAGGACTCGAACCTGTGACCTCCTGCACGTCAAGCAGATGCTCTACCAGCTGAGCTAACCGCGCATGTCCTTGCGACTTGTATACTATACCAAATCCAAGCAGAAAAAGCAAGCCCTTTTTTCGAAAAAAATGAAAAAATTCAGAAAATACATGAAATTGAACGCACCACCGCAAAAGAAATTTGCAAATGCGGAAGGGCTTTTCCTTGCCGCATACACGGCTTTGTGGTATACTGATACAGTTAAATGGGGATAGTGCACCCTTTTGCCGGTGCGGCGTTTCCTGAATAGATTCAAACACAGGGAAAGGGGATACTATGCGGGTTTTGGGCATCGATCCCGGCTATGCGATCGTGGGCTGGGGCGTTGTGGAATATGCAGGCAACCGTTTTGCGCCCATCGCTTACGGCGCAGTGTGTACCGATAAGGACACGCCGTTTGAACAGCGCCTGATTGAAATTTATGGCGGCATCAAGGATATCTGTACCCGCTATCAGCCGGAAGCACTCTCCATTGAAAAGCTGTACTACCAGCATAACCAGACGACCGTCATCGGCGTGGCGGAAGCCCGCGGGGTGATTTTGCTGGCTGCCGCGCAGTGCGGCGTACCAATTTATGAGTACACCCCCATGCAGGTCAAGCAGGCTGTGACCGGGTATGGCAAGGCGGTAAAAAAGCAGATCCAGGAAATGACCCGCATCATGCTGCACCTGCAAACCATCCCCAAGCCGGACGATACAGCGGACGCCCTGGCCATGGCCGTAGCGCACTGTCACTGCTCCCGCAGCCGCTTGATGGGCACCGCCCCAAGATAAGGGCCGCAGGGCAAATAACCCGGCGCACGGCAACATAAAATCATAATGGTGTAAGAGCACATTTTAGATATATCTTGGATAAGAAATAGGAACGAACGATGATTTATTCGCTGACCGGAAAAATCTTAAAGAAAACACTGGATACCGTGGTCATCAGCTGCGCTGGTGTGGGCTATGCGGTGCAGGTGCCCCTGACCACAGCCGAAAGTCTGCCTGCCCCCGGGCGGGAAGGCACGGTGTATACTGTGATGAACGTGACCGAAAACGATGTTTCGCTGTACGGCTTTGCCACCGAGGAGCAGCGTAGCTGCTTCAAGATGCTGACCAGCGTGAGCGGCGTTGGCCCCAAGGCCGGGCTGGCCATTTTGTCCATCATGACGCCGGAGCGTGTGGCACTGGCGGCGTCCAGCGGGGACCACAAGGCGTTTACCAAGGCGAACGGCGTTGGCCCCAAGCTGGCCCAGCGTATTGCTCTGGAACTGAAAGACAAAGTGGGCAAGGGCCTGGCGGATGGCACTGGCTTTGGCGGCGGGGCCGCCGCAGCAGCGCCGGCTCCGTCCAGCGCACCTGCCCAGGCTGTGGCCGCGCTGGTGGCGCTGGGGTACAACACCTCGGATGCTGCTGCGGCTGTGGCCCGCATTGACGAAACCCTGCCGGTGCAGGATATTATCAAAATTGCACTGCGCGGGCTTTCGCGTGCGTAAAGGAGTGACCTGAATGAGCCAAAATACGGAATATACGGTGGATCCCAGCCGCCTGGTCAGCCCGGACGCCGCCCCGGCCGATGCCGCCGAGGAAGTCAGCCTGCGCCCCAAAACGCTGGATGATTATATCGGTCAGGAAAAGGCCAAAAACAATCTGCGCATTTACCTGCGCGCCGCCCAGCAGCGCGGGGAACCGATGGACCATATTCTGCTGTACGGCCCGCCGGGCCTTGGCAAAACAACGTTGGCCGGCATTGTGGCGCAGGAGATGGGCGTGCAGATCCGCATTACCTCCGGCCCGGCCATCGAAAAGCCCGGCGATCTTGCCGCCCTGCTGACCAATTTGCAGGAGGGTGATATCCTGTTCATTGATGAGATCCATCGCCTTTCCCGCCAGGTGGAAGAAGTGTTGTACCCCGCACTGGAGGATTACGCGCTGGATATCATGATCGGCAAGGGCCCCAGCGCCCAAAGCATCCGCATCAACCTGCCGCGGTTCACCCTGGTGGGCGCAACCACCCGCGCGGGCCAGCTGACCGGGCCCCTGCGTGACCGCTTTGGCATTCTGCTCAAGCTGGAACCCTACAGCCCGGATGAACTGGCTACCATCATCATGCGCAGCGCGGGCATTTTGAATATCCCCATCGACCGCCCCGGTGCGCTGGAGCTGGCCAAATGCGCCCGCGGCACCCCGCGTATTGCAAACCGCCTGCTCAAGCGCGTGCGTGACTTTGCCACCGTGGAGGGTGATGGGGCAATCGACGGCCCCACTGCTGTGGCAGCCCGCCGCCAGATGGATATTGACGAGCTGGGCCTGGATGAACTGGACCGCAGCGTGCTGCGTGCCATCATTGAGCTGTACGGCGGCGGTCCGGTGGGCCTGGATACCCTGGCGGCCAACCTTGGTGAGGAAAGTGTAACACTGGAAGATGTGTGCGAACCCTACCTGATGCAGATGGGTATGCTGACCCGCACCCCCCGCGGCCGCTGCGTGACCCGCCTGGCCTATGAGCATCTGAACATGCCCGTCCCCAAACACCTGCGCGCCGAAGACGCCGACGAGGTGGATGGGCAGCAGAGAATGTATTAAACAGGTAGGAGTTAGGAGCTTTTTGGCAGGGCAGGGCCGCAGGCCTTATTTTGAGCGGTGCGCAGCACCGCGGTCCACCAAAATTATTCTTTATTATTTATTCTTTATTCATTATAGTTCAATGTGTTGACTTTGATAGATGGAAAGGACTTGACGATATGGGTAAATTGTTTGGTACCGATGGTGTCCGCGGTGTGGCGGGCAAAGACCTGACTTGTGAATTGGCCCTGCAGATCGGCCGCGCAACTGCCGCAGAGCTGACCAGTCTGGACGGCCACCGTCCCCGCATTCTGATTGGCAAAGATACCCGTGTTTCCGGCGATATGCTGGAATGCACCCTGGCTGCCGGTTTGTGCAGCGTTGGCGCAGACGTTGACCTGCTGGGTGTGATCCCCACCCCCGGCGTGGCCTATCTGGTGCGCAAATACGGCGCAGACGCCGGTATTGTGATCTCCGCGTCCCACAACCCGATGGAGTTCAACGGCATCAAGATTTTCAAGGGCGATGGCTACAAGCTGCCCGATGAAGTAGAAAACCGCATTGAGGCTCATATCTTCAAAAACTGCGAGGATATCAAGATCTGTGATGGTGCCGAGATCGGCCGCGTTCACCGCCTGGATACCGCTGTGGATGACTATGTGGATGCTCTGGAGCAGCACATTGATGCAGATCTTTCCGGCCTGAATGTGCTGTTTGACTGCGCCAATGGTGCTTCTGCCAAGGTGGCGCAGAAACTGTTCCCCCGCCTGGGCTGCCAGTGCAGCTTTACCGGCACGCTGGATGACGGCGTTTCCGTCAACGATGGCTGCGGCTCCACCCACCTGGACCGGCTGGAAAAGAAGGTCGTGGAAGGCGGCTTTGACTGCGGCATTGCCTTTGACGGCGATGCAGACCGCTGCCTGGCCTGCGATGAAAAGGGCGCAGAGATCGACGGCGACAAGATCATTGCGCTGGTTGCCAAGGATATGAAAGACCGCGGCCGCCTGGACGGAAATACCGCCGTGGTGACGGTTATGTCCAACCTGGGCTTTATGAAGTATATGCAGTCCATTGGCATTGACACCGCCCGCACCGCTGTAGGCGACCGCTACGTGCTGGAAGAGATGCGCGCCCGCGGTTATGCCATCGGCGGCGAGCAGAGCGGCCATGTTATTTTCCTGCACCACTCCACCACCGGCGACGGCGAGTTGACCGCAGGCAAGCTGCTGAAGCTGCTGGCCCGCAAGCACCGCGAAGAAGGTACCAAGATGAGCGAGCTGAACGCCGTTTACACCAAGTTCCCGCAGGTGCTCATCAACCTGACTGCCGACAAGGAGCAGAAGCAGGCTTATAAAGAAGATGAATACATTGCCGGCTTTATTGAGAGCCAGCAGCAGAACCTGATGGGCATGGGCCGCGTGCTGGTGCGTGTTTCCGGCACCGAGCCCAAGATCCGCGTGATGGTGGAAGGCGAGGATATGGAAGCCATCCAGTCCAGCGCAGAGCGCATTGCCGATATGATCCGCCAGCGTATTCCGGGGGTGTGCTGATGCGCCCCGCCGATACCTGGGTCGATTACGAGCTGATCGACGCAACGAATCATAACCGCCTGGAACGCTGGGGCAAAACGCTGCTCATCCGCCCCGACCCGCAGATCATCTGGAAAAACGAGGAAGTCAGCCCCCTGTGGGCCAGGGCAGACGCCATCTATTACCGTTCCGCCAAGGGTGGCGGCCAGTGGGACTACCACAAAAAGCTGCCCCAGAAGTGGAACATCAAATGGCAGGACCTGACGCTGATCGTCAGCCCCACCGGCTTTAAGCATACCGGCGTCTTCCCGGAGCAGGCTGTGAACTGGGCCTGGTACCAGGAAAAGATCAAGGCTGCCGACCGTCCCGTCAAGGTGCTCAACCTGTTCGGCTACACCGGCGGCGCAACACTGGCCTGCCTGGCCGCCGGTGCCAGCGTGACCCATGTGGATGCTTCCAAAGGCATGGTAGCCTGGGCACGGGAAAACGCCCAGGCCAGCAGCCTGGCCGACCGCCCCTGCCGCTGGATCGTGGATGACTGTGCCAAGTTTGTGCAGCGCGAGATCCGCCGCGGCAGCCGCTATGACGCCGTTATCATGGACCCGCCCAGCTATGGCCGCGGCCCCAACGGTGAGATCTGGAAGCTGGAAGATAACGTCTATGACCTCATCACCCTGACAGAACAGGTGCTCAGTGATAAGCCGCTGTTCTTTGCCATCAACTCCTACACCGAGGGCCTGAGCCCGGCGGTTATGGAGTATGTGCTCAAAACCACCCTCTGCCCCAAGGTGGGCGGCCAGACCAGCTGCGATGAGATCGGCCTGCCCGTAACCGCCACCGGCGGCGTAGTGCCCTGCGGCGCTACCGCAGTGTGGGAAGAATGAGAGTTAGGAGTTAGGAAGTAGGAGTTAGGAGTTAATTAGGAATTAGGAATGAGCAATTAAAATTGCAATGCTCCGCAGGGGCGCACATTGTGCGCCCGCTAACCTTGCAGGATTAACTTTAGGGCAACACCGCACAATTCCCGCCTAACGGCTTAAGCACCGCTCCGGCGGCTGCGGCACGGCATCTGCGTTGCCAAAATGC